>Ga0210401_10001134_pt1 | contig 31339 bp, 20 predicted proteins | sample IncBWH32MmetaG_FD_150866 | JGI IMG/M metagenome (GOLD analysis project Ga0210401, IMG submission 150866) | Forest soil microbial communities from Barre Woods Harvard Forest LTER site, Petersham, Massachusetts, United States - Inc-BW-H-32-M | ecosystem: Environmental > Terrestrial > Soil >...
GTGAGTAACAGCGGCATGCGTTCTTTGATTTGTACGCGATACCATTCCTCCATTACGGCGTGTTTCTTGTTGTGTTGAGCCTTAGGGCGGGCGCGGAGCAACATTTTGCTGTGTGTCAACTCGACCGATGGGGGTTCATCGCACTCCACCACACTGAGCAAGTAGCGCCTGCCCCAAACGTAGTGGCTTTCACGGTCGACGTACTCTCGCTGACTTTCCCGCTGCTGCCCACGGAAAGCGGTTTGATGCCGCCTGATCCAGTCTAATTTTGAAATCGCGAATACACGAATTGTGTCGAGGTTCATACGCAAGGGAGCCGAAATCCTCACCCGGCCTGTAGGCGGATGGATGCTGAGATGGATATTCTTGATGTCCTTTAGAACGACATCTACCGAATCATCGCCAAATGTCAATTGCCTGATCATTAGTATTCCTTCTGCGCTTTGATGATAAGAAAGATGCGCTCCACTTCGACCTCGTCATTTCCAAGGATAGGCAGGAGGCTTGCCTTGATTATGTTTTCCTTCGGCTGATGCCCACGCCAGGAGTCGGGACACATTTTCCTAATCGTGCTGTCGATCGTGAGCGCGAGTTCACTGTTGTGGCTTAGGTTGTTATAGAGCGCACGTTTCCCTGGTGTGTTCAGCTCTTGAGGCAAGTCGCCGGCGTGCCCAGCCTCGACCTTGTTGGCCAATTCAGCGATGCGCTTCAGGTATTGTTCATATTGGACCGCCTTGGCTTTCCTTGCAGTAATGATCTCATCGAGGAGTGTGGACATTCTTTCGTAAAAAGCAGGGTCGTTAAGGTGTTCCTTAATGATCTTGCGGCGAACGTTGTTCTCGATGGTCTCGGCGATGGCGTTCTTGTTGCCTTTCAAACCGCCGAGTTGGGTTGCAATGGCGTTGCCGACGCCCGTCCTGACGATCAGCTCCAAGAGGCCCATATCGTCAAACGGGGAAATCTTACGGGGTTCGTCCGCCTCAATATAAGTATCGAGAAGGTGGCGCATATCGGCCTCATAAGCCTTTAGGTCAAGGATCTCGCCACTTGCATTACGGATAATTTCCCGGATATCGAGGTAGTGATCGAGCCGCTGCTTGATGCGGCCAATATCAGTTGCGGTGTACCCAGCAGGCTCCAATTCGTCGGCTATGTTGGCATAAGCGCGCATGAGGCCGGCGGTCACCTTATAAAGAACTGCTCGCTGCGGTTCATGGTCTTCGAGATCAGATGGAATTTCGGTATTGCCGCAGAAATAGTGGATGTGTTCGAGTTCGCCTTTGGGCGGTTCTACGGGCTCGCAGAGAAGTGCAAGGGCCTCAAACGCCTGGTCGAGCCGTTCCTTGCCTTTTTTGAGACGGTCTTGCAGCAATACCTCCGGGGCAGAACCCGGAGAGCTGTGATCCAACTCCGAAGTGTAGACAGAAATGGCATTCTCGACCTTCTTGAACAGGTCCTTGTAATCGACGATGAACCCGAAATCCTTGTCTTCGCCGTCCAGCCGGTTGACGCGGCAGATGGCCTGGAACAAGCCGTGGTCCTGCATTGACTTGTCGATGTAGAGATACGTGCAGGGCGGTGCGTCAAAGCCAGTCAGCAGCTTGTCCACGACAACGAGAAGCTTCATATTGGCCGGTTCCTTGATGAAGAGCGCCTTGGCGCGCTCCTCATAGGCGTCTGTCTTGGTCATCCCAGGCTTAGCTTCTAAGGCATCCAGCAAGTCGGTATACGTGTTGTAGATGAATTGCTTGTCGGTTTCAGTGTTGGCACCGGTTTCTTCCTTCGTTACGTCGCCGGCCTGCGGGCTGTAGGAGGTCACAACCGCGCACTTCCCTCTGAACGGAGTCTTTTGAAAAAGTGAAAAGTATTTAGAAGCCTCGTAAATACTAGACGCCACAAGGATCGCATTGCCACGTTCGCTGGACAGACGCGGCTTGACGCTGAAGTCGAAGACGATATCCGCGACGACGCGGTCCATGCGACCTTTGGAACTGAGCACGTTTTGCATCGTGCCCCATTTCTTCTTCAGTTCGTCCTTCTGCCAGTCATTAAGGGCTTTGGTTTTCGCTTCAAACCATGCGTCGATTTTCTCCTGAGAGCCGAGCCGCTGGTCGATGTCCCTTGCTTCGTAGACGAGGTCTAGTACAACGCCGTCTTCGACGCCTTCGTTGAACTTGTACGTGTGAATGTACCCGCCAAATACTTCGAGGCTGGTCTTTGCGTCCTTTTTGAGCAGGGGCGTTCCGGTGAATCCAAGAAACACAGCGTTAGGCATCAACGCTTTCATGGTCTGGTTTAGTTTGCCGCTCTGCGTGCGGTGACATTCATCTACGAACACGAATATTTCGCCAACAGTTGGACTGGGCTGTGCTTGTAGATCGCGGATGAAAGCATCGAAATCGTCTACATCCCTGCGGCCAAACTTGTGTACCAGAGCACAAAGGACGCGCGGCGCGGGCTGTCCCAACTTCTTCATCAGGTCTCGGCCACTCGTCGCTCGAATCTTGTTTGCGTCTGTTTCAGAAACCACGTCTGCAGCCTTGAGCACGCTGGCAATCTGTTTATCCAACTCATCGCGGTCGGTGATTATGGCGACACGAGCGTTTGGATTGTTCTCCAGAATCCACTTGGCGAGCAGGACCATGACAATGCTCTTGCCGCTGCCCTGCGTATGCCAGATGATTCCGCCTTTGCACTGGCGTACATGCTCTTGCGCAGCCTTGATTCCAAAATACTGATGCACGCGAGGCAATTTCTTGACGCCACCGTCGAACAAAACGAAATCGTGCATTAGCTCGATCAGCCGGCGTTTTTCGCACATCTTGAGCAGATACTTGTCGAGCTTAAACCGGCTGTCGTCCTGCTCGTCCTCCTTCCATCTAAGGAAATATTTTTCCTCCGTCCCGATGGCACCGTATTGTAGGCCTTCGGAGTCGTTACCGGCAAAGACGATCTGGACCGTAGCGAAGAACCATTCGTTGAATTCTTTCTGCTGGTTGGAGAGCAATTGCCGGATGCCGTCGCCGATGGTGACGCGGCTGTTCTTCAATTCCAAAACACCGATGGCGATGCCATTCACATACAGGACGATGTCAGGCCGCCGCTCATGGTTACCCTTGAGCGTCACTTCCTCGGCGACAGCGAAATCGTTCTGCTCCGGCTCGTTCCAGTTAATCAGATATACGGTCTCGGTAATCTTGCCCGCTTCGATCTTCACCGGCACGCCATAACGCAGAAGGGCGTAAACCGCCTGGTTGTTGCCGTAGAGTGTCCGATTGTGGTTATCAGCTTCAGTGCGCAGTTTGTAGAGGGCGGCGCTGATCTGTCCTGGCGTGTACCCGCTCTTGCTCAGCCACGCCGAAAGCAGTCCTTCCTCAATGTTGCTGTTGCCGTCGCGGTCAGTCCAGTCGCCGAGATAGCGGTACTTCAACTCATCGCGGAAGAGGGCGACGATGCGGTCCTGCGTCGAGCGTTCGGATTTGCCGATGTCGCTCATATCAACCGGACCCTTCCCGTGAGCAATTCCTGCATCATGCCCTGCTTGACATGATGGATTTTAGCGAGCCTTTGTTCCAGCATAGCGATCTCCGCATCCATATCACTGAGGATGGCAACGATGGCTCCTTGTTCGGCCTTGGTGGGCGGAAGAGGAATCAGCATTCTTGAGATCATCTCCCGTCGTACAGAATCTACGGACGACTTTGCAGTCATTTGCATGATGCGCCTGTAAAAGTGAGTGCTGAAGTAGAGGTAGAAGAAGTATCCGTTTATGCGCTCACTGAATTCCGAGATACGATAGACGCGTTGGTGGGCGTCGAACTTGCCATTGATGTAGTGGAACACTTTCCCTGTTCCAACGCCATCGCCGGCAGTCAGGACCGCCTCGCCGTCGAAGGAGTAACTGTTGATGCGTTCGACTGTCTGCGAGCGGACGAAGAACGGATACAGACCATCATCCAGACGATCTTGCGTGTTCCTTCCCCCCGTCGTGATTTGAGCGAGATTCTCGATGTTGTCGATGTCCCAATCTTCGGGAAGCCTCCCGACTTCAGTTTGTTTGAAGCCGGGCCCGGGTTCAAAGCCTGGCAGGCGCCTCTTGCCAGTGAGCAATTCCTGCATGGCACCTTGCTTGACTCGGCGTTTTTTTTCGATGAGTCGATCCAGGGATTCGACAAGGGCGTCCGCATCGCTCAAGGCTTCGGCGATGGCTTCTTGTTCGCCTTTAGTGAGGGGAATGGCGATCCTCACCTTCTTCAGGATCGCGATTGAAAGCTCCATCCTTGTCGTGCCAACGGCAGCCGCCACGAGCCGTTGTTGCGCCAGATCGGACTGGAGCATCTGAAAACAGAATTTAGGAACTGTTCCTTCCCGGAGGCGAACGCGGGCAAGATCGCGGCTGATGTTCCCATGAAAACCGTGTGGGACTATTCCAATGCGCCCTGTTGTTCCTTTTACGGAAATAAGGATGTCGTCGGGACGGATGCGGCTCCTGGCGTAAGGTCGTTCTGTCTCGATCGAGGCACGGTGAATGTCTGTAATGTAATCGGAATTCAGATTCTTGATCGCGAGCACAGGAATACCGTTTGCAGTGTATGGTCCAACCTGAACGATGCCGTAGCAAATTGGCGAATCGAGTTTCGCAATGTCTGCAAGTTCTGGATCATCCCAATCCTCCGGGATCAATCCCACGTCCGTCTGCTTGAAGCCATCCTGAATGCGCGGCCCCGCCGAAGAGTATTCTATTTCAGAAACGCGGGCCGCCTTCAGCGTCACCATGCGAACCCCATTCGCTTGAGATGTCCGTTCACCTTACTCTCCAGATCAACCACGTCACTGACCATCTTGGGGAGTGGGGTCTCATAGCGTTCGGCCAGTTCCTTTACGCGCTGGGTTAGCGCCTGGCTGATTCGATCCATCTCGCCGTGGATCGCAGCATCCAGTGCAGCGAGCCATTTATCGTTCACTAGAAGCGCCTTAATTTCCGCCTCCGTGAGCTTTGGATACTTCGCGAGAGCCTTGGCGTCGAGGTCGACTTCGGCGTCCTTGATCCGCTTCTTAAGGTCGGCCTCCTCATTGTTGAGTTTCAGCCATTCGTTCAGAACTGCGACTTCAGCTTTGGTCTCAGTGTCGCCCTTAACCTCGTTGAGGCGGGCGGCGACGTTGGCCTTGTTCGCCTTTTCGAGTTCGGAAAAGATGCCGTCCTCGCCGCCGTGTTCTTCTTCCATCTCCGCGAGCTTGGCAGTGACGGCTTCGAGATCAGCCACGAGCTGATCGATGGCTGTTTGTTCTTTGGCGTGGTAGCGGGTGACGATAAGGGCCTTTGGAATCAGGTCGCACGTCCAGCCCTTGTCTTTCTCCTTGCCTTTCTTGTCGGTCTGAACGATGCGATGGGTCTCTGCCTTCCAGCCGTCGGCAGCGATCAGGTAGCAATCGTCCTGCATGGTCTGCGTCCAGTAGTCCATAACGTGCTGGTAGGCGTCATAGGGATCAATCAGGGGCTTGTCGGAGTAATGGGCGAGTAAATCCTCGGATAGGCGGGCGATGACCTCCTTCGGGTGGAAGCCGGGTTGCAATCCCTTAAGCGTTTTAGCGGTCTTGTCTCGCCAAGCAGCGAAGTGGGTGTTCATGCTCGCGATGAAAGCGGAGAACTCGGGATACTGGTAGATAGCGGACTTAATGGCCGACTTCTCCAGAGCGAGGTCGACGTAGTCGGGGCGATTGGGCTTGAAGAGCGCGGTCTTGAGCGTCGGGCAAATGGCCCAGTACCGACGGAGGGCCTCGATGTCGGCGGCGGGAATGCCACCTTTCAGGTGGCCTTCGATGTCCTGCAGATCCTCGGCTGTTTGACTGTCGATGTAGCGCGGCAGGTTAAGGTTAAATTGGTTTTTCTCAATCTCTTCAACGCTGACTACGCGCGAATATTTCGGGATTTCGAACCGCCTGTTGAAGGCGTCCACAATCTTGTGGATGTCCTGGGCGCGGAGGCGGTTCTTGGGACCATCCTTCATAAAGCCACCGCTGGCGTCGATCACGAAGATGCCCTTGCGGGCATGGGCATCCTGTTTGTCAATGACGACGATGCAAGCAGGGATGCCGGTGCCGTAAAACAAGTTGGCGGGCAGGCCGATGATGCCCTTAATGTAACCTTTGCGAACCAAGTTGCGGCGAATGTCAGCCTCGACACCGCTGCGGAACAATACGCCATGCGGCAAAATGCACGCGGCCTTGCCAGTGCTTTTGAGTGACCGGACGATGTGTAGCAAGTAGGCATAGTCGCCCTGCTTGGCGGGCGGTGTGCCGAAAGGCTGGAAACGCTGGTAAGGGTCGTTGAGCGGATCGAGGCCCGTACTCCAGCGCTTGTCGGAGAAGGGCGGATTGGCGACCACATAATCGAAGGTTTTGAGTGTGTCGCCGTCCTTGAACTTCGGATCGGCCAGAGTATTCCCCTGGATAATGAGCGCTGTGGGATTATTATGAAGGATCATATTCATGCGGGCGAGGCCGCTGGTAGCGGCATCTTTGTCCTGCCCGTATAGCGTTACCCTTGTGCCAGCTTCGTCGCCAACTTTCAGCAACAGAGAGCCCGAACCGCAAGTGGGGTCATAAACGGTGGTGGCAGCGTTGGTTTTCGCGCTTTTGATACCCACGATCTGCGCCATGATGCGACTGACCTCGGCCGGCGTATAAAACTGGCCTTTGCTCTTGCCGCTCTCGGTGGCGAAATGGCGCATCAAATATTCGTAAGCATCGCCCAGGATGTCATCGCCCTCGGCGCGGTTTTTCGAGAAATCGAGCGCCTTATTCTCGAAGATCGCAATAAGATTTGTGAGTCGCTCGACCTTTTCTTTACCGTCGCCTAGCTTCGTCGGATCGTTAAAGTCAGGAAAGTCCGCCTGGGAGAGTTGTTGGTTAGCCTTGGTTAGGGGAGCGATGATCTTTTTATTGATTTGGTCGCCGATGTCCGGCTTGCCCTTGAGCGCAACCATGTCGTTGAAACTCGCACCTTTCGGAATGATGATCGGGGCATAGAGCTGGCCCGCATACTTATCAGAGATGTACTTGATGAAGAGCAGGACGAGGACATAGTCCTTGTATTGGCTGGCATCCATGCCGCCGCGCAGTTCGTCGCAGCTCGACCAAAGCGATGAGTAAAGTTCGGACTTCTTCAGGGCCATGATTATTCTCTCAACTCTAGGTTATGCACGCTAAGGCCGATCTAAATTAGCAGATAATATGTCGCAGATTCGAACAAGAATTCCAGCCAACGCTCACGGGTGGCGGCTGCACCACGCCTCTCAAATGCCTAGGTCGGAAATACCCCTCCTTGCCATTAAGTGTAGAGAATGATAAAGGACGTTAACATTCGCGAATTGGGCGTGGGGAAGGGAGATGCGGTTTTCATCGCTTCTTTTTCCGCTTCGCGCGAGCTTTCCTTGCTGGCTGCTTCCGAGCCTTGGTGACGTGCAAGCCCCCCAGTTGGTTCTCGTGCTTGGTCAGGGCCGCTAGCAGGCGTTCGGCGTCGGCTGCTGTGTTCGCGGTAACTCTCGATCTTCCCGTCTCCAATCGCACTTGTCGGCCTTTCCGTTCTTTGAGCCAAGTCTGAATGACGGAGACCAGTGCTTTCGCATATGGCGCTCCGGCGGCCGCCAGCGCCGTGACTGGAATCCACCATTGATCGTGGGTGATCGGATTGCGGCCGGTGAGCCTGCCGGTTTGAACGCCTTCGGCGTTCAACATGTTGACAACGTCGTCGGGGTAGCGAATGCCTTCACTTGCGGCGCGATAAAAAACGAGCGTCAGGCCAATTTCTCCTTCTTGAGGGTCGGTCAATTTCTGGACTCGGGGTGGGGGCATAGGAATTTCGCTTAGTATGCGATATAGCCGGACCGTCCGTAACAGGAATTCCCGTATTGGTCTTTGTGTGGGCGCAGTCTAGTGCTGTAACGCTTACGGGGGAAGCGTTTGCCGCAGTAGGAACATTCCACGAGATAGACACGTGCGGTGCTTCGCCGCACCGCCGCTTGCCTTACAGAGCTCGTGCGGAATCCCGATCCGAAATAACTCTTCCCAGAAAATTCGCCTGCCTTTCCCAGCTCCATTGGGAAACGCGGTTCAAAGTGCTGATCTGTGCTAGCTAAAGATTGAATTTTGGGATGAAGGAACGTCTTCATACCCGGCCCTGATGTCCGTCCTCCAGTTCGATCAAAAGCATAGAAGTATTCCTGGCCGAACCCGTCTTTCCGTCGCTTGAAGACGAGCGAGTAAGGTTCGATAGCCCGCCGGTGGCCGTCATATGTAATATCAAGCATCGTCAAATTGCTCGCGGCTTCCATAATGATATTGCGAAAGCGCGAAGGGTAGAATGCGATCTGGCCATAATAGTCGACGCGGAGACCGGCGAAGAGCGCCTCGATATCCTCCTTAAAGCGACTAAGGGCCGTGTCAAAGTCGAAGAGACTTTGCACTGGGCAGACTAGGTACTTGTGCCAAATGGCCCGGAAAGTCTCTAAGGGAAGATCAAGCAGAAGCCCTTTGGCTATGGCGGGGCTGGGCTCAAATATGGTCTTTTTCAGAAAAGTGCGAAGCAGGTCGCTGCGGTTTATCTCGAGATCCCGATTGATGAAAACACTATAGACGTAGTCATAGAGGTCAAAAGAATGTCGGCGCTGCAACAAACATTTGAGCTTTGCCGCGAGGAGTTCCTCTAGTTTGTGACATCGAATCGTCGCGGTGCACTGGGCGGCGTCTGAATAGGGATGAATCAGAAACCGGTTTTGAACTGGCAGAAATATCCTGTCGTATTCTGTTACGTCCAAGTGCACGCTAATAGTTGTCGTGTGGGGATTGCCATAGAAGTCTTTGAAGTATAGGCGCGCTTCTACAATTCGGCGGTCTTTGTCGGAATTTCCTTTTTCTCTCGCCCAATTTCGATCTTTTTCAAAGATCACTCCCGTCTGCTCTTGGACGAAGTCACAAACCTTGTTCAGCTCGGAAGCTAGGGTGGCTTCCTGGATCACGGTTGTGCTGGAAAAATCCAGATCGTTGGAGAAACGCGTGTGCGGAAAATAAGCCTTACGAAAGCAGTTTCCGCCCTTCAACACTAGAGCGTCCTTAAGTGAACTCACATCGTAAATGCCCGCGAGCAGCCAGCCGAACACGTAGTCACGCTCTATATTCGCAGCGTGGAGCCCAAATTCGGCACTTTTTGCTTCGATCTCATCCTTGGTGATCACCGGATATCCGTTCGAGAGCAAGCCACAGCCCGTCAACTGCTTTCATGTTAACAGCTAGATTGTGCAAATGGAGAGAGAGCGCATTTATTTGAGGCTCGGCGGGACGACTGACCGGCTGCAATGTCTTTTTTACAGTTAAATGTTTGGCGTAACGCAGGTGGTTGAGTGCCAAATAGTGTGAAGAATCAGCGCCATCTAGCCGTAAAGGTCCACTTTATTTATGAGACCCCCCTGCTTGACTTTCTAACACGATAAAATACATTATTGTGTTTAAACGACAAGTTGTGTCGGCTGACTCATCTTGCGATGTTAGATGCGGCGGCATACCGTGCAGTTCTTCCGGCGAGGCCGCTATTGTAGGGGAGGACTGAGATTGACCCTGCCGCCATCTAAAACGGCTCCGATCAATCTCGCGTTGGGATTCACTCGTTTCAGATCGTCGCTAAGCGACGAAAGCTCCTCCTTATCCACACGCCAGCCGCAGATCACGCCGGCTAGGTGACGTGGAGCCACGTCGTGCAGATACAGCTTTCCGTCTGAAGATCGACGGCAGGCTTTCAACGCGGTCACAACGCGCCACTCCCGCTCGTAGGACCAGTCTGAAAGTTTCGAGAAGAAGAGCCGATCTTGAGTGGACGGATCGAACGTCATCCCGATGAACCGCTCCGTGTAGACGACAGGCTTTGGAACATTGAGGCTTCCAGTTTCGTCACCCTTGAAACTGCGCTCTAAGTTCTCGAAGATAGCTACGAATCCCTTAGCCTGATCAGCGTAATGCGCCCACATCGGCAACGAGTCATAGCGTTCGGAAAGAGACAGAATTCCGACTTTAGCTCGGATAGACTCAATCGCCGCAAACAGCTTCCTTTCCATGTAGTCAAGATTGTCGTAGGTGGAGATTGAGAGAATCCGATTTGCGGCGGCCAATGTCTTTGGGGCACTCAAAACTTTTTCTTGCGGTGCGAGGAGATCCAGAGTTGCTTCCTGACGGACAAGCCAATCGTACTGATCTTGGGTCAGTCCATTTGTTCGTAGCAATTCGAGCGAAGATCGAACCGCTGAGCGATCCATCACTGGAGTTAACTCTGAAGGGTCATTGAGTTCGTCGAGTGGTGTGAACTTCAACGAACCCCTCGCCATGTTCAACACCGCGTTCTTGGATCCGACAAACTTAAACAGGCGCATCGAAGCTCTCCCCGCAGGGCGGTAACCCTCCAACTACGGAATATTCATGATCCCAGAGTATAGAATTCATTTCTTGTACTCGCGACTCACTTTCGGGGGAAGCTCAAAATTACCATCTGCTCCTTTTGGATTGGTCTGTGTGATAAGTTCTGTTATCGGTCGGCAGCCGCCACCGTTCTCTCTTTTCTCCGTCCGTCAGCGCGGTGAGAGGCGTTGGTGCATTTCTGTCTCAGGTATTGGGTTCTGAGCCGAATGCTTTGGATAGTTATTTCAGGCCGCTGGCCATTCGGTTTGTGATCGAATGACGCGATCCAATTCGATGTTGGTCATGGGTCGCTTAAGATCCCCAAAACCGTCGTACACCGTATCGATCCGCCTGACTCGGTCTGGGAACCCGCCCTAGACGGACGGCGCAAAGGATACGTCGGCGCCAATAGAATCGAGAATTCGAGTAGCCGTTTTGCAGGATGTGCCCCAAGCTCCCTGTCATCTAGGGAGGTTTCATCTGCGTCTTTTGTCCGTATTGCTTGTGAGGATGCACAATCTTGCGTCTATCCATTATTGTATGTATAATACTCCATAGTTGGAGTATGCGGGAGGGTTGAATGGCGACTCTCAATCGACCTCTGGCGGGATTAGGGTGGGACCAACCAGCGGACCTCTCTAATAAGGATGTTGTAAAGCGGCTCAGCCCATCGGCCGTCAAAGGATTCCTGAAGATCGCGTCGCTGTGGGAACTGCGCGACGAAGATGCCAGGCAATTACTCGGCGGCATGTCGAACGGCGCGTTTTACGAACTGAAGAAGATAGGTTCGAGATCACTTGATCAGGATCGATTGACGCGAATCTCCCTGCTCACTGGGATCTTCAAGGCGCTCAATATTCTTTACGGAAAGAAATTGGCTGATCGTTGGGTTCATTTGCCAAATGAGAATCCAATGTTTGGTGGAGAGACGCCGCTTGCCAACATGATTAAAGGCGGGATGCCTGCCATGCTGAGAGTTAGGCAACTTCTCGACGCCCGTCGGGGTGGAAGATAAGTGCTTCCGCATGTTTCACGCCTTCTTCAAGACGATACTCATCGATTGATCCCATCCGCATACGACGAAGAGACTGTCCTCAATAGACTGGCTACTGATTCCGATGAGCTGAATGCTCTGTTCGAACTGGAGGGCGCGACAAACGAACGCATGCTCGGCGAGGCTGGCCTCTTGCCTGGGATCTCGGTCCGGGAACTCGTGTTCGGTGTTTCATACTCCCATATTGTGAATGCGGCATTCACTCACGCCAATCCGTTTGGAAATCGTTTCAATGGGCCAGAGCGAGGAGCGTGGTACGCGGGATTTTCGTTGGACACAGCGGGAATTGAGGTAGCATTTCATAAGGCGAAAGAACTACGAGAGATCAACTGGCAAGAGAAGGAAACCTTCCTTTATGCCGATTTCTTAGCAGATTTCCGAGGAGAATTTCACGACATACGCGGGGATTCTGGTTTTGCCAAATGTTTAGATCCAAATAGCTATTCAACCTCTCAAGAATTGGCAAGGGAACTCTTAGACAGGGGATCGGCGGGTGTCGTTTATCCGAGTGTTCGACATAGCGGGGGAACCTGCATTGCATGCTTCCGGCCTGCCTTGGTGAACAATGTTCGGAAAGGTAGTCGGGTTTCGGTGGAATTTGAGGATGCGTTTGCGCCGCCCGTGATCAGTCCCGTAAACAACCCGGGCTAAGATTTACTTTGATCCATCACGGATCAATCAGAGCAATGGCAACACACCCGCTCTGATTTGAAGACTTCCCAGTTCGAGACGCGACCACAATCATTACTTGCGTCGTCATGCCGCTTTGGCTATGCTCTGCCGTCCCCGGCTAACTATTGGAATAATTCATATCCAGACGGAGGTACAGGCCATGATTATCGGCGACCGTTTGCGCGCGTTGCGCGAGGAAAAGAAGTTCTCACAAGGTGAAGTTGAGAAAAGAACAGGACTTCTCCGTTGCTACATCTCCCGCGTCGAGAACGGCCATACCGTCCCTGCTGTCGAAACGCTAGAGAAGTTCGCTCGCGCTCTTGAGGTTCCGATGTATCAACTTTTCTACGAAGGGGAAGAGCCACCCAAATTGCCAAGTCTTCGGAAACGTAAGAATGGTGCTGACATCGCATGGGGCAGTTCCGGGAAAGACTCCCGGGTGCTAGTGAAGTTCCGCCGCCTCTTCGGCCGAATGAAAGAAAGTGACCGGGCGTTATTGTTCTTCATGGCTCAGAAAATGGCCAGGGCGAAAGCGGCTTGATGATCCTGCCAAACGGGCCAGTTTCGCACTAGTGTTCCTACAGAACTGCGGCTTATTCTTCGAACAGAGAAGATTCTTGGCGCATCTGTGTCGAAGCACGCGAAGAATGTTCATACGAAGTTGGTGATTACCGGGCGAGTGGTTCAGGTCTCCGCCATCGAGACTTCAACTAGGGATCGGACGGAAGTTACTCTTGGCCCTCAATTGCCATCAACTCTTTAAGAATGTGCAATCACCTGCCACCCAGGCGCCAAACAGTGGAATGCACGGTGCGTTTGTAAGGCGTTGGACCGCCCCAATTGCAGCTTGCACCCCGAAAAGACTAATAAACTCTTCGTAGTCGGGCCAACCAGTGCGCTGCTCACTAAATGAGTGGACGAGCACAATAGCCGCTACCGCATGGTACTGCTCACCGGTGATGATTGCTGAAGCAGCCCGATGGAGAAGCTGGTAGCGAATATCGCCGTTAGGAAGCGCCGAAATGCCGAGAGTGCGCAATAGAAAACCGAGGCGTTTTTCTTTGTTCGGAGAGGCGTCGGCGCGCCACTCGTCGAGTGTAGGGCCAAAGGACTCGTTTACCTTGCCCTCGACCATGATGCAGACTGGTCCGGCGCATGAGCGGGCAAGAACAAATACGTCGTTTTGCGAAGCCCGACTGCCGCCAGGCAGAGGTACCTTGAACTCTGGCACTGCCAGAACAGGATCAAGGTTGGCGAGTAAAGGTTCAGTTGTCTGCCTGAGCGCCACGGAAACTTCCGGTGGGAAACCCTCTGAGCTTTCCCAGCAATACGCCAAGGTGCGCGCGGAATAGCCCGAGCGCCAGTGCTTTACAGGATCCGCGAGCCATTTCTGCCAGTCGTCAGGCCCAGATGTAATGGATAGAATTCGAGTCACGATGTTCCTTAGGCAGAGTCCATCCGGCCCACCCAAGTTTGCAGTTAGCTTGGCGTTCTGTCAGCTAAGAATACTTCAGTTTGTGCTCATTGATTCGTATTGCTTCCGCATTTGCCGCATTCAATTGCTCTCAAATTACGGCGCAGTTGGAAGCTGGAGGTCATTACCACTATCGAGGCAGCGCAAAGGTGAAAGTAATTATGACCACCGGGGGAATTAACGGGCAAGGGTAGACTTGCGGGCCAATGACGTTTGTAGATCCGCGGGATTGGGCAAGTCGTCGGAAACCACCAGGAGGCACTGTTGGCCGTCGAGTTCGATAATGTCCGCAGAGTAGATCGTTTCGATGATGTTGCCGAATTGCCTCCGAAAACGTGTAACGCAATTCCTAGCGCGGCCCTGCTCGCGAATCTCTTTCAACATCTGGGCGCGATCGCTAGCATCGGCCCATATACTAATTTCGAAGACGGTGCGACCGAGAATCTCCTCGCGGGAGTATCCATACCTCCGCTCGAACGCTTCGTTTACGTCGATGAAACGGCCTTCGGTCACAGTCGTAATGCAGAATGGGATTGGGCTCGACCGAAAGACCTTCGTGAATTTTTCCTCTGAACGGGCTCGACTCTCCTCGGCTTGTTGTAACGCTTGTTGTATTTGGTGCAAATCTACAAGACGCTGTTCTAGCTCCGTGCCATAGATTTCCGCTCGTTCATAAAGGCGTGCGTTCTGAATGGCGACCGCGGCAGGGATCGCAAGTGACTTGGCCAGGCGCAAATGTTCTTGCGTAAAGGTGTGGGCGCGCGTATCGCCGAGTGACAATACACCGAGCACTCGCTGCGATGCGACAAGGGGGACGCACAGCCACGACTGCATGTGCGAATAGCCTTCGAAGCCTTGCCAGTCTTGGTCCTCACTGGTGTTGGGAATAAGCAGGCTGCTCTTTGTGGCGAGCACTTGCATCAGGAATCGATTTTCCCCCGCATCGAGCGTAGCCGGACACTTGGCATGGCGCCGGGTTTGCTCGGCGTGCTGAACCTCGCGCGCGAGGAAAAGGCGAGTATCTGTTTCCACAAGCAACACGCGCGCCGAATCACATGGGATGAGCTTCAGGAGTGACAGAAGCAGCGTGTCCAGCACGTAGTCCATGCTGAGATTCTGTGTGAGGGCGAGAGTCGTCTTGCGAAAAGCATCCGCTTCGGCCGATGCGGATTCCGCCAAAGCGAGATTCTTTCCCATCTGTTCCTCGGCAGATTTGCGCGCAGTGACATCTTGAGTCACACCAACCAGCCGACGAATAACTCCGGCAGAATCCCGCACGGGAAAGCCGCGAGCCCAGACCCAGCGGATCGCACGATCGGGTCGAATAATTCGAAACTCTTCGTCGAATTCGCCGGTTCGCATAGCGCGTTCGAGTCGAGTCAAAACACGAACGCGATCCTCCGGGTGAAAGAGTTCTTCATAGGAAGTTGGATTCTGTCGGAGGCTCTCACAGGAACGGCCCGTGATGGTTTCATACGCTTGGTTGACGTAGATGACGTGCTTTGTTTCCGCGTCGAGCATCCAGAAAATCTCGACGATGTTATCCGCCATTTGGTGGAAGCGTTCGTCGCTCTCGCGCATGGCCGCTTCTGCCTGCCTTCTCACGGAGATGTCTCGTAGGACGGCAACATGCCGGCCCGGCAGGTAATTAGTCTTAACGGTGTACTCGACAAGAATCGTTCCGCCGTCTTGGCGAACAAGCTGAGTCTCGCCGTGGTCGTACTTACGACCGAGCAAGCGAGTCCAGGTTTCTTCGAAGGCGTCCGGCGTCGGATGGAACTTTTGAATCGGGCAACCAACAAGTTCGTCACGTTGCGCCCCAAGGAGTTTGATCGCCGCTGGATTTGCTTCGACACAGGTTCCCATGTCATCCAGGATCAAAATGCCATCGAGAGTGTTATCGAAAATGGATTGGAATTCGCGTTCCGTGGCATCGAGCACGCTTGCGGTTTCGCGATGTTCGCGGCGGGCCAGAATCAGGAAGCGGACATGCAGGAATATCGCTGTACAGAGGGCGATCAGCGCAAGTGCTAGCAATAGTGAAGACAAAGGCCCGCTGTATGACCGTGGTCCGAGCGCGGCAACAAGCAAAGTGACTGAAGCGAAGCAAATAAGGACCGCCCCGGCAGGCATCCAGCGTCGGCGTGCATCCTCATAGCGTACTGAGAGAGGTTTCTTCATGACTCTTCCGCCTCGGGGAGAATGCGGACGCTGCAGCTGCGGCGAAGCCGTGGCGCAACGAGCGGCTTGAGCTAGATATATTCACCGTTCACGGAGGATGCTACGCCTTAGGCCTGCGGGGAGTCAATACAGTGGATATTCGGGCGGCAGGTCAGCTTCCGAGTAGGCGACTATCCGAGAGCAATTGCGACCTGTCTGCCAACGGCGCGAAAGTGGCCACACCGACTGCCTAAATGCCCTTAATGAATTCGTATCTAACTTAATCAGCCAACATGAAGAATCATTCAAGGCGGTATAATCCCTCCGGAACACAGGGAGGAACGGCGTGGTCGATTTCAAAAAACACTTGGCTGGAAAGAAAGTCCAAAAGCCCGTTGATCCTATCGCACTTTACGACACGTTGGATAGAGCGCACGACAAGGGTCCCCTTAGGCCAGCTCAGATCGCGGTCCTTAAAGAATGGTTTGCTCACCGCCAGACAGATCGAGACGTAATTGTTAAACTGCACACGGGCCAGGGGAAAACCCTCATCGGCCTTCTGATGCTGCAGTCGCGCCTCAACGCGTCGAATGGGCCCGCGCTGTACCTTTGCCCAGACAATTTTTTGATAGACCAAACTTGCGAACAAGCCAAGCAGTTCGGCATTCCAACTTGTAAGGCGGAGCCCGACCTCCCAGATGCTTTTCTGAATAGCGAGACGATTCTAGTGACTTCCGTCCAAAAGCTGTTCAATGGCGTGACGCGCTTCGGCCTGCACAATAAGTCTATTAGCGTCGGCTGCCTCTTGATGGACGACGCCCACGCTTGTTCCGATAGAATCCGCGAAGCTAGCAGAATAAAAATCCCTTCCGATGAGCCGGCATACGCCTCACTTAAAACGCTTTTTGCCGACGATTCGGAACAGCAGGGGCTGGGAACTTATGCAGACATTTGCAACGGTAAACGTGACGCGTTCCTCCCGATTCCGTACTGGGCATGGATTCGCCACGAAGCGGAAGTGGCAACTATCCTTTCTTCAAACGCCAACCGAGATTCCGTCAAATACACGTGGCCATTACTTAAGGATATGCTGGGCCTTTGCCAAGGCGTGATATCCGGCGCAGCGATTGAGATTGAACCCTACATACCGCCGCTTGTTGCATTTGGCACCTATTGGGAAGCACCGAGCAGGATCTTCATGTCCGCCACCGTAACGGATGACGCATTTCTCGTTAAGGGACTGCAGCTCGCCCCCGAGACAATTTTGAATCCGCTCACTTATGCAAAGGAACGGTGGTCCGGGGAAAAAATGGTACTCCTCCCTTCGCTCATCCACGACGAACTTAACCGGGAACAAATCGTTGGCACAGTCGCACCGCCCAATCCGAAAAGACGGTACGGCGTGGTGGCTCTGGCCCCGGGATTTAACTGGACGAAGGATTGGGAGAAATATGGTGCGATTGTAGCTACAAGACAGACAGTGGCTGCTGTAATTGAGGTACTTCGCCAAGGTAATTATGAAAGAGCAGTCATTCTCGCGAATCGCTATGACGGTATCGACCTGCCAGATGACACTTGCCGCGTTCTTATTTTCGACGGGAAACCGTTTTCGGAGAGTTTAGTTGATCTTTACCAAGAGATTTGTCGGCCAAGCAGCGAAGCAACGCTCATGCGCACGATACGAACAGTTGAGCAGGGTATGGGCAGGAGCGTTCGCGGCGAAAAGGATTACAGCGTTATCATCGTCGTCGGTGCGGATATTACACGGCTAGTGCGTGACAAGGTCTCCCGCAGATTTCTGTCCCCCCAAATGCAAACGCAAATCGAAATAGGGTTGCAGATCGCCGAGATGGCGCGTCAAGAAATTGACGATGGTGAAAAACCGGTTGCGGCCCTCAACGGTCTTATCCGGCAGTGCTTAGGTCGAGCCGATGACTGGAAGGCCTTTTATATGGAGCAGATGGAAAAGGTCAAACCGGCCGGAGCCAATGAGCACCTCTTACATACCTATGCTGCGGAACTCGACGCGGAACAAGCTTATGCCAGCGGGGATTATGCGACCGCGAGCAAGAAGCTTCAGGCGCTTCTGGATGCCGGGAAAATTAGTCGCGAGGACAAAGCTTGGTACCTTCAGGAAATGGCCCGCTACCTCTACAAATCAAATCGACCCGAATCACATCGACTTCAGATAGCCGCTCACAACGCTAACCGATTGCTGTTGAAACCGGCGACCGGTGTAACTGTTGCACAGTTGACGCTGGTGAGTCAGGGACGAATGGAGCGGATAGCGAAATGGGTGCAGCGGTTTGAAGACTACGCGCAGCTTGATATAGCACTTTCCGACATCCTCGGACGGCTAGTTTTCGGTACGAAGGCCGATAAGTTCGAGCAGGCACTGAATGAAATCAGCCTGGCGCTCGGCTTCGTGGGAGAACGTCCAGATAAGGAATGGAAGGAAGGCTCCGATAACCTCTGGGCGCTAGACGACAGGCAGTATGTTCTCTGGGAGTGCAAGAGCGAAGTCGAAATCACTCGTGTTGAGATCAATAAGAAAGAAGCCGAACAAATGAACCGCCACGGTGCATGGTTTGATAAACATTATCCGGGCATGGACGTGAAACGAATCATCGTTCATCCTGCTTGCGTCGTACCGAGCGCGGCGGCATTCACTCACGAAGTCGAGGTGATGGGAGAGACTGAGTTAAAGCGTTTGGTCAAGCGGATACGAGAATTCTTCAAATCATTCGAGGGGCTCAATTTCCAAGACCTATCGACAGGTCATGTTCAAAAGCTCGTGGACACTCATGGCCTCTCAATCCCCAAACTGCTGAGCGGCTATACCAAGAAAGTTAAAAATCTGAAGTAACGCCGCGTCGTTTCGGGTTGCCACCACCAATCCAATTTGAATTTTCGAGATAAGTATTTGTGTATTTCTCGATGACCATTCAACAGAGTCCCGCACGCAATTCGCGCCATGTCGCTTAGAAGCACTATGAATTCTTTGCTGCGGATAGTGGTCGAGTCACGGCGTACTTGGAACCTACCGAGGGACCCATTCCGGGTATCGGATTGGCCACCCTCCGTTCTGAATCGTCAGGCTCCTCGCGCACCGAAGTGCAGAGAAGTTCAGGTCGCGAGATATACGAATTGCCGTTACATGATAAGTGGTTCCTCGAAAGTCACGCCTACTTCTCAAAGTATTGGCGCAGCGTTTTCCGGACCTCGCCTTTTGTCTTCTGCGAAACCACAGAATCTGCCACTTCATACACACAGGGTTCAATTGCCAAACGGCGGACCAATGGACGGTACGTTTCCTTCCAAAAGCGTTACTTCTCTATCTCTTGGGCGAAAATGGGCAGGGCTTCATGGAGATATTCACAATAATGTTGTGCCTGGCGAAGGTCAGAGTCATCAAGCACTCAACATCACGGTGAGAAGAGAGTCTTCAGAAGCCGGCGGGCTAGTTGCAATTGTTCGCGATTGAGAGGTTCAAGAAATTGCTGAATCTTATTTTTCAATGTTTTGGGATCTGGGTCTGGATCGTCAAATTCAAACAGAAGTGAAGGGGAAACCTTCAAAGTCCTTGCGATCCGAAAGATTATTTCAAACGAGGGATTAACTTTACCGCGTTCGAGCCTGCTGAGATGCTTCGAGTCGACCTCAAGTAATCGCGCTAATTGGACCTGATTGAATCCAGAGGACTCCCTGACTTTCCGCAGTCGTTGGCCGAAACGCTCAGAGTCGTTCAAGGAATCCCTCGCATCGGACAATAAGCTAGAAGCCGATCAGATCGGAACGCTCCAATAAGGCACTTTTGTGTTGACAAAGTGATGTAACAGAGCGATATAGATCAGTAGGCTCGGTAAAAACGGGATTGTTCTGTTCTGCGAATGATCAGGAACGGAGCGATGCGGAGTCCCTTGGATATTTTTACGATCGTTCGCAAAGTTGGACTGACCAGTCCCCGTTCAAGCATGCTGACGAACGTGCGATCCGAGTTGCAAAGTTCTCCCAGCTCTTCCTGGGATAACTTCCGACTCTCCCTCATCTGGCGAAGGACTTCCCCAAACGCCCTCTCAGGGCCAAATCGAGGCTGAATATGTTTCCGACGCTCGGCCATTTCGCCCTAAAGCGTGGTCTCCTGTCGAACATATTGCTACAGAACATGTCCTTCAATTGTGCCACGACAAGATGGCGTTTAGTGTTGAGCACACAGCAACGCAAGCGTGAAATGTCGTGAGCTCTGAAGCCACAGTGCGACTCCCCGTAGTTCCCAGCGAGATCCGGAGCGCCGCGTTAGGAGTTGCAGAAGAGACACCCGATGAAGTCTTGATGACCCGTGTTAGCGAAGGGGATCAACAAGCCCTTGGATATTTGTTTCAACGGTATGGGCGACTGTTGCGCCGCATTGCGGCGCGCATCCTGAACGATGCTGCTGAAGCAGAAGATTTGGTACAGGACCTGTTTCTTTTCATCCAACGTAAGTGCGGAATCTTCGATAGCTCGAAAAGCTCTGCACGGTCCTGGATTATTCAGATGGCCTACCACAGAGCGATCGAACGCCGGCGATATTTGGCCACACGCCAGTTCTATTCGCACGCAGAGGTCGAGAGCAGGGGCCATCAACTGGTCGGAAAACCGACCACGGAGAGCGATTATTCCGCAGACACGGTCTTTGGGCGTAATGGTTTAGAGAAAGTGCTCGCGGACCTGTCGGAGGATCAGCGAGAAACACTGCGACTCCACTTCTTTGAGGGATATACGCTTGCCGAGATCAGCGAAAAACTGGGCCAGCCACGAGGAAATGTGAGGCATCACTACTACCGGGGACTGGATAGGTTGCGGAAAGAAATGCTTGGGAGTACTGTGCGAGTTGCTGAACGATATGGCAAATAGCGGTGGAAATTGGGGAGCCGGGGAGTGGTCGGAAATGGGACCGCATGAGGAATTCCTCGAGCTTTGCGCTGTTTCGACCTCGGGCGATCTGACCGAGGAAGAACAAAAGAAACTTCAGGCGCACCTCGCCGTGTGCCCTGAGTGCCGGCAAGCCTTGAAAGATTTTGAGGCTGCCGTAGATGTTGGCATGCCCCTCTTGTCTTCCAAGTTGACCGGTAGCCCGTGCGAAGAATCTGGGTTGGTTCAAGGCGTGTTACCCGCGTCCGTGTTGCCAAGAGAAGTAGACTCGGTGGCGGAACAGTATGAAACTGTAATTTCGGCGGGCAACGAAAAGCGAGGATTTGCCTTCGCTCAACGAAATGGGCGTCGGCGCTCGCGGATCAATTGGAACTATGTTTGGCTGCCGTTCGCTGCTTGTGTTCTGCTCACCATCGCGCTCGGGATTTATTCTTACAGGATAGGTAGGAGCCGCAATAGTGAAGTTGTTCGCGTGATTTCCAATTCCAGCGATCCCCGAGTTGGGGCGCTTGAACAGCAGATCAGTGATGCCGGTCATGAGCGCGAGACGCTGAGAGCACAGCTCGGTGAACGAGATCGCGTCATTGCGGATCTGAGGCGGCACATAGAGGAGCAATCTGCCTCTTTGAACGACATGAAGGCCGCGCAGGCAAATCTCGAACAGTTCCTCCAAAATGACGAAGCAGAGAAGCAGCGGGTGGCCGTGGAGAGATCGAGTTTCACACAAAAGTTCGATGCAGCTCAGGCCACACTCCAGAAGATGCAAGCTGATCTTGACTCCGCGCGGCAACAGCGCACGGAGGCTCAGGGACGGGACGCTAGTTTACAAGCACAGATCGGCGATCTTTCCGGCCAGCTTCGCGACAAGGAACAGACGATTAACAAGCAGGACGACCTGCTTTCACATGACCGCGACATTCGGGATTTGATGGGAGCGCGAGACCTGTACATCGCGGAGGTATACGACGTTGCGCGTGACGGAGCGACGCAAAAACCATATGGCCGCGTTTTCTATACCAAGGGGAAGTCGCTGATCTTCTACGCGTATGATTTGAATCAGGAGGTTGGAGTAAGGAACGCCAGCACGTTCCAGGCGTGGGGACGACGCGGCCCGGACAAAGAGCAGACACTGAACCTCGGCATCTTTTATCAGGACAATGCAGCGAAGAAACGTTGGGTGCTCAAGTTTGATGATCCAAAGGCGCTTGAACAGATTGACGCCGTGTTCGTAACAGTGGAACCGAACGGCGGGAGCCACTTGCCAAGCGGTAAGCCCCTCCTGTTTGCTTACCTAAAAATTGATCCAAATCATCCCTAGTTGTGGCTCGTTAGCGTCTTTCGGAATCGCTCGTTCGTTTTCTCATGACGCTCGCGTGGTACAACTTCGGACTCTCCTGCGTAGACCGGAAGAGTATGTCTGAATCCGATGGTCACAGGAGAAACCGAGTGCGAGTGCCGCAGATCGCGTTCCTTTGCGTCGTAAGCCTGTTCCTAGTTTCTCCGATTCTTGCGCAATCACCCAACGGAACAATCAATGGCCGAGTCCTCGATCCTTCCGGTGCGGTTATCGTCGGAGCCGAGATCATGATCATAAACGACGCGACGCGCGTCCAGTACGCCGGCAAAACCAACGGCGAAGGGATCTACGTGGTTACGAACCTTCCCCCTGGCGCATATCGCCTACAAGTCGCGAAGCAGGGATTCAAGACGCTCATCAAGCCTGACATCGTCTTGAACGTCCAAGACGCCCTGGCGATCAATTTTACGCTGCCCATTGGTGCTGCGACTGAGACGGTAACAGTCGAAGGTGGCGCGCCCATTGTAGACACGCAGTCGGCCACAGTGAGCACGGTGATTGACCGAGGTTTTGTCGAGAGTTTGCCGCTCAACGGGCGCAGCTTCAATACGCTACTTCAACTGACGCCGGGTGTGGTTATCGCAGGCGGTGCCAACGCACTCACACCCGGGCAGTTCAGCATCGCTGGTCAGAGAACGGATGCGAACAATTTCAGTGTTGATGGGGTTTCCGCAAACTTTGGCGTAAATGGAAACAACGGTGCGGGAGAGTCGGGAACAGGTTCTGCGCAGGCGTTCAGCGCTATTGGAGGAACGAGCAGTTTGGTTTCTGTGGAGGCTCTACAGGAATTCCGCGTCGAAACTTCCTCATATGCCCCGGAATTTGGTCGCTCTCCCGGTGGGCAGGTGATTCTAACTACGCGAGCGGGTACGAATGATTTCCATGGTGGAGTGTACGAATACTTCCGCAACAGCGTATTGGATGCGAACGATTGGTTCGCAAATCAGTCGGGTCAGCCACGAGCGGCGGAACGTCACAACGATTTTGGTGCTTTCCTCGGCGGCCCAATCTCGAGGGGCAAGACGTTCTTTTTCGTTTCCTACGAAGGCGCGCGTCTCAGACTTCCTCAGGCCGGTGTTATTCAGGTCCCATACATTACTTCTGCTGTGCCCGCTTGTTCGGCCTCTGGGGTGGTCGCCGCGATTCTCGGCGCGTATCCGAAACCAAATGGCCCTGTTTCGTCAGCCACATGTACCGGCCAATTCACAGGGGTTTGGTCCAATCCTGCAACGCTTGACGCCGGGAGCGTGCGGGTGGACCATACATTTAACTCCCGGTTTTCGATCTTCGGTAGGTACAACGAGGCTCCTTCGGAATTTTCCCAGCGAAATAATAGCCTAAGCAGTATTACTTCTGGGCCGGTGAATACGCGAACTGGAACCCTGGGTTTTAATGCGTTTTTGAACAGCCGGATGTCCAATACATTTCGCGCCAACTATTCCAGACAGTATGCGGCGGGCATTGACTCCGTCGATTCGTTTGGAGGGGCGGTTCCTCCACCTTTAAGTCTCTTGCTGGGGTCTCTTTCTCCGCAAAATTCCATAGCAAGTTTGTTCGCCTTTGACATTGGCGATCAATACGCGATAGGCCCGCTTGCTAGGAACACGTCGGAACAGTTCAACTTCGTGGATGACTTTTCTTTTGTTGCGGGTGCTCACCAGATGAAGTACGGAGTCGATTATCGCACCATAGAGCTTGACGCCGAGCCAAACCAGCAGCAAGTGTATTACCAAACGTTAAGTGTGCAAGATTTAATTTCATCTGGCGGAATTGTGTTTAATATGTCGACAGGTACTTTAGCGTCTTCGCGGCTTCGTTCTCAGTCCCTGTCGTTGTACGCCCAGGATGCTTGGAAGATTTCTCCGAGAATCTCACTCACTTACGGGATTCGATGGGAACTTGCCCCGGCACCCGAAGCGCTGGGAACGACTACGCTGGCAGCTTGGACTAACGTTGACACCCCTTCTCAGATTGCGCTTGCATCCCCCGGGACGCCTGTGTGGCGCACTACCTATGGCAACTTCGCCCCACGGATTGGGCTGGCCTACATGCTGACGGATTCCGGAGACTTTGTTTTGCGTGTTGGGGGAGGCTTATTCTACGATCTCGGGGTGGGCTCAGTCGGAAATTTGGCATCCACTTTTCCACATTTGGCACTCCGCAACAATCCGAATACGCAATTGCCCATAGACCCCACTCCATTCCTACCTGTCATCTCTACAACTCCTCCTTACGGCAACGTGGATGCATTTGCACCGAATCTACAACTTCCACGATCCTATCAATGGAATCTTGCGTTGGAAAAGTCTTTCGGAGGGAAGCAAGTAATTTCTGCAACTTTCGTCGGACAGGCGGGGAGAGGTCTCCTCAGGCAAGAAGGTTTCTTTCAACCGAACCCCAATTTCAGCAACACACTTTTCGTAACCTTAAACGATGCCTGGTCGAATTATGATGCTCTGCAAGTCCAGTTTCGGAGGCCACTTTCGGCACACCTGCAGGCGCTCGTCAATTACACGTGGTCACATTCTTTGGACAATTCGTCCAATGACGTAGTAGCTGGCTTGTCCAATACCGTGATTTCGGGCGCAAACGACTACGCCTCTTCCAACTTTGATGTGCGGCAAAGCGTTTCAGGGGCTCTCACGTTTGCAGTTCCAGCGGCAGCCAAATCCGGACCGTTCGTTCATCTGACTCAGGATTGGTCCATTGAAACAGTTATCGTTGCCCGAAGCGGCTTCCCGTTCAATGCGATAGTTTTTGGAACGTCCCCTGCTGGTTTTGCGGTAACGACGCGGCCGGATCTTGTGCCGGGACAGCCCCTTTGGGTAGCAGCCCCGAGCGCCCCAGGTGGGAAAATGCTCAACTCCGCGATGGATCCCGTCACGGGCGCATTCACGGGAGCGTTTTTGCCTCCGTCAACCGTTCGGCAAGGAACGGAAGGAAGAAACGACATCGCAGGCTTCGGCCTGACGCAAGTCGACCTTTCGATAGGCCGGAAGTTTCCTATTACGGAGCGCCTCAACCTTCAATTCCGTGCGGATGCCTTCAACGTTTTCAACCATCCAAACTTCTCGAACCCAAGTGGGAACTTCACGTCTGGGGCTCTTGCTGATCTTCAGGCTGCGTCAATGCTAAACCAGGCGCTGGGCGGGCTGAACCCTCTCTTTCAAGAGGGAGGTCCGCGTTCGCTTCAACTATCTCTGAGGCTTGTCTTTTAGCTGGACCGCCCTTGTTTGCCTTTAGCAATGTTCCTTGCGATGAGAAATCCTAGGGAGACTCGCATAGGGCAGGCGTTTCGATCGATTTCACTGCAAATCTGCTACGGACAGAGTGCATGAACAGGATCTTGTGACTAACGTGCGACGTCATCGACGAAGTCGAAGCTGTTTCTTTTCTGGAGCTAGAATGGCTAGTTTTCGGTTTTTGCTACTTGCGGCGGTTCTAGTTCTCGCAGTGACATCGTTTGGTCAGTCCGGAAAGCCGGGGCAATTACGGAGACCGGCTATAGTCACCGATGCGATCGAAATGAGACGATTGGGCGACCCCTCATACTTTAATAACAGTCCCGACTTCAACGTCGCTAATTTCTCGCCAGATGGCAAACGATTCATCGTAATTTTGACGAAGGGCGACTTGAAGCACAATACCAACCAGTATTCGATTCTTCTTTTTAGGACATCTCGTGTCTTTAGCGCGCTCAAACCCGAGGTCTTACTTACGATGTCGTCTTCGTCGAACCGGGAGGCGATCAGAAATCTCAAGTGGCTCACCGACAATGAGACTGTTGCTTTCATTGGGGAGAATCCAGGAGAGTCCCCTCAGGCGTACACGTTGAACATCCGTACGAAGGTGCTCGAAAGAATGACGGAGCATCCGACTCCGATCGTGGCTTTTGAAACTAGCGAAAATGGCGAAGAATTCATTTTCGAGGCTGACCCCCCGACAAAGCGAATGACGGATTCAAGAGAAGTACGTCGCAACGGAATCGTTGTTACCACGCAGCTTCTCAGTCAACTCCTAGCCGGAGACTGCTATTCATTTGTGCCGACACTCCGGGAAGGTGAGGAGGTTTTCGTAAAGGCACGAGGAAAGCCCTCGATCAGGATCCCGCTGGACGATGTCGCCGGACGCATTACGCAACTCTCTGTATCACCCAACGGACGGTACGCATTGATCGAAGCGTTTGTTAGACATGTTCCCAGAGGTTGGCAAGATTACGAAGACAAATTTGTCCACGAATATGCCTCTGAACAACAAGAAGGAGGGAATGCATCCCTAGTAAGGCGATACGAGTTGCTAGAAGTTCAGAGTGGGCGAGTGACACCGTTGTTAGATGCTCCATCCGGATATAACGCGAATGCCTTCGCTTGGGCGCCGGATGGACGATCAGTCGTCGTTTCAGGTGCCTTTCTGCCTTTGGACGTGCCTGATCCTGCCGAGCGGGATCGGCGGAAGAAGAATACATACGTCGTCGAAATAAAACTTCCAAGTAAGAGTGTCGTACCAATCAGCGATAAGGCACTTCGCGTTATGAAATGGGACCGAAATTCAAACAGAGTGTTTCTAGTCCCAAGCGAGGAGAGCGACTTGCCCAGTACGGTGTTTGAAAAAACTGGTTCCGAGTGGAAAGAAGTCCCTGTTCCTCTTCCAGATCGTACGGAACCAAATTCTCAATTGAAATTGACTTTGGAAGAAGACAGCAATACGCCACCAAAAATTTACGCGACCGGTCTCGAGACGCAACGGAAAATGCTTCTCCTCGACCTTAACCCCCAGTTTGGGCAACTCCTGTTCGGAAAGGTTGAAGAAATTAGTTGGAATGCTACAGACGGACACAGAGTAGTTGGTGGACTTTACCTGCCACCCGCTTACACGGCTGGGACGCGATATCCTTTGGTTATTCAGACCCACGGATTTTCAAAGAATAGATTTCTAATTGATGGTCCGTGGAGCAGTGCATTTGCGGCCCAACCACTGGCAGGTAAAGGAATCGTAGTGCTTCAGCTTCAGGGCCCAGATCCTCGACTGGGAAGGATAGCGAACACACCCCAAGAAGCCCTGTATCAGATGGCTGAATATGAGGGAGCAATCGACTACTTGGATGCTAGAGGGCTGATTGACAGAAGCCGAGTTGGAATCATCGGCTTTAGCCGGACGGTTTATATAGTGGAATACGCTTTGACGCATTCGAAATACAGATTCGCAGCCGCAACTGTCGCCGATGGTATCAATGGAGGTTATTTCTCATATGTTGTCAACCCCACAGGGTCGGATGAAAGATTGAACGGAGGGCCTCCTTTCGGTGATACGCTCGCGCTGTGGTTAAAAAATTCACCCGGCTTCAACTTGGATAAGGTTCATACTCCGGTGCGCCTTGAATACTATGGATCTTCCGCAACGGTACTCGGCGGGTGGGAGTGGTTCTCTATTTTATCGCGCCTACGCAGGCCGGTGGACCTCATTTATCTTCCTCACGCTTCACATCAACTGGTTAAGCCCTGGGAGCGCCTGACGTCGCAACAAGGCAATGTGGATTGGTTTACATTCTGGCTTAAGGGCGAAGAGGACCACGATCCGGCGAAACGCGAACAGTACGCTCGGTGGCATCACTTTCGCGATATCAAGGGGCAGGCTACGGCAAACGCGGCGGCTGAAGAAGAACTAAACTAGGCGACACAACTTATCGCCATCCCGATCGCGAACGCTATTTATACTAGGCCCCTAGAACAGTCGAACGCCTCTTGGCGCCAAGAGGCGCTCGCCCTTTTCAGTTACTCATCGGCTGCGTAACCAGCGGCACTGGCCGGGTTCGGATCGGCCTGAATGCCATCCGGGACCTGATTGGACTTCTCGAGTAGATCTTGAATAGCCGCAACAGCGCCGGCTACCAGATTAATCTCGGGTTTTTTGTAGTTCATGTGATTCACCTCCTTTCTTTTTGAATTTAAAGTGCTAGCTAGCAAACTCTTCCTATAAACCGTGCTCTGTCGACACATGCTTTGGACCAAGGAGCGAAGCACCTTCGCCGACGATTAACCTGGCTCCACTCAACAATTGGTTGTCATTGATGTGCCGTAGCCAGAGTTCGATACCTACTGTGCGTATCAATGTGACCATAGGGATTTCGATTCCTTGGTGGGCTCTCTGCAATACTTGACTGAAGCACTTTCCGTCGACAATCCCGAGGGAAGCGCTCAGCATGTGCTCGCTCAGCTTGCTGATGTTGGCCCATTCGGTCGCGATGCCCGCCATCGGCGCTCTGGAAATGAATGCCTTCCGTTTTCTGTTCAATAGTTCGTCGGGCAGGATGCCAACAAGTGCCCGGCGCGTGAGGGAACGTCGTTGACCGGGGCGGACGAGTTGCTCGCGGGGGATCGAATAAAGGAACTCGAGCAACCCACGATCCAGGTATGGATAGCGCTTTTCATAAGGCCAGACCGATGACAAGGCGGAGCACGAAAGTTGTCTTCTCAACACATCGAGGACACTTAGATTTTCTGTAAAGCTTGGCAGAGGGCCGAACAGATCCACCCTGGTTTGATAGCCTTGAAGAGCTTTTCGATTTCGCTTGACGAATTTGGGGGTCAGCCAAGGTGCGGGGCGTTTGCGCTCTGGGACGCCGACGAGACCTATTGGGAAGAATCTCCGGGCGGCTTCGAATAGTAGGTGGAACCACGGTTTCCGCTTGTTTAGAGCCCAAACTTTTAGTTGATGAGCCAGCGTCCTGAATTGCGCTTTCGCAAGAAGATTCTCGAATTCCGGTGTAGGGGTTGGCACGCCGCCGGTGACTTCATCGCCGCCGATGCCAGAGAGGACGACCCGGTTTCCTTCCGAAATCATCGACCAAAAGAATCGCTTGCCGGATTCGGACGTGCGGCCACTACCTGAGCCAGGAGTGGCGGCAAAGTGTTCACATTCAAACTGAAACTTGAACCGTTTTTGCGAACCGACATCGATGTGAGTACCGATGCGGCCGCGTTTCTCTTCCACTTTGGTGAAGTAGGGGTGTTCGTTCCAATTCGGTTCAGAGTTATCGTAGTAGGAGATGGTGTCGACGCGCGGGGTTTCGGCAGTGCCGCGGGCGATGATGACGTCGGCCATGCAGACGATGGAGGAGGAATCCATGCCGCCGCTGAGCTCGGCGAGGATAGGGCTGTCGGAGCGGAGCCGGCGGCGGACAGCTTCCCCGAAAACAGCTCGGAAGTGCTCTTCGTATTCGGCGTCGGTGCTGTAACGGATTCTTTTGCCTTGGTCGAATTCCCAATACTTGCTAATGGTGTGCTTTTCCCCTCGTATACCTACGAAGGACGACGGCGGGACGGAATGAATGCCGATATACGGCGTCAAATGCGCGGCAGGGAAGAACGAGAACCAGCCGGCGATGTACTCTTCGTTGAGTGCGAAGGAGTGTCCCGCGAACAGAACGAGAGGATCGAGGATGGTGCTCCAAGTGATTTGGTCATTTTCGATCGAGTAGTAAAGATGACGAGTGCCAATGGGATCTTTGGCGAGTATCAGTGAACGCGACTTTGCATCCCAGATCGAGAGAGCCCAATCGCCGATGAGCTTGGCGAAGCAGTCGGTGCCCCACTCTTCGTAAGCGGAGGCAACGATTGAAACGTCCGTGGTACTGGTTGTCAGGCGATCGCGCAAATGGCGGATGAGGTCGACGCGATTGTCAAGGCGACCGTCCCAAGTGATGATTGCGCCCGAGTCCGCGACATGAGGCTGCGATTCGTTGCGAGATTCCTTCGTCGTATGAAAGGCACGATAGAGCATGCTGAGGCCGGCTTCCGTGTAGGAGCCACCGTCATCCGGACCATACGGAGCGATGACCGGTTCCACCTTTTCCAGATAGTCGCGATCCACCGGCTTGCCGTCGGTATTCCATCTTCCGAACTGGACGCTCATGACTGTTTCCCTTCACACCCGATCCGCACTCGAATCTTGCTAGCACCGATCCAAGACTGAGTACAATTCCGGGGTGTACGGTTTGTCGTTGATGACGCGACCGTCCACTTCGACCCATGCGTGGGCCTTGAACGGCATCTGTTGCGCGCCGATGACCATTTGCGCTGGGATCCCGTACTGCTTCAGAAGGCAGGCTGTGGCTGCGGACCGTTGCAGGCAGAGCGCTTCTTTCCAATACCAAATGCAGGCCATGTCAATGGCATAGTTGATGTGTTCAATGTCATCGGGAGCTGGCGTGCGCGTTCCAATCGGATAGTGGCGAACCTTGTGGTAGAGCGCCGCGAAGTTGGCACGCACCAAGTACAGATCAAAATGAATTAGCTTCCAGTACGCCTTCAGAACAAGAGACGACATAGCATCCCTCTCTTTCACTCTGGCAATTGCAATTGATCGCAAAGAAAGGCCATGCGATCCGTCAATGATTCGATCCGTTCACTCAAGGGAAGCACGGGAGAATGGCCGCGAAACTTGTTGTAATCGAGAAAAATAGGATGATCGGAAATATTTGCGGCCTGGAGTCGGGCGGTCATTTTACGTGCGTGGAGGGGATTGCAGTTGCGGTCAGCGTCACCGGAGACCATCATCGTTGCAGGATAGGCCACGTTGTCTCGGACTTGGTGATAGGGAGAGTACTTTGCAAGGGCAGCGAAATCGTCCGGGTCGTCTACCGTGCCGAACTCATCTTTCCAAACGTGCGCGTTGTCAAAAAGGTGGTACCGAAGCATGTCCAGCATCGGAACCATACAGACGACGGCGCGAAACAGCTCGGGGCGTTGCGTCAGGGCGGCTCCTACGAGCAAGCCCGAATTTGAACCGCCGAAAATGGCAAGCTTTCCAGGAGATGTTCGGCCTGTATTGATTAGCCATTCGGCTGCGGAGAGGAAGTCATCATAAGCGGTCTGGCGGTTGCGCCGCTTCGCGGCCATGTGCCATTCCACTCCAAATTCCGATCCACCTCGAATGTTCGGCAGCGCAAAAAGGCAGCCGCGCTCCATTAGGAAGGCAACGAAGATACCGAACTGTGGAGTCATAGAAGTGCCATACCCCCCATAGGAGGTCATGACGATTGGTTGTGGCCGGCGTTCCAGAACATCCTTGCGCCCCACGAGAAACATTGGAATGCTGGTTCCATCGATTGACGTATACGCGACTTGCGTCTGACAGTAATTCCGAGAGTCGAATGGAATTTTTCTCCTCGCCCAAAGGAAGTACTTCCCGGAGCTTTCGGAGTAGCGCCAGATCGAAATGGGTTCCGTAAATGATTCCGCTTCTAGCAGCAATTCATCGCCATCGG
>Ga0210401_10001135_pt1 | contig 31304 bp, 29 predicted proteins | sample IncBWH32MmetaG_FD_150866 | JGI IMG/M metagenome (GOLD analysis project Ga0210401, IMG submission 150866) | Forest soil microbial communities from Barre Woods Harvard Forest LTER site, Petersham, Massachusetts, United States - Inc-BW-H-32-M | ecosystem: Environmental > Terrestrial > Soil >...
CATGAGGGCGTCCAGATGCGACCCGTCATTGGCAAAAAGTCGCAGGCGCGGCAGCGAGCCCGACAATTGACGCTGGGTTGGATGCTAATATACTAGTGTCCCAAGCGACAAGATAATGAGGGAGGAGGACCTGGATCGGCGTGTGGCCCGCAATCGCGCACTTGAGGATGGGGGTCCGAAAATACCTGCGCCCACCGATGCCGGGGCGACGCTGTTACGACGCAATACGATCGCGGAGCAGATCCACGCCGTACTGCGGCGCGACATCATCTGCGGCCGCCTCTCCCCGCGCGCGAGCCTGGCCGAGCAGGAGCTGGCCCGCCGGTTTGGCGTGTCGCGAACGCCGATCCGCGAGGCCATGATCAAGCTTGCCGACGAAGGCCTGGTCGAGATCTTTCCGCAATACGGCTCCTTCGTCGGACCGATCAAGCTCGCCGAAGTGCTGGACAGCCAGTTCGCGCGCGAGACGCTGGAATGCGCCGCGGTGGAGAAGGCGGTCGCGCACATGGATGCGGAGCACGCCGACCGGCTGAAGGCCATGCTCGACCGCCAGCGCGCGCTGCAGAAGAGCGGCGACGACGAGGGTTTTTTCCGCGCCGACGAGGCGATGCACGCCTTCATCTTCGCTCTCGCCGGTCATCCGACGGCGTGGCTGTTCGTGACCGGCGCCAAAGCGCAGATGGACCGGGTGCGCTATCTCGCCATGACCGTTTTGCGCAAGCAGCCCTCCGTGGTCGCCCAGCACGCCCAGGTGATCGACCGGCTCTGCGCCCGCGACCGCAACGGCGCGGTCGCGGCGATGCGCACCCACATGCGCGGGATCCTGAAGACCATCGAGATTCTCAGAGGTGACAAGCACGACTATTTCGTCGAAGCGGCCGGAGATCCGCCGGCGCTGCCGCGGCCGGAGAGCGGAGCGCTCAACCCGCCGGCGCGGAAGCGGCCGCGGAAGAATGAGGCAACAAGCAGGTAGCGCCCATCCGACGACCATGAAGCGCCAATCCAACAGGGAGAGAAAACTGCCATGACATTCACACCCACTCGCCGCAGCGTCGTCGCGGGCCTTGCGGGCTCGGTTGCCTTCAACGTCCGTGCATTCGCGGACTCGCCGCCGCTGCCGTCGTCCCCGGTCTCGCTCAACATCGTCGACGTCGCCGGCAATCTTGCGCTGACGCAGAAGGCGATCGAGGCCTATCGCGCCAAGAATCCGAAGCTGGTCTCGAAAATCACCTTCACCAAGGCGCCGGCGCCGGAGCTGCCCGGCAAGATCAAGGCGCAGCAGGACGCGGGCCGGGTCGATATCGACGGCGTGCTCACAGGCATCGATGCGCTGTCGGCGGGTGTCGACCAGAAACTCTGGATTCCCACGGTGACCGAAAACGCCGACAGGCTGCCGAAACTCGACGACATCTACCAGCCCGGCGCGCGCGCAATGCAGGGCCTGGCTGCGAACCAGGGCGTGTGCATCGTGTTCTGCCCGGCCGGGCCCGTGATGGAATACATGCCCGACAAGGTGAAGCAGGTGCCCGCGACGGCCGAGGAACTGTTGGCCTGGGCCAAGGCCAATCCCAACCGCTTCATGTATGCCCGCCCGGCCAATTCGGGCCCCGGCCGCGTCTTCATGATGGGCCTGCCCTACATCCTCGGCGACAAGGACCCGAAGGATCCGAAGGACGGCTGGGACAAGACCTGGGCCTATCTCAAGGAACTTGGGCAGAATGTCGAATACTATCCCGGCGGCACCGGCGCCGTGATGAAAGAGCTCGGCGAAGGCTCACGCGACATGGTGCCGTCGCAGATGGGCTGGGACATCAACCCGCGTGCGCTCGGCGTGGTGCCGAAGGAAGCCAAGGTGTTCTTCCTGAAGGGCTTCCACTGGGTGCTCGACGCCCACTATCTCTGCATCCCGAAGGGCGTCGGTCCGGACAAGCTGGCGGTGCTGCTCGATCTCACGAGCTACCTGCTCGGCAAGGAGGCGCAGGCCACCACCTACGACACCGGCTATTTCTATCCGGGACCGGCGGTGAAAGACGTCACGCTCGCGATGGCGCCGGAAGACAGCCAGAACGTCATCAAGGAGTTTGGGCGTCCGGAATACGCGGCCGCCATCACCGACAACAAGCAGGAGCTGCCGCTGACGCCCGACAAGCTGGTCTATGCCTTCAGCCGCTGGGACGAGCAGGTCGGCGCCCAGAAGAAGAAGTGAGACGATGGTGCGCCTCCTTCCCGAGGGCGTCGCGTCGGGGCCTCATGGTTCGAGACGCCGCGCAAAGAGGCGCGGCTCCTCACCATGAGGGTTGACAGTGCACACGCCCCCGCTTCTCACGATCTATCCCCTCATGGTGAGGAGGCGCGCGGCGCGGAGCTGCCCTCTCGGCCACTGCTTCGGGCGCGCCGTCTCGAACCATGAGGCCCCTGTATCCGATCACCGAGTATGCACGTGGAGTGACTGAGACATGTCGATTGCGGGACGCGACTTTCGTGAGCTGCGGCTGGACGAGTTGAGTCGCAGTTTTGGCGCGCTCAACGCGCTGAAGGGCGTCAGCCTGTCGGTCAAGCGCGGCGAGTTCATCGCGCTGCTCGGCCCTTCCGGCTGCGGCAAGTCGACCGCGCTGAACTGCCTGGCCGGCCTGCTCACGCTGACCGGCGGCAGCATCTGGCTCGACCAGACCCGGATCGACCGTCTGAAGCCCGAGGAGCGCGGTTTTGGCATGGTGTTCCAGAACTATGCGCTGTTCCCGCATATGAGTGTCCGTCGCAACATCGGCTTCGGGCTCGCGATGCAGGGCAAGTCGAAGGACGAGATTTCGCGCAAGGTCGAGGAGGCGCTCGGCATCGTCCGGCTCGGCCAGCAGGGCGACAAGCTGCCCGGCCAGTTGTCCGGCGGCCAGCAGCAGCGGGTGGCGATCGCGCGCGCGATCGTGATCGAGCCACCGCTGGTGCTGATGGACGAGCCGCTGTCCAACCTCGACGCAAAACTTCGCCTCGAGATGCGCGCGGAGATCCGCCGCATCCACGACCTGATCGGCTCGGCCACGATCTACGTCACCCACGACCAGGAGGAGGCACTGTCGCTGGCCGACCGTATCGTGGTGATGCGCGATGGCATGGTGCGCCAGGTCGGCACGCCGGCCGAGCTCTACGCCCGCCCCGCGCATGCCGATGTCGCGGAATTCATGGGCTATCGCAACGTGCTCACAGCCCGCGTGCTCGACGCTGGCGACACAGGTGGCGTGCGCGTGTCCGTTGGCGGCGCCGCGCTGCGAGGAACCGCCGTCGAGCGGCGTCCGGACGGTCAGGCGATCGTGGCCGTCCGGCCCGACGATCTCAAGCCGGCGGGCGACGGACCAGTCTCCGCCACCGTCGAGAGCGCCCAGTATCACGGTCGCGACTTCTATTGCTCCGGGCGCGCGAGCGACGGCACCGAGCTCTATTTCTGCTCCGCGCTGCCGTTGCAGAAGGGCGAAAAGGTGCGGCTCACGGCCGATCCGGCACGGGTTCTGATCTATGCGGGGGCATCATGACCGAGACCACGGCCGGCCTGCCACGCGCCACGGACGAGCGTATCCCCTGGCGCGTCTGGCTCGCGCTCCGCGACATTGACGGCGTCACCTTGCTGGTGCTGCCCGCCGTGCTGTTCGTGCTGGGCCTGTTCGTCTATCCCTTCCTCTACGGCTTCGTGCTGTCGTTCAAGCCGCGCGCCGGCGACTGGCTCGCCAATTACCGAAAATTCTTCTCGGATCCGTTCCTCTATGACACGATCTTCGCGACCATGCGGCTGGCGCTGCCGGCGACCGTCATCAATGTGCTGATCTCTATTCCGGTCGCGCTGCGCGTGCGCAAGATGACCCATCGGCGCCTGCTAACGACCATCCTCGTCATTCCGATCACGCTCGGCACGGTGCTGATCGCCGAGGGCCTGCTCAATTATCTCGGTCCGCAGGGCTGGCTGAACCGCACGCTGATGCTGTTCGGCCTCATCAGCACGCCGCTGCGGCTGGTGCACAATTACACCGGCGTGATGCTGTCGCTGATCCTGTCGGGCTTCCCGTTCACCTTCCTGCTGACCTTGTCCTACATCACCGGCATCGATGCCTCGCTGGAGCAGGCCGCCGCCACGCTCGGCGCCACGGCGCGGGCGCGCTTCCGCCATATCCTGCTGCCGATCCTGGCGCAGGGGCTGGCGATCAATTTCTGCCTGTCCTTCGTCCAGACTTTCTCGGTGTTTCCCTCGGCCGTGCTGCTCGGCGCGCCGGCCGGCGACACCCGCGTGATCTCGATCGCGGCCTACCAGGCGGCCTATGAGCAGTACGACGCCTCGATGGCGGCAGCGATCGCGATGATCATGGGTTTCGTGCAGCTCGCCGTCGTGCTGCTGGTGCTCGCAGGCCGCAATCTGTTCTACCGGGGCGCCGCGGGCGGCGGAAAGGGTTAGCTCTGATGGATCAGAGGTCGCTCTATCCCCTCATCCCCAGGGAGCATCGCTACGCGATGCGTCTCGAAGGATGAGGCCCGAAAAATCAGCGTCGTGGCTTCATGGTTCGAGACGGCGCAATCGCGCCTCCTCACCATGAGGGTTTAGCGACGCAGTCGTGCTAAGAGGAAAGATGAGTTGATGGGACACGACAAGACCATCTCCGAGCGGCTGTGGGCCGCCGCCATCTGGCTTGCCGTCATTGTCTTCATCGTCAACTTCATGGCGATGGCAGCGACCGTCGTCGTCAACTCATTCGGCACGCGCTGGCTCGGCTCCTGGCTGCCGGCCGGCTACACCATCCGCTGGTATCTCTCGGCCTGGGACGAATTTCAGCTCGGCGATGTGCTGATCACCACCTTCGAGGTGGTCGGCGCCGTCGTGCTGCTGTCCGGCCTGTTCGGCGTGCCCGCGGCCTACGCGCTGGCGCGGCGCAATTTCCCCGGCAAGCAGCTCATGATCCTGTTGTTCCTGCTGCCGCTGATGATCCCGCCGATCACCTTCGGCATTCCGCTCGCGACCGTGCTCTACCAGTTCGGCGCCGGCGGAACGATCTGGGGCGTCATCATCGCCAACCTGGTGCCGACTGTGCCCTTCGTCATCCTGGTGATGATCCCCTTCGTCGAGCAGATCGATCCGCGGATCGAGGCCGCCGCCCGGGTGTTCGGCGCCGGCACCGGCCGCCTGTTCGTCCATGTGCTGGTGCCGCTGCTGGCGCCCGGCATATTGGCCGCGCTGCTGCTGGTGCTGGTGCGCACCATTGCGATGTTCGAGCTGACCTTCTTCACCGCCGGTCCCGACAGCCAGACCCTGGTGGTGGCGCTGTATTACGCCGTCTATGCCGCCGGCGTGCGCGCCGGCCAGTCGATCGACGCCATGGCCGTCATCTACATGCTCACGACGCTGGCCTGGCTCTTGATCGCGCTGCGCTTCGTCGATCCGACCCAGATCGTGACGCGCGCCAAGCAGGAGGCGGCAAGGTAGCATGCCACGATGAGGCTGCGACTCCCTCTCCCCGCTTTGCGGGAAGAGGGTTGGGGTGAGGGGAGTCTCGGCGAGCTGAGTTCGTGGAGCGTCCCCTCACCCGCCGCGCAAGAGCGCGGCGACCTCTCCCCGCAAGCGGGGAGAGGTGAAAACCTTCCTCGCGAATGCAAAACCAAAGGCCAGGGGCGTTAGTTCTTCCCCGGCGCGGCGGCACCAAGCACCGGAACGCCGGCGCGTTTCTTCTCATTGGCCTTGTAGGCGCGGTAGCGCACCAGCTGCATGTCGGCGATGACGCCGATCAGGATCACGCCGCCCATCACGGCGAAGTTCAACGAGCTCGGAATCCCCAGCAGGTTCACCAGGTTCTGCAGCACCTGCAGCAGGATAGCGCCGAGCACGATGCCCATGACCGAGCCCTCGCCGCCCCGCAAGGAACAGCCGCCCAGCACCGCGGCCGCGATGGCATAGAGCTCATAAAAGTTGCCGTGCGAGGCCGGCGAGATCGAGCGCGTATACATCGCCAGATAGATCGCGGAAATGCCGGCGAGCCCGCCTGATATCACATAGGCCGCCGCGATGATCGCATTCGAGCGGATGCCGGAATAGCGCGCCGCCTCCTCGTTCTTGCCGACTGCGAACAAATAGCGGCCGAACACCGAGCGATGCAGCACCACGCCCATGATGGCTGCGACCACCACGAAGGCGATGAAGCTGTTGGGGATGCCGGTGAAGGTATCGGTCGCAAAGCTGCGCCCCGTGGTGAGCAATTCCAGCGCCGGAAACTTCTGGCCGAACTCGAACCCCGCGGTGCCGTCGTCGGTGTACCAGCGCGCCACCCCACGATAGATCAGGAGGCCGCACAGCGTCACGACGAATGGCTGCATCCTGACCTTGGTGACCAGAAAACCGTGGATTGCACCGAGCAGAATACCGGCGATCACGATGATCAGCACCGCGATCGGCCACGGCATGCTGTAGTCGACCAGGAGATTGATGAAGATCACGCCGAGCAGGGCGAAGATCGACCCGACCGAGAGGTCGATGCCGCCGGTGATGATGACGAACCCCTCGCCGAGCGAGAACAGGCCGAACAGGCCGATCAGATTGGCGGTGTTGGCGAGATTGAGGGGCGACAGGAAGCGCGGATTGAGGAACGCCACGACGGCGCCGACCACCAGGATCAGGAGGAATAGGCCGAGGTCTTTCTTCAACATGGTCCGATCCCAGATCTCAATTCAAGGTCTTGCCGACCGCGAGCTGCAGCACATTGTGCTCGCTGAACCGGTCGCGTTCAAGGAAGCCGGAAATGCGCCCTTCCTGCATCACCGCCATGCGGTCGGAGACGCCGATGACTTCCTCCATGTCGCTGCTGATCATCAGGACCGCGACGCCGGCATCGGCGAGGTTGCGCATCAGCTGGTAGATCTCGCTCTTGGCGCCGACGTCGATGCCGCGCGTCGGCTCGTCGAAGATGATGATCCGGGGCTTCATCGATAGCCACTTCGCCAGCACGATCTTCTGCTGGTTGCCCCCGGACAAGGTGCCCGCCTCGGTCGCGATGTCATAGGCGCGGATGTTGAGCCGGTGCCGCTGGGTTTCCGCATTCTTCTCCTCGGCAGCAGCGCTGACCAGCGGCCCGACCGCATAAGTCATCAGGTCGGGCAGCGAGATGTTCTCGGTCAGCGAGAAATCGAGATGCAGCCCGCAGCGCTTGCGGTCCTCCGGCACGAGATAGAGGCCCCGCGTAATCGCGTCGCGTGGCTCTCGGATGGTCACATCGTCGCCCTCGATCCTGAGCGTACCTGCGAGGCGGCGGTCGACGCCGAACACGGCGCAGGCGAGCTCGGTGCGGCCAGCGCCGACCAGCCCGGCGAGGCCCAAAATCTCGCCACGCCGCAGCGTGAGCGACACCGGGTGGTCCGGGAAAGCGGTGGTGCGGAAGTCTGATATTTCCAGCGCCGGCGCACCCGGCGGCACCTTTGGCGGGATGTAGAGCGATTTCAGGTCGCGCCCGATCATCAGGCGGATCATCGCGTCCGGCTTGATGGTCTGGCCGACCAGCGACCCCACCACCCGCCCGTCGCGCAGCACGACGACGCGATCGACGCAGGTCTTCACCTCGTTGAGGCGATGCGAGATGAAGATGATGCTGACGCCGTCACGCCGGAGCTCGTTGAGCACCGACAGCAGCCGCGCGGTCTCGGTCAAGGTGAGGCTCGAGGTCGGCTCGTCCATGATCACGAGCCGCGCATCCAGCGACAGCGCTTTCGCGATCTCCAAAAGCTGCCGCTGCGCCAGCGACAGCGCGGCGACCGGCGTATCCGGCGCGAAATCGACACCGAGCTTGTCGAGCAGCGGCTGCACCTTGGCGTGTAGCGCCTTGCGGTCGATCAGACGCAGCGGCCCGCCATAGAGCGGCTCGCGGCCGATCAGGATGTTGGCGGCGGCGTCGAGATTGTCGAACAGGTTCAGTTCCTGATGCACGAAGGCGATGCCGCTGTTGATCGCATCGTTGACGCTCAGGGCGGGATAGTCGCGGCCATCGACCCGGATCGTGCCGGCCGTGGGTTCCACCACGCCGCCCAGTACCTTCATCAAGGTCGACTTGCCGGCGCCGTTCTCGCCGATCAGGCCGACGATCTCGCCGCGCGACACCGACAGGCTGACGCCGTCCAGCGCCACGACGCCGGGATAGGTCTTGCTGATCCCGTTGAGCTCGAGGAAGGGTGCGGCTGTTTCAGTCAAGCGCTGCATCTGAACGGATTCCGACTCTGTGACGTCAAAGGAACCAGAGATCGGTCCTCCTGGCAATCAGGCGATGATCGTTGCGACAAGGCGATCGCAATCGATGCCAACCGAGGTCGGCAACTGCCCTCCCCACCGTCATGGCCGGGCAAAAGCGCGAAGCGCGTCTCACGCGCGCGTTCGCGCAGATGTCCCGGCCATCCACGTCTTCGTCTTGGCCACGAGGGAAGACGTGGATGCCCGGCGCAAAGCCGGGCATGACGAGTCAGGGGAAGCATCGGACTGCGCACTCGCACCTAGCCCGCAGCGCGACCAGTCCGAAGCGTCTCCCCTCCCCACAAAGGGAGGGGAGAAGAAGCTCAGCTCTTGCCCTGGCGCTTCTTCAGTTCGGCCCAGAAGGCATCGACGTTGGAGGTGTCGATGATCTTGGTCGGCACGATCAGGAGGCCATTGCCCGGCACCCAGGACTTGTCGCCTTCGAGGTACTTGGCCATGTCCTTCATGCCCTGATAGCCCCACTCGTAGGGCTGCTGCACCACGGTGCCGCTGATCGAGCCTTCCTTGACGCCGCCCAGCGTGATCGGATCTTCGTCGAAGCCGATGATCTTGATCTTGTTGAGCTTGCCGGCCTCCTTCAGCGCCTCATAGATGCGCGGCGTGTTGTAGGAGTAGAAGCCGATCATGCAGTCGATCTCGGGATGCGCGGTCAGCGTATCCTCGACGTTGCGCTTGGCACGGGTCTGGTCGATGTCGTCGCCGCGGACGTCGACGAGCTCGACCTTGGAGCCCTTGATGGTTTCCTTGACGCCGTCGATGCGCTCCTTGGCGTTGTCGGCCCCGAGCAGGCCGACGAATCCCATACACTTGCCGCCGTTCGGCATCGCCTTCAGCACCAGTTCGCCCGCCTGCTTGCCGGCGTCGGTGTTGGAGGAGCCGATATAGGCGATGCGGCTGGTCTTCGGCGCGTCGGAATCGGTGGTGAAGAGCGCGACCTGCTTGCCGATGCGATTCAAGGCATCGCTCTCGGTCTTCGGATCGACCGCGCTCACCATGATGCCGGCATAGCCCGCGGCCACCAGGTCATCCATCAGGCGGATCTGGATCGCCGCTGCGGACTGTTCCGGATATTTCAAGGTCAGGTCGTATTTCGGCAGCTCGGCCGCCGCCGCCTTCACGCCGGCTTCAGCCGCCTTCCAGAAATCGGATGCGCCGTTGACGACGAAAGCAAGCTTCTTTTTGTCTTCAGCATGTGCGGTCGTGGCGAAGGCCAGCGCCAGGACAACTGCGATGCCGGTCGATGCGAAACGTTTCATAGACAAATTCCTCCCATGGTGTCGATGTGGTCGATCTTTTTGACGCTCTCGAAGTCGCAAGCGACTTCGCCAATCGCTGCCCGTTGTTGCGGGCCGTCCCCTCCCCTGGTCTGGCCATGCGGTCCGGCCACGATACTCACAGTGCGTTCCGGCCTGCAGCCGTCCCGCGCCGTCATATTATATGACTAATGCCCTACCTAAAAACCAAATTGCGCGGCGTGGCAAGTCATCAGAAAGTTCGTGCGGCTGCAAGCCGTCGTTGCAGGATGGATAATCGTCGCGCTTGAGATGAGGTGTTCACCTCATCGCGCTGCAGTGCAGTGCACTGGCCGCTCCCGTCACGACGACTCGATTCCGTGGTATCCCACATGGACATGCCAACCATGCCGAGATTGGCGTCATTGTGATCGAAAATCCGCTGTCGGCCGGCGTATTGAATTTTCCCTGCCGGGACGATGACTGAAGGAGATAGTAGTACCCATGAATGACAGCCGTGACATCTGGCAACTGGTCGAGGCCAAGCAGGAGCCCTTGATCGCGCTCAGCGACCGGGTCTGGGCCACCCCGGAACTATGCTACACCGAGACCCGTTCCGCCGCCGAGCACAAGGCCGAGCTCGAACGCCACGGCTTTCGGATCGCCCAGGGCATTGCCGGGATTCCGACCGCCATGATCGGCGAGGCCGGCGACAGCGGCCCGGTCATCGCGATTCTCGGCGAATATGACGCGTTGCCGGGCCTGAGCCAGGAATCCGGTGTCACCGAGCCGCGGCCGCTCGAAAGCGGCGGCAACGGCCATGGCTGCGGCCATAATTTGCTCGGCGCCGGCGCGATGCTCGCGGCAGTGGCGGTGAAGGACTGGCTGGCCAGCAAGGGCTTGAAGGGGCGCGTGCGCTATTATGGCTGCCCGGCGGAAGAAGGCGGCGCGGCAAAAACCTTCATGGTGCGCGACGGTGCCTTTGACGACGTCGATGCCGCGATCTCCTGGCATCCGTCGAGTTTTTGCGAGGTATCGCCGGCGGTGTCGCTTGCCAACACCCGCATCGACTTCACCTTCAGCGGCCGCGCGTCGCATGCAGCGGCAAGCCCCCATCTCGGCCGCAGCGCGCTCGACGCGGTGGAATTGATGAATGTCGGCGTCAATTACATGCGCGAGCACATGCCAAGCGACGCTCGTATCCATTATGCCATGCTTGATTCCGGCGGCATCGCCCCCAACGTCGTGCAGGCGCGGGCCAAAGTCCGCTATTCGGTGCGGGCGCGCGACCTCGCCGGCATGCATGAACTCGTGGAACGGGTCCGCAAGGTGGCGCAGGGCGCGGCGCTGATGACCGAAACCACGGTCAAATCGGAGATCATCAGCGCGGTCTCGAACCTGCTGGCCAACAATCCCCTGGAGCACGCCATGAACGACGTGCTGCAGCAGCTTGGGCCGCCGCCGTTCGACGAGGCCGACCGCAGCTTTGCCCAAGAGATCCAGGCCACGTTGAGCGACCAGGATATCGACAACGTCTATCGCAGCGTCGGCCAGCCGCGCACCGATGCGCCGCTCTGCGACAGGATCATCCCGCTCGACGCACCGCGCAACCTGATGCGCGGCTCGACCGACGTCGGCGATGTCAGCTGGGCAATCCCGACCGTGCAGGCCCATGGGGCGATGATGGCGATCGGCACGCCGCTGCATACCTGGCAGGTGGTGGCGCAGGGCAAGATGCCGGCCGCGCACAAGGGCATGGTGCACGTCGCCAAGGTGATGGCCGCGACCGCGTGCAAGCTTCTGACCGACGAGGCGCTGCTCTCGGCCGCCAAGGCCGATCATCAGGCGCGGACGGCGCGCGCACCCTATCGCTGTCCAATTCCAGATGAGGTTTCGCCGCCGCTCGGCATGGCGCGCGTCTAGTTCCACGCCCATATCGGGATTTGACGCCGGCCGCCGCGGCCGGCGTCGGGTTGGTTCGATCGCGGAGGCGCGTCAAAAATGATAAAAAGCCTCACAACCTGTGTTCTGCTGGCAATCATGCCGCTGCTGACGTCTGGCACGAGCCGGCCTCGCGCGCCCGACGTGCTGAGAACCGGCCTTGTCGACGACACCAAGCCGCCCGCGCCCGCATCCGACAACGCCTGCGCCGGGGTGACGCTGTCGCGCGGCGTGAAATATGGCGACAGCGAGCGGAACGTGCTCGACGTCGCGACCGCCGTCGACAAGGCACAAGGGCCGCGACCGGTGCTGTTGTTCGTGGCGGGCGAGAGCTTTGCCGACGATGGCGGCGCAACGGCCGCCGCGTTGCGCGATCAGGCGCTGTGCCTGGCGGCGCAGAACGGCCTCGTCAGCGTCACCATGACCTACCGCCTGGCGCCCGCTGATCCCTGGCCCGCCGGCGCGCGCGATGTCGCAGCCGCGATCTCATGGATTCATCAGAACATCGACCTGTTCGGCGGCGACACGCAGGCCATCGTCGCGGTCGGCTATTCCGTCGGCGCGTTCCATCTCGCAAGCCTGCTGGCGCACAAGGAACTCCAGAACACCGATTCCAACATCGCGGGCGCGATCCTGATATCGGGCATCTATCGTTCCGATCACGATGCAAACGACGGCGAGCGATCCTATTTCGGCACCGACGCCAACAAATACGATGCCCGCTCGGCCTTTCCCGGCATCTTGCAGGTGGATGCGCCGATCGTGCTGGCATGGTCGTCCGCCGATCCGGCCCCGCTGGTCGCGCAGTCGGAAAAACTGAAGCAATGGCTCTGCAACGCAGGACATTGTCCGCGCACCGCCGTGCTGACCAGTCGCTTCAGCGCGGAAGCGGTGTTCGGCCTCGACAGCGCCGGCGAGAGCCTCGCCGGACGCACCCAACAGCTGATCAGCCAGATCCAGACGCGCGGCCTGCCGTAGCGCATGATCCGGAAAAGTGCGAAGCGGTTTTCCGAAAAGATCATGCGCAAACAACAACCTAAAGCGCGATGGCGATTCGACCTAATCCCGTCGCGCTTTAGAATGACCGGCGCGATTTTTTGCGCCGGTCATTTCGGATCAGGCCGCCTTGCTGGTCCGCAGGCGATCCAGCACCGGCAACAACTCCGACGGATCGGGGCGCTGCGTGTAGTCCGGATTGATTTCCGCATAGGCGATCACGCCGTCGCTGCCGATCACATAGCGCGCCGGCATCGGCAGCACCCAGGAGGGATCGTCGTTGATAGCTGGGAGGTTGTTGCCAAAGCTCCGGTAGACCTCGACGAGGTAATCCGGCAGCGCGAAGCGGATGCCGAAGGCGTTCGCGACCTCGCTTCCGACATCGCTCAGGATCGGGAAGCCGAGCTGGTTGTCGCGTTGCGACTTGCGGCTGTTGGCGGCGGTCTGCGGCGAGATCGCCACCAGGCTCGCGCCGCGTGCGGAAATTTCCGGCAGCGCCGCCTGCAGCGCCTGCAGTTCGAGATTGCAATAGGGACACCAGACGCCGCGATAGAAGGACATGACGAGCGCGCCCTTGGCGAGCAGCTCGCGCGATGAGACCGGCTTGCCGTCGGGATCGTTCAAGACGAATTCCGGGACCACATCGCCGGCCTTTTTGGCGCTTTGCGCCTGGCCGGACGCGATCAGTTCGGTGGTGGCGCGATGCATCGCCTCCAGCCTGTCCTTGGTGGGCTTGAACGCGAGCCGGCCGGCTTCAAAATCGGCTTTGAATGCATCGAGCTTGTCTTGCAGGGCTGCAGCGCACAACATTTATTCGATGCGCAAATGAGTGAGTTCAAATGAGCGACCGGCTGGTGTTCGTCCGCGCTGCTGAGAGTGGCAGTTTTTCGCGCGCGGCACGTGAGATGGGGCTGTCGCAGCCGTCGGTGTCGCGCATCATCTCGGAGCTGGAGACACGGCTTGGCGTCACCCTGCTGTTGCGCACCTCGCGGCGCATCACCGTCACCGAAGCAGGCAGCTTGTTCCTGGAACGCGCCCGCGACATCCTCTCCGATATCGAGAATGCCGAGGACGCCGCGCGCGGGCTGGATTCGCTGCGCGGCATCGTCCGGCTGGCGATTCCCGTGGTCTACGGCACGCGCGAGATCATTCCGCGCCTGCCAAAATTTCTGGCGATGCATCCTCAGCTCCGCGTCGAGCTGGCGGTCGCCGATGATCGCCAGGACCTCGTCGCAGAAGGCGCCGACGTCGCCATTCGCATGGGCGAGCTGGATGACTCGAGTTTCGGCGCACGCAGGCTCGCGGCACTGCGGCGCTTGGTGGTCGCCTCTCCGGCCTATTTAAAGGCACATGGCGTGCCGAAAACGCCGGCCGATCTTGCGTCCCATGATTGCATCTTCGGTCCGGGCAGTTTCGGCCGCGATCGCTGGTCCTTCACCCGCAACGGAACGGAAATCTCGATTGATGTGCGCGGCCGCATCTCCACCGGTTCCGGCCCCGGCCTGTTCGCCTGCGTGATAGCCGGACTCGGAATCGCGATGGCAACGACCGTGATGGCGGAACCGGGAATCAAGACCGGTGCGCTGGTCGAGCTGTTGCGCGGCTTCGGACTGCCGCCCGTCGATGTCCACGCGGTGTTTCCAGGGGGGCCTCGGCCGTCGGCCAAGGTCCGCGCATTGGTCGACTATCTTGCGGCGGAATTGAAACCGTCGCGTTAGAGGCGCGAGGGCTTTCGCTGTGGCGGCGTCCGCCCCACATAGAGCGCTGCCGCAACACCATCGCGACGACGCGTGTAAGATGACTCAGCTCGCGCTCTTTGACGAACGCCCGGCGGCCGGTCCAGACGGCCTGCGCTATGTCGGCGACTTCGTCTCCACCGAGGCCGAACGCGAACTGATCGCGCATATCGCAAAATTGCCGCTAAAACCGTTTCAGTTCGGCGCGTTCGAGGGCCACCGGCAGGTCAAGTCGTTCGGCTTCCGTTACGACTACACGGTGCAGAGGCTCACCGAGAGCGATCCGATCCCCGATTGGCTGCAGACGATCGCGCGTGAGGTCGAACGCTTTGACGAATTGTCCGAAGGCAGCATCCGCCAGGTGCTCTGCACCGACTACGATGTCGGTGTCGGCATCGGCTGGCATCGCGACAAGCCGCATTTCGACAAGGTGTTCGGGCTGTCGCTGGCGAGCCCCTGCAGACTCCGCTTTCGCCGCCGCAAGGGCGATGGATGGGAGCGTTTTGCGCTCAATGCCGCGCCGCGCTCCCTGTATCGGATGGAGGGCGAGGCGCGGCACGAGTGGGAGCACAGCATTCCCGCCGTCGAGCGGCGCCGCTATTCCGTCACCTTCCGCACGATGAAACGCTAGACCGGCTTCAAGGGCCTCATGACCAAGCAGTAGGAAATCAACTTCGCTTGATCTGAAGCAAAACTACGAAGTTTAGCTTGGTAGCTTGCCTTCCCATACGCTAAAGAAGCCGCATGAGCAGACGGAAACCGGACCCTGGCGCGTCGCAGGCCGAAGCGCTGGCGGCCGACCTTCACACGCTCGCGGGCAAGCTGAAGCGGCGGCTGCGCGAGCAGGCGTCCGCGGGCGACCTAACGCCGTCGCAAACCGCCGTGCTGATGCGTCTCGACCGCGAAGGACCGGCCACCGTCACCGCACTGGCGCGGCTGGAGGGCGTCCGCTCGCAATCGATGGGCGCCACCGTCGCGGCGCTCGAGGATCTCGGGCTCATCAAGGGATCGCCCGATCCTGCGGACGGACGGCAGACCATCCTCGCGCTGACGCCGGCGTGCCGGGAGAAGATTCGTAGCGGGCGCGCCGCGCGGCACGAATGGCTGCTGCGCGCGATCCAATCGAAGCTGACGTTGGACGAACAGGCAGAGCTTGCGGTGGCGCTGCGGCTGCTCGGCCGCCTCGTCGATGCAGGTTGAAGGAGACCCACGGAATGACGATCAATGCGCTCGATCCGAAGGCGGCCCTGCTGGTCGTCGATCTGCAGAAGGGCTTTGCCGGCCTGCCGAGCGCACATCTGATGCAAGATGTCGTCGGCAACGCGGCCACCCTGCTCGACGCGTTTCGCCGCCACGGACTTCCTGTCGTCCTCATCAATGTCGACGGCCGCGCGCCCGGCCGTTGCGAGCGCCCGTTCTCGACGCAGGCGTTTCCGGCCGGTTGGACCGAGCTGCTGCCCGAGCTCAACCGGCAGCCGAGCGACCACACCGTGACCAAGCGGACCTGGGGCGCCTTCACCAACACCGATCTCGAAGCGCACCTGCGCGGCCGCGGCGTGACGCAGGTTGTCGTCAGTGGTGTCTCGACGTCCGCGGGCGTCGAGTCCACGGCGCGGCAGGCCCACGAGCTCGGCTTCCATGTCGCGCTCGCCGTCGATGCCATGACCGACCTGAACGCGGACGCGCACCACAACAGCGTCGCGCGAATTTTTCCGAAACTGGGCGAGACCGGCACCACGCGGGAGATCCTCGATCTCATCAACGCCGGCCCGCACGGCTAGGGAAGGAACCAGAGAACATGGAATGGCTGCACGAACTCTCTTATTTCGCCGGCGGCCTCGTGCTGGCCAACGCCATCCCGCATTTCGTCAGCGGCACGATGGGGCGCCCATTTCAAAGTCCATTCGCCAAGCCACACGGCGAGGGACTGTCCTCATCGACCATCAACGCGGTGTGGGGATTCTTCAATCTCGTGATCGCCTACCTGTTGATCTGCCGGGTCGGCGATTTCGACCTGCGCGCGACCGCCGACGTCGCCGCACTCGGTCTCGGCATGCTGCTCGCAGCGCTGTTCTCGGCCTGGGGTTTCGGCCGCTTCAATGGCGGCAACGCGCCCGTGCAGGGTTGAAGGCCGCGCCTTGCACGACACATTCCGCTCCCTGAAGAACAGCAATTACCGGATCTGGGCGGCCGGCGCGCTGGTTTCCAATATCGGCTCGTGGATGCAGCGCACCACGCAGGACTGGATCGTCCTCACCGATCTCACGCATCAGAACGCGACCGCGGTCGGCATCGTGATGGGACTGCAGTTCGGCCCGCAGATCCTGCTGCTGCCGCTGACCGGTTTTGCCGCCGATCATTTCGACCGCCGCAAGCTCTTGTTCTGCACGCAGGCCGCGATGGGCCTGTTGGCGCTCGGCCTCGGCCTGCTGGTCGTGACCGGGCTGGTCGAGCTGTGGCACGTCTACGTGTTCGCGTTTCTGCTTGGCTGCGCGGCGGCCTTCGACTCGCCGGCGCGGCAGACTTTCGTCGCCGAGCTCGTCAGCGAGGGCGACCTGCCGAACGCCGTCGGGCTCAATTCGACGTCGTTCAACGCCGCGCGCATGATCGGGCCGGCGGTCGCCGGCCTGATGATTGCCGGCGTCGGCTCCGGCTGGGTGTTTCTGCTCAACGCGCTGTCCTTCGTCGCGGTGCTCGGCGCGCTCGGCGTGGTGCGTGTCGATCGCCCCGACGTGGCGCGACGCGGCCCGGTCCGCGGCGGCCTCGCCGACGGCTTTCGCTATGTGCTGCGGCGGACAGACCTCAAGGTCATCCTGGTCATGCTGTTCCTGGTCGGCACGTTCGGGCTGAATTTTCCGATCTACATCTCGACCATGGCGGTCACGGTCTTTCACAAGGGCGCCGGCCAGTATGGCCTGTTGACCTCGATCATGGCGGCGGGATCGGTGACCGGCGCGCTGATGGCCGCCGCACGGACCAGGCCGCGGCTTTCCCTGCTGATCCTCGGCGCCGCCGTGTTCGGCCTCGGCTGCGCGCTCGCCGCCATGATGCCGAGCTATGCGCTGTTCGGCCTGGTGCTGTTCGTCGTCGGCGTCGCGGCGCAGACGCTGACCACCACGACCAACAGCCTGGTGCAGATGTCGACCGAGCCCGCGATGCGCGGCCGCGTGGTCGCGATCCTGCTCGCGATCACCCTGGGCGGAACGCCGATCGGCGCGCCCATCGTCGGCTGGGTCGCGGACCATTTCGGTCCGCGCTGGGCGCTCGGGATCGGCGCTGTCGCCGGCATGCTCGCAGCAGCCATTGCGCTGGCCTACCTCGCTCGATCGAACAGGTCGCGCTGCGCCGGTGGCTCCGCCGGATAGACCAAAGCGCCGTCGGCGCTGATTCGTGCCGCCGCATTCATGACCGCCGGCTCGATATGTCCGGGACCGAGGATGTGGAACACGCGCTCGCCGGCCGCGAGCAGATGGTCCGTGATGATCCGCCGGTGGCAGCGCCACCATACGGTTCGTCCGGCCAGCGGCCTTGTGCGATGGCCATGCGCGCTGGGCAATGCCAGGTGGACGGGTGCACGACTCACGTGCACGGCTTCCATTGTCACGACGATCATGAATCGGCCTGGGGCCACGCCCATGGGCCAGAGCCGACCATGCTCGCCGGCGCGGGCGGCTGGCGGCGAGGGCTGGCCGCAGTCGTTGCGGTCGGATTGGGGCCATGCTCCGGCGCAATCATCGTGATCTTCGCGCTGGCCCAGGACCTGTTCTGGACCGGGGTCGGTGCGACGCTGATCATGGGACTGGGTACGGCCGCGACGGTGGCAGCCATCGCAACGGTCGCGGTCAGCGCGCGCGGACTCGCAAGTCGCATCGCCCGGACGCGGGCTGGGCTCGGCATGCACGCGATGCGCGCGATCGAGGCCGGCGCAGCGGCGCTTATCGTCGGTTTCGGTACGCTGTTGCTTGCCGGTTATATGGCGAGCGAGCAGCTTTGGATGTTTACACGGTAGCAGATGATAGCCGCACGCGGTGTCGAGCGCCCAACAGAATAACCCCACAAACCGAAGATTCAATTTCGGCACTCAACACAGTCCGCGGTCTCTGTCCGGGTGGGCCCAAGAGGAGAGAGGAGGGACAAGCCGGGAACTGCATCTAGCGCAAAGCTGGACACATGGAAGAATTGTGAGATCTCCGAAGGGGCATTCGCGTCGATATCGTCAGGTCGGCTCTCTCGCCGGGTCTGCCATGACACCGCGGGCTCTGAAAGCGTTTGTCGGGCTGCCTGCAAGCGGACGAACCGGGCCGCCGGCTACCGCTGCGACCCTCTCTTGCGCAGGCGCAGCGCATTGGGGGCCGCAAAGATTCGGATCACCGATGCAATCCTCTCCGATCTGATGATGCCGCAGACGACCGCATCGAGCTGCACGACGTCACGCGCGAATCGCGCTTGAAGCTGCGGCCAAAATGGTGACCGGAGGGGCCTTCTCGCCCAGCGCATCTGCGTTCCTCGACAACATCCCGAATTCCGCGATCGACAAACCTTTCAAGCCGGCGGCGCGGCGGTGTATCATGCTGACTCTCATCAACTGAAATCGTCCCCCGCACTGATTGACCCAGCCAGCGGGTCGGATAAGATATGAACTGCGATCGCTGCTTGGGGACAGTGACGGTTCGGTTCCTTATGCGCTGGTTCAGGGGCAATATCAGGCAGGGTTCATGGCTCGCGCTGTTTGCGCTCGCCATTAATATTGGGTTGTCCCTCGGGCACATCCACGCGATCGACGGCAACGGCCAAAAGCATCACTCCGACGGGCTGGCGTTGGCCCTCCTGTCGCACGGCGCCGATCATGAGCAGGGCGCGCCCGACAACGATAGCCTCCCCGATGATCTCTGCCCGATCTGCGTGGCCATTGCGGCGATCGCAACTGGGCTCGCGCCCACGCCCCTGGTGCTCGCGGTCGACTTTGCGGTCACCACGATCCATCATACGGTTGAGCACGCCATTTTCATTGGCGGGTCGCGATGGACGGCCTTTCAGTCGCGCGGACCACCGCTTTCCTGACTAGCTACCCCCGATCCGCTCTAGCACAGCGCGCTGAGCCACGCCGTTTTGAGCGGGGTGGAATTCCGTTCGTTCAAACCGTGCGTTGTTTGTGCGTTGCGCGCCCAGAGTTTAGTTGAGAATCAGGAAACCTCGTGATGTATGGTCTGTCATCCTCGCGCCTTCGACGCCGCGCGCTCCGCCTGTCCGCGTCGTCGCTGGCGTTGCTTGTCGCGTCCAGCGCCGCAGCATTGGCGCAACCAGGCGACAACGCCTCGCCGCCACCCGCCGCCACGCCCGTGCCTCCGGTCGCCAGTCCCACGCCGGAAGCCTCACCCAACATACAGCCGCCGCAGCAAGGCGGCGCACCGGCATCACCGGAACAGGCCCCGCAGGAGGCCACCGGCCCCAATGTCCTGCCGACCACGCGCGTCACTGCGCCGAAGGAACGGCCGCGGCCGCGCGTACGGCCGCCGCAGGTCGTAACCAACCAACCGCCCGCGCAGACGCCGGAGCAGGCCCAGGAACAGGCCCAGGCCGCGGCCAATCGTCAGGTCGTCCAACAGACCCAGAATTTCGACCAGCGGCGCGACGCTGTCCTGCTGCCGAAGGCTGGTGCCAGTACCTATCAACTCAATCAGAGGGACATCGAGAGCCTCCCGCAGGGAAACGCCGCTCAGCTCAGCGACCTCGTTCTGCAGCTTCCGGGCGTCTACCAGGACTCGACGAGCCAGGGCGATTTCCACATCCGTAACGAGCACGGCAACGTTCAATATCGCATCAACGGAATTCTGCTGCCCGACGGCGTGTCCGGTTTCTCACAGATTCTCGAGTCCTCCTTCATCGGCAACCTGCAGCTGCTCACCGGCGCGCTGCCGGCGCAATATGGCCTGCACACGTCCGGCGTCATCGACATCACGTCCAAAAGCGGCGCGGCGCTGGCCGGCGGCAGCGTCAGCCTCTACGGCGGCAGCCGGCAGACCATCTCGCCCAGCTTTGAATATGGTGGAGTCGAGGGCAACACCGAATACTTCGTCACCGGCCGCTATTTGAGCACCGGACTCGGCCTCGAGCCTCCCACATCGTTCTTCAACGGCATTCACGATCACTCGGAACAGGGCAGGTTCTTCGCCTACACGTCGACGCTGCTCGATCCGACGTCGCGGCTGGTCACCATTTCGGGTTTCGGCGAGAGCCGCTACCAGATTCCCGACAATCCCGGGCAGGCTGGCAACGCGGGAGGCTTTTGCGGTGGCCCGTTCAACCCCGCGAACCCCTGCGGCAGCCCGAATGCCCCCGCCTACACGGCCTTCGGCAAAAGTGCGTTCGATTCCGCCACCCTCAATCAAAACCAATATGAGAAGAACGCCTACAACGTCATCGCCTGGCAGAAATCCGAAGGCAATTTCGATGCGCAACTCGCCTATTATTCGCGCTACAGCGACCTTCACTTCGTGCCCGACCCGGTGGGCGACCTCTTCAACAACAACGTCGCTTCCGACGTCTTCCGCAGCTCGTTCCTGAACGGGGTCTCCGGCGATTTCTCCTACCGTATAAACGAGGCGCACACCGTTCGCACGGGCTTCTACACGCAAGGCGAGCAGACCCGGGTCGCAACCCTCAGCACGGTTCAACCGCTCGACCCGAACGATCCGAGTGGCCTGACGGCGATCGACACGCCGTTCAACATTCTCGATACCAGCAGCTTGTTTGGCTGGCAGCTCGGCGGCTATGCCCAGGATGAGTGGCGGCTCACGGACCAGCTCACACTCAACTACGGCCTGCGGTTCGATCAGATCTTCCAATATGTCGACGCGAACCAGTTCAGTCCGCGCGCGAGCTTGACCTATACGCCATGGTGGTCGACCGTTCTCCATATCGGCTACATGCGGACGTTCACACCTCCACCGCAAGTGCTTGGTCGGGCTGCTCCAACCCAGATCTTTGACGGGACGACGCAGCAGACTCCGATTGTCACCCCCGATCAGGCCGCAGCGCTGCCCGGTCAAGTCGCCGGCCTGCCGCTCCGGAATATCGGTTCGATCCTGCCCGAGCGAGCGCATGTCGTGGACGCCGGCTTCGTGCAGCAACTGCTGCCGCAATGTCCGACACCTGGCGAAATGCCCACCAAAGCGCCCGTCGCGGCCGCGAATTGTCCAACCCTCGAGGTTGGCGGCAGGGTCTACTACAAGTGGGCCAGGGACCTGCTTGACGATGGGCAGTTCGGACAAGCTTACGCGCTCACGGCGTTCAACTACGCCAAGGGCCAGAATTATGGCACCGAACTGACACTCAGATTCAGGGACGGAGGGTTCTCCTTTGACACCGCCTGGGCCTATGCGATGCAGCACGCGACCCAACCCGTATCAAACCAGACCCTGTTCACTCCGGACGACCTGGTCTACCTCCAGACCCATTACATCTACACCGACCATGATCAGGCCGTGACGGGTTCGGGAAGGGTCGCATACCGGTGGACGGACACCGGTAGCTGGTTGGACGGTACAGCCGCCAGCGCCACCTTCATCTATGGCAGCGGCTTGCGTTCGACGCCCGCGGGGGTGACCTGCCCCAACTGCGGCCAACTCCCATCGTACTGGCAGTTCAACACCGGCCTGTCGCATGAGTTTGCCGATGGCTGGAACGGACTGCCCTATACGATCCGGTTCGACGTCGTCAACGTCGGCGACTACATCTACCAGATCCGCAACGGCACCGGCGTCGGCGTGTTTGCGTCACAATACGGACCGCGGCGCGGATACTATTTTGGAATATCGCAGAAGCTTGGAGCCCCGGAGAAGACTCCCTCTGGCTCGGCAGGCGTCTTCTACACCAAGGCCAAAGCCCCGATCGCCTACGCTTGGGCCGGCCCCTATGTCGGCGCCAACTTCGGCGGCGCATTCAGCGACGGCGAGCACGAGCTGACGCCGATCGGCTGGGGCGCGACCAATCCGAGCGGCGTGCTCGGCGGTTTGCAGTTCGGTTACAATTATCTGGCTGCGCCGACCTGGCTGGTCGGAATCGAAGCCGAACTCGACTGGACGTCGGCGCAGGGCAAGAGCAATTTCCTTGATCCGGCAGGCACCGCGTCCCTCTCGATCACCAGCGACCACAATTGGTATGACACGTTGAGCGGCAGGGTCGGCTATGTCACGGGACCGCTGATGCTCTACGGCAAGGGTGGCGCTGCATGGATGAATGCCGACTACAAGATGGAAGTGAACAGCGGGCTTGACGGTGTCACCTTGACCAATACGACCAGAACCGGATGGATCGCCGGCGCCGGCCTCGAATACATGCTGGGCTCTCACTGGTCGGCAAAGCTCGAGTATGATCATCTCGACTTCGGCGGCAAAACCCTGAGCTTCGTCAACCCGTTCGGCAATGGCGTGACCGTCGAATCCGCAGTCAACCAGGTCAAAGCTGGCGTGAACTACCACCTCGATGGACTGCTGTAGAGCGGATCCACGATGCGCTTCGATGTCGTGAATGTGTTCGACGAGATCTATGAGATCCGGAGCGGTTCGGGTATCGGCGTGTTTCGCGCCGCAATTCGGACCGCGCCGGGGGTTCTTCTTCGGCATTTCGCAACAAATATGAGAGGTGGGCCTGACCGGGCAGATCGGCTAAAGAGTGGACAGGATGCAGCAGCGTAACGAGAAGTGCCCCGGCGCCGGGACTTGGCGCAACATCGCGCCGGTCGTCATCGGATTGTTGGCCGCCGCCATGGGTCCCCCTGCCCTGGCGCAAGGCCTCAATCCGTTGCTGCCGCATAATCTGTCGCCATGGGGCATGTTCCTCAACGCCGACATTGTGGTGAAGGCTGTCATGATCGGACTTGCCTTCGCCTCCCTTGTGACCTGGACGGTCTGGCTCGCCAAGACGATTGAGCTGTTTTTCGCCAGGCGGCGCGCGCGGCGGCGGATCAGGATGCTCGAATCCGGCCCCGGCCTCGCCGACGCGGCGCGTGCTTGTGTCGATGACAAGGACGCCATCGCGCAACTGATTCAAACCACAGCCCGCGAGGCCGAATTGTCCGGCGGCATCGTCGACGACGGCCTCAAGGAACGCGTCGCACTGCGGCTAGAGCGAGCAGAAGCGGCGATGACCCGACAGATTTCGCGTGGCGTCGGCATTCTCGCGACTATCGGCGCGACCGCGCCCTTTGTCGGCCTGTTCGGCACGGTGTGGGGCATCATGAACTCCTTTATCGGCATTTCCGAATCTCACACCACCAACCTCGCGGTGGTGGCGCCCGGCATCGCGGAAGCGTTGCTGGCGACCGCGCTCGGCCTTGTCGCCGCGATCCCGGCGGTCGTGATCTACAACCATCTTGCCCGCGTCATCGCCGGTTATCGCACTCTGCTCGGCGACGCCTCGGCACAACTGCTCTTGATCATCAGCCGGGGACAAGGGCTTCGCGCGGCAACGCTGCCGCGCGCGGCCGAGTAGCACCATGGCGATGCGTCTTGGCTCGCGCGACGGCGGTGACGATCTCGAGATCCAGCACGAGATCAACGTCACGCCGTTCATCGACGTCATCCTGGTGCTCTTGATCATCTTCATGGTGGCCGCGCCGCTTGCGACCGTGGATATCGGCGTCAACCTGCCCGCCAGCACGGCGCCGGAACAGCCGCGGCCGGACAAGCCGGTGTTCGTGAGCATCAAGGAAGACCGGACAATCGCAGTGGGCGAAACCACGGTGACGCGCGAGGCTCTCGGGCAGGCGCTTGATGCAGCCACCAACGATCACAAGGATGAGACGATCTTCATTCGTGGCGACAAGGAGCTGGGCTATGGCGACCTGATGGAGGTGATGAACACGCTGCGTGATGCCGGCTATCTGAAGCTCGCTTTGGTCGGGCTCGAGACGCCGCCGAATAAGCCATGAACGCCCACGCGCTGCATCAGCCGGGAGATCGCGGCGTTGCGCGCTGGCTGTTCGCCGGCGTCGCGATCCTGATCGCGCATGCAGCGGTTGTCGGGGCGACCGTGCTGTGGTATGCGCGCCAGCCGCCGGAGCCGAACATCCTTCCGGCCATCACCGTGACGCTGGCGCCGGTCGAGGGCAGTTCGCCTGAGATCCAGACGGAGGACGTCGCGATCGGGCCGAGGATGCAACAGGCGGACGAGGCGCCGAAAGAGCCGCCCAAGGTCGAGGAAAAGCCGGTCGAGCAAGTTGTGCAACCGCCACCTCCCCAACAGCAAGCCGAGATCACCCTGCCCCGCGTCGAACAGAAGGTGGAGCAGCCGACACCCGAGGCCATGCCACCTGCGCCCGAAACCCGCGCTCCACCGAAGAACGAGCGCGTCGCTCAGTTCACGGAGGCAAGTGCAAAAGCCTACAACGCGCTGGTGTTTGGCCACCTGCAGCGCTTCAAACGTTACCCGCGGGCATTGCGTGGGGCACATGGTACAGTGGTGATGCAATTTGTCCTGGATCGGACCGGCCGCGTGATCGATAGCTTCGTGAAGAAATCGTCTGGCAGCCGCGCGCTCGACCAACAAGGGCTCGATGACCTGCATCGCGCGAGCCCATTCCCACCATTTCCAGATGACAAGCCAGGCGATCAGGATGCCTTTGTGGCGCCGATCGAGTTCTCCCTGTCCGACTGAAGGCCACTTTCGTTCCCCTGTAATTTTGCGATCCGTGAAATTAACCGGACGCTAGCAACCCGCGGGGAAACCCGGAGCGTGTGACCTTTGATAGTGGCGGATTCGGTTTGCCTATGACAACTGAAAACGGGCCGCGAGCGCAAAATCCAGCTATGATTTGGCGGGAGCGGCTCCATGCCGTGGCGTCCAACAATTTCCGTAGTACGAATAACTGCCGGATTGCGGCAAGCTGGCGCAGATGGGCAAGTCTGACGATCTGGCGAAAAAGCGCTGCCGCTTGCGAAGCGCGAAGGAAACAACGCCATGTCCGATGCAGCACCTCAGATTCTCGTCACGGTTCTGACCGGCTATCTCGGCTCCGGGAAAACGACGCTGCTAGATCGCATTCTCTCTGAGACGCATGGCAAGCGGTTCGCCGTGATTGTGAACGAATTCGGTAAGGTCGGTATTCGACAATGATCTCATCGTCGACGCAGACCAAGAGATTTTCGAGATGAACAATCGCTGCATTTGCTGCACGGTTCGGGGCAATCTAGTTCGTATCATCGCAGGGCTGATGCGGCGTAGCCGAGCCTTCGACGGAATTGTAGTCGAGACTACAGGGCTCGCAGATCGCGCGCCGGTGGCGCAGATGTTCTTTGTCGATGAGGACGTCCGACGCATGACAAAGCTCGACGCCATCATCACCGTCACAAATGCCCAGCATCTCCTGAAACAGATCGACCGGGCGCCGGAAGCGCAGGAACAACTCGCGTTCGCCGACGTCGTTCTCGTCAACAAAGTCGATCTTGTCGATGCGGGCGGCCTCGCAGCAGTCGAGCGTCGTATCCGAAACCATCAATCCGTATGCGACGATTCACAGAACGGAGCGCTGTGGTATCGGTCTCGACCAGGTATTGAGACGAGTGGCGATTGGCGTGATGTTGGCGCTGTCACTCGGCTTCGGGCTTTTGTTCCTGCACTACTATACGGCGTTCGCAGCCCAAGCCACTTCGCTGCTATTCGGCAATGTGCTTGCAGTCGACCCTGCAATGATCGTGACGCTTATCGGGCTCGCCCTGGTCACGCTGGCCGCTATGGCCGCGATCATGCGGCCTCTCATTTTTGCCAGTCTGCAGCCGAAGCTCGCCGAAGCCAACGGTGTGCGGCTGCGCTTCGTTTCCACCGCCATCCTGGCAATCGTTGCGCTCGCGGTGTCGGAGAGTGCCCAGATGTCGGCATTCTCTTGGTTTTCAGTCTCATGGTGGGGCCGCCGGCGACGGCACAGCAACTGGTTACGGGGCTTTGGAGTGGCATTTTACTTTCTGGTAGCATCGCCTTGGCCGAGGCGAGGGTCGGCATCGCCCTGGCCTATCACACCGATGGGCCGGTCAGCTTCTGCATCTCCATGCTGAGCGCGGTTCCCTATTTGGCGAGCCGCGGCTGGCTGCCGCGCCGATCCCCAGCCCCGCGGGCGATTGTGGCAAAGGAAGAGAAGCCGTGGCCACACTAACAAGTCGCCGCGAGAGTATTGAGCCAACGCCAGTGGGAACCCGGCGAACGCGGTACCCATGGGTGCCCGACCGAGGCAAACTGAATTGCAGCCTGATCGTGGCAGGAACTTGCGCCGCAGCATTGGTCAGCTTTGCGCTGCCGGTGTTTGGCACAGAATGCAGGCCGCACCACTTCCGCGCACCGTATTTTATCAAAAGCATGGGCGTTTGTGATTTCGATCCAGAGACGTTGAGCTATGCTGGTACGCCAGTGCAGCAGGCCAAGTGTCTGATGCGCGGCATGGATGCGAGCAGGAATCTCGCTCCGCCCCTCGATGCTCTGCCGCCTGGACTCGCGCGACGGATCGGCAAAATAACGGGCTTGCCCTCACGCGAGGCGCTGGCGCGGTACCTTTCCACACAAGATCTCGAAACTGATTTCGCCAGCCATCTGTGGGAGCCGTTATCACGTGCCCACGACAATGATCCAAATGCGCCCGTGGCACGTTACTTTGTGATCCACGACACCAGCGGGCCGAATTACCACCACCGCGCATTTCCTGACGACATCGATGCTCATCCGCTATTCGAAAAGCTTGCCTATTACGCCTGTTCGGATGGCTGGGGTCGGGCCCATGTCTTCATTAATCGCACCGGCGAGATGCTGCTAGCGCACGATTATTCGCTCCCCTGGCGCGAAACCAAGTTCGAGCAAGCGGCCCAATTCGGCAAGGCGCTGCTGGGACTGTTCCTGCATACCGAGATGGTACAACCACGACGCAGCGCGCCGGGACACGGCCTCCGCAATGACGCGAGAACTCCGGATCCGGCCTTCACCACAGCACAATACGACCGGCTGGCTTTGCTCTACACGATCGCAAGCGTCCGTAGGGGAGAATGGCTTGTGCCTGCATTTCATGCCGCCATTGACGCCGAAATTCCCAACGGCCATGACGACCCGCTGAATTTCGATATCGAGCGTTTCGCCGATAGCCTCGACCAGCTTATCGACAAGCTCGAGTAGCCCAGGACAATTCGGGCGATGTCTACGCCACCGGTTCCTGAAACTTTAATAGTCGACCGGCGTTGGCCATCACCACCAAAGTGCTGAAATTGTGAAGCAGCGCCGCGATGATTGCCCCGCTGGCGCCCATAACGCCAGTCGCGGCAGCGGCCACGATCACGACAGTCCAGCCAAGCCCGACCGCCACATTGACATAGATGGTACGGCGACAGCGCCGGCTCAAACGAATGCAGGTGCCAAGTCGTCGCAAATCGTTTGTCATCAGCACCAGATCGGCGGAGGCCAATGCAACGTCGCTTCCACGCGCGCCCATGGCGACGCCGACGGCGCCGACCTTGAGCGCGAGCGAATCATTGATGCCATCGCCCACCACCATTGGACGGTAGCCAGCGGCAATCTCGTCGAGCACGCAAGTCATCTTTTCAGCCGGAAGGGCTTCGGCTCGGACGTCAGTCAGGCCCAGAACATCGGCAATGCGGCGGGCGACCGACATGCGATCTCCGGTCAGCAGCACCTGCCGCCTAAGACCGAGCTCGCGAAGGTCCGCGATGGCCTCGGGCGCCTCTGGACGCGGCTCATCTGCTAGCAGCATCCAGCCGAGGAATTTGTTACCGCGCGCGACACCAGCGATCGGACCGTCGTGATTCGGCTGAGACGCAATTGCGATACCGAGTTCGTGGAACAGCTCGGCGCGACCAAGAGCGACCGTCTCCTGCCCCAGCCGTCCAACCACCCCAAGACCATGCGCTTCTTTGACGTCGTCGAGTTGGAGCTTTTCATCCGTTGCAAAACGAGTGAGCGCCCGACTTATCGGGTGATTGCTGGCGCCCGCCAGACCGCCGGCCAACGTGGCCAGCTCATTCCGGTCGACGCCGGGCTCCGGCCCTGCACCGACGACCTGCAATTGGCCGAGCGTGACGGTCCCAGTCTTGTCGAACACGACCGCATCGACGGTGGCCAGGTTCTCCAGGAAGCCCGCGCCCTTGACCAGGATCCCATGGCGGCTCGCCACGGCGATCGCGGCGATCGACGTCGCCGGCGCGGCGAGCACCAGCGCGCACGGGCAGGCTGCGACCAGCACCGCCAACATCGCGACCGTGTTGCTGGTCAGAAACCAAGTGCCGGCGGCGGTCAGCAGCACCAGCACCATATAACGCCCGGCATAGCGTTCGAGCAGGCGGGTAACGGGAGGCTTCGCGTTCTCGGCCTCCTGCAGCAGGGTTATCACACGGCCGAGGGTCGAATCCTGTCCGACGCGCGTGAGCTTTACGACGAGATGGCCATCGACATTGATCGAGCCGCTGAACACCTCGCTGCCAGGCTGTACTTCGACGGGAACTGATTCGCCCGTGATCGATGCCGTATCCATGCTTGACTTGCCGGTTTGAACCACTCCATCGGCGGGCACGAGATCGCCAGCGCGCAAGTCGATCAGATCTCCGGCGCGCAAGGACTGCGTGGTGACTTCTTCGACCTTCCCATCCGGCAGCAGGCGACGCGTCTTGACCTGGGTCAGCCGGCTCAGCGCCCGAATCGCCTCTTGCGAGCCCAAGAGCGATCGCTCCTCCAAGATGTGTCCAAGCGTCATGAGCAACGGCAGCAGTGCCGCCGTCATCAGATCCCCCGCCGCCCAGGCCGCGACCAGCGCCAGAGCGATGAGCTGATCGGTAATGCCGTGCAGATCCGGATCGCGCAAACTCTCCCAGGCGGCCAAGAGTGCGGGGATAGCGACCAGCAATGCAGCAACACCCGCAACCAGCTCGGCGACTTCGGCCTGGCTCGGCGCCAAGAATAGCAGTCCGGCCGAAAGGATCAAACACCCGCCAGCAACCAGCGAAAGCACGAGCCGCACGCCGAGGGAGATCTGTTCAGACCGGCTGAGCAGGCCCTCGCCCGGCGCGATGGAATCATTAGAGGTTATTGTTTCAGCGGTCATTGCGGCACCGGCCCGGGTAGTATCAGATGAATTCCGCCGCCTTGGTCCACTGTATCGACGCGCGCTGCCTTGGCTAATATGGCACCGATCCGATCGATATAGATCCGCTTGGCGAGCGTCACGGCGGAGAAACCCGGCGAACCCCGCGCAAGGGCGCCGATCGCGGCCGTGCGCGCCTTTGCCTGGATCGTTCGCTCCGCCGCTTTGGCTTCGGCATCTGTGAGAATCCGATCGTGCTCCTGATTGGCGCTTTGCGCCGTGGCGGCAGCTTCGGTGCGAGCCTCGGCAATGTCGCGCTCGGCCCCCTGCGAGGCGATCAGCACCCGGTCGAAGGCATCCTTGGCGCCGTTTGGAATCGATGCGGCGAGATCGACCCGGCTCACCGTAACGCCGAGACCGGCACCAACGCCGCTGAGATCATCGAGCCGGTGATTGATCGCGCTCACCAGATCCGCGCGTAGCCGTTCGCGGCCGGCGCGCGCAGCGGCATTCGAACCGGTGTCCAATTCGGGGCGTGCTACCAGTATCGTATCGAGGTCGCGCGCCGCGCAGACGGAGACCGCGCTGGCGACGAACAGACGCTGCAAAGCGGGCCCCAGGTGCTCACCCGCGAGGATATAGGCGGCAGGATCTACGATCTGATAGAACAGCGTTGCCTCCAGGTGCACGACACTGGCATCACCGGTCAGCAGGAAGGCGCTATTCACCCTGGCATTGTAGTAGACGTTGTGGTTGGGATTTGAGCCCGGCTCGAAACCCTCGATCCGGAATTCGATTTGCCGGTCCGCCGACGGCAGTATGACAACCTGCTCGATCGGCCGCGGCCACGCGAGCAACAGCCCGGCGCTTTGCTGACGCACGATCTTTCCGAACTGGTAGACAATCGCCCGGCTTTCGGGCGGCACCTGCCGAACGCCCGACAGTGACCAGACGATCGCCGCAAAGCAGACAGCCAGAAACAGGAATCGGAATGCACTCTTGGCGGATTGCGCCCAGGCGTCTTCGGGTTCGGCGCTTTCGCGTATATCGGATGCCGTCATTGCCGGCTTCCTTGTGCTGGTTGAGCCCCGGGCGTGGCGGCGTTCGGTGGCCCTTCGACCAGAACCCGGAACGGCGCGGCATCGGTACGCAGAATTAGCCTCGTATTATCGCCCACGACCGTCTCCAGAGTGTCGAGGGATCGAAGCAGGTTGTAGAGCTCCGGTGCACTGCTGTAGGTCCGACCATAGATGTCGGCGGCTTCGAGACGCGATTTGGCTTCGAGCTCGGATGCATCCTGCTTGGCCTTGGCGCGCAGAACCCGCGCATCACGATCGGCGTTCGATGCGATTTCCGCCGCCGCCCGCCTGCCCTCGGCTTGCCGTTCGGCCGCGACGGTTTCGCGCTCGGCCCGCATGCGCGCGATGGTGGCGTTCAGGGTTTCGGTCGGCAGGGTCAGACGTTCGATGCCGACTTGCCGAACGGTCACGCCGTAGACCTTGAGCGCCTGTTCATCGAGACGCTCGCGCAAGCGGCTCTCCAATGAGGCCAGTTGAGTCTTGGCGGGATCGGTATTTATCAGATCGGCGAGATCGAAGCTCGCGGCCGTGATTTCCAGTGATGAGCCGACGAAGCTTCGCAATTGCTGCGCGGCCACATCGGGCTGGTTGCGGACGGCACGCAGGAATTGCCGGATATGATCGGGCTCCGCCGGCACTTGCCACGCCACATAGGCCTGCACCAGGATACGCAGGCCGTCGCGCGTTCCGACGTCCTGCAGGCCGCTCGACGTGGTCCGCAGCCGTAGATCGACATCGATCGTGCCTTCAAACGGCGCAGGCATCTTCCATGCGACTCCGGGTGCGGTGAGGACGTGGATCGGATCGCCGAAGCGAGTCACCACAACGGCATCGCCTGGAGGGACAAGAACGATGCAGGCGCTCGCGACGGCCGCTGCGATGATCACGAAAGCAACCGCAAATCGTCCGTAGCGCGCGAACAGTCCCTGCTGCCGACGATCCTGCCCAGGCTCTGATTCATGGCCCGAATGGTCGCCGTGATCATGGTGGTGA
>Ga0210401_10001136_pt1 | contig 31303 bp, 24 predicted proteins | sample IncBWH32MmetaG_FD_150866 | JGI IMG/M metagenome (GOLD analysis project Ga0210401, IMG submission 150866) | Forest soil microbial communities from Barre Woods Harvard Forest LTER site, Petersham, Massachusetts, United States - Inc-BW-H-32-M | ecosystem: Environmental > Terrestrial > Soil >...
CAGCGTTCTGGACGTGAGCTGGACAGTCCGGTTGCGGCCCGCTGTTTTTCGGTGGATATGATCCCGCCAATAAATTGCCTTACTCCGAAAACTGGACGCTCGATGTGCAATGGCAACCTGTCAATAGTGTGGTTCTGACAGTTGGTTACATCGGCAACCACGGCGTTCACGAATTGATTCCCCTTCCGTTCAATCAAGCCGTGATCGCCACACCTTCGAATCCTGCTCTCATGGGAGGGCCTAATCAGCAGAATTTCTCGTATGGTTACAACGTTCCTGGCTTAAACGCCGAGAATGTCAGTACACTGGTGGATGGCTTCCCCACTGGCAATGCGGCCCTTCGCGCACCTTTTATAGGTTACGACCCAAACTCCGATTTCAACAAAGCCGTGGGCATCTCGAACTACAACGCACTGCAACTAAGCGTGCATAAGCGCGTCACGCACGGTCTGGAGATTACCGGTTCATACACGTGGTCGCATACGCTGGATGAACAAAGCGGATTGGGACTTTTCTTTACGGGCAACGACCCGAACAACCCGCACTCTTCGTATGGAACTTCGGATTTCGACCGCACGCACGTCTTTGCACTCAACTACCATTACGAATTCCCGACTATGCAGAATGCAAACACGCTGGAGCGATATTTGGTGAATGGTTGGGGACTCAACGGCGTGACCGTCTATCAGAGCGGCCAACCCTACAGCGTCAATGACTTCAGCGGCGGCGCGGCAAGCATTTTCTACGGAGGCGGTCAGGATGCGATTACCAACCCCATCGTGCCGGTCGGCGGCGTAGGGTCGAGCGCTCCGAATCCTATTCTGCAAGGCACCACCGGCGTAAACGCCAACAAGCCTGTGCTAAACGCGGCAGCCTTTGGAATACCTGCTCCATTTGCTCCCGGCACAAACGGCGTCCCACCCTGTCAGGGCACAGGTGCCAGCCAGATTTGCGATTTCTATGAGACGGGCTACGCGGTGGGCGGACGTAATATATTTAGGGGGCCCTTCCAAACCAGATGGGACCTTGCCGTTTTTAAGAATTTCAAAATCAGTGACCGTTTCAATTTGAGGTACGACATTCAAGCTTTCAACATTTTTAACCACCCAAGCTTCGATATCCCCAACAACAACGTCGAATTCAATCCGTTCTTCGCCAATCCTCCGGTTTACACCCAATCGAATTCGGGTCTCAATCCCTGCGTAGGACCACCGGCGAATGCTTACGCGTGTCCTCCGGGAGGTCACCTGGGTGAGATTCAGCATACGATCGGAAGTCCCCGATTTCTCCAAATGGCACTCCACCTGACGTTCTAAGTCGAATTGTGCAAGGAGCGACCGTGAAGGGAAACTGGCCGACTGTTGCTGGTCTTCTATTCGTTGTAGCCGTCGGACTCCCGCCGTCCGCGTGGGGCTGGGGGTGTACAGGACACCAAGTTGTCGCCGTTATAGCGGAAAAACATCTCAATCCTCATGTTCGGGATATGGTGGCGCAAATTCTTGCCGCCGGTCCCATAGACCCGACTTTGCGGCGGTTTTGTGGAGCAAATGCCCTCGACGCATTTGTCGATTCATCCACCTGGGCGGATGACCAGCGCCGTATTCAGCCCGACACAGCGGGGTGGCACTTTATAGACATCCCGCGCGGTGTGGCGAAGGGCGACATCGCATCATACTGTCCACCTTCAATCAGTTGCATCACCAGCGCGATTGACGATCAGATGGCAATCCTTCGGAATATCAATGCGAGCGCGCAGTCGCGTGCTGACGCCTTGCGATACATCATTCACTTCTTTGGCGATCTACATCAGCCTCTGCATGCAACAACCAACAATGACCTCGGTGGAAATTGTGTTCCGGTTTCATTCTTCGGCGCCGCGCCTCAGGAAAAAAACGTGGCCAAGGAGAGCTACGCGCCGAACCTCCACAGCATCTGGGATACCGACATCATCGAGCGTTTCGCCAACGGACAGACGCCGCAGCAGTTTGCGGACGAGATGGCTATTAGGTTCAAAGCGCAGATACCTGCATGGCTGCGCGAGCGGGTTGACGTTGTGTCCTGGGCTTGGGAAAGCCACCAAGTCGCCGAGGACAGTATTTACGGAGTCCTGCCGAGAAAAGTGGCCATTGAAACACCGGTAGAGGTCAACGCCTGTTCGGACGACCAGCACATTTCCACGCGAATGCTTAATCTCCACGAGCAGATCGGCGCTGATTACCAGGCGGTCGCGGAAGGTGTCATTCAAGAGCAACTGACGAAGGCGGGGATCCGTTTGGCTGCCGCGCTGAACGAGGTATGGGAATGATTCAGCGGTTCATTCTCATTTCGAACCACGTGAAGGCTATCGCAGGGATTGGCGGATTAGATTCACGTTCTCCTCAAACTCATCGGGAGGTTGCCAGTAATGTGGTTTTCCGAATTGCTCCTCATCGGACAGCCGAACAAGTGAAAGCGCTCGTCCGGCCCGCGTTTATCGGGCATTCGCCTAGAGCTCAGCAGATGCGGCTGAGCTCGCTGACGTACCTACCTAAATCAACGACCAGGAGCCAAATTCTATTCGTAACGCAGCGCGACCATGGGATCGACGCGCATGGCTCGGCGCGCGGGTATGTAGCTCGCGAATACGGCGGCTCCAAACAGGAACAGCGGGTCTGGACAGCTAATGATTCCGGAAGCTGGTCCGCTCGATGGCATACCGCTAGGCGCGGTTGGCGTCAGGTAGGCCATTCGAGTTTGCGGACAACGAGCGGCTACACCCACACTTTTCCGAGGACTTCGCTCGGAACACGGTTGAAAGATTGGCCAGCGAATCACCGTCTTGGACTCACTCCGGGGAGTTGGACTCAGTTGCAGCCAGGGCTAACTAGCTGTACGATAAGGCTATTGCACGTAACAAAAGGTTGAAGTTGGAAGGGCCTGTAGCTCAGGTGGCTAGAGCGCACCCCTGATAAGGGTGAGGTCGGTAGTTCAAGTCTACCCAGGCCCACCAATCTTTTCTTTTAGTTAGCGGCAGTCGTTTTTTCGGCAGTCGACGACTGTGCCCAGTTTTGTGCCATTTTTGACAATAGCCATCCTCATGTATTTCACGCAGGATTCGATGATTCCCGAGTTTGCTCGGCATTCTTCTATCGCGGCAACGCACGGCGCGAAAAAGCCAAGCGAAGTTTGTAACCGATGCGTTCCGTGCCGTCAACGCCTCAACTGCGCGAACGAAGTTCGTCATGGCGACTCTTTCCTCTGTATATATTTTCTACGAAGGAGAAAAAACGATGAGACGGTACTTAGTGGTCGCACCGCTGCTCTTGGTGACGTTTGCAATTAGCGTGCCTTCAGCCAGCACCCAACAGAGCCAATATCCCGTCCTGGACAAAGTCGCTCAGAAGGTGATTGACAAGTATCAGACGTCCAGCTGCGAAGACTTGAAAGCCCAAAAAGAGCAGCCACCCGATCCCCAGCAGGCCGCGACGAAGCAAAAGGTGGTGGGGATGCTGAAGAGCGATCCGAAAATGCGCGAGCATTTCTTGAATAAAGTGGCCGCTCCCATTGCGAACAAGATGTTCGAATGCGGCATGATTCCGTAAGCGACCGGTCATGAGACTGGCGACCAGTCCCGGATTTCTGGGCCAAAGAGGAACGGCGCCGAAAGTCTTTACGGGTCACGCCCAACTCCGATAGACGAGGAAGTACGCGACGAATATTGGACACTTATCCGCAAGCAACCGAGCAAAAAACATCTGAAAACCAGGTAGTTTTCGTGCTCTGCGCTGTCCTCCGTGGCAACGAATAGAGACTAGCGCTCGATTAGTAATCGGAAATCACTTGAATCCACGTGGACGATAGAGCGTTATCAGGCACTCGCCGATTAGCTAGTGATGACGCCTGAGTTCGTCAGCCTTCCCGCGAATCAGCCCAAACGGAAGCGTGGCGTCGTTCTCTTGACTCCGCGTAAAGCTCTGCTATCGTTCCTTGCCAAGAAGGGAGGACTACGTTGGCGCTTAAACGACTGTTGATGCTTGGTCTGGTTATTTTTGGAATCATTGTAGTTGTCGCTGCGCGTGGCCAACAGGGACAGTGGGCGGCAGCCGACAACGCAAGCGCTAAGTTCATGGTCGACGCGGAGCGGCAATGGGCCGAGGCTGCGTGCAACCACAACAGAATTGCGGAAAAGATTCTGGCCGAAGATTTTCAGGGAACGTCTCCGGAAGGGCAACGCTACCCTAAATCGGAAGAAGTAGCAGAATCGGCTGATGTCTCCAAGACGGCTCAGGATTGCCGATTGCTCGATGCCAAGGTCCGTTTTTTCGGTGACGAGCTCGCGATTGTCTACGGCACCGAGAGTGCGCTCCGAAGAGCGAAAGACGGAACCGCCAAAACTCGATGCCTGATTTGGACGGACACTTGGTTGAAGCGGAAGGACAACTGGCAAATCATCGCGGCGCAGGATACGCAGTTCGGCTGCAAGTAGAGCCGACCACGAAGCGCCGCTTGGCCTCGACCCTTAAGCTCCCCGTATGCGTTACAGGGTCGCTGGGGAGTCAATGTCCGATTAACCGTCGATTTGAAGTAGCTGCTTCTCCGGTAAGGGCGTTAACGAGGGGTTAGGCCAATGACAGTTAGGGTGCAGGTGGCTTTCCAGCCTGCTCAAACGCTTCTGGCAGCGGTCGCACGATTGCGTTTTGCGCCGCAATGATCCACCACTTTCCCTGCTCCTCGGCAGACACCACCGTACCCATCGCGCCCTCGTCCCCTGCGGGTACCTTGCCGTCGCGATCCGTATTATGGTGTCGCACGTGGACCACGGCACGTCCGGCCGGACGAAGCGAACTTTCTCAACGCTCATGCGCTGGTAACTGTCCCGGAGTGGCCCACCAGCTTGTCGTGGCCGGAGATCCACTCACCGAACACGTTGACAAGGTCGCAGTCCTTCACAAAGGCCTGATCCATGACTGGCGCGTCGTGCTTGTTCCAGGCCGCCTCCACGGCGGCGTTGAGTTCCCGGATAGCCCTCTCTTCGTTGGCCTGGTCCTTCGCCTGGGCTGATTAGCAAAACGATCTTAGGAAGCATTCTCGGGTATGTCCGCGACAGCGATCCATGCGGCAGCGAATACCAGCAAGGTGAAAATGGCTTTCTCCTTCATGCCAATCTCCTTCTGGGCAATAAACTAGTCAACTGCAAGTAGTCGTCCGGCTGGCGGTGCGGTTTTCTTTTTCTCGTCACCCATGGACGGCATGCTAGCACGGGCCCATTGGTTCCCGCACACTGACAGTTAGCGGAAACACAGACTGCGGCGGCTAAGTCCTGGTTTGTCGCGTAATTCGGAAACTTGAAAAATCCACTTGGACGGTTAGCGTTAAACAGGACTTGGCGCCGAGATCTAGCAGTGGGCTGAGCATAGCTGCGGATCTTGGCGCGACACCTTGCGCTGGCGCAACCTGCTCGACTAACATCTGCACGTGCGCCCAGCGGTGATCGCTCTCGCCTTTCTTCATGTATTCGCAGCCACGGCGCTGCCCAAGGATCGCAAAACTGTACCGCCAGTCCCGGATCACTTCGTGATCGGGCGAGACACCTTTTTCGACTTTGGTCCGCCCTTTCATTACATTGAGTTGCTCTTCGTCAACTCCGATGGCGACGGCACCTCGATTGAGCGAGTGATGCTCACGGCTGGCTACAAATGCACGCTCGCTCCGAAAATTGAGGTCGCCAAAGCGAGTATGAAGCAGTCGGTAGCGGAGCTCTTCGGTACGACAAATCCTTGCAAATTACCAGAAAGAGATTTGAATCGAGAGTTGAAGCGACGCAAGCACTACCTCGTATTCAGCGGTGCGAACATTTCGATGCAGGTGCAGTGTGGTGGACAGACCCGCATCATCCGATCAGACATCCTCGACAGAGACATGTTCGACCCTCACGCTGGTACGCCAGAACATACGTCGTGGACGATGGGGATCCTCGGGCAGCTTGATCAGGCGCTCGGGCCAGGGGCGATGGACAAGCCAATGATTACACTGCCCGAAAACTCGGACGTATCAGCGCAGCCCGCTGATTCGCCGATGTTTCAAGAAATCGGGACGGGCGAATACGATTCGCTCTTCCCTGGAACCACAGACAAGCCGTCGCAGATTTACCTGTCAACTAAGAATACAATTCCGGCTCCGACGGTTAGATTCCTCAACGCCTCGCCCTTCCAACCGATTCTGGCTCCGTTGCCCGAATATCCTCCGATGGCGCGAGCGGCTGGCGTCGAGGGCGCTTTTACTTTCACGGTGGACGTTCAGCCAGACGGCCGAACAATCAACTTCGCAGTGGAACAGGGTGCGTCGTTATTTCGAGCCGCCATTGAAAAGGCATCGCACGACTGGATATTCCCCAAGCAAGCCGTCGGACAACACGTGGTCGTTACCGTCCAGTTCGCTCTAAATTGCCTCGACAGAAATTAGCGGTCCGATTTGCCATCATTCATTCGAATCGTTACGGGACAACTCTGGTAAGTCATAGAACGGCGGCGGTTCACAATCACGCCAACAAGTAGGCGAGACGTCCAGCAAACTAATCCTGACAATCAGATAGCCGTTCCTAGCCGCAGCCGGGCGTCGTTTGGCGAAAATCTATTTGTTGATTGCGCTGGAGCCCTAGCGCCATGCCCTAAGGAGGCATAGATCATGAATTCCATGCAAGTGGTGCAAGCCGATGCGCCTATTTAAATTCTTGGCGCGATCAGTCCTTGCGATTACGCTCGCGGGTGTCCCAGCCAAAGCAAACGCTCAATCGATCGACCAACTCTACCAAGCAGCCAAAAAGGAAGGCGCGTTGTCCCTAAACGGTGGCGGGCTCGCCGGCCTCTACGAGCCGTGGGTTCGGGAGTTTGAGCAGCGCTTTCCTGGCATCAAGGTCAAGCTGACCGCAGATTTCAGCAACATTCTGGCCCCGATCATCGATCGCGAGATTGCGGAAAGAAAACTGAGCGTCGATCTGACGATATTTCAGACCCTCCAGGACTATGACCGATGGAAGAAGCAGGGCGTGCTGATGTCTTTCAAGCCGGAAGGCTGGGACCAAATTCATCAAAGCTTTAAGGATCCTGACGGCCAGTATGTCGGCGTGGCGGTGTACGCGCTGTCGTATGCCTACAACACTCAGGCCATCGCTGGAATCCATGTTCCAAGATCGGCCCAGGATTTCCTGAAGCCGGAATTCAACGGCAAGGTCATCACGTGCTATCCGAACGACGACGATGTCACGCTCTATCTGTTCTATACGATTGTTCAGAAATACGGCTGGGAGTTCATGGACAAGTACATGGCGAACAACCCACAGTGGGTTCGCGGACACTTGGGAACCGCTCGCGCCGTGGCCAGCGGCCAAGCCGCAGTGACCTTCGACACTATGACCAACGTTACGCTTGGCCTGAAAAAGAACAACCAGCCAACCGATGTCGCTTTTTCGGACGTTGATCCCATGCCGATCTGGCCGCAAACGACGGCGATCTTCAAGGACGCCCCACACCCGAACGCGGCCAAACTCTACATCACCTGGTTCCTGGCGAAGGAACAGCAAAACCGAACCGGCACCTGGTCGACGCGTTTGGATGTCCCTCCACCGTCAGGTCTCAAGCCGATATTCGACTATCAACTTGCCAACGACTTTCGCAGCTTCATCACCAATGAGAAGCTCGCCGAGGAGATGCGTAAGCGGTTCGAGAGTTACATCGGCAAGCCGAAGGGCGAGCCGGTGATTCACTAAAAGTCTATCAAGCAAGGAGAATGACCTCTCCAAGTTGGTTGGCTAACCGGACGTATCCGAGTTCCACGGTGCGGATGTTGCCCGCGTTCGGCTGCTCGCAATCTAAACGGGCGTCTTCACAAGACGGAAAGATATAGTCCTCTCGCCCTCGCGCAGGAAAGCGGCCGGCCCAGCGAACCGTGGCCGGTACAATGTGTTACCTATGTCTCAGGCCGCTCACGGGAATCCTGTAAACAGTGTTAACACTTACTCGAGCTACGGCTCGGCGAGCCAGTTGGCCCTCAATTCCTTGCAGCCATCTTCTCGCCGTTCTTCACTTCGACATACGCGATGCCGTTCACTCCGCTGCACGCCAGCCACAAATTGCCATCCGGCGTATGCACCATATTGCGCACCACGCCTCCGCCAGACGGAATCACCCATGTTTGAAATTTCTGTGTCGCAGGATCAAACCGCACCACCGTATTCGGCTCCGTCCCGGACTCGCTGTACCAAATAATATTTCCCACGGAAGTGATCCCGTAAGGCTGCGACCTCGGACCGCCCGGCGACGGCCACTCGGCCGTCTGACCGGTCTTGGTGTCGAGCCGGCCCAGATAACCGCGGGCGTAATCCGTGTACCAAATCACGTCGTCGGGCGTGATGGTCACGCGCCGCGGACGCGAATCCAGGTGCGGCAAAACGTACTCGTGAATTTCCAAAGTGTCCGGATCGATGCTCGCGACCTTATAACTTCCAAACTCCACGAAGAAAGGAACTCCTTTCGAATTCACCACCATGCCGTAGGGATTCGATTTCGCCGTCGGCGAGTTCACCACTTTCACTTCGCCGGTGCTTGGGTCCAGCCTTCCCACCATGTTGCCGCCTTGCACTGTAAAATATATTTTTCCGTTCGGCGCAAAGAGCAGCGTGTGAGGATCGTGCGCCTTCGCATCCGGCATCGGATATTCGGTCACGGCGCCTGTCTTCGGGTCCAATTTGCCGATGTAAGCTTTAAAATTCGCGGTGAACCAGATGTTGCCGTCCCTGTCCGCCACCAAGCCGTGCGGACCGGACATCGGCGTCTTCAACGTATATTCCTTGAACTCATTTGTTTTGGGATCGAATCGTCCCAGCACGTTGGCCATCTGCCCCGTGTACCAAACGGAGCCATCTGGCGCCACCAGCGGATCGTGCGGCCGCGATCCCGGCGTGGGCACTTGCCATTCCTTGATCGAAACTTCAACGCTGCCCGGAACCACCACCGCGTCCGGCTGCGTCTTTTCTGGGAAATTTTTTGCCAGATATTCTGTCACCACCGCGACTTGATCGGGAGGCACCTGCGCGCCGGCGTTGATCATCATATGCACCACCGTCTGCCATCCCGGCAGGGAATGTCCCGCGTTCGTCACGGTGCTCAGGCTGTGGCAGGTGACGCAAGCCGTACTCACTGTCTGTTTGCCGGCGCCGTCAGGCAATGCGCTCTGGCCCGATGACGGAATCCCAAAGCAAACCGAAGCCGCAACGATGGTCATAGTAGTTCTAGTTGTGGCCGCGAGCCGGAATCGCCTCGGCACCTTCACGGCATACAAAGCCCTACGTCCCATATGACCCTCCACCTGCCCCGCTGCCATGCTCCAAGACTCATGCGGCCGACGGTATCGAGAGTTGCCCTGCAGGCAGTCCGCCTCCGCAGAGCTTCTTTTACCCGAATAATTACGCATGGGAAAGTACAGAATTTACGGTATCGCATCGGGCCGCATATGTTTGTCACCCTACCAAACTCACATGAAACCCCAGCCCGACATTCATGACCTGTACGCCGAAGCCATCGCTGCGGAAACCCCCGAAGAACTCGATCGCGTGATTCCCAAACTCCGGCAAGCGCTACACGAGCATTGCGAAGATGTTCGCGGAAAACTTGCTCACTACCCTCTAATCGCCCGCCGACTAGTCCGCCAAATCAACGAACTGCTGCTGGATCAAGAAACGATGCCGCGCGGCAATCAGGCGCACGGACTCAACAGCAAAAAGAAATAGTCCGAGACCGCCGCCCTCTGCTGTTGCCCGCGGCGTCAGTGGCTGCGCTTTGCAATATATTTTGAAATTGAAAGAGGCGGCTCACGAACCGCCCCTCCCATCGTCGTAGGCGAGCTCTAGTGCGAACTCGCGTCCGCGCTTGCACACGCGATGCCAGTCTGGCTCGGCACTCCAGAAGTATCGACGAACACTAGGCCCCCGGGGTTGGTCAAGCCCGTCACGATTGGCGTGATAAATCCCGAAGTCATGTCCAGTGCGCCGACAAAATGCGCTCCATCCGCGGCCGTGTACGCGGAGCCGGGCGCAAAAGCCTTCTTGTGAATCGCGTACACCGCGTTCAAGGTTTTGTCGGCGACCAGCAGGTATCCGCTATCTGATGTGGCAAACGTGGTGTCATCAACTTCCACGCGCGTCACGCCGGTGGGCGATTGATAAGTCAGCGGCAGAACCAATGCGCGCTGGGCAGACGAAGTCGGATTGGTCACGATAACCAGTTCCTGATCGGCTTGGCTGTCCAGAACGATGTTGCCCAAAGGATCGAGTGTCATTGAATCCGGGTCTTGAAGGTTCAGTGAAGCTGTGGCGTCGGTCGTTAATTCGGTTGCGCTGGCGTTGCCGGCCAACGCCTCCTTCACGTCAACGTTGGTCGTCCCCAGCCGCACGGTGACGATGGCCTGCTCGGTGTTTGGATTGTGCGCGGGATTCGATGCACTGAAGTAAACCTGGCAGCCGCGGAAAACGATGTCATCGTACCCACCGCCGTGCAGCCCGGTACCAACGGCGTAAAGCTTCTGTTCTTGAGTCGCGGGGTTGATGATTACCAGGTTGCTGTTGCCATCTTCATTCTGCACCGCCCACAGCAGACCCGTCGCAGGATCCAGTTTCAGCCCGTCGTTGTGACCCGGCACTGTGTAGACGTGTACCACGGCGCCGTTGTCGATGCGATATTCCACCACTTGGCTGTTTTTGCCGTCAGAGCCGTCGGGCGCATGGCCATCTCCGTACCCGACGAAAACATGGTTCGCGACCACGGCGATTGAATCGGGGGCGCTTAAGGTGCTGTTGCCTTTCGCAAATACGGTCACCGTGTAGGGAGCCACGGCCTTCGGCGCTGATGCCGCTGGCGTTTGCCCAAAAAGGGGACCGGCAATCAAACTGGACGCAATGAGGGCTGCAGGGACGAGTACGGATACACCTGACTTCTTCATGGTTTTTTCTCCTAGATTTCTGCGGATGCAGTAAAGCGCCAACAAGCTAACTACCCGCAAAAAAATGCTAGGTCAACGCACCATGAACGTTTGGTAACCTACAACGTCAGCCAAGCGAGTAGGTAAGTGACACGAGCGGTTCGCTATGCGCCGCCATCTCTACAACACCAAGCCGGCCAACATCTTGCGAAAAACGAAAAGGCGGGCACGGAGTCCCGCCTTTCCGTCCCACGGCGCGATCCTGTCTTTGGCAGGCCGCAAAAACTACCAGGGCACCGGCTGCCCCAAGTGGAAAAATCCGCCAGACGGCCCATCATCGGGCAACGTCGCCAGCTGCGCGCTCGTTTTTCCACCCTCGGACACTTCCAAAGTCGCTTGCGGCCCGCCCATCGCAGTCTTCACCCAGCCCGGATGCGCGGAATTCACCTTGATCCCCGTCCCGCGCAATTCCTGCGCCAGGTGAATGGTGAACGCATTCAGCGCTACCTTCGACGCATCGTACGCAAAATTCTTCATCTCGTAGATCGGCGATTTGGGATCGGCGTGCAACGTCAGCGAGCCCAGAATACTCGAAAGATTTACGATGCGTCCCGCCGGAGATTTCTTAATCAGCGGCAGCAGAGTCTGCGTCAGCGCGACGGCCTGAAAGAAATTCGTCTCGAAAGTCTTCCGCAGATTTTCCTGTGTAATCCTGGACGTGGAGTTGAGGCCAAGACTGCCATTCGAACCTTTTATCCCCTCGTCCAGGATTCCTGCATTGTTGATTAGAATGTCCAGCCTGCCGTACTTGCGGTCCAGGTAATCGTAAATTTCCTTATGATCGGCCGTCTTATCAACATCAAACCGTACTGCCTCCACCGATTTCGCGCCTTCCTGCCGCAATTCTTCCGCAGCCGCTTGCCCGTTGGCCAAATCGCGCGAGCCCAGCACCACGGTAACTCCTTGTTTGCCCAGAATCCGCGCGGTCTCCAGACCCAACCCGCGATTCGCGCCGGTAATGAACGCCACCTTCTTTGTATCAGTCATCGAAGTTCTCCTGAATTGGTGAGTTTCCCGATTGCTCCGAATTCGATGACTTCATCGTGCGCCAAGCTTCAAACAAAATACAAGCCAGCAAATCGTGCCGGGCGTACGAATAAAATTGAGTCGCAACTTGCAACCCGTCCGTCTAATCACGGGAATGGAGGATTCATGTCTAAAGTCTGGTTGATAACCGGCAGCGCCAGCGGCCTCGGTCGCAACATTGCCGAAGCCGTCCTTGCCATGGGCGATCCCCTCGTCGCCACGGCCCGTGATCCGCGCCGCTTGGAAGATTTGGTGCAGAAATACGGCCATCAAATTCGCACGGCGCCCCTCGACGTCGCCGATGAAGAAGCCGCCAAAGCTGCCGTCGAGCTCGCGGTACACGCATTTGGGCGCCTCGACGTCCTCGTAAATAACGCCGGCTACGGCGACATCGCGCCCTTCGAGCAGCTCAGTCCCGAAAGATTCAAGGCCGTCATGGACACCAATTTCTACGGCGTCGTTAACCTCACGCGCGCGGCGCTCCCCGTCATGCGCAAACAAAAGAGCGGCGTCATCCTACAGGTATCGTCGGTCGGCGGACGCGTCACCCGCCCCGGCAACTCGCCCTATCACGCCGCCAAATGGGCCGTCGGAGGTTTCACCGAGTCACTCGCGCAGGAAGCCGCGCCCTTCGGCGTGAAACTCTGCGCTCTCGAGCCCGGCGGCATACGCACCAATTGGGGCAAGCGCGCGAATCAAAATATGCCCGAGCTGATCCCGGACTATGAACCCTCGGTCGGAGCGTTTACCAACGCGTACAAGTCATACTGGGGGCGGGAAAACAGCGATCCCGCAAAAGTTGCGCAGGTCATTCTGCAATTGGCCTACAGCAATAATCTTCCCGCACATCTCCTGCTGGGCAGTGACGCAGTCCAGCACGCCGCAAGGGCCCAAGCAGCGCGCGAAGCCGAGGCAGAGCGGTGGCACGACGTAAGCGTCTCAACAGACGCAGACGCGAAAGCCCATGCCAACCCGAGCTCCACAGCAACCGTCAAAGCCAGCGCCTAGGCAGCTTCAACAGCAACGAAGGCTTTAACGAGCCGGCCCCCGGCGCGAACTGCACTAGCGCGTGCGGCGTTCGACCGCGTGCGCCGTGACCTGCTGCGAAGCTGAGGCCACTGCGAAAGGCGAAGAGCACAGCCAGGAGTGGCTGCGCCACAAAGGCCAAGTTCCTTGATTAATTTTTGCATGCTGCATCGGCGTGCTGAGATCAAAGGAATGACATCGTAGGCGCGCTCGACAATACGACAACACCCTGTGCCTTTATCTTTACGCCTGTTTCGAGATCACTTCGATCGCCGCGCCTCTTGTCCACTGCGAGCTCGCGAGAACAAGTGTGAGGGCGAAACGACAACACCATCGCTCGAAGCAGAGCGCAGTTCATGCGTGCTATACTGAAGGTCAAGCAGGAGGCCCGCATGACGAAACCCATCCAACCTGACAAGAAGACCAAGGCGGCTGTTGTGCGTCCCGTTACCGATCAGCGGGTAGAGCTTGTTTCCGCCGATGAGTTGCGGAAAGCCGTGAATGTGCTAACGACCTCCGATCCTGAGAATCCCGCGCCCAATCCGTTTGTCCACGGCATTGATTTCGAGCTGCCGGCGAACAATAACGGCAAGAGCGACCCCAAGCACTCTGGCTAATCCCAAGTGTCGTTTACGAGTGACTCAACAAGCCGGTCCTACACAAGTGGCTTCTACGAGTAACTTCTACAGGTACAAGTAGCTTCTCGATGACGTTCGACGTTACTGGGCTTCTGATTTTTCTTCTGGCGATTGTTCCCGGATTTGTCGCCCAGCAATCCCGCTATTCGATCATTCCCCGGTCGCTGCAGGAAAAAAGCCTGGTGGAAGAAACCGGGGACTACGTTCTCAACAGCGTATTCATCCACCTGATCGTTCTTTCCTGTTTCCGGATTTATCTGCTGCTCAATGATCCCGGCGCTCTCGCGAGCGGAAGTCTCGCCGTCGAGCAGCGAAAGCTGTTGGAATGGTTTTGGCAGCACCATTATCTGGTTTTCACGTATTACCTGACCAGCCTTGTTGTGGGCTTTTTTCTCGGACTCTTCCGCGGTGTGGTGTCTCGCAGCCAACCGTTCCGCAACTGGATTGCGGGTTTCAAGCCATTTCGGTGGTTACTGACGAAGGCCGGAATAATAGGCTTCTTGCAAGACGAGCCGGTTTGGTACGGGGTACTGCGGCAAAGAACCAAAGACGAAATCACTTTCGTCGAAATCAGAATGAAAGACGAACGCGGATTTTATGCCGGAGAGCTGAAGTCCTACGGAATTCTGCGCGATTCAGAACGCAACAAAGATTTCTACATCACCAACGCCTACCACAAGAAATCAAGCACGGAAGGATTTAGCAAGCTGAACGCCGACGGCGTGCTGCTGAATTTCGGCGACGTAGAATCGATGCAAGTAATCAAGCGCAACTACCCGCGCTAACTTGCTCGCCGCAGACGGATCTGCTGTAGTCGTGCCTTCTCGTGAGACAGCATAGTTCCGTCGTTGTCGTCGTCACGCAGTGCTAAAATGAGTCCCACGGTGAAAAGAGTCACGAAGCGGTACAAAATGATCGGGCGCCCATTACGGGTTGGTCCTCCGCAGGCCGAGGCGTATCCGGACTTTTCCGCACTGTGTCGCCGCATCTTCGGCGCGAAGAAGGCTCGCAAGACCGGCACCCACCTGGTGTCGGAAGCGCGAAACTGTTAGTCGCATCTGCCTCAAATTTCTAGTTCAGTTCCGGACCGCGAATCGACAAAACGCCTCGCGCCCTTCTTCATACCTTCCGCTGTTACCGGCCGGCGCCCTTGCCGGCCGCACTTGGGAGTGACTGACGCAACGCGATGATGAATGGCGCGGTGAGGCGCTGTAGTTCGTCTAACTCGTCCACCAACTCGTGAACCAGCAGTTGAGTCTTGTCCTCGAGGTCGCCGCCCTGTTCTGTGGCGTTGGCATTGATGGCCAAGCGAAGAATGTGAATATGGTTGATCAGCTGCTGGTAGTAGCCGTCGAGACTGGGCCCGCGCGAGACAGGTCGGATGTCGCTCATAGAAGCCTCCTTTCGACCATTTGAGATACCGGGATTTTAGTTTCCCGCGATTGTCGAAACGGATCAATAGATTGGAAGCCGCCGCCACTTCTATAGTGATGCGCCCGGTCAGTTCGTTTCACGCGAATGCTTGGGCAGTGAGGCTTCCTCTACTTGCTGGCCTTAGTCGATTTCGAAGTGAAAGACGTCCATCACCACGTAGGTCTGGCGATTGATCAGCACCAGGTGCCCGCCGACCACGACGTGTTCGCAATCGGGTGGAGGCGGAGGAAGCCGCCGCTCGAGATCCTCGGGACAGGGTTGAATCTTTTTGCGTAAGCCAGGAGGAAGAGTTCCGCGCACCACAAGCTGTTTTTCCAGGCCTGGAGGTAGCTGATCCTTTTTCGCCAGTCCAGGCGGCAGATGATCTTGATGCCCGCCGTACCAATCGCGCATTTCGTCGCGGTCGTGATCGCCGTAGTAACGTTCGTGCTTGTCGCCATGCTTATCATCGTCGTCGCCATCATGTTTGTTGTGGCCATTGCCATGCCCTTGCGCCATCGCAATGCTGCTGGTGAACAAGAGCGCGGTCGCAAGAACGCAGAGCTGTCGCGTGAGCTTCATAGGTCCTCCTGGCGTAGGGCAGGCTGGGCCTTAAATATAAGGCAAGCGCAAGCGAGGCGTTCGCATTGGGTCGTGCACTGTGCCGAGTTGAGAACCTGTCCCAACGCCCACTTCGGCGGAGGAGTGCCGCCCGCGACAATCCACAGGGCGCACGATTTCCACAGAGTGAGCGTAAAATTAATTTTGGATTACGGCTTGACACTTTGAGCACGCTTCGATAGACTCGGGGTTCGTCTGTAGTCCTTCCAGCTGGCCTGGATTGACCTGCTCTTTGACAATCGGATGATACATGCCAGAACCCGTTTGGTTACGGTCTGTGCGCCGGGTGTACCGGTGTATGGACCACATTTGAGATAACCGAGCGATTTAAAAGTTCGTTCCCAATCCGGGCATTCGACGCGAGTCGTGATGCTTGTGGTTGGAAACACCAGATTTCAAACGAGAGTTTGATCCTGGCTCAGAGCGAACGCTGGCGGCGTGCTTAACACATGCAAGTCGAACGCGCAGCAATCTGTAGCAATACAGGTTGTGGGCGCGTGGCGAACGGGTGCGTAACACGTGGATAACCTTCCTTCAGGTGGGGAATAACCCAGTGAAAATTGGGCTAATACCGCATAACAAAACGATGGGACATCTCGTTGTTTTCAAAGGCGCAAGTCGCCAGAAGAGGGATCCGCGGCCGATTAGCTTGTTGGCGGGGTAATGGCCCACCAAGGCAATGATCGGTAGCCGGACTGAGAGGTTGGCCGGCCACACTGGAACTGAGACACGGTCCAGACTCCTACGGGAGGCAGCAGTGGGGAATCTTGCACAATGGGCGAAAGCCTGATGCAGCAACGCCGCGTGGGGGATGAAGCTTCTCGGAGTGTAAACCCCTTTCGACCCGGAAGAAAGCCCGCAAGGGTTTGACGGTACGGGTATAAGAAGCCCCGGCTAACTACGTGCCAGCAGCCGCGGTAAAACGTAGGGGGCCAGCGTTGCTCGGAATTACTGGGCGTAAAGGGTCCGTAGGCGGTGTGGCAAGTCGGTAGTGAAATCTCTAGGCTTAACCTAGAGGCTGCTGCCGAAACTGCCGTGCTAGAGTGTGAGAGAGGCGAGTGGAATTACGGGTGTAGCGGTGAAATGCGTAGATATCCGTAGGAACATCCGAGGCGAAAGCGGCTCGCTGGATCACAACTGACGCTGAGGGACGAAAGCTAGGGGAGCAAACAGGATTAGATACCCTGGTAGTCCTAGCCCTAAACCATCAGGACTTGGGGTGTGCCCTGTACGGGGCACGTCCCGTAGCTAACGCGTTAAGTCCTGCGCCTGGGGAGTACGGTCGCAAGGCTGAAACTCAAAGGAATTGACGGGGGCCCGCACAAGCGGTGGAACATGTGGTTCAATTCGACGCAACGCGAAGAACCTTACCTGGGCTTGAACCGCACAGGACCATCTTTGGAAACAGAGACTTCCCGCAAGGGACCTGTGTAGAGGTGCTGCATGGCTGTCGTCAGCTCGTGCCGTGAGGTGTTGGGTTAAGTCCCGCAACGAGCGCAACCCTTACTCATAGTTGCTACCCGCAAGGGAGAACTCTATGAGGACTGCTCCGGATAACGGAGAGGAAGGTGGGGATGAGGTCAAGTCAGCATGGCCTTTATGTCCAGGGCTACACACGTGTTACAATGCGCGCCACAAAGCGTCGCGAACCCGCGAGGGGGAGCTAATCGCAAAAAAGCGCGCTCAGTTCGGATTGCAGTCTGCAACTCGACTGCATGAAGCCGGAATCGCTAGTAATGGCGCATCAGAACGGCGCCGTGAATACGTTCCCGGGCCTTGTACACACCGCCCGTCACATCACGAAAGTGGGCTGTACTAGAAATCGCCGAGCCAACCGCAAGGAGGCAGGCGCTCAAGGTATGACTCATGATTGGGGTGAAGTCGTAACAAGGTAGCCGTAGGAGAACCTGCGGCTGGATCACCTCCTTTCTAAAAGAAAAGGGAGCACGATTCGCCTTATGGCGAGTACGGCTCTTCACCGGTTCCTCACGGGACCGGGCTTGGCTCTCAAAGCCTGACGGGTTCTGGTAAGTCTCATCCGATAAAGTCAAAAGAGTTTGCTGCAGACAAACGCAAGCCCCGGCGCGATGCAAATCGCGCCGGGGTTTTTTGTTGTACGCCGTGCATGTTCGGCAGCTGGCGGGTGCGAGTCCCGTCCCAACCTGATGGAGGAGAAGGGTAGCGAAGCGCACGGGCGTCGTCGTGAGGCGGGGTCTGAAGGAAGCGCGAGCAAAGATACGGGCAGTACTGGCGATGGACGTATTTCATCTCGTCGAAAATTTTGTGGCGCGAGCGACATGCGCCGTACTGACTCACCTGATGCCGCAGTAGGTGAATGCAAGGCAGGTGCCCTAGGGCGAGAGCCGGTGCTTCGTTCCGTTGCTGACAGGCGTGATTTAGAGTAAAGCTAATTGTCGCTGTGGACGTGTGCGACAGACGTCTAGGCAAGAGCCGCCCGCGGAGGTTGGTTCGCGGCCAGCATCGAGCGCAGGGCCCCTGGCCACGAATAGGCTCTCGTCACGGTACGCGCGGCACAACTCGACCCATGTTGCGATCAAGATCTGCCTTGGAGAAGTGCAGAACCTCAGCGGAATCTGACGGAGTCAGCGTGATGCGAATGCATTTAAAGGCAGGACAGTTACTCTTCGCGGCAACGCTGCGCACGGGAACCAGAACATTGGCCTCTGGGTAGTACGCGGCGGCGCTCCGGCGGGCGACCGCATAGGGAACGATCGCGAAGCGCGGTGCCTTGCGGACTTCTCCCTCAAAGTGACTATAGATGTCCACGATTTGACCGGCCCGCAGATTCCTGGCCTCCATATCAAGCGGGTTCAGAAAGAGAACCCGCCGGCCGCCAAAGACGCCCCGATAGCGATCATTCAATCCGTAGATTGTGGAGTTGAATTGATCGTGACTGCGAATGGTCGTCAACAGAAATTCGCCGGGCTCCAGGTGATGCTTCGGGATTGGGCAGACGGTTAGCTTTGCCTTGCCTGAGCTCGTCTTGAAGATGCGCTGCTTCGCCGCATTCGGCAAATAGAAGAACCCCTCCTTGGCAAGTCGCGCGTTGAAGTTTTCGAATCCTGGAATCACCCGGGAAATCGCATCGCGGATCAAGTTGTAATCCGCCGCAAAGCCCGCCCAATTCGTGGTTGTGCGAGACCCTAACGTAGCGATCGCCAGTTTCGCGATGATCGCTACATCGCTCAACAGATCAGGCGAAGCCGGCGGAAAGAATCCCTGAGAAGGGTCAATAATCCCCATCGAATCTTCGACCGTGAGGAACTGCTTGCCAGATGCCTGGATATCTTCCTCCGTCCGGCCCAGGCAAGGCAGGATCAGAGCTCGCTCGCCCGTGATCAGGTGGGATCGGTTTAGCTTGGTCGATACGTGGGCCGTGAGCTTGCAGCGCTGCATGGCGTGCGCGCTATACACCGTGTCGGGCGTGTTCGAGAGGAAGTTGCCGCTGATCGCAAAAAATACCTTAACGTCTCCATCGAACATCGCGTGCATGGTCTCGACGGTGTCATATCCCCATTTCTGGGGTGGTTCAAAATTGAACTCTTTCTTGAGCGCCTCCAAAAAAGGTTTCGGCGGACGCTCCCACACACCCATCGTGCGGTCACCCTGCACATTCGAGTGCCCTCGCACACATACCGTACCTGCTCCCGGACGGCCGATGTTGCCGCCCACCAGCAGCAGGTTCACGATCATCGAGACGTTGTCGACACCGTTAGGCTGCTGCGTAACACCGAGGCACCACGCGATTATGGTCTTCTTTGAGGCCGCGTACATCTCGGCGGCGGTATGCAGCTGGTTTCGCGTGAGCCCGCTTTCTTCTTCGATCTCTTCCCAGCTTGCTGCCTCCACGTCAGCCAGCAGTGCTTCAAAGCCCTCGGTGAACGTTTGAATAAACTGCCGGTCAATCGCTGATCGGAGTCCCTTCTTCTCCCGCTCGAAAAGTTCCTTCAGAATTCCCTTGATCGCCGCCACATCCCCATTGACGCGCACTGGCAGATACAGATCCGCAAGCGCCTGGCCCTTGCCCAGCAGAGCAAAAGGCAGCTCCAGAGGATTCGGGTAATCCTGCGGGTTCGGATTCTTTACCCTCATCAGGCTCACTTCCGGCAGAGGGTTGACCGCGATAATCTTGGCGCCCTGGTCCTTAGCCTTCTGCAGCGAGGTCAGCATCCGCGGATGGTTCGTGCCCGGATTGTTCCCGAAAATAAAGATGAGCTCCGAACTCTCCATGTCCTCCAGCGTCGCTGCGCCCTTGCCAACGCCGAGCGTCTCCACCATGGCTACACCCGACGACTCGTGGCACATGTTCGAGCAATCCGGAAGATTGTTGGTCCCGAACTGGCGGGCAAACAGCTGCAGAAGAAATGCCGGCTCATTGGTCGTCTTGCCCGAGGTGTAGAAGGACGCCTGATCGGGAGAATCCAGACTATTCAGCTCCTGCGCGATCATGGCAAAGGCTTCTGGCCACGTGATCGGCTGATAGTGGGTCGCGTGCGCGTGCCGTACCACCGGCGAAGTCAGACGGCCCTGTTGGTTAAGCCAATAATCCGACTGCGCCGCCAGTTCTTCGATCGAATGTTTCGCGAAGAACTCCGGCGTAACCCGCTTCTTGGTGGACTCGTCAGAGACCGCCTTCGCGCCGTTCTCGCAGAACTCGAAGATCTTCCGATTCTTGTCAGGGCTCGGCCACGCGCAGCTCTGGCAATCAAATCCGGTCACCTGGTTGATCTTCAGAAACGCTTCGGGAGCGCGAACGGGACCCATATCGCCAATGCCGTAGAGCATCGTGTTCCAGATCGCCGGGATCCCCGCCGCATCTTCGGAAGCACGCCCGACCCTGAGTTCGCCGAAATCCGTCGGGTTTTGCGCCTCCCGCGACGTAGAATCATTTGCATCCAGCTCGGCCGATTGCTTTGCGCCTGCGCTGTTCGCGGAGCATTCGCGGAGCTGTTGCTTGGCGCGATAATGTCCGTCCCTGCATCCCTCATCTCCGTGGATAACTCTCGTGCTATCTGGCGTGTTCATGATCTTGCTGCCTCTCACCGGCGATCATCGGAATCGTTTGGTTGGCTGCCGTCGATTCGCCCTTCTTTGCGTTTCCCCAACTACCTGAACCACCTTCACCGGCGGCACCGCCTTTTTGCCGCGGCGCGCCAAGAGGAATGCCGTTTCGAGCAGGTCAGCGCGCGCGGACTCGCCACGGCACCATGCGGCCGAGCAATCCGTCTCGCACGATCAGCGTGTGAAACAGAACCGCTCCAAAATGGGCGACGAATGCGAGAAAGAAGGGCTACAGTTCACATTGCCCGACGGCGAAGAATGGCGGACGGCAATGATTGACCTGCCTGTATTCCCATTCAATACCCCGCAGGCTTTCTTCGACAATCTGGCCGCGTCTGAGCCCGACCCGCAGACAACACATAAGCCGGATCCGCAAAAAATGACGGCGTTCGTTGCATGCCATCCTGAATTTCTAGCGGCGATCAAAATCATCAAGAGCCACGAACCACCGTCCGCACGAACAACGGAGCCCGGAGAAGACCTACTGAAAAACAAGACTTGGTTTGTGGAGTCCCATTCCGGCCACCCTGTGGGACTCAGAGATTGCGCGACGGCGGGAGCGTTATAAAGGGTGATCGCTATTGCCGGGAGAAGGAGGGCAACCAACTGGCTTGCTCGCAACATTTGGATATCCCGATGTGCACCATGCCTAATGTGGTAGCCAATGGTAATCCTAACTAGTAGGGTACGGCAAACGGAACAAACCATCTTTTGGCATTTGACGGTCAACTGATTGAACGCCCTGCTTACTGGAAACCTACCGGAAACTGATGACCCACTACCTCGCTTTTCGGTGCGCTCGCTTTTCGGTGCGTTGACTTACGTTAGGGCGCGACCTACAATCGGCGCTCGTGATTGACTCAAACCTTCCAGCTGGGCAGATCATCACGCATTACCGCATCGTCGAAAAAATCGGCGGCGGCGGTATGGGCGTGGTGTACCGCGCCGAAGACACCAAGCTGCGGCGGCAAGTGGCGCTGAAATTCCTGCCGCGTGAAGTGGTTCAGGACGAGGCAGCGCTCGAGCGATTCCGCCGCGAGGCGCAAGCTGCTTCGGCGCTCAATCATCCCAACATTTGCACGATCCACGACATAGACGAAGACGGCGGGGCGCCCTTCATTGCGATGGAGTTGCTGAAGGGTGCGACGCTGAAGCACCGCATCAACGGGCAGCCGCTATCACTCGACAGTTTGCTGGAAATTGGCATTGATGTGGCCGACGCCCTGGACGCCGCGCACGCCGAAGGAATTATTCATCGCGACATCAAGCCTGCGAATATTTTTGTCACCGAGCGCGGGCAGGCCAAAGTGCTCGATTTTGGGCTGGCGAAACAGATGGTCGCCCGCGGAGTAGGCGAAGCGGTCACGGTGGGCGGCGCGACGCTCGATAGCGATCCGAATCTCACCAGCCCGGGAATGGCGATTGGCACCGTGGGCTACATGTCTCCCGAACAGGTGCGCGCGGAAAAACTGGATGGACGCTCCGATTTGTTTTCTCTGGGATTGGTGCTGTACGAAATGGCGACGGGCCGGCAGGCTTTTGCGGGGAATACGTCGGGCGTCATTTTCGCCGCGATCCTGGAGCGCGAGCCTCCGCCGCCTTCGCGCGTGAATCCCAACCTGCCTGCCGAGTTCGATCGCATCATCAGCAAAGCTTTGGAAAAGAATCCGAAGCTCCGCTACCAGCATGCCGCGGACTTGGGCGCGGATTTGCAGCGATTGAAGCGTGACACGGATTCGGGACGAACGTCGTCGCCGGCGGCGAGCGCGCAAACGGGGGCCCCGGTCTTCATGCCTGCATCGCCTGCGGCAGTTTCCGGTTCAAGCAGTTCAGTGATTGTCGCTGCGGCGCAGCAACATAAAGGCAAGATGATAGCGGGCGCGGTGATCGCGTTGTTGATTATCGGCGCTGCGGGATTTGGGGTTTATTCCATGTTGCGGGGCAAAGCGGCTGCTGTGCCGTTCCAGAACTTCACGATCACCCAGGTAACGACCTCCGGCAAGGTTCGCGACGCGGCAATCTCGCCGGATGGGAAATACGTCCTCAGCATCGTCGAAGATAGCGGGCTTCGGAGTTTGTGGCTGCGCAATATTCCGACGGGAAGCAACACGCAGGTTCTGCCGCCTGAATCCGCGCTCTATCAGAACCCGGCGTTTGCACCCGATGGAAATTACGTTTACTACAGCAAGGCGGCGGATGCCGCGGGAAATTCCTTCAATCTCTATCGCATACCGGTTTTGGGCGGCGATTCGGTGCTGCTTGTGCACGACGTGGACGTCGGGCCGGTTTTTTCGCCGGAGGGACAGCGGATGGCGTATCTCCGCGCCAACGATCCGGTGCTCGGCAAATTTCTGATTCTGACCGCGAAGCTGGACGGCAGCGACGAGAAGACTGCGTACTCAGGACCGACGCCGTTTCCGGTGTGGCTGGCGTGGTCGCCTGACGGGAAGCTGATCGCGTACATACTCGCGGCCGGGCAGGACACGCAAGGCGTCGTGCGGACGATTGACCTGGCGACCGGGAAAGACCAGCCGCTCGCGACGCTGACGGACAAGTTCGCGACGAGCCTGGCCTGGATGCCGGATGGCCGCGGGCTGATGATCGTTTATACGGATCGCTCGACGGGATTCCGGCGCGCGCAAATCGGGTTCGTATCGTTTCCAGACGGCCAATTCCACGCGCTCACCAATGATACGAACGGTTATCAGACGCTGAGCATTTCCGCCGACGGGAAATCCATTGCCGCGATGCAGCGACAGGGCTCGGAGTCGGTGGTGCTGCTGCCGGGCTCCGGTCATGGGAATCCCGTGCTTGTTGCGGGCATTCCTACGAACGAGAATGTGCGGCAAGTTCTGTGGGATAAGGACGGGAACCTTCTGGTGGTGTCGTCGCATGCGATCCTGCGAACTTCGCCGGACGGAAATCATCAGACGACGATTTTGACCGATCCAAACGCCATGATTTCGGGATCGGCGGCGTGCTCGAATGGCGGGCCGATCCTCTTGAGTTGGTATTCGCGGGACGGCGGCAATTCCACAGACATTTGGCGCGTGGACGCGGATGGTTCACACCCCAAGCAGCTTACACATGGAATTGACGACGAACTGCCCGGTTGTTCGCCCGACGGAAAATGGCTCTACTACGCGGACAACACCAAGAATTATGAGATCTATCGCGAACCGATCGAAGGTGGAACGCCGGAATTGATCAAGGCCAGCCGGATGAAGAACGGCTTTGTGGGCAGCGCCGGGGATCTTTCGCCTGACGGAAGGTTGCTGGCGGCGATTGTGACGCAAATTGATCCTGTCACCCAGGCGGACATTCACGCTCTCGCGCTGATTGACGTGGCAGTGAACACGGAATCTTCGATACGGATTTTCCCCTCGCAGCCGACCATCACGTTTCCCGTGTTATTCGCGCCGGACGGCAAAAACGTGGCGTATCGCGTGATTGACAAAGGCACGGATAACATCTGGATGCAGCCCGTTGACGGTTCGAAAGGCCATCCCGTAACCGAATTCACGACAGATCACATCCGCGGTTTCGGCTGGTCACCTGATGGCAAGACACTGGCTGTCGTGCGGGGCCATTTGATTTCCGATGTGGTATTGCTGCGCGAAGGCAAGGCAGCGCAGTAGCCAGAAAGCGCGCTTCTGGAACAATCGCGACGTCAGAAAAGGAAAGCGGCGAGCCCGGTGATTCGCTCGCCGCTCTTTTTTTTGCGTGATACCGAAGCAGACGCGACTGCTATTGGCTACTCGATTTGGCCTGCACCGTTGAAGAGGAACGGAAGCACGTTGATTTGTTCCTGCTGTACGGCTTGGAGCTCGCTGGGGTTGTAGCCGAGAGCCTTGATGATCGTCGGCGCGACTTGTTGATTGAGCACGGGCGTTTTGATTGTGCGCGGCGAAGCGCTGGGATACGAAATGAGCAAAGCAGCGTGGATATCGTCCTCGTTCAGCCCGCCGTGCTCGGCAATTTTCGTCCCGCCCGTGAAGATTACGCCCGTATGGACCTTCAGGATGATGTCGGGCGTGCGCGGATCAGTGCCGGGATCGTTCCATTTGTTGCGGAGCGACTGTCCGGCGAAGATTTCCTGAATGCCGAGCGTCTTCTGATTCTCCGGCTCGCTAAGCATCCCCACAACGTTGCCGACCAGTTCCTGGTCGGTAAGCCAGATGAGCGAACCGTCGTCGGAAATGTCAAACGCTTCAGCCGGACCGATCAGGGTGGCGGGCTGGCCATTGCCGATGCCGACGCGCTTGGTGATGTCGATCGGCGACTGGCCATGCTTGGCACCAATAATGATGAGAGTCTGGTCGTAGATGCCTTGATTCTTGAGTTCGGCGACGATTCTTCCGAGGGTTTGGTCGACGAAATCGAGTTCACTGGCGAGCCCTTCGGAAGGTGTGCCAAATACATTCAAGTAACCGCCTTTGACCGAGGGACCGCCGGTCACAAGCGGACCTTCCGCCAACTTTTCGCCAACGCTGACAGCCTGGTAATTGAATCCAAACACAGTGGGCACGCCGACCTTCTTGGAACGGTCGTGCGTATAACCGTCAATCTGGTTAATGACGGCCTGAACGTGGAGCAGGTCGTAGCACTTGATGTTGCGGAAGTCGGTGGTCCAGCCATCGTCGAACGTGGTATCCGGAAAATTCACGGGGCTGCAACCCGGAAACTGCGGCAGAGCAACCGGAATCGAGTTGATTTCCGGGCCGTAGAAATCGTCCACACCCTTGCCACTGGGGCCGTTAGTCCATTCGTAGGAAGGGTGCTTATCAACCCACGCAGTGGTGCCCCCGTGAGCCTTCACGACTTCGAAAATGGTGTTCACGCGGAGATAGTCGTGGGGATAGATGGGCTTGCAGCCATCGTTCGGATCGCGCGGCAGGAAATTGGGATTAATTCCCCCAGCGCCATTGAGTTTGGTGAGGTTGAAGTCAATCGATTCGTCGTAAGCCACCGGCGTGCCGACGATGTCCGGGCACAGATTGGGCCCGCCCGTGATGGGGAGCGAAGTGGTGCGAGCCGGAGGCGAGACAGCGCGGTTGTAGGTGACGTCGTACCACAAGCCCGCCGAGATTGGAGAGCCGCCGGTTACGAGAGCTGCCAAACCGGGGAAAGAGTCCGAAGGAGTGGATGTGGAGGCGTTGGTGTAGGTGACGCCCGTGTGGCTGAGTGCGGCGAGAGTTGAGCCTTCGTGGCTATTCACATAATTCGCCAGATCGAGAGCATGTAGGCCATCGACGCTGATGAGCAGGACGTGTTTTACGGCAGGGCCGGAATCGCTCGCGCCATTCCCCGCTGCACTTAGCGGCAGGGGCGAAGTAAGAAGCGAAGCGGCCAGGGCAGAAACGAGCAGACTCTTTCCGAAATGCATGCGTATTCCTCCTGGAGGTGTGAAATGCGAGCGCAAACTTTAGCCGAGGGAAAATAGGTGCGGGTGAATGCGCGGTGAACCGAATGTTAAAAGGCAGTCAACGGGCCAAGAGGCAAACAGTCCCGGCCGCTGAATTCTTTGCTTACTCGATGACTACTGAAAATTTGGCGGTCTTTGCCGCAGGAGCAGTCTTTTCGAACGAGCGGACATATTCGAAATTCAATTGCACGGTTCCTTGGGTTGGGGCGCTGAAAGTCCAAACTTCCTGGCCCGAGGCTCCTACCTTCCCGGAGGTGGATTCGTGATAAACGTTACCAATCAAGCCGAGAGTGGCGGGATCGAGCGGGGTGGCGAGACGCCAACTGTAGCCCGTGGTGTGATTGGCCGGCAGCGTGATTGAAAATTCCTTGCCTGCGACGGCGCGAATCTGTTCGACGCCTACTGTTCCAAAATTATCGGCGCCCGATGGAGCAGCCGCGCCGGCCACAGGTGTGACGGTCGTTACTTTCGCGCCTTGAAATTTGCCCTCTGTGTCGAATCCGAACGCAACCGTCGCTGTGCCGATTTGCGCGCAGGCGTGACAGCCATCGCGAAGAATGTAATTCACTGCAAATGTTTGAGTTCCCCAGCCGGTATCGGGGAGCGAGGGGAGTTTAGTGTCAAAGCGGTCGCCGGGCCAGATGCTGATGTTCGGATACTGGCCGGCGAGAGCGGCGTAGGCCGAGTTTCCTTGCAACCGGGCCTTAGGGAGCAAGTCTTCATCGTCTACATCAATGGGTGATGGATCACCGTTGACCAGGAAGACGCCTTCGAGTTCATTGGCGCGGAAAGCGTACTCGATGTAGGCGACGTCCACGGGGCCAACCTTGCGGAATGCCCGCATATAGATGACGCCGATGTCCGCAGCGCTTCTTGCGAAGGCGATCGCTTCCGAAGATGCGCCAGCGGATTTCATTTCGCCGAGGAAGCAATTTTCCAAGTGAGAAGGATCGCCTGCTTCGCCGCATTTGGTGCGGATCGTGGCGAGGGTTTCAGGGGATGGATTCCACATTGCGGAAGCGCTAATGCGAGCGCTTGCAGGCGTGGGTGGTTTGGCAGTTTGTTGCGCGCAGGCGAACCAAGATGTCCAGAGTAGAGCTACGCCAGAAAAAAAAGCTCTAAGCACGGAGGATGGTACGCGATGCTTGCTCTTTTTCGAGTTCGTGTGGTGTTCGCGCATTTATTTATTTTTGGGCACTCCGGCTTCGGTTTGTGGTCCGGGAGCTACTTCCATGGACCAGATCGAGGCAGGACGCATGTACATGCTGGCACGATAATAGCCACGGACATCATAAGCTTCCGGAGTGCGGAACCAATAGCCGCGGCCCTTTTGGGGGTCCCACACTACGTTGTACACACCTTTCGCGGTGTTGTAGGCCTGCGTGGTAAGACCCTCGGAAATCATTTCGGAGGCGATGCTGAAAGTGGCGCCGGTCCAGACTTCCTGGACTTGTTCGTTGTCGTGCAGCATTTCTCCGTCCGCGCCGATGCCGTTGATTGCGCCCATTTGCCCGCCGCCGAATTTCATCACGTTGTTGTCGTAAACGGTTTGCAGGGCTTTCACGCGCATGTCTTTGGGAACGAGCGCTCCGAGACCCGTGAGATTCGCGTACCATTGCCCGGCGAGTTGCTCGGCCATGATTGACGATTTGTAAGTGCTGCCGGTGTCGTAATTGAAGTACGAGCCATTCCAAAGCTTCTTGATGAACGTAGCTTGGGCCTTCTTGAATAGGTCATCGTACTGCTGAGCCGCGGCATTATCGCCGAGAACCCGGGCCATTTCCGCAGTAGCGCGCAGCGCGGCGAGATAAAGGCTGCCGCAATAAGCACTCTCGCCGCGGGCCGGCCATTCGTCGTAGGTCTGATCGGGAAAGCCTCCGTTTTCGATCAGATCGTCGCCATCGGTATCGAATTGTTTCAAGTAATCGAGAGCTTCGCGCACGGACTTGTAGTTGTAGCGCAGGAAGTCGAGATCCTTGCTGCCGCTGAAGACGTAATCGCGCCAGACCATCAAGACGTATTTGCTATTGAGGTCGCGCCAGTTGGTGACGTCCTGCCAATTGTACTGATTGATGTTGACGAGCGGATCTTCGTTCGGATTTCCGAGATCGTGGGGAGCCGCGCCCGCCGTCTTGCGCTGGATGGCGACGAATTTGTGCTGGCGTTCCAGCATCCAACCCCACACCGAGCGCTGGTCATTCACTTCAGGAATAGTGTCGGAATATTGGCGCATCTCCTGTTTTTCGATCTCGGGCCAGAATTTGATGAGCGGCCAGGAACCATAAAAGCGCACGTCGAGCGTGCCGTAATACGGATAGTCGAAACATTCCATGTAGCTGAATGAATCGGATTTTTCGGAGGACGGATGATGCGGGTTCGCAGGCCCATCGAGCTCGTGGCCCCAAAAAGTGCCGCCATCGGCCAGATAGTAGAGCTCGTTGAATAGTTCCGCGCGGAACCACGCGGGTTTGGATTCGTCCGCGAGATACGGCTTCTGCCACGCGTCAATCTGACGGCTCCAATCCTGACCGTTCTCGAGGGCGACGCGAGCGATGTCCCAGGCATTTTTTCCGGAGGCATTGAAGAATTTGGTGTAGTGGCGGACCCACTTGCGTCCCGCGCCGTACTGCACGATGGGGAAATCCCACGAGAGAGCCATGGGAATCAGTTTCTTTTCACCCGGAGCGAGCGTGAAGCGCACAGCGATGGCGGCGGCCAATTCCTCGCCGCTGCTGGCAATCTTGGGATCGAAATTCGTAAGGCGGCCGTCGGTCGAGAACGGCTTCCAAACCTCCGCTCCCGGTCCGACCGGACTGAATGCGGTTGTATAAGTTACGTCGACGCCCGAGCCGGCAAGAGTGGCGATCGCAAATTGGCCGTCCCATCCCTCGGAGGCCGCGCCATTTCGAACGCGATCGAAGACGATGCCTTGCATGTTGCCGCTGGGAAGTTTTTCGGAGTGAAAACTGTTGGTGTCCAGATCATTTAACGCGCCCCTGAAGTCGCGGGTCTGATCGCGGAACCAGCCGACCATGTTGGTCCAAGAAAACATGATCGAGACGGTGATGGGCCGGTCAGAGGGATTCCGCGCATACCAGTTGTAGACGGCGACCGGATAACTCGATTCCTTGTAATTGTCGGGCAGCACGGGCGAAAACTGTTCGAGGGTGAGAACGACGGGGAGTTGCGGCGTTCTATAGGCGTACCAAGATTTAGGATACAGCGCGGCATACTCTCCCCCACCCGCGATGTAATTCCAGTTCCAGGCGGAAAGCGCATTCCCTTCCGGCTTGCCGGTGGAGAGCGCGAATGCCACCGGCTCACCCCCTTCCTTTTGGGCATACACGGAGAACTGGTTGGCCGGAACGTCTTGATACTTGTGAACGCCGCCTTGCAAGTGCCAACGCTCGAAATTGCCGCGATAGCTGCGGGAGAAAGTGCCGGCGCCGAAGCCACCGACGGGCGCGCCCTGCCAATAGCCGTCGTCAATATTGTCCAGTTCAGGTTTGTTGCGGCCAGGATTTGCGGGAGGTTGCCCGATCGGGACGCGCCAGGCGATTGGAGGAATTTCCTCTTGGGCTTGCACGGCGGGAAGGCTGAAGAGCAAAGAAAGAGACAGAAGCAGCAGAACCCTGGGCATCTCTTGGTCTCCGTGGCGGCGGGCGATTGGCATGCTGGACGAACTTTGAATTGTACACAAAAAAATGGGCGCGCTCGTGAGTGATTTCGGCGCGCCCATTCTTACGGCACGATTTGTGGCATGAGTGCCGCTCGCGGTAACGCAACTCGAAACCCAAAGCAGCGCTCGCGAAAACAACTAAGGCCGTACGCCTATTTCGGGCCGGTGACCCAAACGCTGTCGGCGGACGAGATTTCAACGTTCTTCAGTTCGGTTTTGATCCTGAATCTGCGCAGGTCGCCTTTACCTTTTGTGGGAGGGTTCGTGTTCCAACCGAGCCAGTACTGATTTTTGAGAATCATGTCCAGCTGCTGCAGGAACGGCGCGAAGGCGAGGGGAGTCTGCAGGCCCTGGAAGAAAGATTCGCCGCCGGTCTTGTCGGTGATTTCGGCGAGATTGCTCTGGCCATAGCTGACGCGAAATGAGTTGCGCGCCAGGCGGCCGACGCCTGTGGCGTACAGAGTGTGAAGGATCACTCCGGCCTTTTCCGCCGCCTCGTAGGTGCTCTGGATATCCGGGCTGAAAGGATCGCCACGGAAGCGGTCAATTCCGTCGGCGATCAGTAGAATCTCGCGGCGACTTCCTGGGGTTGGCGGCCAGCGCTTGATCAGGCTCATGGTCGAGAGGTAGATGCTGGAATACGCGCCGAAATTTCCGAAGGGAAGGCGAAGCGTTTTGGCGACGGCCTCGTGGTCCGTACTGAACTGGCTAGCCGGTTGGACATCGCCGTTGCTGGCGTAGAAAAGACCAACTGCGGTCGCCTTCGGCTGGCTGGTGATGAAACTCTTGATATCGTTGAATTGCAGGCCGATGTTGGAATTCGTGCCATCGTCAATCACAATCGCGAGCTGCAGCGCGGCCTTGTCGCCCTGTGCGGGCACCCAACTGCTTACCTCTTTTTTTGTTTTGCCTTCGTAAACGCTGATGTCGTCCTTGCTGATTGCCGGAGGCGGAGTGTAGTTCGGTCCTAGAACGGTGACGACCGTGGTGACGGGCGTGGTCTGACCTTGGGCTCGCGGGGACAAAGCGGTTCCCAAGAAAATGGCGAGGGTGAAAAAAAGTGCGAGTGCGTGAAACGGCTTGCGCATGTCAAACCTCCTCCGTAAATACCTGCTTAACCGGCTTAGGAATACGCGGACCACCTGGCAATCCCTGACGGCGCAACTTTATTGAGTGCGCGAGGCTATGTCAAGGTTTCACGCGCGAACTTCCGGTGCAAGCAGGCGCTTGAGACCGTCCGATGGGCAATCTTAATAGGTAAGGGTGAGGTGCTTGCGGCGCTCGACCCAGGCCTCGGTGGCGAAGATGCGCGGGGTCAGTTCGATTAGGCGCGGGAGCATGTTGAAGACTGCGACTGGGCCCCACTCGGCGCCTTTGCGGGTG
>Ga0210401_10001137_pt1 | contig 31282 bp, 19 predicted proteins | sample IncBWH32MmetaG_FD_150866 | JGI IMG/M metagenome (GOLD analysis project Ga0210401, IMG submission 150866) | Forest soil microbial communities from Barre Woods Harvard Forest LTER site, Petersham, Massachusetts, United States - Inc-BW-H-32-M | ecosystem: Environmental > Terrestrial > Soil >...
GTAGCGCAGGGGTCCCACCCGTTCCCATCCCGAACACGGAAGTTAAGCCCTGCAGCCCCGATGGTACTGCCCGCGCGAGTGGGTGGGAGAGTAGGACGTCGCCCAATTAAAAAACAAAGCCCGGTCTGAATGGCCGGGCTTTTTTATTGCCGTGAACCAACAACGACCCAGCCTATTTCCAGGCTGAGTAGATGGGCTTTGCCACCAGAAACGCGGGGTTCGCGCCCGCCTTCGGCCGGAACTTCTGCACCCGTCCCGAATCCACTTCGGCAGTGTACAGATTGCCTTCCTGATCCACGCTGATTCCATGCACGCCCCATAAACCGCCGGGGAATTCGCCCATGCTGCCCCAAGAGTAAAGCAAGTGGCCCTGCAAATCCCACTCAACCATTTTGTTAGTGGTGCGATCATATGTCCAAATGGTTTTACCCGACCCGATGTAAAGCAGGTGCAAGCTGGATGGATCGGCGTTGATCTTCCATTCGTAAAGGTACTTGCCGTTTTCGTCAAATACCTGAATGCGGTGGTTGTTCCGGTCGTTTACGAAAACGTGATGCGTTGCTGGATCCACGGCGACCCCATGCACGTTGCTGAAATAACCGGGACGAGTGTCCACCGGACCGCGCGGCGGCCCACCCAGCTTGCCCCAATCCATAAGGAACTTGCCGTCTTTATTGAACTTTGCGACGCGCGTGCCCGTGTAGCCATCCGAAACGAAGAAGGTGCCGTCAGGCAGCCAATCGATATAGGTGGGGCGGTTGAAGTGCGTCGCGTCCGCGCCTGCTACGCCTGGCGTACCGATGGTCTGCAGAAGCTTGCTGCCGTCATGCGTGAATCTGTAGATGACCTGCATATTATCGTCAACTACCCAAACGTTCTTTTCCGGATCGTAAGGGCTGACGTAGACCGAGTGCGGACGCCGAAAGAGCTTGTCCCATTGCTTCCAGGTCTCGATGATCTTGCCGCTTCCATCCACCACGACCAGGCAGTTCTCCCACTTCGCGTCGACGCCGAGCTGGCGATAAGGAGGTCCCTTGATCCCCATTTTCTGCGATTTGCCTTCCCATGCCGTCAGCCATTCACTCATGTCGTTATCAGTGCCGCCCGTTCCGGGCAGGGAGGCTGTGGTAGCATCACGCCACAGGCCCGCGACCGGAAAACTGATGCTCGGTCCAAGCTGGGGCAGCAGAATTGATTTAGGCGGCGCCATCTTCGGCAGCTCGCCCCGGAAGAGCATGTATATGCGGTTCGGGCTTTCAGCAAAAACGCTTTCGCCCGCGCCGTAGGTCCACTTCTCATTGCCTGGCAGAGTACTGAGGTCTTGCGGCCAATTCTTTACAACCTCATAAGGTCCACTCAGGTCCTGCGATCCCAGTTCTCCCGGTACAGCTGCGAAGCCGGCGCCGGGTGTCTGCGCTTCCACATGCGCCAGTTTGGTCGAGATCTTCAATCCGATCCCGACGCCTAGCGCCAGCATCAAAAGCATCAGCCAAACTCTTCGCATTATCAGCTCCTGAAATTCGCGTGCGACAACATCATTGTTGAGAAGACAGATACTGGACGGTCATCAAAACTTCATGCGACTGCGGCGTGGCGCCCGGCTCCGGCTCTTGGCCCGTCGATCCTACCCATTTGGATGCGGCCGCGAGCGCCGGCTCATTGAGCGACGCGTCCGAAGATGCCAACAGTTCCACTTCCGTTATTTGACCATCCGGTGATTGTACGCCGTGCAGCACTACCATCTGCGCTGTACCGCCCGCTGAGCCTCCGGGTGAAGGCCTCCTCGCGCGAACGCGCCACGGCGCGGACATAACAGGTCCGACACCGATTTGATTTAGCCCCGCGGTCTGAAACGCCGCTGGATTATTAGGTGGGTCGGCGACGCTCTCGGTCTGTGCCTCCACGACTGTTTGGCCCGCTTGCGTGATCGTGAACTTGTTGGCAATCACCTTGCCATGAAACTGCAACGCCTTCGAATAGTCGTACAGCACATACAAGCCGGGCGCCAAAGAGTAAGTCATTAGCATTCCCGCCTTAGGATCCACGCAATACTCCTCTTCCTCCCACCGGCGGCCGCCCGTCTGGCCCGATGAAGTGCGTTGTGCGAAATTAACGCGCAAACCACGTCAACGCCGTTGACACTGCTTCTGGCTGTCCGCAGCGACGCTCGTGGCCCCACCATAGGCTCCGAATAGAAAATGGCCTCGCGGACCTGAAGCAGCCGCAAGGGCAGAGAATTTGCAGGCTGATTGCTATACATTATTCTATTGGACTGCAGGTTCACAGCCGAATAGCCAGGGCCTTGTGCTGTCCAGCGATAGAATCCGCCAGCCGACATGTCTTCCAACTGCCACAAGCCGCTGGAAGCGGCAGCACCTGACGCAGTGAACGTTGTCTTCAGGTCGTAAGGCTGCGCCCGCACATTGGAAATCCGGTGCGCGTTGAGCAGCAGGTTAATGATTTCGGCCCGCTGGCTCACATCTTGCACGGGCTGGGCGTTGCCCGTGATCAATTCCAGTGGATCGGACGGGACAGCAGGCTCGGCCGGTTGCTGAATCTGCGCCACCAGCAGTCCTGGTAGTAAAGCGGCCCCTAACAGAATAGCGTGATGGCAAGTCAGCACGGCAGACACTCCAAAATATTTATAGCGCGAAACGTAGTGGTTTGGTTAGCCAGGCGCTCCTTCGACCGCTTGGTCGAAAAGGCGGACTTGTAGGTCGCTCACAGTTCAGGACGGCAATGCAGCCCCTGGTAGCCACAGAGAGTGACCAAACAGCTCAAATGGGCGGCCGATTCCGGGGCTCAGGCACATTTGGCGCCCGCTTTGAAAGCTTTATTCTGTGTGACTTTCGGCGCCTGCTAGAAGTAATACCGCAGCGAAAGTTGTAGGTTCCTTGAAAGCCCGGTTTTCGCAGTCACCTTTCCGAATGTCGACGACGTCGGATTAAAGAAGCCGCTGGTTCCACCAGTGGCGGTGAGGGCTGTCCAGTTCGGATGATTATTCACATCAAATGCCTCGGCGCGGAATTGAAGACCGTGGCGCTCGTTGAATGCGAACTGCTTGTAGAGACCGAGATTCCAATCCTGGAAACCAGGTCCGTAGATGTCATCGCGAACACCTTTTTGAAGGTTGAATGTCCCGGCCGCAGGCGCCGTGAAAATCGGCTGCCCGCTCGAGTTCGTGGTCGCGAAATATTGGTTCGAGCTGGCGCTGCTGTTTGCGAATTGTCCTAAGATAGACGGCGTTCCGTTCTTCGTCCAAAACTGGCCCTCAACTCCGCAGCCGAAACTGCCGACCTCGTTAACACCTGCGTAATCGTTGTTCGTTCCGACACCGCATGGCGTTCCCGTCTGGAACTGATTCACCCCACTGATCTGCCACCCGCCCAGGAGCTTGCCGGAGATCCTGCTTTGATCTTTGAAGAACGGCAGCGTGTAAATGTAACTGAAAACCACCGCGTGGCGGGTATCGAACTCCGACGGCCCCCACATATTCGAGGCATTGTAGGTATCGGGAAGGATGTCTCGGTAGTTCGATCCGCTATCCCAGCTCTTCGATAGTGTGTACGCGAAACCGAAGCCGAAGCTGTTACTAAACCGGCGATTCCAAGAGAGCTGAAGCCCATGGTAGGTAGAGGTCGCGACGCTCTCCTCCATCTGGATCGACGCGAATCCTTTATAGGGCCGTAGATAATTGATATTCGTACCGGAGGCAGCGGAGGTCAGGGCACCCGCTGGGGCTTGGTTGATATCGTAAACCTGAGGCAGATCAAGGCCTCGATGCCCGATATAAGCGGCTTCGAATACCGATTTCCAGAAGACCTGCCGTTGCACAGTGAAGTTCCAGTTCCACGCAGCCGGCGGCTTCAAATTGCGCGCGAGCGTCGTGACCGTGATTGCGGCCTGCTCGGTACCGCCGAGAGCCGTGGTGGGGTTGTCCACCGATACATTGTTGACGGTCACAAAGGGCTGGAACGGTGAGTTCGCGCCCGGGAATATATTATCTAGCAGACCGAAGCGTGTCAGATACCTCCCAGCGCCGGCGCGAAGAACAGTCTTGTCATTCAACGAATAAGCGACGCCGACACGGGGCTGGAACTGTGCGGTAACGTGCACGTAGTAGCTCGGCAGGTTCTGGAAGAGACCGTTATAGGTGCTGCCGCAGGCCGCGGTTACGCCATGTCCGCAGGCGTTGCTCGGCCATTTACTGCCTGGAATAACCATGCCGTCGTAAGCGTTGCCGGTTCCGATGATCACGTTTCCGGTCTTGGGATCGATTTGCGGAGCCTGACCCGCGTTATAAAGCGCCGGATCGAAAAAGATTTGATTGCCCCAAAGCGCCTTGTACGGGACGTTGATCGTCTGACGAATACCATAGTTCACGGTTAGCTTTTGGGTAACTTTCCATGAATCCTGGGCGAACCACTCGTACAGGAATCCGCGATAGATAGTGTAAGCGCGCGGGCCAATTTCGGTGTAGCTGTCTGCCAAGCCAAGCGCCAGATTTGTAACGGCAACGCCCGACGTTGCTCCCAGACCGGTCCTACCATCGCTGAAAGAGAACGTGCCGTTCTGGTTGTTGCTGCCGCCAGGTACGCTATTAACGTTGATCTGATCGCCGTCGTTTTCGCCGGATCGCTCCCAGAAAAATCCCGCTTTGAAAGTGTGATTGCGCCAGATTTTTGTAATCGTATCCGAGACCGTGTAGATCGGGCCGGTCGAATGCGAGGGGTAGGGTCCGCCGCTGAAGCTGTACATGTTAGGAACATTCACGGAGGGGACTTTGTTTGGCAGGTCCTTTCCCGCCGGGAAAATATACGGATAGTCGATGCCGAAGGCCTGGCGGTTGAAACCCGGGGCGGACGTGATCACGGGGATGTAGACGTCATCCAGGCTCACCGTGGCACGCGCTTCGTTGAGCAGGGTCGGGCTGAAAGTATGGATCCAGCTCACCGAGCCCGCCTGATTCGGACGATTGAATTCCTTGGGCGTCAGGTTCGTTCCTTGATCGAAGGGGTCCAACTCGAAATAAGCGAGCGCGGTGCGGCGAAATTGAATCTTGTCGCTCTGGCCGGGAATGATATCGGAATTAATGGTTTCCTTCCGCTGATTCTCGGGTTGCGAAGCAGCCGCGATCCAGTTCTGATTCCCGCTGAGGTATCCGGGTGTCGGCGATGGATACATATTCAGAATCGCGAGCCCGTTCTTGCTTAGCCTCGACGCGGGAATAATGTTATTAGTGAACGGAACACAGGTCGCCGAACCGACGGAGGGGCAAGTGGCTGGATCGTATATCTGTTTGGTCGTGCTGTAGTAAATGTTGGGACCAAGCAGCTCACTGAAGTTACCCTGTCGCATCAGAACGCTCGGCACTTCCTGCGTCTGAGTTTGCGCGTTGCGATAGCGCGCCCACTCCTCGCCGACGAAGAAGAACATCTTTCCTTTCGGAATCACGTGCGGGATGATGACGGGACCACCCAGGTTGAATCCAAACTGGTTGTATCGGAAGGGAGAAGCGAAGTTGGTCGTGACGCTCTGGTTCCGCGCCCACGTATTCGCGTTCAGATCTGAATTGCGGAAATATTCGTAAGCTGAGCCGTGGAACTGCTGAGTTCCGCCCTTGGTCACGATCCGGATCTGGCCGCCCGAAGCTCGCCCGTATTCGGCGTCGTAATCGGCGGTGAGGATCTGCACTTCCTCTGTCGAATCGACGTCGGCGACGCCGATGCTGGTCCCATTTCCGCGCGTTCGCAACGCCGGCGCACCGTCGAATGTGATCTGCGTATCGTTCGATCGAGCCCCATTCACCGCATAGCCACCGTTGGTCAGGCTAAACGTGAAGTCGCCCAGGGTTGTGCTGCTGCGCATTCCGGGCTGCAAGGATGCAAGGAACAGCGGATCGCGGCCGTTCAATTCAAGCGAATCGATCTGCGCTCGCGTCACGAGTTTCTCGACCGCGGCAGATTCGGTTTGTAGAACTACGGCGGATGCCACCACTTCCACCGTGTCAGTAGCCGAGCCTACTTGGAGCGGCACGTCCACCGATAAAGCCGAGTTTGGGTCTAATTTATTTCCTGTCGTTTCAAATTTCTTGAAGCCGGTGGCCTCAGCCGTCACCGTGTAATTGCCGGGCGGCAGATTGGGCACTACGTAGTAACCGGCGTCATTCGTTGTTGTCTGACGGGACAAGCCGGTGGCATCGTTCGTGAGCGTGACCTTGGCTTTGGGCACCACGGCTCCCGAAGGGTCTTTAACGAATCCTACAACCGAACCATTGTCGGATTGAGCAAGCAACGGCAGACTTGCGGAAAGAACCAATAACGTGATCAGCGCATAACGAACGTGGTTCATGAGCTCCCTCCCCCTGGAAATTCTACAGCGAACTCCGTAACAGTTTTATGACGATGAGACCTCGACAAGCCCTTAATCTCGTCAGATTGTACATCTTCCCGCGGTGTTTTGACCCTGGATGAATTACTAGTTAATGAATTACTAGTCACAAGGTACTAAGGAATGCCGGCGGGGAAGTATCGAAGTTCTACACCGTTCTTACCGCCGCAATCGGTACTCGTGATCTCTTGGGACCAAGCATCGGCGATGCGACAATGAACCGTCGCTATTGAAAGCGGATGCAGAATATGGCAAAAACATTGACCTACATCATTCAGCTGAAGATCTGGAAGGACACCAGGGGGCAGGACATGCTCGAATACGGATGCTTTATGGCCGCCATCGTGCTGCTTTATGCCGCCTTCTCGCCCTCTGTTGCGTCCGGCGTTCTGAACGTCTTCACCAAGATATCGAACAATCTCTCGACCGCCGCGCGTATCTGAACGCTACCAACTGACCTGAACGAGCGACACAGCCTGCCGCGGCAGCGCGAAACTCAGCTCGACCTCCCCGGATTCGCTCCAGAGCCATCGCGGCGACTCCAGCAGCTGCAGTTGTCCCGCTGATTCCAGACCAGCGTACTGCTCAGGCGTCGGTTTCTGCGGTGATCCCAGCTGCTTCCATGCGGTATAGGCGTTGCTGTGATCGCGATCGATCCGATAATGCTTTAGGAGCACCCGATGTACGGCCTCCGGCAGTCCTGTAATGATCACGCGAGCCGGTGCATCCGCCGCCACTACATCGTCGTCGTGGTAGTTCCATATCAATAGGGAAACGGCGCTGCCGGATTTCGTAGCGATTGCATCGATGTCAGGTTCTTCGCGGACGCCGTTCTTGATCATCGCGTCGACGCTCCGGCCTGCGCTACTTTCCACCGCAACTCGATCGCCGCGCATCAGACCGTCCATTCTGAACAGGTTGAGGACCGGCTTATCGATGCCGTTGGTGGCGAGTGTCCGGAAGCCGTCGAAATACGGCTGGTCTTCGAACTCGAACGCCCACGTGAGCATCCCCTCGATGTTTGCCTTGTGCTTGTCGGCAAGCTTCAGAATATTGCTGAATACCGCCGCCGTGTATGCCGGATACAGTGGTCCGTTGCGGTATGCATTCTGTGGATACACGCGCGCCGAACAGCCTGCACAACCCTCCGGATCGGATTCACTGAGGACAATCGGAAGATCGCGGAATTTCGCAAAAGAATCGATGATCTCGAAGCCTTTTTCAACGTCATCGAGGTTCTTCGAAATGCCCATTCGCACATGACCGTCCGCCACCGACGGTCTGCCTTTTGCGTGATAGGTAATGAAATCGAGCGGCGACCCGATAGCACCAGTCGCGAGGTTTGTCCCTTTCGCACAGTGATCCAGAAACTGACGCAAGAAGGCCGCCGCTTTGGGCGACGCCGGACCGGTTGACGCAGGTCCTCCGACTTTTGCGCGTGGCAGCGCGCGCTTCACGGCCGCTGCAGCGTAGTCGTACAGTTTGTCGTAATCGTCCGGAGTACCGTGCCAATAGGAAATGTCCGGTTCGTTCCAGACCTCCCAATACCAGGAGGCGACCTCATCCGCACCGTGCTTCTCTACTTCGTGGCGGACCCACTGGTACACCAGCTCGCCCCATCTCGAATAATCTTTCGGAGGATACGACCAGCCCACGTAGTATTTGTCAAAGTCGGCGCCGGGCGACCAGATCGGCCGGTACGGCTCCGGCTTACTCGATAGCGCCTTCGGCATGAAGCCGATCTCGACGAACGGCTTGGCTTTCGCCTCTAAGTACGTCTCAATGATACGGTCGACGATGGTCCAGTCGTACACCGGCTTTCCGGATGCATCTTCGGTGTAGGCATTGGTCGATCCCCACTTGAAATTGGGCGTGCCATCGCCGCTGGCTAGCATAAAATGCGTGCGGATGTACACGGGTTCCGGCGCTAATTGGGCAAGTTCGCTGACCAGCTTGCGCCCGTTCTTCATGTATGTGTAATTGGGCTCGTCGTAGCCGAAGTAACGGTAGATTGGCTTAAGCTCTCCGCGTGTTTGCGCCGCGCTCACGCGAATGGTGACAGGCTGCGCAATGACAGTGGCGGGACTCAATGCCAGGACTAGTAAGATAGCCGATTTCATAATTACGCTGCACTCCCAATCACGATTACGCTTTCAGATAGGGTTTTAGCGCCGCAAAGCGGTATTCGATTTCGGCGATTTCGTCCGGTGACAATTTGTATTCCCGCTGCCGGGATACTGAGGTTTTGAAAATTTCGCGCTTTCTCAACATATAGAGGCGTGTACCCGGGATGTCCTGATCCAGGTTCAGCATCAGCAAAAGCTTGCTGAACAACTCGCGCGTTTCGTCTGGCTTGTTTTGCTGATGTAGATTCCACAAGCGCGCGTAGATGTCGGCATACATGGCGCCGCCGGTGATGGTTCCGTCGCAGCCCAATCGCATCTGATATAACCAGCCGTTGCCGAAATTGGCTCCGAACACGCGTTTGATGGGGTCAGGACGCTGTGCGATCAGCGCGGTCATGCGACCGATCACGGGCTCATGCTCTTCCTTCACGTAACCGAAGTTGGGAAACTCTCGGGCCAGTTCAACCATGAACTCGACGCTGGCTACAACACCAGGCGCGCCGCCGGAGGTCTGTAGGAATACCGGCCGCTTGGTCAGCTTGCAAAGGGCGCGGAAGTATTGGCGATAGTCGTCCAAAGATTTGGCCTTCTTGGGAGGAATCGCGATCATGGCGTCCGGCGCGAGGCTTTCGGCGTGCGCGGCGTACTCGAGCATCTCCCCGGTGTCGTCGCCTTGGACGCCCAACACCAGCACCGGCTTCTTGCCTTTGGCGGCGTTGGCCAGCACCTGCATCCCGTGCAGCCGCTCGTCTTTGGTCAGCTGCAACAATTCGCTCGAGAGCTGCGGCCAGACCAGGCCTTGAACACCCGTGCGATCCAGAAAATCGACTTCCCCCGCGAGGTCTTCCCAGTCGATCGCCTTCGAGGAGGTATAGGGCGTGGACAGGATGATGAACGCGCCTTGCATGGGTTTGTCAGGGGTAGTCTCTTCAGGCGTCGCATTTGCAACCGACTGGGATACCAGGGCAGCAGAGCCAAGCGATGCCAGCCAGTTTCGTCGCGTGGAAACAATATTCATATTCGCCCCCTTTCAGCGCAGCGAATGCCGTCTCAGCATATCAGACCAAGCGTACAATAAATCTTGCGGATTTTGATCGCGGGTTTGACGATGAGCGCTGCCGTTATGGCTGCCGATGCCACGTCCTCCCTAACGTTCAATCGCGACGTTCTTCCGATCCTACAGAAAAGCTGCCAGGGTTGTCATCGGCCCGGACAAGTGGCGCCAATGTCGTTTCTGAACTATCAGAGCACGCGACCTTGGGCCAAAGCCATCAAGGAAGCCGTGCTGAGCCGAAAAATGCCGCCCTGGTCCGCGGATACGCGCTACGGCAAGTTTCTGAATAATCCGACGTTGATGCAGAGCGAGATCAATACTCTCGCGGCGTGGGCCGATAGCGGCGCTCCCGAAGGAGACGCGCGCGATAAGCCGGCTCCGATCTCATGGCCGGACGGATGGACCATCCACCCCGACGCCGTTGTGGCGATGCCTGAACCGTTCCCCGTCCCCGCCAAAGGCGTGCTCGAATTGACGGAGGTCACCGTCCCCAATTGCTTCCAGAGGGATACTTGGGTCACGGCCATTGAGATCTTGCCTGGCAATCGCTCGGTTGTGCATCATGCGGACCTGTCTGTCGTACCTCATAAACCCGGCGTGAAATATGGTGTCCCGACGTCGGAGCCGAAGGAGCGTGATGCCGACGGGATCGCGATCGAGAGAATCCGGAAAGATGATCGGCTGCGTCCGCTTCGAGGCATCGAAGCTGTTTACGTTCCAGGCACCGCGCCCGCGAATTATGGTCTGCACGGAGGCGCGAAGTTGATCCCGGCTGGTTCCGACTTCGTGATCCAGGTGCATTACACGCCGAACGGCACTCCTACCACTGATCAGACTAAAGTCGGATTCACGCTGGCGAAGGAGAAACCGACGCGCCGGTACCTCACCGTAATTCCAACTGCGCTTCGAGATGCTGAGCACTTCCACATTCCACCCGGCGATCCGAACTGGGAGACCAGCACGGACCTCGTGTTCAAACAAGAGGCGGAACTGGTGTGGTTCCTGCCCCATATGCATCTTCGCGGAAAGGATATGACCTACCGGTTGGTTTATCCCAACGGTAAATCGCAGATCGCGCTAAGCGTGAAATACGATTTTGACTGGCAGTTCGGCTACGACCTTGAAAAGCCAATCCTGGTACCGAAGGGCACAAAGCTACAGGTTGAGGCTCACTTTGACAACTCTGCGAATAACCGCTTCAACCCGAACCCGAATCGCGAAGTATTCTGGGGCGACCAAACATGGGAAGAGATGATGATCCCGTTTTTTGGCGTGATCGTAGACCCAGGCGCTGATCCAAAGAACGTTGTGGCTTATCCGCTGGAGTTCGCTGCCTCGGGCCGAAATTGAAAATTGCATTGCTACGAATCAGCGTGATCTTGGGACTGCTGGCTGGATTCGCGCTGTCGCCCAGGCTCTGGCTAAGTTCGCGCTTCTACCCGCTCACGCCGGTATGGTCATTCATCAGGCCGATCCCTTCTCCTGGCGATTACATTCTGTTTTTCATGCTGGCGGCCTTATTGATTGGGGCTGCGGTCTTCCCGCGCCGCGAAATCCTGGCTGCTGTGTTCGTTCTGTTCGTATTGCTTATTCTTCAGGATCAGTCGCGGTTACAACCTTGGTTCTATCAGTACGCGCTCATGCTGTTGGCCATCGCCCTGGCAGGTCCCGACCGTCCGGCGGCAGCCCTCAACACCTGCTGCCTCATCGTTGCCGCGACCTATGTCTGGAGCGGATTGGCGAAACTGAATCCGAACTTCCTTGGTGAAACATTTCCTTTTCTTGTGAAACCCTTCATGGGAGCGCAGCCTGGCATTGCACAGTGGCTAGTCCGGCACCTCGCATTCCTGGCGCCTTTGCTCGAATGCGCCGCCGGTATTGGACTTCTCATGAGACGTTTTCGCTCTCTAGCCGTTTTCTTCACCATCGCGATGCATGTTTTCATCCTGGTCGCGATCGGTCCGCTGGGGCGTGGCGTCAACGAGGTTGTCTGGCCTTGGAACGTGGCCATGATTGCGTTCTTGCTGATCCTCTTCTTCCGGCGATCTGACGACCCAGCGCCGATGGACATTATCTGGGGGCGAGCCTTCGCGTACCAGAAAATCGTGCTGGTCTTATTTGCCGTGATGCCCATGCTGAGTTTCTTCAACCTCTGGGATCACTATCTTTCCGCGGCTCTTTATTCAGGGAACAGAACCTCGGGAGTAGTATATTTGAGCGATGCCGCGTTCGACCGGCTGCCTGACAAAATCGAGGACTACGTGACCGAAGAAGGGCTGAACCGGAATGAATTGGATATCTTCGACTGGTCGCTCGGCGAACTGAACGTTCCCTCATACCCCGAGATCAGGATCTACAAGAATGTGGCGAGAAAAATCTGTGGCTACGCTTTGGACGATCCCGGTGTCGAGCTGGTCGTCCAAGGGAAACTCGCCTTGGTGAATAGCAATCGCCGTTTGGTCTACGATTGTTCCGGCCTGACGAAGTGATCCGGTATGGTTACCTGCGGTCAGTGTGGCGCAGGACCGCGCACCACTTGAACAAAATCGCCCGGCCGGATCCACTTCGCAAATGCTGCCCGCACTTGATCCCCGGTCAAGTCGAAGTAATGCTGCCCCGCGCGGATTTGTTCGTCCAGCGGCAGATCGATTTCCGCCCTCCGCACTAGCGCTCCGGCGATGGCGTCGTAGCTCGATTCCGCTAAAGGGATCTGTCGCAACAACAGCGCCTTGGCCTGCTGCAATTCCTCCGGCGTCGCGTTTTCTTTTTGCATCGCGATCAAATCCCGTTGAATGAGCGCTCGGGCTTTAGCCACATTGGCCGGATCGGACGCGTAGGTCACCGTATAAATTGCGCGGGTCCTGTCGGCCGTCAATGAATCGTCGACGTTATAAACTAACCCGGCCACCTGCCGCAGATCATGATATAGCCGCGTCGCATAGAAGCCGCCGCCCAGCACGTGGTTACCGAGCTGCATCGCATAGTAATCCGGATTGAACCGGTTGAGCTGCACTTCTTCGGCCAGCGTAACGTCGTCCTGAATACGGCCCGGATCCGGCACAGTAACGGCTGCTGGCCCATTCGGAGGCACCGGAGGCAACGTGACTTCCGGCTTCGGACCATCGCTCTTCCATGCCGCGAAATATTTCTCGATTCCCGCCTTCGCTTCCTCGGGCGTAATGTCGCCAATAATCACGATCGTGGTGAGATCGGGGCGATAGGTCTTCGCATAGTACGCCTTGACATCATCGACCGTCACAGTGGAAACCGTTTGTGGCGTGACATCGCGCAACGCCGGATCGCCTTTCGGCAGCAGCGCAGCTTGCAGCGCGAGCAGAGTCCGATGCTCCGGGCTCATCAAGTTCCCGGCGGCAAACTGGCCGATCTGCTGTTTAACCACCTGAAATGCGTCGATCGGGAGCGCGGGATTCAATTCGTTGTCCGCCAGAAGCTGCACTCCGCGATCGAAGTACTGTTTGAGCACGCGGACCCCGAATCCTCCGCCAGCTGACTCGGTCGCGCCGATGTCGTCCAGAGCCTTCTGAAACGCGAGGCGGTCCAGATGTGTAGTGCCATAGGAGAACAATTGTTCCAGAATGTCCGCAACCCCATCTTTACCAGGCGGCGTTTCCAGCTTATCCTCGCGACGGATATCGCCCACCAGGGTGATCGTCGGACTGATGGTCTCGGACTGAACAATCAGGCGGATTCCATTGGCAAGTGTCATATCGGCGGGATGCACACTCGCCTTCGGAACCGAGAGGGATTTCAGCGCAGCCTCGGCCCAATCCGGCAACTTCACTGGTTTCGATGGCGCGGAGGTGAGCTGCTCGGCTCCGCCAAATCCACTGGATGCGACGGGGTTGCCTGATGGCGCCGGCGCCAGCACCGCCACCACCGCATTTTGAGCCGGAAGATAGGCGCGCGCGATGCGGTTGACATCGTCAGTGGTCACTTTCTGTACGGCTTGGATGTTCTCATCCGGAGAATTGCGCCCTTGCGCGGCCAGAGCTTCCGACCAATTTGCCGCCAGGCCGGGAATCGAATTGCGCTCGAATTCCGCCGACGCCACGAGTTTGCGCTTGGCGGCCTCCACCAGATCGGCAGGCAATCCCTTCGCGAGGTAACCGGCAACAACTTCCTTCAACTTCGAAGTAATAGCGGATGCATCCGCGCCCGATGGAATGGCCGCCGCCGCGAATGAAACACTCGCCTTGGGATATGTTTCCGCAACCGCGAACTCTGTCGCCAGCGCGTCACCCTTTGTCACGAGGGTATACAGATCCGCGCGTTCGCTTGAAAGGACCTCGCTCACCACTCGCATCGCGGCGTAATCCGGGCTGTCGCTGCCGGGAGTCCGATACGCCAGGAACGCGAGCTGGTAAGGGAGATCGCTCTCCATGGTGAAAGACTCCGCCTTCACCGGTTGCAATTTCACCTCCGGCCGCGGAGGAAGCGGACGCTTCGGAATCGGGCCATAAAGCTCTTTGACTCTTTTGATTGTGGCGTCGGGATCGACGCTGCCGGCAATCACCAGGATGGCGTTGTTCGGAGCGTACCATTTCTTGTAAAAATCCTTGAGCGCCGCGCCGGTGGTTGCGTCGAACGATTTCTGTGTGCCCAGCGCATCGTGAGCGTAAGGAGTGCCGGCGAACAAGTCCTCGTTCAAACGGGTAATGAATTTGTAGGTGGGGTTCGAAAGATCGCGCGCTACCTCCTGCTCGATGGCGCCTCGTTCCTTGTCCCATTCCTCCTGGCTATCCTGGACGTCCTGCATACAGGCCGCGTCGATACGCAGCACCAGATCCAGATACTCAGCTGGGACTGTATTGAAATATTGCGTAATGTTCTGCTGCGTATCAGCGTTGGTAAATCCACCCAGTTGGGCATTGATGGCGGCAATCTGGTCTCCGGTGACGTTCGCACACCCACGGAACGCCATGTGTTCCTGGGCATGCGCCATCCCCGGGAAGCCAGAAGGAGTCTCATCGCCGCCGGCCAGATAATTCTCTTCCAATGTCACTACTGGAGCTAGGGGATCGCGCACAACCACTACCCGCAGTCCATTGTCTAGCGTGGCGCGGCTCACCGTCGCCCCCTCGCGTGTCTTCGCAGGCTCGCTGCAGGACAACAGGATCGCCAGCATCGCGATTACTAAATATCTGGCCATATTGTTCGAAAAGGCTCCTACTCCTAAGATGACAGATCCACGATAGATAACAGATCCACGATTTCGCTGGCCTTCCGCCGCTCGTGATAGAGTCTGTTTGAAGAGGAGAATGCCACCTATGCATTATGGAAAGGGTTTTTTCTTCGGGGTCACCGCCGTCACCACTTTCGCCGCGTCGGCTCTCGCGCAAGCTCCGCCGGCGGCGCCGTTCATGGTCCACCAATTGAAACCTAACGTTTATTGGATCGAGGGTGGCGGTGGAAACAGTGGCGTTATTGTCGGCGACAAAGGCGTGATCGTTATCGACGCCAAGACCACCGCCGCGGGCGGAAAAGAATTGTTGGATGACATCGCGAAAATCACACCCAAGCCCGTCACCACTGTCATCCTCACGCATAGCGACGGCGATCACGTCAATGGGCTGGTTTCGTTCCCCTCTGGCATCACGATCATTGCCCACGAGAACAACCAGAAGGAGCAGGAAGCCGCTCTCGCTGCCGGTGGACGGGGCGCGCCTCCCAAGGATCACCTCCCGACCCAGGCCGTCTCCAAGAACAAGGAGAATCTCAAAATCGACGGCGAGAAACTGGAAGTGTTGCATTGGGTGCCGGCGCACACCAGCGGCGATCTGATCGTCTATCTGCCCAGCGAGAAGATCGTATTCACCGGTGATATTATCGCCACGCAGCGTCCCGATCCTTTGATCCATTTGGAGAAGAACGGGTCTTCTGAAGGTTGGATCACCACCACCAAGGGAATCGCCGCTCTCAACTCAGACACGTTCGTGCCTGGGCACGGCGACGTGCAGACCAAAGCCGGCATTCAGAAGCGGCTGGCTGATACCGAAGCCAAGCGGGCGAAGATCAAAGCCATGGTCGCGCAAGGAAAGTCCCTGGATGAGATCAAGGCCGCCGTGGATCCGCCCACTCCGGCGACTGCGCCAGGTGGCGGCCGTGGGCCGAATTTCGCCAGTTTCACCGAGGTGGTCTACAAGGAACTAACCAAGAAAGGCACCTGACGACTCGGCGTCGAATATCACTGAAACGGTGATCTGAGCGACGCACGTCGAACGGCTATGCACCGATTCCTCCGGCTCGTCGCCGCCCTTCTTCTGGTCGGCGGCGTTAAGGCCATATCAGCTCAAAATGGCTCTCTGGATCCTGCTTTCAAGACCCTTCCGTTTGACACCTGGGTGGATCAAGGCGATCAGGCGCACATCCGCTGGACCGCCCGTGTCTTGCCGGTTGAACTCTCCAATCATCAGCGTTTACAAGCGAAGATCGATATCCAAGTGGATGGAAACGAGCTGGCGCGGCGCCGCGGCAAAGGTTTCTTCGTGGTGTTAGTGCAATTCAGCGACAACGAAAACCAGGTTTACCAGACTCACGAAGCCATCGATCTGCAGCTAGTCAAGGACGACATCGGCAAGTCGAACGTCTCCTACATTCCGGCGGCCTTCGTCACCCCGGGCGACTATCGTATCTCGCTCGTGGTTCTCGCTACTGCCACCAAAGAGCACAGCGCCATGCAACTGCAGTTGCATGTGAATCCTCTCAAGAACGATCCATTGGCGGGCTCCTGGCGTGATCTGCCGCCGGTAGAGATTCTGCGAGCCTCACAGTCACCGGACGATCTATTCTTGCCGAACATCACCGGTCGATTAAATTTACCGCTTGAAGCACGCCGTCCGGTTCGAGTCGATGTATTAGTGAACGCATCACCTGTCTCCGCCGGCGAGCCTTCGCGAACCGAGCAAATCAGCAATCTGAGTTTGACCAGCCTGATACCCGCTTTAAAGGTACTCGCTCAGACGAATGTTCGGAATGGAACCTTGAATGTAGCTTTACTCGACCTCACCACTCAGCATGTGATGTTCCAGCAAGACGTCGTACACGACCTTGACTGGCCGAAATTGGGAGCATCGCTTAAGGAGGCAGGTCCCAATAAAATTGACATTCATGCGCTGGAGAATCGGCGGCAAAACGCGCAGTTCTTCGTATCCCAAGTCAGCCGCAGAATCGAGAGTGGTGCGCCGAAGACAAAGCCAGATTTGAAGAGTGATGCGCTGCCCATCCTGATTGTGCTTAGCGGCCCTATGGCGTTCGCATCGGGTGAGGACCTGCATCCCATCGAACTCGCCGGCAAACCGGATGCCGAGGTATTTTATTTTCGCTATCATTCCCTTCCGGAGCGACAGCCTATCAATCCCTTCGAGCAGGAACAAAGACGGTTGCGGCGAGGCTCGATGTCGCAGCCGGTCCGTGGGCCGGTGACTGAACCGGTCGATTCGCTCGAACGCACTTTGAAGCCGCTGCAACCTCATCTGTACGATGTCTACACACCGGCGGAATTCCGCAAGGCGCTCGCCAATATGTTCGACGAACTCTCGAAGTTGTGACTCGAAGAAGCTTGGCTAGCGAGATTCGTGCGCGGCGTAGGATTTTGGCTTGATGTTGACGTGTACGTGCACCAGCGTCGAGTCCGCCCGCTCGAGCAGCAGGTAATAGTCGCCCAGGAATCCAGGCCCCGGCTGCCAATAGAAACGCCCGGCCTTAAGCGTGGAACCGACCGGTAGAGGCTGGCGCTCGTCGTTCATGAGCAGAAAACCATGCGTCGCGCCCACTGGCAGCTCGATCCGGTCCAACTCCTCGATCGACATAGAATACACGCCGGCCGCGTCAGCGGCGATCTGGGCCGGCTCGATCGGCTGGTCCACCGCAGGCACATTTCCGGTTCCTGTGTTCGCGACCATGAAGTACCGGCTGCCGATCCCAGCGCTTCTTCCGGCGTTGTCAACTACATTCCAGCTTATGGTGTGAAGCCCATTGGCGAGCTGCGTCGTGTCTATATAGTAAAAGCCGACGGCTCCGTTGCTATTCGCCAGCCCGGGAAACAAACTCGCGATGTCGCTGCGGAACTGATTGTACGTTGGATGCGCCACCGCTACTCCGTCCAGGATCACAGTGATCGTCGAGCCGTCGACGGGGATGGCGTAGGGATTCTGAGTCAGCGCCCAGCCAAAATTCACATACGCGTTCCCTGCGACAGTGCCCCCTTGAATAGGAGTGTCGATAGTGCCGAACGGTTTCGAGGCATGCGCGTTGTCTACGGTGATGCTGCGTGTCCCTAGATCGTAAGTTTTTCCTCCCGTATTCACCGCAATGGCATGGAGCTTGTAGGTCCCGTTACCCGGCGCGCCCGACCCGCTCGAGTTGGGCAGGAAGTTGGTCAGCAGCAGATAGCCCCAGCCGCCGCGGTAGTTGAACGGCGCATTTGGATAGGTGGCCTGGACATCGGGTCTTGCACCGGCCACAAAAACGGCAGTGCCGATGAACACCAGCGCGTTGGGGGAGGCTGTTTCGCCCACCAACGGCTCGCGCCAGATTCCTACGCTCGCTACTTCGATATTGTCCAGCGCCCAACCGGTGACGGGAATCGCCCCGGCCACGCCGGTGGTATTGTTTATGGGCGAATCGAAATAGCCGTAGGGGACGCCCGGCGACACGCTCGAGACGTTCACCGAGACCAATTGCGGTGAGTTCACCGCTCCCGGTGCGCTGACGGTAATAACGCCGCTCGATCCTGCCGTAGCGCTGACCTGGAATACTCCTTCACCGGTGCCCGACGTTGGCGAAACCACGATATTGGCCTGATTAGAAGAGGCGGTCCATGCCACTCCAAAACCGTTCGTGAAGTTCACTGCAATGGTCTGGCTGCTGGTGACCAGGGGGCCGCTGGCGCCAAAATTGAGCGATTTTCCGCTGAGAGACAAGGTCGGCTGATTGGCGCTGATGGTTGTGGAATCGGCGACCGTTGTACGAACTGAACCGCCCCCAGATACGCTCGCCTGGTTTACTTGCGGAGAATTCGCGTTAGGCGCAACATTAACTGTCACAGTGATCGCTGGATAGCTCGCGCCAGCGGCCAGAGCATCGCTCCGTGTACACGTGGTTGAGGAACAAGTCCAGCCCGAACCCGCCACCGCACCCGCCATGGACACCAGCGTCAGCCCCGGCGGCAGGGTATCGGTCACCGTCACCGTTCCACTCGTCGGCCCGCTATTCACCGTATTCGAAACAGTCACGGTGTACACCGCATTCTGCTGCCCTGGCGTGAAACTGCCGGAGTGCGTCTTACGAATCACCAGAGACGCGGGAGTGGGTGCACCGCCAGTTATGATCGTGGAGTCGTTCGCGCTTGCGGTCGGCGATCCACCGCCAGATAGACTTACCTGATTCACTTGTGGGGAAGTCGCGTTGACAGCCACGTTGACCGTTACAGTGATCGCTGGATAGCTTGCGCCCGTGGCGAGAGCGTCGCTCCGAGTGCATGTGATCGACGCGCAAGTCCAGCCCGTACCAGCCATCGAAACTAGTGTCAGCCCGGACGGCAACGACTCGGTCACCGCCACGGTTCCGTTCGTTGGGGCTGTGCCCATTGCATTCGATACCGTCACGCTGTAGACCGCGTGCTGCTGTCCTTGAGTGAAATTGCCGGAGTGCGCCTTGCTAATCGACAGCGAGGCACTTGGGGGATTTTGCGTAAGCGTGAAGGTCTGACCCGCGACATAGACCGTGGCAGCGCGTTGCTGTGACGTACTGTTCGCCGCAAATGACAGATTGGCGTTTCCCGAGCCGGTACCGGTAGAAGGGTTAATCGTGACCCAGGTGGCGTTGGTCCACACCGTCCAAGGGCAGCTACTCTCGGTTCCGATAGATAGCGAGAAAACCGATGCGGCGCTCGATACCGCCGTTGACGCCGGCAGCGTGTATGTACACTGGCTGGTGTGCCAGGAGCTGGTTAGGGACCATGCGTCAACCGAGCCTAGCCCGGTGACCAGGTCATAACCCACACCAGCGTTGTAGCCAAACGATCCGGAGATTGGGCAGTCCGTCGTGCCAGGCGTGCAAGGAACAATGTTGTTGCCAGTGACGATGTCGTGAAAAACATTGGCAGTGTTTAGCGCCAGCCGATAGAGTGCCGGGTTAATGTTGCCCAAGCCCGGAGTAGTTGGGAATGATTGACTGAGTTGGTACTGTTGAAGCACCGCGAGAATACCAGCGAATATGGGCGTCGAGGCAGAAGTTCCCCCGATGAGTGTGGTCACGGAAAAGGGATTGCCCGTGACGCAACTGCCGCTATTGCAGTAAAGGTAACCATCGTGGCTCGCGGATGCACTCAGTGCCAGGTCAGGGACGTCGCGCGCGCCATCACCTGGAACTCCTGGCCCTGTCTGCCAGATTGGTTTCGGAAAAAAGATGCTGGCACCGCCGCCCGAGGCCGCCAAGGTCCCAACACTAGCGGTATCGTTCCAGGCTATCTCGGGAATATAGGATAGTGCGGAACCGAAGTTTACTCCATTCGTGCTCCCCCAATAGGTTCCACTGCCATCGTTGAACTCCGTGCCACCCACGCCAGTGACCTCTGGAACGCTGGCAGGGAGGTTTACAGCGAAACCTTGAGTAGCCGTGGAGTCTGCTTGAGAATTGCATCCGGCCGCCCCCGCATCTCCGGATGCCGCGACCCAGGTGATACCTTGAGCGTTGGCTTGCTGGGCAATTTGCTGATATGACTGACCGACTGAGGAACTTGTTTGGGGTTCGCATCCGCCGAAACTGTAACTGATGATCGGCGCCAGATTTTGATTCACCGCATGCGTCACCGCATTAAAGACGTTAAGTGAGTAGACGTAAATCAGGTTCGCATTACGCGCGACCGCGCCGGCCCATTCGAGATCGAGATCGGCTTCTTGAAGATCATTAGGGTCGAAGCCAGGATCTGAGCCGACCAAAATCTTGGTGGGGACGGCGGCCGGCAGGTTGAACATGGCACGAAAGTCACTGATGTCCGACATTACAATGTCCGACTGACCCATCACCGCGATGCTCTGCCCGTTCCCGAAATATCCGAGGTTGTACAGTGGCTTCAGATTGTAAATAGTCGCGATGTCGTCAGGCCCCAGATAGTGATTCGATCCAGAGGTGAAGTCCGGAATCACGCCTGGCGGCCTCCAGAAATGTTTCGGCGGCTTCGGATAGAAATCATCGAGCCCTAAAATACCGAGGACAGACCCGGCGAGCGCCCGCGGAACAGATGGCTCATTGGAGTTTGCGAAATGCATCTCACCGGCAACGTTGTACTGATGAATCTCGGTACGTAGAGCAGCCTGTACTTCGGGGACGAAACCACTGAAAGCGATCCAATTCCGGCCGCGAGCGACCTCTTCAACCGTCAAACCTCGCGACCGCAGCCAGAAAACGATCTTTTCTATATCGGCTGGGCTGAGACCAAAGCGATCCGCATATTGTTCCGGAGTAAGCCAGCTGTGATAATTCCGGGAAGCCGGATCTTGTTGTTCCCGAAGCAGCGCTTCTAAGGCCGCCTGTTGATCTGTAGCCGGCTTCAGCATGAGCGTCATCCGGTCCAGTTTTAGCGACAGATCGGCAGCCCCTCGGTCAAACTGCGCCTGCGCTTTTGGATTGACGTTGCCTCTTATGGCAACCACGTCCCGCAGGTCGAGGTTTTCAGGAATGCGATCCGGTTGGGCGAGCAATACGCAGGAAGAGAGCCCTAGTGCAGTTGCTAAAAGTAAGGCTCGTTGGGTCACAGCCTAGTCATCGGCGCTTTCCGCGATTGCCTGAATGGGGCTTTATAAAACAACATGATACAAGCATACGTTTGCGCCGTCTTGGTCGTCGTTAGCGCCATGGCGCTGTCGGCCTAACCGCCCCCCACCAGGCTCTAACAAGCCGCGTTAATACTGCAGCTTGGCGTATTCCGTCTTGGCTTGCTGGAGTATAGGAATGTCAGGGTCGGCGTCTTTCCAGATTGTGAGGAAATCCTGGTAGGCTTTTCCGGCTTTCGCCGGGTCGCCAGCGAGCGCGGAGCCGCGCGCCAGCCCCAAGTAGGAAAGCGAGTAGAACTGTCCCCAATAGGGGTGTTGCCAAGCACTGCCCCAACTGGCGCCCTTGTGATCCAGGATCTTGTGAAATTCAGCCGCTGCCTCAGCGCCTTCACGCAGACCCAGGTAAGCCAAGCCCCGCAGGTACACCGCCTCGGGGTAAGCACGCTCATACGGCGAGGCGGAGGCCAGCAGTTCCACGGCTTTGGCGGGCTGATCGCGCTTGAGCGCGATCGCAGCGCGAATCGCGGGCAGCTGCACTGCATTCCAGAGGGTTCCGTTTGAAAACAGCTTCGACGTCTCCCCGGCGAGCTTCTCCGCTTGGGCCGCATCGCCGCACATGGCCAGTGCCAGCGCAGGACGCCCCAGTCGCCGCACGGTCTGGCAATTACCCGACAGCGCGTCAGCACGCGCATCGGCCTCTTCAAATTCGGCGGCGGCGTTCCGGAGCCCACGGCGAACCGCTGTCTCCGCGGCCCGCCGGTACAGTTTGCTCGACTCGCGACGCCGGCCAAGTGCATTCTGATTGGCCGCCTGCAAGCCGAAGCTGAGGTACTCCGCCGGCTTGCCTGCGAACCATTGAATCTCCCGCGCAGCGGACGCAGCATCGCCATCGACGTAAGCGATTTCGAGGAAGCGCTGGTGGATCCTCGCTCCGCCGAGTCCCTGCGCCCGCAGTCTCTCCGCTAATTGCTTCGCCTCGGCGAGCCGATCCAGGCATATGTAGACGTCCAGTTGGCGCCGGTACGGAGGTTCAACGTTCGCCTGTAGCCCAGTCGCTTCCTGGCCCTCCTTGAGCCCCTCTTCAAATTGCCCCAGGTCTATGTACTCGGTACTCAAGTTGTTATGGAATCCCCAATCGCGGGGATAGTTCTGGATACCCAACCGATTGGCGTCAATCGCCTTCTCAGACTGGCCGTCAAACGAGTAGTAGCTAGTCGCAATGCGGTCCCGCTCAAACTCGGAAACTCGGTCGATAAAACCGAAAGCCTTTCGTGTGGATTCCCGGCTGCGCGCGACGTCCCCGGCGTTTTCGAACGCGACGCCGAGCATGAAGTAAGCCATCGCGAAATTTGGATCGAGTGCAATGGCGCGCTCAAACAACGGGACAGCGGCCAGAAATTGGCCCTGGCCCATCTCGGAATAACCCACGGTGTAGCTCTGGAGGGCTTCGAGCGATGGGGTGGTGGCTTGTTCGAGCGGACGATTCAACTTTTGGATCGAGTTGAGCGACTCTCCCAGCTTGGCACGCATAGCAGTGGCGGCGGTCCCCAATGCGTTCAAGACCTGCTCTTTATCGCCCGCTTGAATCTGTTCCCGAGCCAGCGTCGCACCACCCTGACATGTGGCTGCCTGTAGCGTAATGACGAAGTTCTTACCCAGGCTCTCGATGGAGCCGCCGATCATGGCCGTGGCTCCGTCCCGCACGCAGATGTCATGTGCGATCTGATTTGTGACGTGGCTCGCGGGAGCAACGCTCATCAATCGCAGGTCTCGTTGTACCTGCTCGTCGTCCATGATTCTCAGAAAGGGCGATTGCTCGAGTTGGATGGCGAGTCCCTGGCGCAGCGTTCCGTCAAATACCGGATCGCCGGTCTTATTCTCGAAATCCGCCAGGACAAGCGTGTCCCTGTCCGTGAGTTTTGGTGTGCGGTGGAGATAGAAGTAACCGGCGATTAAGAACGCCAGCAGAACTGTCACAGCGGCCGCGAAACCAAGTGGCGCACGCACTCTTGCGCGCTGCGTCGACACTCGTGTCGACGTTTCCCGCCCCGAATCCCGCTTCAGGCGCTCCAGGTCGGCTCGAATTTCCGAAGCGTGCTGGTAACGCAGGTCGCGATCTTTTTCGAGACACTTGTCGATGATGCGCTCAAATTCCACCGGCAAGTCGGGATTCAGTCGCACCGCAGGCGTCGGTGCGTGGTTGAGTATGGAATCAAAAACGATGGTTGAGCTCGCCCCGCGAAATGGCAGCTTCCCGGTAGCCATTTCATAGAGCACCACGCCGAACGAGAATAAATCCGTGCGTGGGTCCAAAGGTTTTGCGCGGACTTGCTCCGGCGACATGTACGACACGGTCCCCACCACGCCCCCTGGATTGGTCAGTTGTTCTTCCAGGGTGAGGGTTGGCCCTGCGGTTTCGCCAGCGTCTGCGCGATGGTCGAGGACGGAACCTATTTTCGCCAATCCAAGGTTTTTCGCCAATCCGAAGTCGAGAACCTTCGCGTGACCGCGTTTAGTGAGGAAGATGTTCGCCGGTTTGATATCGCGATGGATGATCCCGGCCGAGTGAGCTGCCTCCAATGCGTCGGCGATTTCGATAGCAAGCGGAACCACGGTTTCCATTTCCAGCGAACCACTCCCGATGCGATGCTTTAAAGTAGTTCCATCCAGGAACTCCATTACAATGAAGGACCGTTCATCGGTTTTTCCAATCTCGTATATAGTGCAGATGTTGGCGTGATTGAGAGACGAGGCCGCTCGCGCCTCGCGGCGGAAGCGCTCCAATGACTGTGCATCTCGGGCCAGTTCTTCGGGCAGGAATTTCAGGGCCACGAAACGGCCCAGCTCGAGATCCTCGGCCTGGTAGACCACGCCCATCCCGCCGCCGCCCAACTTTCCAGTAAGGCGGTAGTGGGAGAAGGTCCGGCCGACGAGGAGATCACTCCCTGATCGGGTGTCTTGGCTCACTTGCGGGTCTGGGCTCTCCTGGCGGCCGAGCGCCCACGCGGCCACTTCCATGGCCGGGCTCTCCAGGAAACTTCCTGCTTCCTGCTGTGACGCCAACAGCGACCGGACTTCGCGCTCCAGCGCCTCGTCGCCGGCGGATGCGTCCCGCAGATACTCATCGCGCTCTTCGGGCGGACGCTCAAGGACCGCCTGCAGCAAACCGTCGACCTGTTTCCACCGTTCAGAATCCATCGCTTGGCCGCCGGTCAACTAGCGCCCCCGCTTATTTCGCGATAAAGCCAGGCCTTGGCTGTGCTCCAATCGCGCATCACGGTGACGGCCGAGACTTTGAGCACTTCGGCCGTCTCGTCCACACTAAGTCCACCAAAGAAGCGCATTTCGACCACTTGCACTTTGCGTGGATCGAGCCGTGCCAGCGCGTTCATCGCGTCATCTAGGACCACCAGGTCCCGAGCCGGGCCGCCGCCTACCATGGACGCCTCTTCCAAGGGAACATGCGGCACGCCATCCCCGCGTTTGATGTTATGCCGCCGGGCATGGTCAACCAGAATGCGACGCATCAACTGACCCGAAACCGCGAAAAAATGGGCGCGATTCTGCCACTGCATGCGTTTATAGTCCACCAGGCGCATGTAGGCCTCATTTACCAAAGCCGTGGTCTGCAGGCTGTGACCCGGACGCTCGCGTTTCATGTAGCGGCGTGCCAGGCGGTGCAATTCGCCATAGACGATGGGAGTCAGCCTTTCGAGCGCCCTCCGATCACCCTCGCTCCAGGCACGGAGGAGCGTGCTTATATCGTCCACGCCCGGCTCACCGGGTAGTTTCGCCTTAGGCATTGCTATATGGGCTGAATTATACCGCTGCGCCCGCAAATTTACCCGTGCCTGATAGTTCCGCGCCTCATTCTGCGCCTACCTGAATGGAGGGACATATGAAATCAATCGTGACTTCGATCGTCGCCGCGAGCAGCTTGCTCGCCGCGCTTGCGGTAGCACAGCCAGCGCCACGCTATAACGTCAGGGACCTCGGCGCTGTAGGCGGAGCGGCTGGCCAGCCGGAAATGATAACCAATAATGGATTAGTAATCGGCGTCGCAGGTTTTCCTGACGGCACCGAGCATGCTGTCCTCTGGTACGACGTTTGGAGGGGGGACTTTGGACCCCCGGCATTCGGAGGACAGAACAGCATAGCGTTTGGCATTAACGAACATGGGCAGGCCGTAGGTCAAGCTGAAACCTCCACTTCAGATCCGAATAGTGAGGACTTTTGCGGCTCCAAGGCGCTTGGGCTTCCCGCAAAAGGTACTACCTGTTTACCATTCCTATGGCAGGCGGGCGTGATGGCTCCGCTCCCGATGCTGGGGGGCAACAACGGCAGCGCCAACCGCATCAACAATGGAGGCCAAATAGCTGGGATGGCGGAGAATGCCACAACGGACCCAACTTGCCCGGCGACGGGCGCCCAAAAACTGGAGTTTGAGCCAGTGGTCTGGGTAAATGGCCAGATCCAGCAACTCCCAACCGTCGCCGGCGACCCGGACGGAGCCGCCTTCGCGATCAATGACAGCGGCCAGGTGGTTGGTGCGTCGGGTGAATGCGCAGCCTTTAACCAGATTGCTTTGGTCAATCTTGCGCCCCTTCACGCCTTGCTCTGGCGAGCCGGTGGGGTGACCGATCTCGGCAGCCTCGGAGGGACAGGACACGGCGACGGAATTGAAGCTGTAAACCTTAATAACAAAGGTCAGGTGATTGGTAATTCCGACCTGGCCGGGGACACAAACTTTCATGGCTTCCTGTGGACCGAGGGTACAGGTATGCAGGATCTCGGCACACTTCCCGGTGACGCGAATAGCGCTGCCATCGGCATTAACGACGCAGGCGATGTCGTCGGCGTGTCGCTCGACGCAAAGTTTAACCCACGCGCATTTTTCTGGCGGAACGGTGTGATGACCGACCTCAACACCTTGGCTCCCGCCGATTCGCCCCTGTTCCTAATCACAGGATGTTCCATTAATTCCCAGGGGCAGATCATCGGCATAGCCATTGAGAAAAGCACGGGCGCTGTGCACGGCTATCTGGCCACCCCCGTCAATGGCGAAGCCGCCGGTGAGAGTATCTCGGCTGCCGCACAAAGCACCTCTAGTCCGATGGTTCTATCCGAGGATGTTCGCAAACGCCTTCAGCGGCTCCTCGCCGGCCGATTCGGAGCCCCGTTTATGACGACACGGTGACAGCCGAGGATTTCGGCGCTCCTCACCCAAGCCGCGTGATAGACTAGCATGCCAGGTGCCGCGCATCACGGCACCTGAGTCCTCAATAATATGTTGATACGGACCGGCGATGGCAGGAGCCAGGCGAATCTGGGGCTTGAGGCTTCGCGTTGATCGAACTCCTGCGCCGCCTCTATCGCCACTCTTCGCGCCGTCGATATAAGTATCGGGCGACCATCCCGCCAACGCCGATGAACACCGATTGCAGGAAGGGTTATAGAACATGACGCCGGCACTGCTGAGCCTCCTGTTCTCGATTAGCACCCTCACCAATCGCGTGGCGCCGCCTGGCACACAACTTCACGTCCGTCTCACGTCCGCCGTCGGCTCTTATGCGAGCCGTGCTGGGTCGCCCCTCAGCGCCGTTCTGATTGCGCCTCTCACGCTGGACGGCGAAACGGCCTTGCGGACTGGAACCATCCTTTCTGGAAAGGTGAAAGCTGTAACGCGCGTCGGCTTCGGAGTACGCCACGAAATCGCCGGGCTCGATTTGGAATTCAACCAGTTGATTTCGCTTGAAGGCGGGAAGATTCCAATTTCCGCGCGAGTAGCGGAAGTGGACAACGGACGCGAGCGCGTTAACCGCGACGGCCGCATCCACGGCGTCCGCTCGACGGGAAGCCTTTGTTACAGAGTTAGCGGTTACATAAGAACTGCGCTTCAGTGGGAGTTTCATGCGGCCCTGGCAGTTTGGGCAATCAGGTCGATCCTCGTGCAACTCCCGGAGCCGGAGATTTATTATCCTGCCGGCGTTGAACTGACCTTGAACTTGAGTCGCCCCCTGTTCTTAGGCGCGCTGCTCAACCCAGGACAGGAGATTGCCGGCCAACTCACAGACGACCGGCGCGACGAGTTAGAGCGAGTTGTTGCGTCTTTGCCATATCGGACTCATGCCCCTGGCTCCGGCCGGTCATCGGACCTCACAAATGTGCTGTTCATTGGCTCTCACGATCAAGTCGTTACTGCCTTCGATGCCGCCGGCTGGATCCAAGCTAATCGGTCGTCTGTTCGCGGCCGCATAAATTGGATTCGCGCCGTTGCCGAGCGTCGAGGCGATTTAGCCGCGCCAATGTCCCCCTTATTGTTGAATGGCGCAGAGCCAGATATGTCCTGGGAGAAGGGCTTGAACGACGTTTCCAAACGTCACCATATTCGGATGTGGAGGGAAGCTCCTACCTGGAACGGTCAGGAGATTTGGATTGGAGCCGCTACCCGGGATATCGATTTCGCGTATCTGCGGCCAGGCGGAAGGCTCACGCATAAAATCGATGAGAACATCGATCAGGAGCGCGACAAAGTGGCTTATGATTTGGCTTTCACATCCTGCGCTGACATCTTGGACTGGACCACTCGGGAAGGCCTCCCACGCTCCGCCCGCAATGCTACCGGCGACCCCATAACAACCGATGGCCGCATAGTAGTGATGGAGTTGAATGCATGCCGTGAGCCCCGGATGTCTACCGAGACCGTCGATTGGATGCTGCTCCCTGAGCACGGCGACAAACTGCAACGCTTTGCGCGTCGCGAAATCTTGAGTGCCCGAAACGAGCTGCTCCGCACCAACCCGTTTTGGCGTACCTACGAGGGCACCCGCTGGATAGTTGATTACGTTCGCTGGCGCAGGCGGCAAGCTGCTGACCAGGAGCTATTGACCAACTCGCGGCCCTCGGCTCTCCCCCAATTTGCGGTCAAATAGTTAGCGGGTTGGAGGTTCTAACCGTGATCGATTCCATCCTGACCTTCCTGAACGACTTGAAATTCGCGGCCCGGTCGTTGATGCGCACCAAAGGACTGGCGGTCACCGTGGTGATCACCTTGGCGCTCGGTATCGGAGCCAACGCTGCGATCTTCAGCTTGGTACGTGGAGTGCTCTTACGCCCGCTCGTCAACCGCGACGAAGACCGGCTGATATACATCCGCCAAAGCGCGCGCGGCATCGGCTTCGACAACGCTGCATTCTCTGTGCCGGAGATCCACGATCTGCGCGACCGCGTCAAAACGATAAGCGCGTTCGGCGACTTCTCCACCATCGGCTTCTCCATGGTTGGCTTGGGCGAGCCGCGCGAGGTCCGCGCCGGCGTCGTCAGCGGATCGTATTTCGAGGTGATGGGACTGCATCCAGTTCTCGGCCGGCTGCTCGACGCGCGTGACGACGGTCCGAACGCCGCCGGCGCGGCAGTGTTGACTTATCGTTTCTGGTCGACAGGCCTCAAGAGCGATCCAGCGGTGCTCGGAAAGACCATTCGGCTCGGCGCGCGTTCGGCCACTATCGTTGGCGTGCTGGAACCGTCCGTTCCGTATCCCGCCGAAACCGAAATAATAGCCAACATCGTAACCAGCCCGCATCATCTGTCGGCGACCATGGTTACCGGACGAGTCCATCGAATGACTGAGCTCTTCGGACGGCTCGCGCCCGGTGCGGATCTCGACGCGGCGCGCGCCGAGCTGCGCGTGGTTCACGGCGCCATGGTCAAGGCGCATCCCGAAGCGTATTCGCAAAAGGCCGATTTCCGGATCGAGGCCGTGCGCCTGCGCGACCAGATCACGTCGCGAGCAAGAACCGTACTACTAGTGCTGCTTGTGGCTTCCGGCCTGGTCTTCGTTATCGCATGTTCGAACGTCGCCAACCTGATTCTCGCGCGGACCGTTCGGCGCGAAGGCGAGCTCGCCATCCGTGCGGCGTTGGGCGCCAGCAGCAGCGCGCTGCGCCGTACGTTGCTGGCCGAAAGCCTGCTGCTCTGCGGCGCCGGTGCGATGCTCGGCGTGCTGAGCGCGCGTCCGATGGTGGCCATCCTGGCTCGTTACGCGTCCCGATTCTCGGTTCGCGCCCTTGACCTGACAGTCGACTCCAGCATGTTGTGGGTCGGAGCGATGCTGGCAGTTGTCGCGGCGGTGCTTTTGGCGTTTGTTCCGCGTCTTCCGTCGGCCAACACGTCGCATGGATTCGGTCTGTCGAGCGGTAGCGTGCGGATCACCGGCAGCACTAACCGCCGGCTGCGCGTCTTCGCCGTGACACAAATCGCCGCGTCCTTCGTGCTGCTGGCCGGCGCCAGCATGCTGATCGAGACGCTGCTTTCGCTGCAGGCGACTCGCACCGGCTTCGACACGCGTAACGTTCTGGCGTTGAACGTGCCCCCCACGACGTACGGACGCACCGACGAACAAAACGTGGCATCTTACAAGGAAGCGATTCGCCACATTAAAGAGCTGCCCGGCGTGGACGCCGTCGCGGTCGGTACCATCGTTCCGTGGCGCGACGCGCGTAATTCGTTCCCGTTCCAGTTCTCGGCGGAGGGCCACGTTCGTGCTCCCGGCGAGGAGGATCCGCGCGCTCGGTTCCGTACAGTCTCGCCTGGATTTTTCGCAGCGCTCGGTGTCCCCATTATTGCCGGACGCGACTTCAACGATGCGGATCGAAAAGGCAGCGACCCGGTTGTTATCGTTAGCCAGAGCGTGGTGCAGCGCATGTTCCCGAACCAGGATTCCATCAATCACCACTTGATGTGGACCGATCCGGTGATGAAGTTCATCGATGTCAGCCCCATTCCACGGCGTATCGTGGGTGTCGTAGCCGATATCGACGATGAGAATGTCGTGCCCGGTCCGGCCCTCAGCGTTTACCACCCCTTCGGGCAGGTAATCGGAGGGGAACGTCTGTTTATTCATGTCCACACGAACCCGTATGCGTTGGTGTCGCCTGTCACGCGTATTATCCGGGAAATGTCCCCGGACCAAATAGTGGAGCGAGCTGCGACGCTCGAGGACGTCCGCGCGGAAGTGTTGACGCCGGACCGGCTGAACGCGCTGGTGTTTGGCGGTTTTGCGGCCGTCGCTTTGGCGATTGCGGTGGTCGGCGTCGCGGGCGTGCTGGCGTTCTCGGTCAGCGGGCGGACCCGCGAGTTCGGCATCCGGCTTGCCATTGGATCGCAGCCCAGGCGCCTGGTGATGGGTGTCCTCGCCCAAGGCGCCGTGATGGCTGCAGCGGGCGTGATCGCGGGTGCGGCTTGCGGATTCGCGCTGGCGCGTCTGGCGGGCAGCTATTTTACTGATGTACGGATGCCGGGCGCTGCTCCGGTGGCGGGTGCGGCGATTGTGCTGCTGGCCGCCGCGGTTTTTGCGTCGCTGCTGCCGGCGGTCCGTGCGGCGCGCGTCGACGTCATGCAAGCCCTGCGCTCCGACTAATTAACGCCTTTATAGATCTGGCTATACCCGAGCTGCTGCTTCACGTAATCTCGCGGATAGGAGATTTCCACTTTCGACACATTCTTCTTCGAATCGAGAGTGGCGTTCAGCTCCGGATTAATGCCGGTCCAATACGTGGGAATATCGAGCTTCTTGTAGCGCTCCACTACCTCATCGCGCAGAGCCGGATCGAAGTGAACTCCATATTTGTCCACCAGCGCCTTAATCGCGGCATAATCGCCCTCAGCCTTGATGCGCATCAACTCCGCTAGCAGTTGGCCAACTCCCTGCCGCATCTTTTGAAAATCGCGAATCACCAGATAGGTCTTGCCATTGCGCTTTTCCTCGGCGATGGCTCCGGTTTTATCCCGGATGTAATTCACGATGAGCTGCCGGTCTCGCTCATGATCCTCTTCGATGGTGTCGCCCTTGGGAATCCGCCGGAGTTGTGTGAGAGCCACGCGCACTGACGAATAATACATCGCTTTGGCCACGTCGG
>Ga0210401_10001144_pt1 | contig 31160 bp, 25 predicted proteins | sample IncBWH32MmetaG_FD_150866 | JGI IMG/M metagenome (GOLD analysis project Ga0210401, IMG submission 150866) | Forest soil microbial communities from Barre Woods Harvard Forest LTER site, Petersham, Massachusetts, United States - Inc-BW-H-32-M | ecosystem: Environmental > Terrestrial > Soil >...
TCAGGAACAGGCCGAACAGAGTAACCCCGATCATGCCGGCGAACACGGTGACGCCGGTCGCCGAGCGCACCTCCGCACCGGCGCCGTGAGAGAGCACCAGCGGGATCGTGCCGGCGATGAAGGCCACAGAAGTCATCACGATGGGCCGCAGCCGCAGCCGGCAGGCTCGCAGCGCGGCCTCGACGATGCTCTCGCCCTGGGATGTGGCTCATGCGTCTTCTCCAGCTTGATAAAGACCAACCAAGTCCTGCCCAGAAGCAATCCAGTAGTCAGTCATCGAAAAGCAGAAATTACCGTATATTTCGATAAGGTCTGGCGGAGAGAGTGTCAGTCAATCCCCGTTGACGTAAAAGCTGTTTTTCATTCCGGCGCGTGGGAACCTACGGTCCTGGCCACCAGCCATGGGCCCATCCCGTGCGCTCGCTGCGCCCCAAGCCTCTGCGCCATCTTCCGTCGACGCGGCCGCCGGCCAGGCCATCTCCACCTGCGGCGGCGGCGCTCGGAAGACGCTGAAGGGGCTGATCGCAGCCACCGACTTCTTGAGGAGCTGAGGGCGGCGGTATAAGAACGGCCGCTTCGCGCGCCAGAAGCCGCCGGCCGCTCACCCGGAAATATCTTGCGGATCTCCCGTTCAGGATGACATCCATGGCAGGGCCATATGTCTTCTGACGAGGGTTGGTGATCCCGGAAAAGCGTCTGCGGCGAGAGTTCGGACGGCTCAAGTGATCACCAATCCTTCGTCAACTGATACTGCTGCCTTTGGGAGCACGGTGACCTTCAGGCGCGAGGATGGGCGCGTAAAAAATATCGTATCGTGGGGAGGACGAAGCGGACCCTAAGGCCGGTTCAATTTCCTTCGTTTCCCCAGTGGCAACGCTTTTGATGGGCAAGGCTGTTAGGGATATGGCAGGTACATCCGGTCAAGAGTTTGAGATCATTGCGATCTCGTAGTACGCCCGCACCGGACCCAGTCGATGTTGGGAATGGCCGCTTTGCGCCACAAGCCCACAAGCGGGCCGTCGGGCAATCTCTCCGAGAGGTCGCCCTTTTGCGGCACAGGGACACCGGCGGATTTTGCCTCTCAAAGGCAAAGGCCCCGGGGGGTTCAGCCATTTGTCTCTTCAATTGCTTGGATGTATGCAAAGAGGGCGTGGCGCTTTTGCTAGCACATGGCCAGCGGGCAAGGACCGGCGCCTACGGTCCGCCAAAGATCTTCTGCTGCGGCGCGGAATGAAAAATGAGACTGACATTCAAGCCTCCGGCATCTTAACGACCGGGTCGGTGCGCACTATTCGTTTTCCGCGGAGCTGCAGGTTCCGGGGGGCTCAGGCGGACTTCGGAGCGCGGTCTCCGATGCTGGTCCTGTGTAGCGGCGTCGACAAAAAGCGAATGGGAGGAATTCTATGTTGAAGGGTAGTTTGTATCTTGCCGCGCTAGCGAGCCTATTTATGTCGGGCGCCGCTTTCGCTCAGGAGAAAATCAAAGTTGGTGTAACGGCGACCTTGGAGGGCACCTACACTGTGCTCGGCGAGGACGGCATGCGCGGCCATCAGACCGCGTTGAACAAATTCGGCAAGAACATAGGCGACAAGCAACTCGAATTCATCGTCGCCTCCACCGACGCGACGCCCGATTCCGCAGTGCGCGCGGTTCGCAAGTTGATCGAGCAAGACAAGGTACAGATTTTGCTTTCCCCGCTGTCAGGCGACGAAGGGATTGCGGTCAAGAACTTCGCCAAGACGCACCCGGAATTGACATTCATTAACGCCGCGTCAGGCGCGCAGGAAACAACCTATGTCGACCCGGCGCCGAACTTCTTCCGCTTCAACATGGATGGCGCCCAGTGGCAGGTCGGCCTTGGCAAATATGCCTATGACACCAAGGGCTATCGGAAGATCGCCACGGTGGGCGAGGACTACTCCTTCATCTACACGCAGGTTTTCGGGCTGGTGCTCGAATTCTGCGGCGCTGGCGGTAAGATAACCAATCGGCAATGGGTCCCGCTCGGAACCAAGGATTTTGCCTCGGTCATTGCCGCGCTGCCCGACGACGTCGACGCGATTTATCTGGGGCTTGGCGGCGCGGACGCCGTCAACTTCCTCAATCAATACCAGCAGTCTGGCGGCAAGGCGCATCTGCTCGGCGGCTCGATCATGGTCGACCAGACCATCCTTTCGGCCAAGGGAAACGCCAAGAACGCGCTCATCGGTACCATCGCCGCTAGCGGCCAGGCCGACACCTGGGAGGATCCGGCCTGGCAGGCTTTCGTGAAAGACTATCAGGCGGCTTTCCCGCCGGAGAAGCGCTTCCCAAGCCCCTCCCTGCTTGCGACCAATTATTATGGCTCGACCATGGCCTTGATTCTCGCACTCAGGAAAGTGAACGGCGATCTCAGCGACAATCAGTCCAAACTGAAGGCCGCTCTGGCTTCACTTGAAATCGATGCCCCCAATGGAAAGATCAAGCTCGACTCCAACCGTCAGGCGATCGGCACCAATTTCGTCACTGAAGTTGTCGACGACGGCAAGGGCGCCTTGTTCAGCAAGGTGGTGAAGGTCATACCGAACGTAAACCAGACGCTCGGCTACGACCCGGCAGTATTCGCTAAAATAGGCCTGCCGAGCCGAACGGTTCCCGAGTGCAAAAAGTACTGAAACAAGCGGCTGGCCGGCGCCTCCCGGGGCCGGCCGGCCCTTCTTCAAATGCCGAAGTCCGAGCGGCTGTCGAACGCGCTATTGCATTCTCCTCGCGGATGATCAACCTTATAATAAACAATAAGACACGATCCGCGGGAGGAATGCATGAGCCGGGCTCTTGCCGTCTTTCACGGCCATTTCGGCCGCGCGACAGTCTATCAGCTCAATCGTCCCTTCAACGTGCACGCGCATCGCGAAGGGCATTTGATCTTCCGCATCGGCGGCACACCGGGCAGCATCGAAGTGCTCGGACAACCCTATCCGCTTTGCGAAGATACCGTCGTCGCGGTCAACCCGTGGGAGCCGCACAATTTCCTGCCGAGGGACTTGGCCCATGGGGCACTCTTCCTTGTGCTCTACGTCAACGCCGAATGGTTCGCAGGCGTCCGTGGCCTGCGTTTCGGGTGCACAAAATTCAGGCGCACAGCGACGCTCGACCGAAATATCCGCGCGGCGGCTGCCATGGTCTGTGGTGCGCCCTCGCTCAACAGCCTCGACGGGGAGTTGCGCGGCCTGATCGATGCCTGCCACGAGGAGAGCTGGCGCCAGGAGTACGCATCGCAGGAGGGTTATGCCGGCGCCGCAGTGACCGACTTTCGCGTCCGCAAGTCGATCAAGCTGCTGGCGGAAGGCATCGGCGCCGAGATCGAACTCGATGCGATTGCGCGCGAGGCAGGGCTTTCGCGCCCACATTTCTACAAACTTTTCCGCACCCAGACCGGAGTCACGCCACACCTCTACGTCAACACGCTCTTGATGGAAAAAGCGCTCGATTCGCTGGTGGCCACCGAAGCGTCGATCGCCGACATCGGCTTAGATCTCGGCTTTTCGTCGCAGAGTGCATTCACGCACTTCTTCGCGAGCAATGTCGGCATGGCGCCTACGGATTATCGGCGCGCCGCCAAGGTCCTCAGGGCCTGACCCGGCAAGCCGGCGCGCGAAAGAATACTGACGATCAAACCTGGGCCGCACAGGCCGATAGGATGGCGGCGCAGACGGCGTACGATCGTCGAGCACGGAGAGGACTAGGGCCGACATGGCGTCGAAAGTTCTAGCTTATCGTCGCGCGCCGCCGCCCGGAGGCCGGCCGCCTGCCCGCACCCGGGTACCGCGACGCGAGTGGTGCCCATGACAAGATTCATCGAACGACATCCATTGTGGTCATTCGTCATATTGATCGCGGTCGCGGCGGCGTCGTGGCTGATTTTCGCGACCTGGCCACAAGGTCTGGAGGACGCCTTCGGCAGGAAGAAGGTGTTCCTCAGCGCGGTTTTCAACGGCATCACGCTTGGTGGCCTTTATTTCCTGGTAGCGAGCGGCTTCACCCTGATCTTCGGGCTGATGCGCAACGTCAACCTCGCGCACGGCTCGCTTTATTTGTTTGGCGGATACATCGGTTACGCGGTGAGCGTCGCAACCGGATCCTGGATGCTGAGCTTTATCGCGGCCTTCATCGTCGTCGCGCTAGTCGGGGTCGCCATGCAGATCCTCGTGTTCCGTCGCATCGAGGGGCAGGACTTGCGCCAGACCATGGTTACGATCGGGCTATCGATCGTGTTCGCCGACCTGATGCTTTGGGCCTTCGGCGGCGACTTTTACCAGATCCAGACCCCGCACGCGCTGGTTGGCCCAGTCGGATTGCCGTTCGTCACCGCCGTGAAGTCTTCGGGCGAGGCGGTTTATCTGCAATACCCGATGGTGCGTCTGGTGATCTTTGCAGCCTCCGTCGTCATCGGCGTCGCCATGTGGCTGGCACTCAATCGCACGCGCATCGGCATGATCGTGCGCGCCGGGGTCGATGATCGCGACATACTGGCAGCAATGGGCGTGCCCATTCAATTGGTGTTCGTCCTGGTGTTCGCTCTCGGCGCTGGTCTCGCCGGCATGGCCGGCGTGGTCGGCGCCACGTTTCAGTCGATCTCGCCCGGCGAAGACATCCGTTTCCTTCTCGCTTCCCTCGTCGTCGTCATCATCGGCGGCATGGGATCGATCCCCGGTGCGGCGCTCGGAGCGTTGATCGTCGGCCTCGCCGAGCAACTCGGCTCGGTCTACATCCCAACCTACGCCATCGTAGTGACGTTCTTGATTATGGTGCTCGTGCTGGCAGTTCGGCCGCAGGGCCTGCTCGCGGGCCGCTAGCCATGTCGATCACGCAGGACGCGCGACTTCAGCCCGAACCGGCCGCTGCAACGTCTTTCAGCGGTCTTGCCCGAGGAGATTTCGGTCACCCCACCGCCTGGATCGTCGCCTTCTTCTTGATCATCATGCCGCTGATCGCCAACGGCTTTTTCCTCATCGAGATATTCGGCACCACCCTCATTCTCGGTATCGTAGCGTTGAGCCTGATGTTTCTGGCCGGCTATGGCGGCATGGTCAGCCTGATGCAGCTGACGATCGCGGGCCTTGCTGGCTACATGACCGCGGTGCTCGGCGCCAGCGGCAACGCCAATATCAGCCTCGGATGGCCGTGGTGGCTCGCGACCCCCATGGCGCTGGCTCTGGCAACGCTGTTTGGCACCCTCGGCGGGGCGCTGGCGGTGCGCACCGAGGGCATCTATACGATCATGATCACGCTCGCGATAGCATCTGCGTTCTACTACTTTACCAACCAGAACTGGGTCATCTTCAACGGCCACACCGGGATCAACAGCGTCGTCACGCCGCATTTTTGGGGCGTCGATTGGCGTGCGGATATCCCCTTCTATTATGTGATCCTCGCGGTCGCGGCGCTCTGCTACGGTGCGGTCAGCTATTTGTCGCGCGCACCGTTCGGTCTGGCTCTGCAAGGCGTGCGCGACAATCCGCGCCGCATGGCGGCGCTTGGTTTCAACGTCAATGCGCACCGTGTCGCCGCCTATGCGTTCGCCTCGTTTTTGGCCGGGCTCGGCGGCGTTTTGCAGGTCTGGAACTACCGGCAGATCTCGCCGGGTTCGGTCGGAGTCGAACGGGCGATTGACATTCTCATCATCGCCATCGTCGGCGGCATCACCCGTCCGATCGGTCCGTTCATCGGCGCCTTGATCTTTGTGCTGCTGCGCACCTTTACGCTTGATTTTCTGGTGGCGGTCGGGCTCGACGGCAATCGCTTCCGTCTGTTGATCGGCCTAGGCTTCCTGATCATCGTGCTGTTCTCCCCGGACGGTATCGTCGGACTCTGGGAACGTTGGCGGAGTCGGGACGAAACGGGATCGGTGCAGCCCGGAGGAGACCACCGCCATGGATAGCGTCGCGCGGCGTCTTTCAACGGTCGGCGCGGGCGCTGCACTCGAATTGCGCGGCGTGACGCGGCTGTTCGGAGCGCTGGCGGCGCTGACCGACGTGACGCTGACGGTGCGTCCCGGCGAACGACGCGCGGTGCTCGGATCCAACGGTGCCGGGAAGACCACGCTGTTCAACTGCATCACCGGCGATTTTCCGCCGACCTCTGGCACCATCCGTTTCTTCGGCGAGGATGTGACTCGCTTTCCGCCATATGAGCGCATCCGCCGCGGCCTTCGGCGCACCTATCAGATTTCCGCGCTGTTTCCGGGGCTGACCGTTCACGACAACGTCTACCTAGCTAGCTGTGGCGTTTCGCGCAGCCGCTTCTCGCCATTTCGGCCGAGCAGCAATGACGCGCTTGTGCAAACGGCCGACGACCTGGTCCAGGCGGTGCATCTGACGGCGGCGAAGGGGCGTCGAGTCGCCGAGCTCGCCCACGGACAGCAGCGCCAGCTTGAAATCGCCCTCGCGCTCGCCGGCGCGCCGCGCTTCATCCTGTTCGACGAACCGGCCGCAGGTCTGTCGCCGACCGAGCGCAGTGAACTGGTAGAGATCCTGACCGGGCTACCCGCCCATATCGGCTACATTATCATCGAGCACGACATGGACGTCGCCCTGCGCGTAGTCGAGAGTGTGACGATGATGCACAACGGCCGGATCTACAAGGAGGGTCCGCCGCAGGAAATCGAATCCGACCCTGAAGTTCAGGAACTTTATCTGGGAGGCGGCCATGGCTGATACGCGCGCCGCACCGATCCTCGAGGTCAGGGGCCTTGACGTCTATTATGGCCGCTCACATGCGCTGCAGGGCGTCGACCTGACGCTCGACTCTGGCGTCCTGTCCGTGGTCGGCCGCAATGGCATGGGCAAGACCACGCTCTGCAAGACCATTATGGGCTTGGTGCGCGCTACCGGCGGCTCCGTCCGCATGGGCGGCGAGGAGCTGCTATCGCTGCAACCGGCGCAGGTCGCCAGGCTCGGCGTCGGCTACATACCGCAAGGCCGGCGGCTGTGGCGCTCGCTCACCGTCGACGAGCACTTGCGCATGATCGCCGGGCTGCGTCACGGCGCCTGGACTGTCGAGCGCATCTACGATACCTTCCCGCGGCTCGCCGAGCGCAAGAACAATGGCGGCGCCCAACTCTCCGGGGGCGAGCAGCAGATGTTGGCGATCGCGCGCGCGCTGGTGACCAATCCGCGCCTCCTCATCATGGACGAGCCGACCGAAGGGCTGGCGCCGGTCATCGTTGCCCAGGTCGAGGACATGCTGGTGCGGCTCGGCGAGGAAGACGACATTTCGGTGCTCGTGATCGAGCAGAACATCGGGGTTGCGACGGCGGTCTCAAAGAATGTCGCGATCATGGTCAACGGCCGCGTCAATCGCCTGATCGAATCCTCGCGACTTGCCTCCGACCGCGACCTGCAGCAACGCCTGCTCGGTGTCGGACGTCACGCCGACGCCGAGCCTGAGATCAACGCGGAGACCAATGGCGACGTCGCGGCACGCTCGGCTTCCCCGCGGCCGCAGAGCCTGGCGCCGCAGCGGATCTATATTTCCAATCCGACGCCACCGACCCGCTGGTCGCAGCCCACACCCATCGCGCGCATCGAGGCCAGTGCGCGGACGCTCTCGGCCGGGGTGTTGAGGTTCGAGGAGGCCGCACGACCGCGACGCGGAGCATCGACGGCGCGAAGCTCCGGGCCGCCAACCGTGCTCGTGGTCGGCACGCTGGATACCAAGGGCGAGGAAATCAGATTCATTCGCGACATCGTTGCCGGCAGCGGGTTGCGTACGCGCCTCGTCGACGTCTCGACCAGCGGCAAGCTTTCGTCTTGCGACGTCTCCGCCCAGGAAATAGCGGTCAACCACGGACGCGGCGGCATCGCCGTGTTCGGTTCGGATCGCGGCGCCTCGGTGACGGCGATGGCTGAGGCCTTCGCCAACTGGCTGCGCCGCCAGGCCGACATCGTCGGCGTGATCTCCGCCGGCGGCTCGGGCGGCGCTTCGCTGGTGGCGCCCGCAATGCGCGCGCTGCCGATCGGGGTGCCCAAGCTCATCATCTCATCGGTCGCCTCGGGCGACGTCGCGCCCTATGTCGGGCCCGTCGACATCACCATGATGTACTCGGTCACCGATGTGCAGGGGCTGAACTCGATCTCGCGCCAGGTGCTTGCCAACGGCGCCAACGCCCTCGTCGGCATGGTGAAGGCTCGGCTCGATTCGCGAGCGGCGAGCGCAGGCGAACCGGGTGCCAATCTGCCGTCGATCGGCCTCACCATGTTCGGCGTCACGACGCCCGCCGTTCAGCAGATCGCGGCGGCGCTGCGCGGCGATTTTGAATGTCTCGTTTTCCATGCCACCGGCGTCGGCGGCCGCTCGATGGAGAAGCTGGTCGATTCCGGCCTATTGGCGGGGGTGATCGACATAACCACGACGGAAGTCTGCGATCTCTTGATGGGTGGTGTGTTCCCGGCGACCGAGGACCGATTCGGCGCCGTGATCCGGACCCGTCTTCCGTATGTCGGCTCGGTCGGTGCGCTTGACATGGTCAATTTCGGAGCTCCGGAGACCATTCCCGAAGGCTATCGGACTCGCAGACTGCACGTTCACAATCCACAGGTCACGCTGATGCGCACGAGCGTGGAGGAGAACGACCGCATAGGGCGCTGGATCGGCGAGCGCCTCAACGCAATGGACGGGCCGGTGCGGTTCTTTCTCCCCGAAGGCGGCGTCTCCGCGCTCGACGCGCCGGGGCTCCCCTTCTGGGACCCCGAAGCCGACGCCGCGTTATTCCGCGCCCTCGACCGGACGGTACGCCAGACCGGCAACAGGCAACTGATCCGCCTCAAATGCAACATCAACGAGCCCGAATTCACATCGGCGATCGTCACGTCCTTCCGCTCGCTGATCGGACGCACGGGCACGCGCCGGCGTGTGACGAGGTGATCGATGCCCCGATTTGAACGCGCCGAGCTTCTGAAGAAATTCCGCGCCATGGTCGCACGCGGCGAGCCGATCGTCGGCGGCGGCGCCGGTACTGGGCTTTCTGCCAAATGCGAGGAGGCCGGTGGCATCGATCTGATCGTGATCTACAATTCAGGCCGCTACCGCATGGCCGGACGCGGCTCGCTTGCCGGAATGATGCCTTATGGCGACGCCAATGCGATTGTGGTCGAAATGGCGGGCGAAGTCCTGCCCGTCGTCAGGAACACGCCAGTGCTGGCTGGCGTAAACGGCACCGATCCGTTTCGCGATATGGAAATTTTCCTGGATCAGCTGAAGGCGCTCGGCTTTGCGGGCGTACAGAATTTTCCAACGGTCGGCCTGATCGACGGCGTGTTCCGCGCCAACCTCGAAGAGACCGGCATGTCTTATGCGCTGGAAGTCGAGATGATCGCCAAGGCGCACGCCAGGGATATGCTGACCACCCCTTATGTTTTCAATGCTGCGGATGCCAGGGCGATGGCGTCGGCCGGCGCGGATATGGTGGTGTGCCACCTTGGCCTGACCACAGGCGGCGCGATCGGCGCACAGACGGCGCTGAAAATTCAGGATTGTCCGGCGCGCATCGACGAATGGGCGACGGCGGCGTTGGACGTCAATCCGGAAATTTTGGTGCTTGCGCATGGTGGGCCGGTGGCTGAGCCGGCGGACGCCGCATTCATTATGAAACATACCCGCAAGTGTCACGGCTTCTATGGAGCCTCCTCGATGGAGCGGCTTCCGGTGGAGCGGGCGTTGACGGAACAGGTTCGAAAATTCAAGGCGATCGGCGAGCGTTAAGCGCCGATTACGGGAGGTGGCATCATGTCTGGAATTCTTGTTGGCGAATTGATCCTATGGCTGATCGTCGCGCTGATCGTGATCGTCGTGGCGGTCTACATCGTGAACTGGCTCTATCACCGCTCCTCCAAGGAAGTGTCGTTCGTACGCACCGGCTTCCTCGGCGAGCAGGTGGTGATCAACGGCGGCGCCTTCGTGCTGCCCTTTATTCACGACTTCACTCCGGTCAACATGAACGTGCTGCCGATGCCGATCGTTCGCTCGAAGCAGGACGCAGTCATCACGCGCGATCGCATGCGCATCGACATCGAGGCCGATTTCTACGTCCGCGTGCAGCCGACACACGAGGCGGTCTCGATAGCCGCGGCAACGCTTGGCCGGCGAACCCTGGAACCTGAAAAGCTGCATGCGTTGCTTTCGGGCAAATTCGTTTCCGCGATGCGCTCGGTCGCCTCCGAAATGACCATGGAGCAGATGCACGAGAAGCGGGGCGATTACGTCGCGCGCGTCAAGGCAGCGGCCGCCGAGGCGCTGGCCCAGAACGGCCTTGAACTTGAATCGGTGGCAATCACCGACCTCGACCAGACCGACCTCGAATTCTTCAACCCGTCGAACCGCTTCGACGCCGAAGGCCTGACCCAGCTGATGGAGGATATCGAGGCCAAGCGCAAACTGCGCAACGACATCGAACAGGATTCGATGATCAAGATCCGCACCCGCAATCTCGAAGCCGAACGTCAGGCGCTTGAGATCGAGCGCGAAAGCGAGACCGCGCGCCTTGAGCAGGAGCGTGACATCGAGGTCCGCCGCGCCCTGCAACGAACCGAGGTGGCGCGCGAGCGCGCGTTGCGCGAGACCGAAGCCGAGCAAGCGCAGATCTCGGCGCGCCAGACCATCGAGAAAGCGCGCATCGCCAACGAGCAGGCGATTGCCGAAGCGCGCATCGCCTCGGAGCGCGAAACCCGGCAGAAGGAGATCGAACGCACCCAGGCGGTCGAAGCCAAGGAAATCCTGGCGCGCGAGGAAATCGAAAAGGCGCGCATCGCCAACCAGCGCTCGGTCGACACCACCCGTATCGCCTCGGAACGCGAGGTACGGCAGAAGGAAATCGAGCGAACCCGCACGATCGAGGAGGCTGAGATCCAGGCGCGTGAATTCGTCGAGAAGGCCCGCATCCAGCAGGACCGTGTCGTCACCGACGCCCGCATCGCCAATGAGGAGGAGACGCGCCGTCGCGAGATCGAACGCACCCGAGTTGTGGAAGCCGCCGAGATTGCCGCCAGGGAGGCCACCGAGAAGGCTCGCATTGCGCAGACGACCGTCGTGAGCGCGGAACGGATCGCCTCCGACGAGCAGACCCGCTCGCTTGAGATCAGACAGGTCCGCGCCGTCCAGGAAGCCGAAATCGCGGCACAGCAGGCGGTCGAAACCGCCCGCATCGCACGCGAGCGCGTCCTCGCCTCAAACCGGATCGCCGCCGAGCAGAGCACCCGCAAACTGGAGATCGATCGCAATCAGGCGCTCGAGGTCGCCGGCATCGCCGCGCGCGAAGCCACCGAGGCTAGCCGTATCGCCCAGGAGGAACGCGTCCGCGCGCTCGAAATTGCGCGCAACCGCGCGATCGAGGAAGCCGACATTGCCTCCCGCGAAGCCATCGAGGCAGCGCGGATTGCTCAGGAAAAGAAAGTCGCCCTTGCGCGTATTCTGAGCGAACAAGAGACCAAGGAGCAGGACATCGAGCGTGCAGAGTCGATCGAGGCGGCCGAACTGAGACGGCGCGACACGATCGAGCGGCAGCGCATCAGCGTCGAACTGGCGCTCGAAGCCGAGCGCATTACCTCCAGCAGGACGCGCGAGGTCCTCAATATCGACCAGAAGCGCGCGATCGAACTCGCCGACGAGGAGCGGGTCATTGCGCTGTCGGCGAAACGCTCCGAGCGCATCGGAGCCGACCGCCAGGTCAAACAGGCCGAGATCGTCGCCCGCCGCGATGTCGAGACCACCGAAGTATCGCGGGAACAGGCCCTCGAAGCGGCCCGGCTGGAGCGTCGCCGCGTGATCGAGCAGCTCGAAGTCGCACGCCTGCAGTCCCTGCAGGAAGCAGAGATCGCCGCGAACGAAGAGGTCCAGCGTGCACGCATCGCGTCGGACCGCGGGCTCGACGAGGCCCGCATCGGGCGTGAGCGGGATTTGCGCAAATTGGAGGTCGATCGCGAGATGGAGGTCGAGACGGCCTTGATGGAAAAGGCGATTACTCTCTATGAGAAGTCGCTCGAACAATCAGCCGCGCAAGCGGAAGCCGAGAACGCCAAGGCGCGCGCGACCGAGGCGGCCGAGCGCGTCATCACCGTTCGTGACAGCGAGATCGCCAAGCGCCGCAAAACCATCGAGGTCCTTATTGCCGAGAAGGAAGCCGAGGAGACACGTATCGGCGCCGAGGCCGAACGGGTGCGCGCGGCAGTCGAAGCCGAAGCGCAAAAGCTACTCAACGAGGCCGAGAACGTGCTCACCGACCAGGCGCGCTACTCGCTGTTCCGCCGCAAACTACTCGACCGCATCGAGGGCATCGTGCGCGAGAGCGTCAAGCCGATGGAGAAGATCGAGGGCATCCGCATCCTGCACGTCGACGGATTGACCGGCGGCAATGGCGGCAACGGAACCGGCAATGGACGCAGCGCGACCGACGAAGTGATCGATTCGGCGCTGCGCTACCGCGTCCAGGCGCCTCTGATCGATTCGATCCTCGCCGACATCGGCGTCGAGGGCGGCAGCCTGTCAAAACTGCCGGGCCTCATCCGTGAAGCCCGCGACATGCAGGGCATCCGCAAGGATACCGCGGCGCAAAAGGAGACCGAACCGCGACCAGCCGCCGCGCCGGCCGCCGATGCGCCCCCGACTGAGGCCCGCCCGCCCCGCCCGGGCAAGAAGAGCTGAGCGCGCGCCATGGCCCGGGTCTACGTTTCCACCGTCGTCAATGTCCGCAACGATCGCGTCTGGGCGCGCCTGCGCGATTTCAACGGCCTGCCCAACTGGCACCCGGCAATCGCCGAGAGCCGCATCGAGGGCGGCGAACCTTCGGACAAGATCGGCTGCGTGCGAGATTTCACCTTGCGCAATGGCGACCGCATTCGGGAAAGGCTGCTCGGCCTATCCGACTACGACATGTACTGCACCTACTCTATTTTGGAATCGCCGATGGGCGTCGAGAACTACGTCGCGACTTTGCGCCTGACGCCGGTCACCGACGGCGACAAGACCTTTCTGGAGTGGTCGGCCGAATTCGACTGCGCGCCGGAGCGCGAGGCCGAACTCGTCAACTCCATCGGAACAGGCGTGTTTCAGGGCGGCTTCGATGCACTCAAGCGGGTGTTCGGAGGCTGACGCCGTGCCGCACATCGTCAAGAGCACGATCCTCGATGCGCCGACCGGCTTGGTCTGGAAAGTGCTACGCGATTTCAACGGCCATGACCGCTGGCATCCCGCGGTCGCGACCAGCACGATCGAGCGCGCCCAAGCCGCGGACCGCGTCGGCTGCGTGCGCCGGTTCAAGCTCAGGGACGGCTCCGAATTACGCGAACAATTGCTCGCGCTCTCCGATCTCGAACAAACCTTCAGCTATTGCCTGCTCGATACGCCGATTGCGATGTTCAACTACGTCGCGCATGTCCGCCTGCTGCCCGTCACTGACGGTGACCGGACGTTCTGGCGTTGGGAGTCACGTTTCACCACGCGGCCTGCTGAAGCCGCTGAGATAACTGAAATGGTCGGTGAACAGGTTTACCAGGCCGGGTTCGACGCGATCCGAAGACATCTCGGGCAGGCCGCATGACGATGGAGACACGCCCATGCCCGTCACAGTGAAGACCTTCGCGACGTCTGGGGAAGCCGCGGCCGCGCTGTCGTCGGAGCGCGACACTCGCTATCTCGGTGGTGGGACGCTGGTGATGCGCGCGCTCAACGAGGGCGATGTCTCGGTTTCGACAATTGTGCGGGCGACCGACCGCACTCTGACGCATTTCGACATCGCCGGCCCTCGCATCACGATCGGCGCCGGCGTCACCTTCGCGCGCGTCCTTGCCGAGCGCGAGCTCGCGTTTCTCCACCCCGTCGCCGGCTCGATCGGCGGCCCGGCTGTGCGCAACATGGGCACGGTCGGCGGCAACCTTTTCGCGCCAAATCCATTCGGTGATTTCACCGTTGCCCTGCTGGCGCTCGATGCCACCGTTGCGGTGCACAGCGGCTATGGGACGCGCGACGTGCCGATCGAGGAATTCCTTGCCGGGCGGGGTCGATTGCAGGGCGGGCTCGTACTCTCGGTCTCGTTGCGGCGCCCATCCGACGCCGACGCGTTCCGCTATCGCAAAATTGCGCGCATCAGGCCGAAAGGCGGCGCGGTGGTGACGCTCGCCGCACACCTTCCGATCAGCGGTGGCCGCACCGTCGGCGCACGCATCGCACTCGGCGCGATGGCAGCAACCCCTGTGCGCGCCAAGGCTGCCGAGCGCGCGATCGAAGGACGCGCGCTCGATGCGGCGAGTGTCGCCGCCGCGGTCACAGCCGTGACCGAAGAAGCCTCGCCGGTCGACGATTCGCTAGCCAGCGCCTGGTACCGGCGCGAAGTCGTCGGCGTTCATCTGCGCCGCCTGCTCAGCGGCCAGCAATAGAAAGCGCAAGGACACATCGATGGCCAAAACCGCTCTGCAATTTCGTCACAACGGCCGCGACGTCGCCGTCTTCGTCGACGGCGGCGCCAATCTGCTGACCACGTTGCGCGATCTGGTCGGCGACGTGACACCCAAATTCGGTTGCGGCCAGGGCGGTTGCGGCGCTTGCACGGTGCTGATCGACGGCGATGCGTACCTCGGCTGCCTGACGCTTGCGGAGGCCGTTGAAGGCCGCTCGGTGCAAACACTTGACGGCATCAAGGATGGTCCGAATCTTCACCCGCTGCAGCGCGCCTTCATGGAGCATTTCGCGGCCCAATGCGGCTATTGCACGCCGGGCATGCTGATAGCGGCAAAAGCTCTGCTTGACCACAACCCCACTCCCACCCGCGAGGAGGTCGTCAACGCGATCGCGGGCAATATCTGCCGCTGCACCGGATACGAACCCATCATCAACGCCGTGCTCGCCGCCGCCTCGGGCGGACGTGCGCGCGCCTGAGGAACTGCCATGCTGGAACTGCGCAAGGACATATTCGCCGACGAGCGTGACGACAATTTTAAGGAGATCGGCAAGGGCACCCAGCGCCAGGACATGCTCGGTCACGTCACCGGCACCTCGACCTATTTCAACGACCATAAACTGCAGGGCATGCTGCACCTGAAGATCCTGCGCAGCCCGCACGCGCACGCGCGCATCCGCCGCATCGACACGGTCGAGGCCGAGCGTTATCCCGGGGTACGTCGGATCATCCGCGGCGCCGACGTGCCGCGTAACCTCAATACCCTGCTCAGCCTGATCAATTTCGGCAAGGACGACGAACCAACGCTCGCGGTCGACAAGGTGCGCTACAAGGGCGAGCCGGTGGCGGCTGTTGTCGCCGACAGCGAGCGCGAGGCCTCAGAGGCCATCGCAAAGATCCGCGTCGACTATGAGCCGCTGCCCGCGGTATTCGACGTCGAAGAAGCGCTGAAGGCCGGCGCACCGGTCGTCAACGAAACCTATCCGAAGAACACGTTCACCTATCACGACATTTATGATCATCAAAAACTGCGATTCGGCGACGTCGAGCGCGGCTTCGCGAGCGCCGACCACGTGATCGAGCAGCGCTATCAGATGTCGCCGATCGAGCACGCGCCGACCGAAACAAACGGCTCGATCGCAGCCCCCGACACCAACGGACGTTATGTTGTTTACACCTCGACGCAGGCGCTATTCTTCTCGCTCGACACCTGCGCGAAAATCCTGGATGTGCCCTCGAACACCTTTCACTTCATCGGCGGCACTGTGGGCGGCGGCTTCGGCGGCAAGGTCGACACCTTGACCGAGCCGCTTGCGGTGCTGGGCGCGATGCTGACCGGCCGCCCGGTGCGCTATATCTTCGGCCGCGAGGAGGAGATGCAATATGGACCGCCACGCGGCGCAGAGCGCATCTACCTGAAGGACGGCGTCATGCGCGACGGCCGCATTGTCGCGCGGAAGGTGCGCGCCTATTTCGACAGCGGCGCCTACACAAGGTTGTCGAGCTACGCGGTGGTCAAATGCGTGGCGCATCTGCCTGGGCCCTACACGATCCCCAACGTTTACGGCGACGTCTATTGCGTTTTCACCAATCGCACGCCGGCGACTGCGATGCGTGGCTTCGGCGTCACTGCAATGGATTTTGCCATTGAATGCCAGATGGACAAGCTCGCCCATCTGGTGGGCATGGACCCGATGGAGTTTCGAATCCTGAACGCCTATCGCGATGGAGACATGAAGGCGCATCGCCGCGAAGCCAAGAACACCGCGCTGATCGAATGCGTGCAGGTCGCTGCCGATAAGGCCAAATGGTCGTTGCGCGAGGAATTCGAACGGATGTCGTCGCGCAAGGATGGCGGCGGCGTTCGTGCTGCGGTTCCAGCGACCGCCGCCGACCCGTTCGCACCGGCGCGCCCCGCCGCTCAGCAACGCACGACCTACGATCGTGCCGCGCAGCCGGCCGTCCAACCCCAGCCACCGCACCCGCCGGCGCCGCCCCCGGTTTCGCCGACGCCCGCACCGCCGCAGCCCTCGCACGGCGCCATCCGATTTTCCTCCGTGTTCGGCTCCAGGAGGCGCTAATCATGACCCGACATCGCGGACGTGGCATCGCGTCGATCAACTATCCCATCGGCATGAATCTCGGCGGTGATCCCAGTCAGGCGCTGGTGCATTCCAATCCGAGCGGCAAGTTCACGGTGTCGCTTTCCTCGATCGATCTCGGTCAGGGCATGAAGTCGGTGACCCGCCAGATCTGCGCCGAGACGCTCGGTGTGCCAGTCGAGGACGTCTATGTCGATACCGCCGATTCCGACACCGGGCCCCACTGCATGGGCAGTTTCGCCTCGCGCGGCACCCATCGCGTCGGTAACGCGGTGATGGCAGCCGCGAAGGAAGCGCGCGGGGTGATGATGGAGGCGGCGGCTGAGGAGCTCGAGGTCAACGCCGTTGATCTGGAAACCGACGGCCGCGGCAATATTCACGTCAAGGGCGCGCCGCATCGGTCGATCTCGACCAAGGACGTGGCGATCGCCGCACAGTTCAAGCAAGGCAAGACCATCTCCGGACGCGGCATCTTCCTGGTGCCGCTCTCCGCCGTCGATCCCGAGACCGGTGAGATGTCGCCAGCGACCTGCTACGCGCATGCCTGCATGGTCGCCGAGGTCGAGGTCGACGACGAGACCGGCGAAGTGGCGATGGTGCGCATGGACAGTGCTTATGAGCTCGGTCGCGCGCTCAATCCGCGTCTTGTCGAACAGCAGCTCATCGGCGGCGCCTGGATGGGCCTCAGTCACGCGCTGTTTGAGACCACAGAACCGTATTATCCCGATGCGAGCCACGGCCCGCGCGACTTTGTCGAATATTTGATGCCGGGCCCCGGGGACATCTGCCCGCACGACATTGCTGTCTTGGAGCGCCCCGCGGCGGATGGTCCATTCGGCGCCAAGGGCCCGGGCGAGATGTGTGCCAATCCCGTGATGCCGGCGGTCGCCAACGCGATCTTTAATGCGGTCGGCGTGCGCGTCGACGAATTGCCGATTACGCCGGAAAAAGTACTTCGCGCGATCAAGGCTCAAGGCGGCGCAAGGCCGCAGGCGCGGCGCTGATGGCGGTTCGCGGAACCATTGGCGGCATCGATAGCCCGGAGGCGCTGGAGAAGGCACTGCGCGCGGCCTACTACCTCGCCGACGAGGGCATCGCGACGGCGGCCTATTTGGCGCTCGCGCTGGGCAAGCCACTGCTCCTCGAAGGCGCCCCCGGGGTCGGCAAGACTGAAGCGGCGAAGGCGATCGCCGCAATCCTGGGGCGCCGGCTGATACGACTGCAATGCTACGAGGGTATCGATGCCTCCGCCGCGCTTTACGAGTGGAACTATCCGCGGCAGATGCTGGCGATCCGCCAGGCCGGCGACGAGACCATCGACGTTTACGGCGAGGCCTTCCTCATCGAGCGTCCGATGCTGGCGGCGCTGCGTGCGCCGGATTCGACGGTGCTGCTGATCGACGAGATCGATCGCTCGGATCAGGAGTTCGAGGCCTTCCTGCTCGAATTCCTTTCGGATTTCCAGATTTCCATCCCCGAGCGTGGCACCGTGCGCGCCGCCGAGCGGCCGGTGGTGGTGCTCACCTCCAACCGCACGCGCGATCTACACGAGGCGCTGCGCCGGCGCTGCGTCTATCACTGGATCGACTATCCGACGGCGGAGCGCGAGGCGAGAATCATCATGATGCGCGCCTCTAGCGTTGCCGAGGCGACTGCGCGCGCGGTTGTCGCTGCCATCGGCAAGCTCAGGCGCGAGCCCTTGAGCAAGGCTCCCGGTGTCGCCGAGGCAGTCGACTGGGCGGAAGCAGCGACACTGCTCCACAAGGGTGGCGCGCGCTGGCCGGACGCGTTCAAGCGCTCTATCGGCGTCGCGCTCAAGGACGAGGAGGACCTCGCCTTCATTTCGCCCCGGCTCGACGCGCTGATCGCGGAGGCAGCCGCGTGAGCGAAGCGCCGCAACTTCCCCGCGCCGCGCGCGCCTTTGTTTCGTTCGTGGCGCTTTTGCGCGCCAATGGTTTTGCAATCGCGCCCGAGCAGACCACCGCGTTTCTGGAAGCGATCGCGCTGCTAGGGCCGCGAGCGCCCGAGGACATCCGGCAGGGGGGGCTGGCTATCTTGGCGCCCCCGCCCGAACGGCGCGCCGCCTACGACCTTCTGTTCCGAATCCACTTCCTCGGCGGGGAAGAAATACCCGGCAACGGGAGCGAGGACGAGGAAGTCGTGCGGCTGCAAGAAGAGGGACGCGGCGACGAGGAGCCGCCCCTCGCCGACGAAGCCAACAAATCCGGCGAAATGGCGGTGCGCGCGGAAGCGCTGGCAGAACGCCGTTTCAGCGCGAGCGGGCCGGGCGATGCGCTGCGTCGGCTGGCGCGCAAGGCGCCTGCGCGCCTGCCGCGCCGGCGCGGCCATCGGCGTATGCGCGCGCGGCGAGGGCCCTGGGCGGATCTGAGGCGAACCTTACGTGAATCCGTTCGCAGTGACGGCGAGGTGATGCGGCTCGGGCGGCTGAAGCGGCGGGCGCGGCCGCGCAAAATGCTGCTCCTGATCGACGTCTCGGGCTCCATGAAAGCACGCACCGAGGACAATCTTCGCCTTGCGCATACGCTGCTCCAGGCGACGCCAAATGTCGAAGTCTTCACGTTCGGCACGCGCCTGACCCGGGTGACGCCCGCGCTGCGGCACAAACGGCGCGAGCAAGCGCTCGCGGCGGCCTCGCATCTGGTAAGCGACTGGGACGGCGGCACACGCATCGGTGACGCGCTGCAGGCGTTTCTCGCCGTGCCCCGCTTCGGAAGTTACGCGCGCGGCGCCGCGGTCGTCATCCTGTCCGACGGGCTGGAGCGCGGCGATCTTTCGGCCTTGCGCGACGCGGTCGCCAAGCTGTCGCGGCGCGCCTGGCGCCTGAGTTGGCTGACGCCGCTCGCGACAAGCTCCAGCTTTGTGCCGCAGACCGAGGCGCTGATCGCTATTCGCCGCTTCGTCGACGACATGGTCGACGGAGGATCGAGCGCCGCGGTGGTTGCCCATGTGCTTTCGCTCCGCCACAGGAGAGCCGCGTGACCGGCATCGTCGATGCGCATCATCATATCTGGCGCCGGGCCGATCTTCCGTGGCTGGTCGGGCCGATGCAGCCGCGCATCTTCGGTCCCTACGAGGCGATACGCCGCGACTATCCGATCCGCGAGTATCTCGATGACCTCGCCGGCAATGGTGTGGTCAAGTCGGTCTATGTGCAGACCAATTGGGCGAATGGACGGTTCGAGGATGAGACGGCCTGGGTACAGCGAACGTCCGGGCAAACGGGCTGGCCGCATGCGATCGTTGCCTACGCGGATTTTGGCGCGGACGACGTCCGCCCGCAGCTTGACCGCCTGAAGCACTACTCGCTGGTACGCGGCGTGCGGATGCAGCTGCATTGGCACGAGAACCCGCTTTATCGTTTTGCCGCGCGCGCCGATCTGTGCGCCGACCCGACCATCTGCCGCAACATCGCGCGACTGGCCGACTATGGCTGGAGCTTCGATCTGCAGGTGTTTACGCCGCAAATGTCGGGTGCCGCCGACCTCGCCGAAGCTTGTCCGAACGTCACGTTCGTGCTGCAGCACGCCGGAATGCTGGAGGATCTATCCCCTGCAGGTCGCACGGCCTGGCGCACCGGCATGGAGCGGCTGGCGGCGTGTCCGAACATCGTCTGCAAGCTCTCGGGGCTTGGCACCTTCATTCACCGCAACGACCCCGCGCACGTCGCAGGTATCGTTACCGATACAGTGGCGATCTTCGGGGCCGATCGCTGCCTGTTCGGCTCGAACTTTCCGATCGAGAAGCTGTGGACCAGCTATCGCGATCTCGTCGACGCCTATCTCGACGCCGTCAAGTCAAGCCCGCCTCGCCGCGACGCGATCATGCGCGACACCGCGATGCGGGTCTATCGTCTCGCGCCGTAGCCGCGCGCGAGAAAGTCAAACAAGGAACGGGAGGAGGCAAAATATGGCGCTCGAAATCAAGATTCTCGACTATGGGGACATCGAGCTGGAATCGAGTTTTCTCGTGCTCGGTCGCGACTGCGGGCGCACCCGCCGGGTGCTGACGCTCGGCTTTCTCATCACCGGCGGCGCCTATCCGATCGTCGTCGACACCGGCTATCGCTCCAACCAGATCATGGAAACGCTCGGCATGCGCGGACTCCAGTTCCATGAGAACATGATCGAGAACCAGCTCGCACGCCACGGCGTGCGCATGGGCGACGTCCGTTTCGTCTGCCACACCCATCTGCACATCGACCACGCCGGCAAGGACGATTTGTTTCCGATGAACACCACGGTTGTCCTCAACCGCAAGGAGCTGGAATATTCAGTCTCCGGCCTGATGCACCCGCAATACCCAGCACCCGACATCAAGCACCTCATCGACCGGCTGCATACCAAGAGCGCGCTACGCTTTCTGGATCTCGAGATCACCGGAGCGGTCGAACTGATCCCGGGCGTGTACTGCGAGGCAGCAAACGCCCACACTGAAGGGTCGATGAATATCCACGTTCACACTGCGGAGGGAATCGCCACCATCTGCGGCGATGTGCTCTACGACATCAATGATCAACTGGTGGAGCCCTTCCACGAGATCCACGACGCTGAGCCGCGCACCACCGGCAACCACGGCACGTCGAAGCGCGCGGAGAAGGCCTCCATCAAGAAGCTCGTCAACAGCTCGCGCTTTCTGCTGCCGGTGCACGACCGCCCGTGCAAGGTCGAGGGCGGCTATGTCGTCGGGCGGCTGCAGGACCAGGTGCCTGGCCCGATCGTCCAGTCGTTGCCCAAGCGCAACTGGTTCCCGGCCTGAGCCGGGCAAAGGGATCGCTCCGATGACTCACACGACGCTGCGCTCCGAATTCGAAGATCTGATCGATCCCTACGCACCGGTCAGCCAGCTTGGCAGCGGCTTCACTTTCACCGAGGGGCCGATCTGGCATCCAGTCGATCATTATCTGTTGTTTTCGGACATGCCAGCCGACGTTCGTCGTCGCTGGGACCCCACGCGCGGCGTAGTCGAGGTCAAGCGGCCTTCGAACAAATGCAACGGCATGACCTATGACGCCGACCTCAACCTGATCGTTTGCGAGCACGCGACGTCGTCGCTGATCCGCGAGCGCCCCGACGGCCGGCGCGACGTGCTCGCCTCGCACTTCGACAACCAGGAACTCAACAGCCCCAACGACGTCTGCGTGCATTCGAGCGGCGCGATCTATTTTTCCGACCCTTGGTACGGTCGCATGCCGGTCTATGGCGTCGAGCGGCCCCGCCAGCTCGGTTTCCAGGGCGTCTATCGTGTGCCGCCCGGCGGCGGCACGCCGCAACTGCTCGTCGACCGCTACTTGTTCGACCAGCCGAATGGCCTTTGCTTCTCGCCGGACGAAAAACGACTCTACGTCAATGACACCGTACAGGCGCAGATCCGCGTCTTCGATATCGCTCCCGACGGCTCGCTTGCCAACGTCCGCGTCTTTGCCAGCGGCATCCGATCGGAACTCGAGCCCGGCCTACCCGACGGCATGAAATGCGATCAACTCGGCAATATCTGGGTGACGGCGCCGGGCGGCGTATGGGTCTATGCGGCGAGCGGCGATCTCCTGGGCAAGTTGCGCGTGCCCGAAATGGTCGCCAATCTGAGCTGGGGCGGCGCTGACTTCCGAACGCTGTTCATGACCGCGACGCACTCCGTATACGCAGTCACGACCAAGGTAGGGCCGCGCAACGAGCCTTACATGACCGCAAAGCGAGGGGGAGCCGCCACCGCATCTTCTCCGCCGGCATCGCAGCTCAAAGCCGAAGGACTGAAGCTCGATCCAAACCGCTGTGCGCTGATTATCCAGGATCTTCAAAACGACGTCATCATGGACGGCGGCGCTTTCGCGGCCTCGGGCGCGCCGGCGCATGCGCGCGCGCAACGCGTCGTCGACAACGTGCGCCGCCTCGCCGACGCGGCGCGCACGCGCGGCATCGTCATCATCCACGTCTGGTTCATTGTCGAACCCGGGGCGCCCGGCCTGACGTTGAACGCACCGCTGTTCGAGGGTTTGGTCGATTCCAAGGCGCTGGTCCGCGGCTCCTGGGGCGCAGCGCCGGTGGCGGGGCTGGAGCCTCTTCCCGGCGACTTCATCGTCGAAAAGATGCGCATGAGCGCGTGGGAAGGCTCAAGGCTTGAAACCATCCTGAAGGCGACCGGCCGCCACATGCTGATCGATACCGGCGCCTGGACCAATATGTCGATCGAACACACCGCACGCACAGGCGCCGACAAGGGATATTTTATAATCGTGCCTGAAGATTGCTGTTCGACCATGAACGCCGAATGGCACAATGCCTCGATCAATTTCGCGATGCAGAACGTCGCCGTCGTCACAAACACAGATACGGTGATCAAGGCGATTAGTTGAGCGTCGGGGCGGCGCGAAGAAAGGCGAGGGGCCTTGCCAAAACTCTTCCACCTACGCTGTTCGCCGCGCGCGGCCTCTGAATCTTCGGCGGGCGCCGATGTGTTCGTGACCCGATTCCAGCAGATACGGCCAGACTGGGACGTCGACGTGATGAACATCTGGCGCGAAACGCTGCCCGAGTTCGACGGCGACGCACTCGAAGCGAAATACACGCGCCAGAACGGGCGCGAATTCAGCGGCGCCGAGCGGGACGCTTTCGCTGAACTCGAGCGCATGGCGATGCGGTTCGCGCTCGCCGACAGGGTGCTGATTTCCACGCCAATGTGGAACTTCGGCATCCCATACAAGCTGAAGCAATGGTTCGATCTGATTGTCCAGCCTGGTCTCACCTTCCGCTTCGATCCGGCTCAGGGCTACTTTCCGCTCCTGAAGGATCGGCCAACGATCGTGATCATCGCCAGCGGCAGCGATTTTGTCACCGGCATGAATCGAGGGCGTATCGATATGGCGACCCCCTATTTGCGCGAGGCATTGCGTTTCATCGGCGTCAGCAATGTTCGTTTCGCGCTCATCGGGCCAACAACCGGCCCCGCCGAGCCGGCGCGATTCGCCCGCGAGGCCGCGCACCGTCGCTTAGTCGAAATGGCGGCAGGCTTCTGACGGTAGCGTCGAGCTCGAGTACCCTGGATCGTCGGCGACTTGTAAAACAAGTCGTTGCGCCTGTCCTCTAGCGTCAATCTTTGGTTTACTGATTCGAAAGCCTCCAGTGGGCACACCCTCATTGGCTTGCCGGACGCAAAAACGGCCCCAGCTCGGGAGGGGGCCGAACTGTTGACGTGCGGGCCGTTTGACGAACGGAATAAGCAGCAGCGCGATGGCCAGGAAGCGCAGCCCGAGGAAGAGGAGAGGCGGAAACTCCGTTACGCCCATTTTGATGGCCACGAACTGATAACCCCAGAGCAAAGGGCCGGCCACCGCGCAGACGTTCTGGATGGCAGACATGGTATGCTTCCTTTCAAGACCATTCGGTCTAGATTTAGACGCGCTAACGGCGCAGGCGCCCATTGGATTGTCTACTTAATGAAGCGGTCGAGAAGAGCGTCAGCGGTGGCTTGCGACGTGATCGGTGTCGGTCCCGTTTTACCGACCACTCGCAGCCCCTCGACGAAACAGACGAGAATTCGGGCGGCACTTGAAGGCTCAACACCATCGGCCAACTTGCCCGAGGAAGCCGGCCGAATCTGCCAGAAGCGACGCGCTTGGGAGCCTCAGTCCGGTGGTTGCGCAGTTGTACGACGCGTCAGCCAATAGCACGTTGGGTCGTTTAAAGATTGTGCGTCTGAGGAATGTCAAAGGGTGTTCTACGACCGCTCCAAACCGGGCACCTGGCGCTGGTGTCATGCTGCGCTATGCGGATGAAGACGCGCGCCTATCGCGAGCGAAAGAAGCAAGCGGCGCCATCAGGGCGATCACCCTAGCACCGGCCCGACAATGCTGTAGCTTCCGCGCTTTGCGCCAAGCTCATCGCCACAGCCTACGCGTGGTCGGGATGTTTATTCGCAAATTGTGCGGTGCATGAGTGTCTTCCTGGGCACTGAACAGACCTTATCCTGGCACTTTTCGGACATAGCGCGATGTCCGCGTTGAGTCCGTTATGCGCGCGATAGTGTTGCAAAAGTCGAAAATCGGACGACGACACCGAAAATCTCGCGAAAGCCGAATTTTGGACGACTCCGCCGCTGCAATACTCTGTGGCGCCGATACGAAGCTCCGTGGCCGTTTTTCTGATGAGCGATAAGGTCCCTCACATCTCTTCGCACGAAACGGATCAGCGGTCCTAGAAAATTTCGTTTGTCACCCCCAAAAGACTTTTGCAACACTATCCCCCCAAGAACGGACCTTCCGACCTGAATCGGCCATGTCAGCTGAGTGCCAATTCCTGCCATGAGCAAATGCGGAAATTGCCCGCCCCTACTGAATGACTTCGTCAGCGGCCACCAACAGGCTGGCGGGCACGGTCAAGTCGAGCGCCTTGGCAGTCTTCAGATTCAGGACCGTTTGGTACCTGGTCGGCGCCTGCACCGGAAGCTCCGCGGGCGAGCTGCCACGCAAAATGCGATCGACATAGGACGCTGCTTGCCCGAACAGCTCCACGAAGTCGGTTCCGTAGGACATGAGGCCGCCGGCCGTGACGAACTCGCGCCATGCATACACGGCAGGCAGGCGGTACTTCGCCGCCAGCGCGACGATGAGGTCACGATTGGCGCTGGTGGTCGCATTCGGCGGAAAGACCAGACCGCCGTTTGGTAGACTGGCAAAGGACTCGATGACGCGCCCAATGTCACCAGCGTTCTCGATAGGACTCAAAGCCAACTCCACCCCCAGTGATTGGGCCATGGTTTCGGTTTCCCGCGCAAGAAGCGGAAAGGAGCTGGTCTTTGGGTTGATGATGAAAGCGGCGCGCGCGACGCGCGGGTCGATCTCCTTCAACATTGCCAGCCACTTTCCGGCGACACTGCCGTCATACAGGGTCAGACCTGTAAGATTGCTGCCCGGCCGCGCCAGGTTGGCGATGAAGCCCGCGCCGATCGGGTCGCCAACAGCGACGAATACAATCGGAACATTTCGGCTCTCTCGTCGGAAAGCGGCAGTAAGTGGCGTACTCTGCGCCGCGATCACATCGGGACTCAGCGCGAGTAGCTCCTTCACCAGTATCTGTACTTGCTGCTCATTGCCAGGTGGTACAAAGCGAACATCAACGTGGATATTACGGCCCTCGGACCAGCCGAGCTTCTCCAGTCCTTGCCGGAATGCCCCCAGACGCGCCTTCGAGTCAGGATCGCCTTCGGCTAAACCGATGAGGACACCGACCCGGCGTATTTGGTCAGACCGCTGCGCCCACGCCGCGAGCGGTGAAGCAACCGCGCCGCCGATTAGTGTAATGAATTCCCGCCGCTTCATGCTTGCTCCCCAAGCGTCAGCAGGAGGCCATCATAACGGGTCGGGCGCAGATATTGGAAGGCCCTCGCCAGGTTTCCGCTGTGGGCCATTTCCAGACTTCGACCGGCGTCCGGGCCAGGTCCGTTTCTCCCTCAACAACGGACATGTCGCGACTGCATCGGCATGTCGGTTTCGTGCCACAAGCGGTCATTTCTCAGCAGGTCACTCAAATTAAGCGGTGGCGTCCGATGACGGTGAAGCGGGCGAATCGCGGCGACCGCCTGACGCATTGCTGACGTAAAAAAAAACGGCCGCAGGGGCCGGGCTGAACCAAAGTCTGTTGCGCGAGAGAAGAAAACTAACTTTCGGGCGTGGCGGCGGCTAGACCACCTCCGCGAGCGGTTTTCAATCGCACAAGAACTAGGCCCGCCGCAGGATCGAGGACGGGGGGCGACGGCACCGCGGTTCGTCTGTCAGCCCCCGGGGCCGTCCCTCATGATGTAGCCCATTAGGTCGCCCACGTTGTGCTCCAAATCCCGGATGATGTCCTTGACGACGTCTCCGATTGAGATCACGCCCACGACCTTGCCCGCGTCCAGCACTGGCAGATGGCGAAAACCGCGCTCAGCCATCATTGCCATGCAGCCTTCCAGCCGATCGTCCGGCTTGACCGTCACCGGGTTGCCCGTCATCACTTGGCCCACCGGCGTCCGCTTCGCATCGAGCCCGGGCAGCAGCACTTTGATCGCGCAGTCGCCCTGGGTCACGATACCGACCAGCACGTCGTCGTCGATGACCAGCACCGACCGGACCCGGTTTTCGCGCATCTGGCGCAAGGCTTCGACGACCATGTCGCCGGAACGAACATGGGTCAGGGCGCCACTCTTCTGGGCCAGAGCGCTTTTTACTGTGCTCATCGATCTCCTCTCGTGGGCCCTGTCCTGCCCAGCCTTGATGGCCCGCATTGAAGGTTAGTCGAAATATCTTGCCTTGTCAGCACCGCGCCGATGTCGCCGGCGAAGCCTGCCACCGATCCTGGGATGCGGTGTCGCTTACTACAAGTAGTCCGACCAAACCAACCGTCATAGGGCGCCGAACTGCTGAACTCCGACGCCCACACAATGCTATTTTCTCGCGTGACCAGTCAGTTCTGATGCCCTTCACTCCGCATGTGCGGTTAGCCATCGAGGCTAGTCAGTTTCGATATCTGCCTCGGATCAAAACCAGACCTGACGGCCTAGAATTACCACTTCCGCTATTCCCCCAGAAGACGCGCTCATTCAGAAAACGGGTCGGCAGCGACCGTTCGTTGGTCATTGCGGAAGTCCAACTTGCGCTAGTCCGTTGCACAAGCGGGCTCTGTCTTCTGGCCTCTTCCACATAAATCGGCCGTCCACATAGGCGGCGATCGTAAAGGTGGGCCGCAGGGCCATCACCCGCCGCCCGGCTTCGTCCGCCGTGGATTGATTGCCGACGGCCGCGTGGCACGCCGCAAGCCAGAGATCATGCTCCCAGTGAACGCGCGCGTTCCGCTCTAGGACGGCGATGGCTTCGGCCGGTCGTCGGGCCATAAAGAGGGCACGTACCATATCCAGGTAGTAACGATGGGCGGAAAAGGGGTCGAGTCGCATGGCCTGTTCGATCCACGGAATGGCGGCCTCTGGATCGCCCAAAAAAGTTAGGTTGATGCCTCGTTGCACGACGAGACGCGGATCGTTGGGATTGAGCGTCAGTGCAAATTCAAGGTGATGCTCGCTCTTCGCGTATTGCCCCTGCATCAGCGCAATTCGGCACATGATGCGATGACACTCGGTGTCATTCGCATCGATGCTCATAGCCTGTTCGATCAATTGTACCGATTGCTGTAAGGCCTCTGGAGTGCGGGGCCGATATTCGGCGCCAATGGCCTGTCCAATCGTACAGGCTTTCCACGCGTAAGCCGATGCGAAGCGTGGGTCTAGCGCTATCGCGTCATCAAAATGGACGCCTGCCTCGCGATTGGCATCAGGCGTTTCGAGGTGATGGTAGTACTTGCCCCGAAGCAAATGATCATAGGCATCTAGTGAACTACTGGTTTTGCGGCTTGCCTGGTCGAGCGCTGCCCACTGGACTCGCTCTGGTAGAACCGCGACTATGCTCCTCGTCAGTTCGTCCTGGACGGCGAACAGGTCTTGCAAATTGCGATCGTAGCGTTGCGCCCAAAGGTGCGTTCCGCTCATTGCGTCGATCAATTGCGCATTGACACGAATTCGATTTCCGACTCGTCTCACGCTGCCTTCGAGCACGTAACGAACGCCAAGATCGCGTGCCACATCGGTAATCCGCACCGCCTTGCCGCGATAGGTGAAAGACGAGTTGCGCGCAACAACGAACAGATCGGGGTAACGTGATAGCTCTGTGATGACGTCTTCTGCGATTCCGTCGGCAAAATAGACGTCCTCGCCAGCTTCACCCATGTTGTCGAAAGGAAGCACCGCAATCGATGGCTTGTCCGGCAGCGTAAGGAGTTTCGCGCCTTGGGTCGGTTGTTCCTCGCTTGGGGCTGGCGATGATGCTGCCGACCGGGCGGCGTAGAGCCGCACCTGCCTATCGATGTTCTTCAATGATCTCTCGCCAAGGTCGTCGAATGTAAACCCGGTTTTCCCGCGGACCTGCTCAAAAGCGTTGCCGGAAAGGTAGACGCCGCCCGGCTCGCATTCATTCTCGACACGGGCCGCGACATTAACGCCGTCGCCGAAGATATCGTTACCGTCGATGATAATGTCGCCGACATTGATCCCGATACGGAACGCGATGACCGGGCTGAAATTTCTGTTTCGTTCGGCCATCTTGTCCTGCACGTGCATCGCACAGGTGACGGCATCGACTGCGCTGGAAAATTCCACCAGCATGCCATCGCCAGTCGTCTTGACGATACGCCCGTTGTGATCGGCGACAGCAGGATCGACAACCTCGCGGCGATGGGCCTTGAGCGCTTCCAGCGTCCCGATCTCGTCGGTGCCCATCAGCCGCGAATAACCGGCTACATCCACCGCCAATACCGCCGCCAGCCTGCGCTGCACCCGCTCACCTGTCACAGAGCCGCTCCGACAAGCTTACCTTACGCAGGGATAAGAGCACGGGAACAGGGTTCTTGCCAGAGCGGCTGAGGGTCGGAATCTGTCCACTTCGCGATGTCCGATCCGGGTCTTGGCCGTGTAAAAACACCCTTGAGGGGGAGATGTCGATCCAAACCTGGGTGCCGGGGATTCAGGCCACGATCGCAGCTATCAGCGGCTTGATCCCGACGATGTTCATGACCCGTGTCAGATTATAGGCCAGGACCGAGAGGGCCATTTCAGCGGCTACTTTTGGAAGCGTTTTGGTCAGGAAGTGCGTCGCCTCCATGCGCGCCTTCATCGTGCCGAACGGATGCTCGACCGTCTCGCGACGTTGGCGTATGGCCTGAGGGTTGTTGTCGAGGCGCTTCTGTACCTCTTCGAGAACGTGCTCATGCTCCCAGCGCGTAATCCACTTCTCCTTGCCAGTCGCACAGCCAGCTTTGAGTGCACAGTCGCGGCATGCATTGGTCCAATAGCGCCGTAGCTGCCGCCCGGCCTCCTCATTGGTGTAGTGGTAGGTCAGCTTTTCGCCAGCCGGACAGCGATACGCATCCTCGTCGCTGAGATAAACAAAGTCCTGTTTGCCAAAGCGACCCCGCGCCTCAAGACCTGATGTCACCGGCTTGGGAAGCGTCACCGCAATTCCAGCCTTGTCGCAGGCAAGGATTTCCTCGCCGCTATAATAGCCCCGATCAGCAACGGCTTCGAGTTTTTCGACACCGAGGACACACCACCATATTCTTTAAGAGCGAAGACCTACCCGTTGAACAGTTGCCGCTCCCGATGCCGTGGAATCCGACCTACAAAGCCTACTGGAAGGCCTTTCTGACGGCGCTCAATCAGCATATAGCGTCAAACCGCGAATACGTTTCCAGCTTCGTGTCGATTGGAGTGGGGGGCCCGACGGCCTCTTCGACGGAAATCATTCTTCCCAATGGCGCCAACAATCCCGGCTGTACAAGCAAGAGTCCGAAGAATCCGAATGCCTGCCCCCTGACCTTGCCCGGCGTTTCCGGTTCTGCCTCGGTGACGGTGTACACGGCGTGGAATTGTCTGTTGGGAAACGCCTATGGAGCCCCGGGAAATTGCCTCCTGCCCGGCTACGGCTTAACCTCGTCCTACATTAATTCGGATCGCGCATTCGTCGAGGAGTGGGCGGCCGCGATCGATATGTATGGTGAGGTTTTCAGCGGAGTGACGCTAATCGTTGTCACGGGGAACGGGCTTCCTAATTTTCCGGTCGCATCCAATCCGTATCTCCAGAATGCACCGCTTGCATTTGGGCCGGATTGCGGCACCAGTTCAACGTCAACGATGGATTGCGCGGCCGAAACCGCGATCGTGGCTTATTTCGCCGGACCGCCCATCGGCGGAGCCAATGCCAAGGCGACTGCGATGGCTGGCTTGACGGCCAGAGACCTCACGGTCCCGACACCGGCTTCGGGCAGCGAACGCGTCAAGTGGCTTACGTACAACACCACTGACGGCCCTTCGGTGCTCAACAGCAGCGGCAGCGGCACCGGCAGCATGGTGCTCGTGTCGCGCATGCTGGGTGGGTTGCAGTTGGCCGGGAAATTTTCCGACACGATTCCCAACGCCCAAGGCGTCTCGCCGATGCAGACGGAGGGATGCTTCAGCTCCCCCCCGTGCCCAATGACGCCGGAGCAAGCGCTCCTCAACGTGTTGACAGCCTATTTTTCAGGCACTTCGGTCGGTAGCGCCTTCCCCAAGGGGGTCACGAGCACATTCCCCTATGGAGGCACGAGCACAATTAAGGTTGGGTCGGAAACCGTCGTCGACGCGCCACTCAACTATCTGCAGATTTGGGACGCCGATATCTTATACGCCCGCGGATGGCAACCATGCACCTGGCAGCAGATGATGACCGCCCCGGCGAAGCCAGGAGGACCACCCCCGGGGTGCATGCACGAGAAAATGAGCAGTCACACCGTCAACGGGGGCCCCGGGCTGGGCAGCAAACTGACCGCGCAGCAGCTGCTCAACATCGCGAGCGAGTTGATCCTAACTCAAACGGCGGAGCCCGTGACCTACCCTTCGATCTGTTGCCCTTCGCCCTACGTGCCGCGCGGAGCATTCCAAGCCGATCCCGTCTGCGTCACGGACGAGCAGGCGAGCCAGGTCATCACAGATAACAACGCGGCTGCAGCGGGCACGACCTATTCGGCCAACTACACCGACTCCTCCTTCTACACCGGCTCCAC
>Ga0210401_10001145_pt1 | contig 31150 bp, 29 predicted proteins | sample IncBWH32MmetaG_FD_150866 | JGI IMG/M metagenome (GOLD analysis project Ga0210401, IMG submission 150866) | Forest soil microbial communities from Barre Woods Harvard Forest LTER site, Petersham, Massachusetts, United States - Inc-BW-H-32-M | ecosystem: Environmental > Terrestrial > Soil >...
ATTTGCAACCAGTTTTCTCGGTGTCTCCGTGGCGAAATCTAGTTATATCGATGCTAAAAATAGGTCCGAAACATTATGAAGCCCTTCGCCAGCACGGCGAGGAAACCTATCCGCACGAATGTTGCGGAGTGCTGCTGGGGCGCATGGATGACGACACGACGCGCATCGTAACTTCGACCGCGCGCTGTGGAAACACCCGCACAGACTCGCCGCAAAACCGTTACAACATCGATCCGCGCGAACTCGTGCGCATTCAGCGCGAGGGCCGCGAGCGTGGCGAGGACATTGTTGGCTTCTACCATTCTCATCCGGACCATCCGGCTCGCTGGTCGCAAACGGATTTTGCTGAGGCGCATTGGATCGGCTGCTCTTACGTCATTACCAGCGTGGGGAAAGGGATTGCAGCAATCACTAATTCTTTCGCGCTCACAGGGACCACCGAGGACGACAAGCAACTTGTCGATGAAGAAATTGAAGTGGGATGATCCACTCGGAGATGCGCAGTAGCGGGATGCGTTATCCAGTGCTGGTTCTGCGTGATTTTCACATCCCAGAAGAGCTCTTCACAGAAAAAATGTCGCGGCTGGCAGTCTCTGGTCGTTTCCTGGAAACGCGTTGGCAAGAGCTTTGAGCGAACCTCGTTACGCCGGATGCACCAAATCCGGTCACCCGCCTGTGGACGGCGTGCACTCGGCTGAAAATACGCGAGTTGCAAGCGCACGTTTTTCGTTGACTGCAAAAATAGAAAGAGTAGAAACATAATCGTTCTTTGACAGCTTCTAAAGTTTTTCCGGTTGGTGCGGCGTCCGGGACTCAAGCGCAGTCACCCTCTTCACGAAAGTGACCAGGGAGGGCAAGCAAGGGTCGATTGCAAAGCGCTGGTCGAGGAGAACAAGAAGAAACGTCGAAGGCAGGATAGAGTTCCGAGGCGTTGGGTAGGTTTTTCCGGTTGGCGGTAAGCCCGGAGCCCGAGCGAAGATCGCGTGTGGCATCCCGTCAAGGGAGGCTGCGATAGCAGGTCGAGCAAGGGTCGAACGCGAGCTACTGGCCGAGACGAATGGACCCAACACCACCTCGGAACTCTTAAACTTTTGCGGGACGACTAAGTCTTCGATCTGCATCGCCAGCGATCTCCACAAACCTCCCGGAGCAATTAGAACCGCAACGCAGCTCGCACGATGCGGAATTGGTAAGCGGAATTTCGCAAGCAATGGGCCGACGAGCGCGAAGGCGAACGGAGCTGCAAAGAGCGTGCGACGGCGCCACTTATTTAGGCTGCATCAAGATTCCCACCCTCTTTCCAACCCTCCCCAGCACTTCCAGGGCCTGCTCTAACTCCTCCGGCGTGTGGGTCGCCGTCATGATGGTGCGGATGCGGGCTTTGCCTTCGGGAACGGTGGGGAAGGCGATGCCGGTGCCGAGGACGCCTTCTTTGAACAGTTCGCGGGAAAAGTCCATGGTGAGCTTGCCGTCGCCGATGATGATTGGGGTGATCGGCGTCTCGCTGGCCGGAGTGGCGCGCCCGCCGATGTCGAAGCCGAGCAGGCCGAGTTCTTTTTTCCAAAAGCGCGTGTTCTCCCAGAGCTTCTCGATGCGCTCCGGCTCGTTTTCCAAAACGTCGAAAGCCGCAATGCAGGTCGCCGCGACCGACGGCGGATGCGAGGTTGAAAACAAGAACGGCCGCGCGCGGTGATAGAGAAAGTCAATCAGATCGCGGGTACCGCAGACGTATCCGCCCAGAGCACCGATTGCCTTCGACAAAGTTCCGACCTGAATATCGACGCGGCCGTGCACTTTGAAATGATCCACCGTGCCACGGCCGTTGCGGCCGAGAACGCCGGAGGCGTGCGCATCGTCGACCATCATTATTGCGCCGTACTTCTCCGCGACGTCGCACAAGCCGGGCAGCGGGCCGATATCACCATCCATCGAGAAGACGCCGTCGGTGATCAGCAGCTTCTTGCCAGGCTCGTCTTTTACACTGGCCAGTTGTTCTTCGGCGTGCGCAACGTCTTTGTGGCGGAAGACCAGAATCTTCGCCCGCGACAATCGGGCGCCATCGATGATCGAAGCGTGATTCAGCGCGTCGGAGATAATGAAATCGTCTTTGCCCAGCACGGCCGACACCGTCCCCGCATTCGCCGCGAAGCCTGACTGGAACACGACGCACGCTTCCACGTTCTTGAAACGCGCGATTTTTTCTTCCAGCTCCATGTGGATCTTCATCGTTCCGGCAATGGTACGCACGGCACCCGATCCCACGCCGTACTTGCGTGTGGCTTCGAGCGCGGCCTCCCGCAGCTTGGGATGTGTGGTCAGCCCTAAGTAGTTGTTCGAGGCGAGGTTGATGACCTTCTTGCCGTCGAAGGTGCAGACGGGCGCTTGCTCGTCGTCGAGCACGCGCAGCTTGAAGTGCGTGCCTTTGGCTTTGAGTTCGTCGAGCTGATCGGTGAGATATGAAAGCGGGTTGGTGCGGGTTGCGGTGGTCATGGTTTCCTCAGAGTTCTTTGCCGCGTGCTCACGCGGATCAACGCGGAGCATTTCGGCTCAATGCTGACTACCATTACGCGATCCGGAAGTCCCTCGCTGGTAGAGATCCTTCGACTTCGTGATGGCTCCGCTTTGCGGACCCCTCACTTCGCTCAGGACGACAACGATTTAAAGTCGCGTCTTAAGTTGCGTTCATCCGCGTTCATCCGCGTTCATTCACTTGAACCAGGGTTGCGGAGTTGCGTAGTCAAAACATGATCGGATTTCCGGTCTCAATGCTGGCTTCGCAAAGCTGCTTCATATTATTGAAAAACTCCTTCTCCGACTCGGCCAGGATGTCGCTGGAGTGGAGCACGGTGTTCACTTCTTTCAGCAGCGCGGGCGATTTCTTGACTGGAATCCAGTCGCCAGTGTGCGTGCCATCGTAGAGAACTTTTTCCAGGAGAATCGGGAAACGGGGCCCCGGTTTGCCCTGCAAGCCGCGCAGAAAGCCGCGCAGATTTTTCACGCGCGTGATGTTGCCGAGAAACAGGGACAGCAGAAATCCCTCGTGCTGGCAAGAGCTCATCACCCATCGGTCGTGTGCTTCCCATTCTTCCTCCGAGGGCTCGCCGATCAAAATGGGCTCTCCAGATTCGTCGAAAGCGAGCCGGTCAGGGAATGGATGCGGCTTGGCCTTGCCGTTGCGAATGCAAGTGCAGCGCACGAATGCGTCAAGGGCCATGAAATACACTTCCAGCGGCAAATGTGATCCTGCTTGGGCTTACTCGCTTTACGCTTTCGCGGACATAACCCACCCTGAGCTTGCCGAAGGGAGTGTCCGCGCTACACTCATCTCACGCCGTTGGGATAAACCAGTATTTTACTGGCTTCGCCGGTCTTGAGGCGCTCCATCGCGGCTGAAAACTCTTTCATCGGAATGCGGTCCGTGATTACTGGATGCAGGCTGAGCTTGCCCGCTTTCAACAACGCCGTCATCTGGTACCAGGTTTGGTACATGCGACGCCCGTTGATGCCCTGCACCGTGATGCCTTTGAAAATAATATCTTCGGAAAAGTTGAGTGAAATCGGTTTCGAGGTCAAGCCGAGGAGGGAGATTCTGCCGCCGCGGCGGACTATATCGAAAGCGGTGCGAATCGAGTTGGGATGCCCCGCCATTTCTAGCACGACGTCGACGCCGAGGCCGCCGGTTTTTTCCATCACAACGGCGCTGGCATTTTCTTTCGACGGATCGATTACGTAGTCTGCCTTCATCTCGCGCGCGATCTTGCGGCGGTGCTCGTTCACTTCGATGGCGAACACACTGGTGGCTCCCACCGCCCTCGCCACCGCAATGGCAAACAGTCCGATCGGCCCGCATCCCGTGATGGCGACAGTTTTCGCGGCAATCTCGCCGGCCAGAACGGTATGCACTGCATTTCCCAGCGGATCGAGAATCGACGCGTATTCCAGCGGGATCGCGGGATCCAGCTTCCAGATGTTCGACTCCGGTATCACCACATATTCCGCGAATGCGCCATCGGCATCCACGCCGATAATTTTCACATTCTGGCAAATATGAGCCTCGCCGGTGCGGCATTGCAGGCACTTTCCGCAGGCTACGTGCATCTCCGCGGAAACGAAGTCACCTTCCTTGACGCTGCTGACCTCGTTGCCGAAAGCCGAGACTTCGCCGCAAAATTCGTGCCCTGGGATCAGCGGCGGGTGAATGCGGTTCTGCGCCCAGCGGTCCCAGTTGTAGATGTGCAGGTCAGTGCCGCAGATCGATGCGACCTTCACCTTCACCAGCACATCATTCGGACCGAAGGCGGGAATGTTCACTTGCCGGATCTCCGCGCCCGGCGCGGCCTCCGGTTTAACTACAGCCAGCATTGTGGGGGGCATGAAGTCTACCTATGGAAAATCAGGTTCAGACGCAAACGTATGATTTTAGCACCACGAGAATGCTGCTGCTCGGGAGTTCGCGAAACAAGGTTGACTTTTGGTGGGAACGCGGTAACCTCTAGGCACCGTCTCAGGCGTGCCGGCAGGGTTCAACTCTGGCCGCTTCTCCAAACCAAATTTTTTTGTTCGAGGTTGCTATGCGCAAACTAGCCATCTTCTGTGTGTTTGCCTGGTTGTTGGGAGCAGTTACGCCTGGCTGGTCCAGCACCGAAACGGTCTTGCACGCATTTAGGGGTGCCCGCTTCGACGACGGAGCTGACCCGGTTGCAGACCTGGTTTATGACCCGGTCACCAATTTGGTTTATGGCGTCACCAACACCGGAGGGACCGGCACGGCTTGTGCAGCACATTGCGGCACGGTGTTCGCCGTCAACCACGACGGCACTTTCTATAGTGTCGTCTCCAACTTCCAGGGCGGGATCGACGGCGCGAATCCGCAGGCCGGGTTGGTCGCCGATGCCGCCGGTAATCTCTACGGCACGACCTACAACGGCGGGACGCACAACTTGGGCACGGTCTTCAAGCTGACTTATTCGGGCGGACAGTTTCAGGAAAGCGTCCTGCTTTCATTCTCCGGCAAGACCGCCACTCACGTCAGCGGCGCACATCCTCTGAGCCGGCTCGTTCTGGACGCAAACGGAAACCTTTATGGAACCACTTACGCCGGAGGGGCTTCGAATCACGGCGAGGTTTTCGAATTGACGGTTTCAGGAACAGAGCAGGTTCTGTTGTCGTTTACAGGGGCTAACGGAGAAAATCCAAAAGCTGGAGTGGTTTTTGGCTCAGGCGGCGTTCTGTGGGGAACCACATATCGCGGAGGAGGCCCCAACTTAGGCACGGTGTTCCAACTGGGTCAGTCGGGAGGAATATGGCAGCTAAATTTCTCGTTTCCGTTCGCCGGACCGAATGGCGCCAACCCCGCCGGGGCGGTCGTCCTGGACGCCTTCGGGAACGTCTTCGGAACCACGCAGTTTGGCGGTCCCGCGGGCTGTGCGATTGCGGCCGCGGGTTGCGGCGTTGTGTTTGAACTACAGCCGAACGGAAATGGCTATACCGAGACGGCAATCTACAATTTTTCCGGCGGGCCGATGGACGGCGCGGCTCCGTTGGACGACCTGACATTGGAAGCGGACGGAACAGGAACTGATCTTTACGGGACCGCGAGCGAGGGAGGAACGCTTGGAGGAAACTGCTCGACGGTGGGCTGCGGGACGGCCTTTGTGCTTTGCAGCCAGACTTCGAGTTGCTCCGGTTCGGCAAACTGGACGATATACCCGCTGGTCGACTTTACCGGCCTGCATGGCTTAGACCCCGGTCGCAAGCCGGCGGCTGGGCTGCTTATTCCGCCGCCGGGCTTCGATTCCACACCGCACGGAAAGGGCGGATGCACAAGCGCGTGCCTCGGAACTGTTTCTCAAGGCGCGGCGAACGGGAATGGAGCTGTCGTTTCGCTCACGGGCCCAGGCAATTGAAGGCTCGATAGTCGCTGATCGGCTGGGACACTCAATGCAGCTTGCTACATTCCATCTTCGCCTGCGCCAGCAAACTGACGTCGCTATCTCCGTCCTGCCAGAGAGTCAGGAAGCTGCGGTAAGCAGCCTCAGCTCTGGGCAGGTCTCCTGAACCAGCATAGGCTCGCGCCAGCTGCAGATTGGCGAGCGCGCCGAGAGTGAAGTTCCAAACTAATCCTCGGTGGTCCACAATCTTCTGAAATTCGGCGGCGGCCTTTTCCCATTGCTTCGTGAAAAGGTACGCTTGGCCACGCAAATAAGCCGGATAAAGAGTTCCACCTGAAGTAAAGGGCGGCTGGTTTCCACCTAGCTCGTAGGATTCAGCCACCTGCAGTTCGTCGATCGCCTGCGACGGATTCTTTCTCGCGATCTGGATTGCGGCGCGGATGCTGGGTAGCCAGTAGTTGGTCATCAGGGTATCTGTAGCAAAGCGCTTTTCCAAGTCCTTCGCGATTGCCTCTGCCCGATCAAGGCTGCCAGCTCGCGCGAAAGCCAAAGACGCTGCCACCTGCACGTTCCTCGTCGGGGACAGGGCGAGCGCGGCGCTGGCATCCCGAACTGCCTGGATTTTGTTCCCCAGCTCTGCCTCCCGCAGTGCGCTCGTCACTTGCCACTCGGCAGCGGTCTCTTTTGAACCGGCGGCAAGTGCCGAAGCAATGGCCCGCCGCGAAAACTCGCGAGCATTGCTCAGTCGTCCATGAAAAGCTTCTGTATCCGATTGGCTGGCAAGAATGGCGGACTCGAACTCTGGCTTGCCCTTCGAAGCAGCGAGGCAGCGCTCCTCTTCCTTGGTGTCATTGAGCAAAAAAGCCAGTTGATAGGAATTTTCGAGCAGCGATTCGTCCAGCTTTCTCTCTCGCGCTTCGCTGAGCAGAGCTTTGGCTTGATCCAGACGATCCAGGTACATGTAGTCATAAGACAGGTTCTGGTAGACCAGCTGATTGTTGCTCTTGAGCCGAAACGCCTGCAGGTCGTTGTCCAGTGCCGAGTCCAGCCGTCCTAACTCAGACGCCACCAGTCCCGACTGAATATAGGCGGCAGGTGTGCGCGGATAGATCTGCTTCCACGCCTGAAAAACCTGTAGAGCTTTTTCCAGCTCTCCTGTCACGTACAAATAATAGTTCGACTCAATGAGCAACTTTTCGCGCTCGCTAACCCGTCCTCGAAGCTCATATGCCTTGCCCACAAACTGGGCGCACAACGCGGTTTCTCCCAGGTTGCAATATGTGGTCCCCATGTCCGAATAAGCCAGAGCGAAACTTGGATCCAGTTGCAACGCGCGCTGAAACAGCGGCACCGCGGTTGCGTCTCCCTGAGAGCGCCAGGTAGTGATCGCTACGCTGAAAATTTGCAGCGCCTCCAGTGATGATGTCGTCGCCTGCTCCAGCGGCGCGTCGTATTTTCCTACCGAGGCCAGCGACTCGCCTAGTTGGCCACGCAATCTCCGCGCCGCTTGATGCAGGCGCGACAAGACTTCCTCGCGACGAGGGGCCTCCTCCTGCTCCATCCCCAACGTCTTGCCGCTGGCACAATCTGATGCGCTCAACGTGATCGCGTAGTGCGTACCCAGGGTCGCTATGCTGCCCGTGAGCATCGCTTTACTGCCGGCACGCTGGCACACTTGACGCGCAATTTCTGGCGTCAGCGGCGAATCGGGAGGGCGTCCCATATAACGCAGCTGTTTGGTCACGTCATCGTACGAAAGGATGTTGAGGAATGGGGATTGGCCCAAATCGGCTGCCAGGCCTGCCTTCAGAGCCTCGGCGAAAACAGGGTCGTCCGTGGTGTTGGCGAAATCGGCCAGCACTACGGAATCTTTCTCCGTGAGGCCGGAAGATTTTCTCCAGTGCAACCATCCGGCTATGCCCGCGAACAAAACGGCTGCGACAGCGGCATACCAAATACGCCGACGCGTCTGCGTTTTGGCCGCAAGTAGTTCCGACTGTGTGGCAAATTCATTTTGGCGGCGCAGAGCGGTCAGTTCGTCTCTGATTTCGGCTGCGCGTTGGTAGCGCGAATTGCGATCTTTCTTAAGGGATTTTTGGATGACAGCCTCAAGCTTTGGCGGAACTTCATGGCGAATCTCTGAGGGCGGCACAGGCTTGGCATTTAGGATCGCTTGGCAGACAGCCGGTGCGTTTGGCGCTTCGAAGGGCAAGCACCCCGTCGCCATTGCATAAAGAGTGATGCCGAAGGAGAAAAGATCGGTGCGGGCATCTAACTCTTCGCCTCGTATTTGCTCCGGCGCCATATAGGCCGCCGTGCCCGCAATTGTTCCCGCAGCGGTCTGCAAACCATCGGCAATTGCCGCCGCGACGGGTTCGGACTTGGCCTGGAAATTTCGGACTTTGGCGATTCCAAAATCAAGAATCTTTGCATGTCCGCGCTGCGTGATGAAGATGTTCGCCGGCTTTATGTCGCGATGCAACACGCTGGCACTGTGGGCCGCCTCCAGAGCGTCGGTGATCTCGATCGATAGATTGATCACGGTCCCGATGTCCAGCAGTCCCTCGCCCAGGCGCTGCTTCAAGGTCATGCCGTCGAGGAACTCCATTGCGATGAACGATCGGCCGGCGTGATTGCCCACTTCGTAGATCGTGCAAATATTCGGATGGTTGAGGGCGGATGCGGCCTGCGCTTCCCGCTTCAGGCGCGCCTGCGCCTGAGGATCAGTTGCCGATTCGGAGGGAAGAAACTTCAATGCTACAAATCGCCGGAGGTCGGGATCTTCGGCTTTGTAAACCACCCCCATGCCGCCGGCGGCTACGAATTCAACAATCTTGTATCGGCCGGCGATGACCTCACCTGCGCTGAACTCGACGGAATCGCTCGGCCACAAGCGGGCCACGGCGGGCGAAGAGAGAAAACCGCTTGCTTCTCGGTATTCGCTGAGCAGGCGCTGCACTTCCCGGCAAACGTCGGGGTCCTGACATCGGTCGGCAAGGAACTGGGCTACTTCCTCAGGCGGAAGATCCTGGGCAGCCTCAAAAAGGCTCTTAACTATTTCCCACTTCGCGGGCTGCGTTTCCATGGCTGGCCTTCAGCTCGCCGTGAAGCCAGGCTTTGGCTACGGTCCAGTCGCGTTTCACGGTCTTTGGAGAGATGCCCAACGCCTCTGCGGTTTCTTCGACTGTCGATCCGCCGAAATACCTCAGCTCGACAATCTTGGCCTGACGGGGATCCAAGGCCGACAGCGCTTGCAGAGCGCGATCGAGCTCCAGAAATTCCTCGGCGCGCTCGGGCGAAAAAACAATCGCATCGTCCAGAGGCGCTTCATCGCGGCCACCGCCTCTTTTTTCCCTCATATGACCGCGGGCGTAGTCGACGAGAACGCGCCGCATGACTTGAGCGGCAACTCCGAAGAAGTGCGCACGATTCTGCCAGTTCACTGAGTGCTGACCCACTAGCTTCAAATACGCCTCGTGAACCAGTGCCGTGGTTTGCAACGTGTGATCCGGACGCTCACGCCGCATGTAGCCCTCAGCCATGCGCCGCAGTTCGTTGTAAACCAGCGGAATCAGCTGTGGCCCCGCTTCCGCGTTTCCTCTGGCCATTTCGGTCAGCAGTGCTGTTACGTCGGCGGAATTGGAATCCATGCGGTATTCCACCTCAGTGAATTGTTGGGGGGCTCCCGAATGAGCTCCCATTCTAACCGACGGCGTCATCCCGAGCGCAGCCGTTTTTCAGCCGAAGCAACGGATCTTTTCTTTCTCTGGTCCGGTGCGTCAGCCAAAACTGCATCCGGCCTGGATTCTGATCCGCTAGTTACGGTGCCGGCTGCGGCCAGGAATTGCTGCTTCGCCCACTCGTTACGCTCGGGGTTTGGCCCGTTGCGGTGGCATTGCGTTGCCGCGTTCTCCCAATCTCGTTTCTGGACGTGCTCTATTAATGTGGGGAAGCCCTTAAACAACCCGATGACTCCTAGATTGAAGATCATGTCGAGCAGTCCAAGCTTCGCCGGATCTGGGAAATTCGGGTAGGCGGCAAAACGCTGACTCAGTTGTTCATCGAAGTAAGTCAGGTGTTGGCGAAGAAGAGAATCGATCTCCGGGTACGGCAAAACTGGAGAACCAGGAGCGCGATAGAAAGCTGGCAATTTAGCGCGGGGAAGAGCTGATACTCGCTCATAATCGGCCAGGATCACAGCCGGAGCGACGGGCTGGCTATCTGCATCTACAAAGCCCAGCGACTGCGCCCGCGACGCGTTTGCGAGCATTTCTCCAACGCCTACAGTCACGAAGCCCTTGGTGTCCAGGTACATCCAAGGCACGATTCCTTCGAACCCTTCCAAGTGGGCCAGGGAGTCATCGAGGTAGGCCATGTTTCTGATTCCTTATCTGACTTTTGAAGTCACTTTACCACGCAAGCGGCAGCGTCGATGAGTGAGCGTTTTTCTTACAGCCATCCCTTGGTGCGAGCCAACCGCGCGGCCTCCACCCGATTGCTTGCTCCTAATTTGCTGATCGCCTCGGAAAGGTAATTTCTTACCGTGCCGTCGGAAAGGCCCAACTGCGCAGCGATTTCGCCGCTGGCCATACCTTCGCCCGCCAAGCGTAAGACCTGGCGTTCGCGATCCGTGAGCGGGTCCATTTCGCCCCAGGCTTCCATCGCGAGTTCGGGGTGGATCACTCGCAAGCCCTGGTGGACGCGGCGAACGGCGTCGGCGAGCTCTTCTGCGCGCATGTCCTTCAGTAAATATCCCGAGGCGCCCGCTTCCAGCGCACGGCGTAAATATCCGGCCCGTGCAAACGTGGTGACGATGACGACGCGGGTTCCAGTGCGCCGGCGCTTCAACTCCGCGGCAACGTCGAGGCCGCTCATGTGGGGCATTTCAATATCGGTGATGAAGACGTCGGGCTTGTGTGCCAGTACGGCCTCCAGCGCCTCTTTCCCATTGCGCGCTTGCGCCATTACAGAAATATCGCCTTCGATTTCCAGCAAGGCAGCCAAAGCTCCCAGCACCATGCCTTGATCTTCGGCCAGAACCACGCGAATGGTCTTGCGGCATTCTTTTGCGTTTTCTCTCGCCGGGGGACTCACTTTGGGCTGCCCTCGGCCTTCTCGACCATTTCCTTCAGGGGCAGGGTGATCACCAGTGTAGTCCCAGCCGCAGTATCGCGAATGAGTGTCCCTCCCAGCATTTCCACGCGTTCGCGCATGCCGCGCAATCCATTGCCTTCGTCAGTCGAACCGCCGCGGCCATCATCCTGAATTTCAAGACGGCACGATCCGTTTTGTTGTTCGAGGCGCATGCGGCAGGCATGGGCGTTGGCGTGCCGCACCACATTGGTGACTGCCTCACGCACGGCAAGTGACAGAACACTCTCCTGAACCGCAGGAAGTTTCACCGTTGTGGCGGCATCGCATTGAACGGTCAGCCCCGCAGTTTCGAGCGTGGTCTTGGCTTGCGCCAGTTCCGCCACCAATCCGCGCGAGCGGTATCCGCGAATCGCATCGCGCACGTCGGAGAGAGCCTGCCGTGAGATCTGCTCTACTTCGCCGATTTCCTTCCCCGCGCGTTGCGGATCGCGATCGATCAGCTTACCGGCGAGTTCCGATTTCAGGGTAATGATTGATAACGTGTGTCCCAAAACATCGTGCAGATCACGAGCGATGCGTTCCCGTTCCGCAACTTTAGCCAGATTTTCGATCTCCTCGCCTGCCCGAATCAGTTTCCTGTTGGTACGGTTCCTTTGCGCGAAGTGAATGTTACTGATCCCGATCACGAACGCCAGGCCGTTCGAAAACAGTAGAAACCACCCGTTGAGATGGAAGAACCACCAGGTAAATACTCCTGCCGCTTCGACGACGAACAGAACTTTGAATCCGTCGGCCTCGTTGTCGACGATGAAGGGCCCGCAAGCCGCCGCGAAGATGAAAAAGGTCGTGGCGCCGCCGTTGTATTTGGCAAAGCCAAACCCCATCAGAACCATAGCGGCGAGGTGCAGCAACCCCTGGCGACAGCTTACCCAGAACAGACTGAAGTACAGGACAAGAAAAACCGCGGTTGCCAACAGGGTGATGCACCATACCAGCGCGCTGGCGTGGCTTACGATGGGATCCGTAAAGAAAAAGCCGAAGTACAGGACCGAGTAAATCGCCCATGTGAACTCGCTGTTCTTGGGGATCAGTCTCATGCGACCCAGTACACCCCGCATTCATTTCGCATTGGGTACGTGGAAGTGCTAGGCGGAAGAGGCATCCCGGTCACGGCATTCATCGTCATGATCACCTCTTCTATTCTCTCTCCGCGTCAATTGCGAATTCGGCGGGAAATTGCTCCGGCGGCTGAATACCAGACTAACGCTGCCGCCGGAATCAGCACCAGTAGCCAGGGTGTGCCACCGTAAAACGCCAACACTCCGAAGACCAGCAAGGCTGCTGTCGATCCGTACCCCTTTTTCGCGTCGACACTCATGACGGTTGCCCCTCCCTAGCCGTACATTTTCTCCTGATCGCGCTGGAAGCCGATACGGGCGACGCCCAGGCAGATCATGGTGAAGGCGAGCAATACTTCCCAGTGGCCGGCGGCCGATTCATGACGCCCAGCTCCCACCACTCCCAGGGCAAGTTGAGACAGGTGATACGAAGGCAGTACGAGGGCAATTTTCTGAACGACCTGAGGCAAAAACATGAATGGGACCCACAAGCCGCTACAGAATGACATGGGAAGATAGATCAGGTTGATGGTGGGCGGAGCCGAGTTTGGACCGGCAAAATAGCCGACGGCCAGGCCCATGGCGGAAAATGGCAGCGAACCGGCCACCAGCGTTCCGAGCAGCTTGGCGAAATCGGCAACCGGCATTCGCACGCCGCCCAGCGTAACTCCGAGCAGAAACAGTGCGAGCACCACGGTGGTGCTGAATATCATGCTGGTGATGACCTTGGCGGCGAAGTAGGCGAATGGCGGCATGGGGCTGGCGCGCTTCACCTGTAACCATCCCAGGCCGCGATCGGAGGCCAGACCGGCTGCGGTTCCGAACAACGACGCCCCCATCACGCCGAAGGTGCCGTACGTAGCGATGAGATACGTAGGAACGCTGGTGCGTCCGATTGACTCTTTCGAGTTCAGCACCAGCCCGAACAGAACATAAAACATAATTGGGAAGCTGAGCACCGAGGCCGTGTACATGCGGAGGCGGAGATTTTTTAGAAATTCGTACTTTGCTTCTTTGAAATAAATCGTCACGGCATGACGCGGCGAACGCTCGATTGACTCGGGGCTCAGTGCGATGGTTGCGGTGCTCATAGCATCTCTCCTTCAAGCGCTTCCGCGCTGCTTCCGGTGAAGTGATCAGTTGGAACTGTTTCCGTCTCGATTCGCGTCCTGGGTCAGCGCGAGGAAAGCTTCCTCCAGGCCTGCGCTGTTGATTTCAAGGCCGGAGACTGTCGAGTCTCGCGCCAGAAGTTCGCGCACGACAGGCTCTGCCTCTCTGGCGTGGATTTCTACGGCTTCGCGGTCGTCTTTTACCTCCGTCACTCCCGGCAACTGACGCAAGCTGTCGGTGCTAAGACTCGTGATGCAACGAATCCGCTTGCCGCTGGTTTTGGCCTTGATCTCGGTGGGAGTACCCTGCGCAATGATTTCACCTTGATTGATAACCGCAACCCGGTCAGCCAGCGCATCGGCTTCCTGCAGATAGTGAGTAGTGAGCAGCACGGTTTTTCCCCGCTGCACCATGTGGCGAATCTCATCCCACAGTAGCCGTCGCGCTTCTACATCGAGACCGACGGTTGGCTCGTCCAAGAAAATCAAATCGGGATCGCCGCAAATAGCTAGAGCAAAGAGAACTCGCTGTTTCTGGCCGCCGGAGAGATCGCCGAACTTGCGGTCGCTTATTTTCTCGAGCCCCGCGGCTGAGAGGACTTCGGCCAGGGGCATGGGTTTTGCGTAATAGCTGGAAAACAAATCAATGTGCTCCCGGACGCGAAGCGTCTCGGGAACCCTTCCCACCTGCAACATGGCACCGGTGCGCATGCGATTTTGCGGATTGGTGGGGTCACCTCCAAGAACTCGCACTTTCCCGGAGTTGGGCTGCAGCAATCCAAGCAGCAGCTTTACCGCGGTTGTTTTGCCCGCGCCGTTTGGTCCTAGCAGGGCCACGACCTCGCCCGCACATACTCGAAAATCGACATCGCGCAGGGCTTTGATATTGTCGTAGTTCTTGTTTACGCCCTCAAGACTCGCCACGATGAAGTCGGAGCGTGCGGATCGTACGGTCGAGGGTGAGGGTTCCACTTGTTCTACGGTTGCGATCATCTTCAGTCCTCCCAGCACTCAGTCGCCGAAGGGCGGATCGGCTATTCCTTCCCGCCCAGTGGTGCCATCATCGCGGAAGGATGCCCGCCGCACCAGTGCCTTCCATCACGCAGCGGGCGTGACAAATGTCATTTGCATAACGCAATCAGTCTTCCTCATATAATCAGAAGTCATGTCCCGTCCGGGGTATTCTGAAATGCTCTCCTTGGCGATCGCCGAAGCGCGCCAAGGTTTGGCGGAAGGCGGCATCCCAATTGGCGCCGCGATTTTTGACCAGAACGGCGGAGTGCTGAGTGCCGGACGCAACCGCCGCGTACAGCAGGGCGATCCTTCGTTGCACGGCGAGACTGACGCCTTTCGCAGGGCAGGACGCCAACGTAGCTATCGCCACCTCATCATGGTAACGACGCTGGCGCCCTGCTGGTATTGCAGCGGCCTGGTACGGCAGTTTGGCTTCGGTACAGTAGTGGCTGGCGAGAGCCGAAATTTCCAGGGAGGACTGGAATGGTTGCGCTCGCTGGGAATTAATGTCGTCGATCTCGATTCCGAAGAGTGCATCACGATGTTAGCCGCGTACATTCGCGCTAATCCAGCGGTTTGGAATGAGGACATCGGCGCAGAGTAATCGCTGACGGTTGGAGCCGCATTGTATGAAATTCGACAAACAATTACTGCCGCGCCTTCCCAAAGTTCTGCTGCACGAACACTTGGACGGCGCGTTGCGGCCGCAGACGATTATTGATCTCGCCAAAGAGGCCAGGTACACCGGGCTTCCTACGACCAATCCTAAGGAGTTATCGCGTTGGTTTTTCCGTGGAGCCAATCAGGGCAATCTTGCCAAGTATCTGGAAGGCTTTGCCCACACGATCGCGGTCATGCAGACAGAAGAGGCCCTGCAACGCGTTGCCTACGAACAAGCTGAAGACCTGAGCCGGGATGGAATCGTCTATTTTGAAACGCGCTTCGCCCCCGTTTTTCACACACAGAAGGGACTGACGCATCAGCAGATTGTCTCCGCTGTGTTGAAGGGACTGGAGCGAGGGCGAAAAGACTTTGGAATTTCCTCCGGCTTGATTATCTGTGCCATGCGCAACATGAATGTATCGCTTGAAATGGCTGAGCTTGCCGTCGACTTTCGCGCGCGCGGTGTTGTCGGCTTCGATCTTGCGGGCGAGGAAGGCGGCTATCCTCCCAAGAAGCACGTCGACGCTTTTCACTACATTCAGCGCGAGAACTTCAATATCACAGTTCACGCCGGTGAAGGGTATGGGAAGGAGTCGATCTGGCAGGCTATCCAATACTGCGGAGCGCACCGCATCGGGCACGGAACGCGGCTTATTGAAGACATCGCTGTTGCAGACGGGAAGGCCATGAATTTGGGCGACCTTGCGCAATATGTACTCGACAAACGAATTCCGCTGGAGATTTGCCTGCTCAGCAACGTTCACACCGGCGCTACTCCAAGTCTGGCCGAGCATCCTTTCCGAATCTTTTATCAGGAAAAATTTCGAGTGACATTGAATACCGACAACCGGCTGATGAGCCAAACGACGATGAGTCAGGAATTTGAAGCCGCTGCCGAGACGTTTGGGCTTTCGCTCGAAGACTTTGAAAAGATCACCATCAACGCCATGAAGAGCGCTTTCTTGCCCTACAAGGAGCGCTGCCACTTCATCTATTCTGCGATTAAGCCTGGCTATGCCAAAATTCGCGAGTCGATCCAGGCGCACTAATCCAAAATGAAGAACCCATTCATGGCGCGCGCCATTCAACTCTCCATTGAAAACGTCCAGGGCGGACGAGGCCCATTCGGCGCCGTGATTGTGAGAAATTGCGCGATTATCGCTGAGGGTGCGAATCAGGTCACGGCCACGAACGACCCTACTGCGCACGCCGAAGTGCTCGCCATTCGAGAGGCCTGTCAGAAGCTTGGCATCTTTGATCTTGCCGGATGCGAAATCTACAGTTCTTGTGAGCCGTGCCCGATGTGTCTGGGCGCAATCTACTGGGCCCACCTCTCGCGCGTTTACTACGCGAACTCCGCTTCGGACGCGTCCGCGATTGGATTTGACGACTCGCTCATCTACCGCGAACTCACACAGCCGCATGCACAGCGTAAGATTCCGATGATGCAAATGATGCGCGACGAGGCATTAGCCGCTTTTGAAGTATGGGACAGCCTCCCGAACAGACTTCGATATTAGGTTCGGTAGACACGTACGTCGGTTTTTTACGCGACTCGTAATCCTGAGCACAGCCGTTCTTCAGGCGGAGCGAAGGGCCTGTCCTTGAAAGAACCTCCCCTTAACTGGTTCGGGCCCTCAGCCAAACTGAACCTCCCTTCGCCGCCGGAAAGGAAGCTGATGAAGGGCGCGATGGAGTCGGAGGTTGTTCTACTGCTTGAGCGCGATGGTGTCCTGAGTGATTTGATCAAATGTCGTCACTGCTTTCGCATCTGCTTCGAAACCACGCTGGGCTACGATCAAATTCGCAAATTCGGTGGCGATATCCACGTTCGACAATTCCAGAGATCCGCCAGAAAGGGTTCCCAATCCGCCTGCCCCCGGAACCCCAACGACAGCGGGCCCCGAGGCCAGAGTTGGCGTGAAATCTGTGTTGCCTTCGAGTTGGAGTCCGTTCTCATTGGCAAAATTGGCGAGAGCCAGTTCTCCCAGCGCTTGCGTCTTACCATTGGTAAACGACCCGGTAATCGTGCCATCGGAGCCAATCGTGAAATTGGCGAGCGATCCGCTGCTGCTGCCGTCCTGTCCGATCGACGACGTACTGCTGGGCGCGGCTACCTGCGTGATCACAGGAGATGTACCGTTCAGAAGGTTCCAGTTGAAAGTCTGATTGGTGGCCCCATCGGCGAAGCCGGCAATCGGAATTCCGGTCACATTCGCCAACTTCACCGGCGTCACGGGCACGGTAATCGTATCGCCGGAGGCGAAGGCGACCGAGCCCGAGTTGATCGTGAAATCGAGTTGACTGGACGTGAAGGGAGCTCCGACTGTCGCTGTTCCCAGGGTCCCCGATACCGATCCAGTCACGGAAAATTGGGTTGCGCTGGTCGCTGTCAGGGTAATGGTTTGCCCCACGGTAGCGGCAGTTGCGGCGAGCCCGGAGACCGTTCCGTTTCCGGCGTTAGTTCCTCCGTAGGCGGGCACACCCGCACCTCCGCTGTTTCCGATCATGACGCCATTTCCGTTGAACGTTAGAGTGCCGCTTGCAAGAATTCCGGTCGGAGCGACGCCGCCGACGGCATTCAGATCCGCTGGCGGGATGCCGAGACTGTAGCTCCAGGTATTTGGGCCGGTATTGGTAAAGGTATAAGTCAAGCTGTGGGCAGCGCCCAGCGAGTCATAGATTGTGACCGGTGTGGAGAAGGTGCTTCCGATGCCGGTGGCCGCGTCAAGATTCGAGGTTAGCTGGACATTCCCGGTAGCCGAAGGCGGACTAATGGTTCCTGCGCCGAGTTGGAGCGGTACAATGCCCGCGCCGGTATTCACGACTCCGTTCACCGCTGGGTAGCCCAGCACCTGCTGCCCATCCGAGGTAACCAGAAAATTGTTGGCGTCAACCGAAAAGTTGCCCGCCCGCGTGTAGCTGGTAATGCCGCTCGAATCCTTCACCGCAAAAAAGCCGGCGCCTTGAATGGCCACATCGGTGGGTACGCCGGTGGCCGAGACGCTACCCTGCGTGAACAAGGAAGGTAGTGAGCCGATCTGCGTGCCCGCACCCACCTGGATGGGGTCGCCCGCCCCGGTCGTGCCAAGGCTCTGATAAAACAAATCGCTAAACAGCGCGACCTTGTCCTTGTAGCCGGTTGTGTTCTGATTGGAGAGGTTATTGGCGACCGTCGACAGAGCGGTGGATTCGGCAGTCAGCCCGGATAGTGGTATCGAAAAATTTGGCATGTTAGAACACTCCTTGAATTTTGCTGGTCAAAGCGGACAAAGGTGGAGCTGCAAAGTTGGACACAGCTGCGGGAACGGCCGGACCGGTGGAGGCCCCAGGATTCGCAACCGGACTGGCCAGGGCGGCAAGGTTCGCAATGCTGCTTGCGCCTGTAGCTCCGCCGCTTGCACCTGAGCCAGACCCAGTTCCCGAACCGGCCCCTGAGCCAGTTCCGGATGCGCTCGAACCCGATCCGTTCGACACATTTTGCTGCAAGAGTTGATAGATGGAAGTCACCTCGCTCAACTCGCTGAATTGCGCCAATTGTCCAACAAACGTAGACGGATCGAGAGGCGACAGAGGATCCTGGTTCTGCAGTTGCGCCACCAACAGTTGCAGAAACATGTTATTCAAACTCGGCGCGCTGGGAAGCGGCGATCCCGAAGTGGGTGGCGTTCCGCCGCCAGGCGGAGTCGGAGCAACCGGACTTGTGCTCATGATTTATTCTCCTTTAAGCCAGAATGCTGAGACTATTGCGCCCGCCGCCGAAACTGGCGGTAGGGACGCTATCAACCGCATCGTCGGGGCCGGCTTCCGCTGCCGAAAAGCTTTGCTGCGGCGCTGGAGAAAAAAAGCGCTGCTGAGCATTTCCTCCGCCCGAGTTGTCGTTTGAGAAAGCAAACCCCTGCATGTAATTCACGCTGTTCAGGCGCAGATTCTGCTGTTGCAACGTATTGGTTAAGGCTGGCAGTTCATTCGCCAGCAAACTACGCAGGTCTCCCTTTTCGCTGCCAATCACCAGTCCTACATCGTTCGCGTGAACAACGGTCCGAACCTCCACGTTTCCGAATGCGGAGGTGTTCATCCCAATCCGCATTTCCGTTTGTCCCATGCGACTGACAATCTGAGCCAGTTGCACTGGGCCCGTGGTTGCGGGGAGCGTCTCGGCAGCGTGCGAAATTGGGCTTTGAACCCCAGCGGGCGTAGGTGGAAGAGTCGGGGACTTCGGCGGCGCATCCCCGGAACTTACGAACGCTGCGCCAGCCACAATCGCGGCCGCAGCAGTTGGCGGCTGGGCTGTTTGCGGTGCAATGGTCGGAATAGAGTTCGTGGTCGCGCTCGCCACACTTGGTTCGAGATTGTGTTGCGGCGATTGTCCAGCTGATTGTTGAGCCTGAAGCGTAGGATTCGCGGTCGTCTCCGCAGCATTCTTGTTCTGTCCGACCGGAGGCTGAACCGGGGCGGAAGTCGCCGCGGAATTGGACTTCAAATTTGAACTTAACCCGCTAATGGTCGGAAGGTTTACAGAATTTGCCGGCGGAAGGATTGCTTTCGGCAAAACGGACGCCGCAGATTCCGCACCCGATCCCGAGAAGAAAACAGAAAACGGAGTCAGGTTTGATCGCGACGCGGAATTGCCTGGGGAAGATCCTCCGAGTGTAGCTGAAATCCCGTCTGAATTCGGTGCGACTGAATTCGGCACAACAGCGGCTTGGCCCGATCTGCCGTGATCGGGCTCGATCGCCGGGGCAATGCTTTTTGGTTCCGCACTCGGGATCGGCGGAGCCTGGGCCAGCGGAGTCTGGGTCGGTGGCGGAATCTTGCTGGGTCCGCTGACGATTTGCGCCGGCGGCGCAGCCAACGAACTGGATTGGGCCACAATGTTCAACGCGGCGGCGTTCGCTGGAGTTGCTTGATTTGTTTCCGCACCGGATAGGGGGGGCGATGCCGCGCTCATAGCAGCTTCGGGATTTGAGTTTGCCGCAGGAGTCGCACCGGACGCCGTGAATTCCATCGCTGGAGCTGATTGCGGTATCGACTTGCCCAGCTCAACTCCGCGGCCGTTTGATGCGATTGTGTTCCCGTCAACAGCCGTATTGTCCGACCCCAGAATCGCTTTGGACACGACAAGACTCGCAGTTGCGAGAGCCTCGACTGGCTGGCCAGCGGGAGCGTTTGGATTCCCCTGTGTGAGCTGTGTCGACGCTTCGATGGCCTGATTTGCCGCTGCCGAACTGGGTGGCTGATCAGGCGACGCAGGGGGACTTGCAAACCTAGTTTGCTTAGCGGCGTCCACCGGAGCCGCTTGAGATTGCGATGTAACAGTCGCCGCTTTGTCTTGCGAAGTCTGGGTTTGTAGAACCGAACCTTGCAGAGTCTGAGCCGATGCCAACCTCTGCGGATCTGAATTGCTACCGGTGCTTTGACTCGCGGATGAGGAAACCGGTTGCGAGACCGCGCTGGGCGAAGCAACAGTTTCTGGTGTCGGCCCCAATCCGATCTGATTCGCAATCGAAGTGTTAGCCGAGTTGTCCAACAACCCAGTACTGCCGGAGAGTGAGCTCGGGGCACTTACGGCTGCAGCAGACGGCGATGGAGTCATTACACTCCTGATCGGATCGGGCGATGGAACGATCGGAGAAATCGATACAGGAACGCTCACAGAAGGCGCGGCCGGTGCGAACTTCACAGTTGGCGCCAAAACGTTGTTGGGAAGTTTCTTGGGCTGCGAACCGGTTCCGCGCGGCAACATGGCATCTACGCCCGAGGTTACCGGCGTGCTGTTGCTGAGCGATCCGCTGAGAGAATGATCGCTACGTACCGAAGGCTGCGGCGTGGCAGTCGAACCCCGCACCGCCGAACCTTGTGCCGCTGCGAAGATCGAAGCAAACGTTCCCCCACCGGTCTGCCCCTGAAGCTGTTGTGACGCCGCAGCCGGAAACTCAGACACGCTGCTCGAGATGGCGTCAAGAATCGGGCTCATGAAAATTACTTCCGGTAGATGAGAGGCTCGCCCCAGCCTTCATGCATTCTCGTCACCATTTTAAGTGCGCTACTCGAAGATGGAAGCAACGAGACAAAGTGCCTGAATTCAAGCGAATCGGAAATCTTGCCGAAAGAAGGTATGCTGCGATCGTCAGCCATGGGTAAAGTGTGACCACATAACCCGGCAAACTCTAGCTACGTCGCAAATAGTCACGCCGCAGAAGGAAGAGATCGTCCAGGTTTCTTTGTGTGCGGCGCGCTATTTCTTTCCGGTACGTCATGCGTTGCTGGTCGCGAACAATTTCGAGCGTCTCCCGCGTCCGCCGCGCAAGTTGAAGGATTTCCCGCTGTTGATCATGAAACTGCTGCAGTCGCGCCAGTTCGTGCTCGAGTTCGTGCCTGTGGCGCAGAAGCTCTGCCTCGCACAACAAGCCGAATCGCAATTCCGCAGACGTAACCCCCGCGCTGAGTTCCCGGCTCTGCATCGAGTGGATCTGGCGCCGGTGCAGGTCCATTTGTTCCAGCAGATGACGGACTCGCGCCACCTGCTGGTTGGCCGAGCGCAATCGCAACTCCTGCTGATGTTCGAGGCTCTGCCGCAGATGTAGAACTGCGTCGAGTGAGAAAAAGAAGGGCATGGGCTTAGCCGGGCAAAGCGAGCAACCGGCTAATCGTTTCTGTAACGGGAGCAGCCTCGCCGGGTTTTTGCATCAGGAATTGGTCGAGTTCGGGAATCAGCGTCAGTGCTTTATCCAACGTGGAATCGCTGCCTTTTTGGTAGGCGCCAATGCGGACCAGATCCTCCGACGCAGAGTATGCGGCCAGCAGCCGCCGCAACGTTTGCGCTTTCTGCACATGCGCCGGGGAGGCCACCGACGACATCAGACGGCTCACGCTGTCCAGCACTGCAATCGGAGGATAGTGGCTGCGCACTGCGAGGCGCCGGTCGAGCATCACATGGCCGTCGAGCAGCGCTCGCGCTCCATCGACCAGAGGATCCTGCTCGTCGTCTCCTTCCATCAAGACGGTATAGAAGGCGGTGATGCTGCCCTGACCGAAGCGTCCTGCCCGTTCAATCAATCGCGCCAGCATGGTGAAGCAGGACGGTGTGTAACCTTTGGCAGTGGGCGGCTCTCCAGCGGCCAGACCGATCTCCCGCTGCGCCATCGCCATACGCGTAAGAGAATCGACGACCAGAAGCACTTGCTTGCCCTGTGCGCAAAAGTATTCGGCCACCGTCGTGGCCGCCAGCGCCGCCCGGATTCGCAGGAGCGGAGATTGATCCGAAGTGGAAACTACGAGGCAAGCGCGCTTGCATCCTTCTTCACCCAAAGCGTTTTCGAGAAAATCGCGCACCTCGCGCCCGCGCTCGCCCACCAGACCCAGCACCGTGAGATCGGCGTTGGTGTTGCGCGCCATCATTCCGATCAGCGTGCTTTTGCCTACGCCGCTGCCGCCGAAGATACCCACGCGCTGGCCGCGCCCACAAGTCAGAAACCCGTCGATAGCTCGAATGCCGCAACTCAAAGGTTCAGTGATGGGAATCCGATCGAGCGGAAGTGGAGCGGCCGCATCCAGCGCTCGATTTTCGCGGCCGCGATAGCTTCCTCGATGATCGATCGCTTCGCCGGTGCCATCAATGACCCGCCCCAGCAGCCCATCGCCTACGCGAATCGTTGGGCGCTCTCCCCATGTCGTCACGCGGTCGCCATAACGAATTCCGCGAGGCGACTCGAGAGGCATCGCCAGCACGGTCTCGTCGCGGAAGCCCACGATTTCTCCCGCCAGCACTCGTCCGTAGGAGTCGGTGATCTCGCATTTTTCCCCGACGGAGCAGAATGGTCCCTGCGACTCGACAAGCGGTCCGATCACTTGCGTGACGCGGCCTTCCCAGCGCAAGGCCGAGAGGGACGCAAGCCGGGCAAAGTAAGGCGACAGCAGGGTTTCGGTGTTCATGGCTTTTCTTGAGGACGCGCCGCCAGCAAGTCCATAAGTCCCTGCTCAATCTCTTTCAGTTGCACTTCGATACCGATTTTTGCGATTCCCAGGGCCGTCCGCAGCTGGCATTGATCAGGCGGCATAGCCGAGTCTTCGGCGATCTCGGGCAAGGCCCCCGGGTCCATATGCGTCGCCAAAAAGCGTCGCCAATCCTCAGCCTGCTGCGGAGAAACCGCGACCACCACACCGGTCGCGCCCTCGATCTGTTCGAGAACCACCCGCACAACACCCATCAAAAGCAACGGATCCACCTGGGCTTCGCGGTGCAGGATCTTGCGCGCGATACTCAGCGCCAGTTGGACAACTTCCTGTTCAATTCTCTGATAGTAGGTCGCACGATCGCGGGCAAAATCCGCAAGTGCTTTGGCGAGAGACAAGCGTTCGCGAGCCAGCTGTTCTTCAAACCTGGCGCGTGCTTCGGCCTCCCCCTGCTGGCGCCCAAAGGATCGTGCCTGAGCCTCACATTCTGCCGTGTGATCCGAAGAATCGGAACTTGATCCGACTGCGCCACCTGATGGCAAGCCCGCTATCGGCAATCCATGCCCTCCGGGCAGTATTACTTCAGCATACGGAAAGGGGGAAGTCGGCGGCTTTACTGGCGGGGAGATCACGAGTGACGCTGATGCCGTAGCTTGTCTAGGAGACGAACTCATCTTCCGCCTCCGCTGTGAGCGTTAATTTGCCTTCCGCTTCCAGCTTGCGCGCCACCGCTACAGCTTCGAGTTGCGCCTTGTTGATTTCGCGCGACTTCACCGGCCCCAGAACTTCCATATCTTCTTTCAACATCTCCACGGCGCGCGACGACATCGACTTAAAAATGTAATTTTTCAATTCTTCCGATGCGCCGCGCAAGGCTGTGGCCAGCGTTTTCTTGTCTATCTGTCCCAGCAGTTCACGGATGCCGGCTTCTGGAACCGTCATTAAATCTTCAAAGGTGAACATCAAGTTGCGGATCGAGAGTGCCAGCTTGGGATCTTCCCCTTCGATCGACTCCAAGATGGTTTTGCCGACCGCCACGTCGAGACGATTCATCAGGTCGGCCACGCCTTTCAATCCGGCGTAGGCTCGGCGGCTCTGCTCACCCAGAGCTTGCAATCGCTTGTGCAGGACCAGGGCCACGCGCTGCGCCATCTCCGGGGAGAATTGCCGCAACTCGGCCAGCCGCTTGATGGGCTCGGCCCGCAATTCCGGAGGCAGCTTCATCAGCACGCTCGACGCCTGCTTCGAGTCGAGGTGGGCCAGGACGAGCGCGATGGTTTGCGGGTGCTCTCCTTCGATGAACTTGGCCAGTTGCTGCGGATCGGCTTTGCGCAGGGAATCGAGCTTGGCGTCTCTCATTTCGGCCGCTTGCGACACCTGGCGCAACAGTTCGCTGGCTCCCTCCTTTCCAAAGGCCTTTACCAGCACCTTGTTGGCATACTCCATCCCCGCCTGGGTGATGTAGTCGCCGGTCAGGATGAGGCGGTCGAATTCTTCGAGTACCGCCAGCCCAGCCTCGGGTTCGACGTAACTGATGGTGGTAATCTCCTGCGTGATCTGTTCCACCTCCGCTTGTGGGAGATATTTGTAGATCTCGCTGGCCGCATCCTCTCCGAGTGTCACCATCAGGATTGCTGCCTTCCTTAGGCCGGTGGCGGGGACCGTGGTCACGATTCCTTTTCCTCTCTGACCCAGGACTCAACCAGGCGGCTTGCCGCTGCCGGCTCGGCCTTTACTTTGTCGGTGAGCATCTTCTTCAGTTGGAGGGTACGCTGTCCCTCGCCAGCCGGTTGCGTGGCGCCTTCCATTGGATTCAGGGCCGTCGAGCCCGGCAGGGGTTGCGCCGCATGTGCGGCGATTTTCCCAGGCAGATCGCGGAATGCCGCCATGGCCTGTTTTTTGACCGGGCGCAGGATCAAGAAATAGAGCACCAGGAATAGCGCCGCCACCGCCACATAGCGCAATAGCCAAAGCCAGGGCTCGATCAGCAGTCGCCAGTGTTCGGTTTTGTTCGGCGGTGGCGGGGTTTCGAGAGGCAATTCCTGAAAGGAGAGATTCTCGACGGCCAGCACGTCGCCACGCTGCGCGTCCACGCCGATGGCAGCGCGGGCCAGCTGTTCGATCTCCTTCATCTCGTCGGCCGTCCGTTTGCGCCGGTTGGTGACGCGTTTGCCCGCTTGTTCCGTCGCCTCGACGGCATCATCGACCAGCACCGCGGCCGCGATGCGCCGCACCCGACCCGCCGGCTCTACGCTGCGGTGCAGAGTCTTGCTTACGGCGTAGGTGGCGGCCTCGGTCTTTGAGTTGGACTGTTCCGCGCCCGTGGAGGCAGTCGCCGTTGAGGCAGCGGCTGTTTTCGCACCTGTCGGCGGAGCCGCCGTCGCCGCCGGAACGTTGCTGGCCGTACCCGGCACGCCTGCCGGAGCCATGCCGGTCGAATTCTCCTCTGAGCGTTCCTGCGTCAAAGTAGCCGTGGTCTTGGGATCGTACACTTCCTGCGAGTCCTCGCTGGTGCCGAGGTCATACTCGACGTGTACACTGGCCCGCACATGATCGGCGCCCACGACTGGTTCGAGCGTATGAACTAAGGTTTTGGCCAGTTCCTCATCGGGAGCAAAGGCCCGTCCACCGGCGCCATCGCGCCCATGAAGCAGGGGTGTATTGCTATCGGCATCGACTACCGTGACGTTTTCCGGCCGCAGCCGGTCCACGGCGCTCGCCACGAGTTGTGGAATAGCCAACTGTGCCTGTTCGGAAAGCCGGCCGCTGCGGGTTTTCAAAATTACCGCCGCCTTGGCCGCGCGCTCTTGTTCGGTGAACAGCGATTCCTGCGGCAATACCAAGTGCACGCGCACGCCCTCGACTTCGCTAAGCGTCCCCAGCGTACGTTCCAGTTCGCCTTCTAGTGCGCGCTGGTAGTTCACCTTCTCGGTAAAATCCGATCCCGCCCAGTTGGGCGTGTCAAATAATTCAAATCCCATCCGCGCGCTGCGCGGCAGGCCGGCGGCCGCGGTTTCAAGGCGGCTGGCATCGAGTTTGTCCTCCGGCACCAGGAGGCTTCCTCCATCAGGAGAAACCTGGTGGGGAAGATTTTTCGCCGCCAGACGGCCGCCCAGCGCCTGCGCCTCCTCCGGCCGCAATCCCGAGTAGAGCGTGACAAATTTCGGCTGGCCGAGCAGAGCGACAAAGATCCAGACGGTTCCTCCCACCAGGGCTGCGCCTCCGAGCAGCAACAGTTGCTGCTGGAAGCTGAGCCCCTTGAAGAAGCTTCCCAGCCGATGCATAACGTCGTCGAAGGATTGCGGTGCGGCATCGGCCATGGATTATCCTGGGTTCCGTTCCCTGCTCCGTATCCTGCACCGTATCGCGCGCTTGGGGATAACGTTCGCGCAAGACCGACTCCCCTCAGAACTGCATTCGCGAAATCTCCTGATACGCCGAGACGATCTTGTTCCGCACCTGCATCATCAGCTGAAATGAGAGGTCGGCTTTCTCCACCGCGATAAGTGCACTGTGCACATCGGTTCCGTTGCCTTCGAGTACGCTCGCCACCTTGGTGTCCGCCGCGGCTTGCAGCTGTCCCATCTCGTCCACCGCGCTCCGCAGCGTGTCGGTAAAGCTCGCCCCCTCGGCGGGCTGGAATTCCGTCGCCGCGCTCTGAATCTCGACGGGAAGAATGCGCAAGGCGGAAACCGGGCTGCTCATAGCTGATCCATAAATTCTTAACTCTCAATTTTGTCTTGAAGCGCTGGTCTTGATTCTCAAACCTCTGGAATTCGCGGACATTACTTTAAATCGCGCAAGTCCGACGGCTCTGTGCCGGCTAGCTCAGAATCTGCAAAGACTGCTGAATCATGCTCTTTGCCGCCTGCACGGCCGCGGCATTCAGCTGATAGGCCCGCACCGCGCTCAACAGATCAGCCATCTCCATCACCGGATTGACATTCGGATAGGTGACATAGCCTGCGCTATCCGCATCGGGGTGCCCCGGCTCATAGCGGACCGGCATCGGCGACGAGTCGGCGACCACGCCTTCGACTCTCACTCCGCCATCCGGAGCCGAGTGGTGCCGCGCTAGCAGCAACGGAAAAAGGCGGCATCGGCTGCGCCCGGAACAGCAGCAACTGCCGTTGGTAAGCGCCTCCCTGGACGGTATGTGTGGTTTCCGCATTGGCCATGTTGGCCGCCACCACCTCCGCCCGCCAGCGCTCCGCGGCCAACGCCGAGCCGCTGACCTCGAGCATGCCAAACAGATTCATTGCGATGTCCCTCCAGAGTTGATGGCCATAGAAATACCGTGAAACTCGTCCTTCAAAAGCTGAATTCCCAGGTTGAATTTCATCTGGGCTTCGGCCAGAAGCAGGCTTTCCCGCTCGACGCTGACATTATTCCCGTCGGGCCGCTCGAGCAGCCCGCGCACCTGACGTGCCACAGGCAGGTAAGACGCATAGTTCAAATGCTCTCCATCACCATCGTCCACGGCGCCGTGAGCCGCGGCCCGGCGCAGTTCAGAGCGGAAGTCGAGATCGCGGGTGCGATAGCCCGGAGTGTCGATGTTCGCGAGATTGGAGGCGATCCGTTTGTACCGGCTGACATCGACATCGAGGAATCGCCCGAGCGCCTCCGTCATTGCACTGTCAATCATGCTTCGACTAATCATGGACATAGCTGCTCCAGCTCGGCAGCCCGTAGCTGCGAATCTTGTTGCGCACCGTGCGCAGGCTTACTCCGAGGAGTGCGGCGGCCCGGGAACGGTTCCCGCCGGTAGCTTCGAGAGTCATCTCGACCAGCCGGCGCTCCATGTCTCCGAGGGAGACGCCGGCCCGCAGAACTTTGCTGCCTCTCGATTCGTTGTCTGCCGATTCGTCTCTGTCGTTACTCTTATTCTGATTTGCTTGGCAGTCGCCTCTGCTCGCTTGATCCCATGCCGAGCTTTCGAGGGCCTCCCGGCCGATCTCATTGCCGGTGGCGAGGGCCACGGCACGGCGGAGGCAGTTTGCCAGCTCGCGCACGTTGCCCGGCCAGTCATGCTGTTCGAGCCGCTCGATGAATTCCGCAGTCAGGCGCAAAGCCTTGCCCGGCGGGCCGTACAGGCGCAGGAAATGTTCCGCCAGTTCTCGAATATCTTCCCGCCGCTCGCGCAAAGGCGGCAGCGCCAGTGGAATCACGTTGAGCCGGTAAAACAGATCGGCGCGGAACTTGCCCTCGCGCACCATGTCGGACAAGTTGCGGTTCGTAGTAGAGATGACGCGCACGTCGACGGAAACACTGCGCGTATCGCCCAGACGGTCGAACTCCCGCTCCTGCAAAACCCGCAACAACTTGGGCTGCAGCGCGAGCGGCATCTCCCCAATTTCGTCCAGCAGTAAGGTTCCCCGGTTCGCCATTTCGAAGCGCCCAGGCTTGGCCGCCAGGGCTCCGGTAAAGGCTCCCCGGGTGTAGCCGAATAATTCGCTTTCGAGCAGGGTTTCGGGGAAAGCTGAACAGTTGATGGCCACAAAGGAATGATCGCGCCGCAGGCTGAGCCGGTGGATCAAGCGCGCCACCAGTTCTTTGCCCGTGCCGCTCTCCGCTTCGATCAAAACGTCGGCGCCGCTGATGGCCGCCTGCCGGGCCCGGTCGAGCGACCGCAGCCATGCGGGCGCGTGCCCCACCAAGCCCTCCGCTGCCTGAGCTTTCGTGCGAGCCTGGGCCAGGATCCGTTCGGCGGCCTGTTCCAGTTGCTCAAAGGCGACCGGCTTTACCAGATAGTCGCACGCGCCGCCTTTCATCGCCGTCACCGCATCGGGCACATTGGCGAAGGCGGTGAGCAGGATCACCGCGGTGTGCGGTGCGAGCGCCCGTGCCTCGCGCATCACGCTGAAGCCGTCGTTGCCCGGCATGCGGATATCGGTTACCACCAGAGGATGGAGTACCCGGTTAAATTTTGACAGGGCGTCGCCGGCATTTGCTGCCGTGTCCACCTGCCAGTCGCGCCGGCGGAAATGAGCTTCGAGCGCCGCCCGCATGCCCGCCTCGTCGTCCACCACCAGAACTCGATTCATGCCACGACCTCTCCGGATCTGGTGCTGTTGGACAAAGGCAGGGTCAGCGTGAACCTGGCGCCTGCGCCGGGCCGGTTGACGGCGGTGATCGATCCGCTGTGCTGTTCGACGATCTTTCGACACACGGCGAGCCCCAATCCTGGACTGCCGGGGTGTGTGCTGAAGCCCGGCTCGAAGAGTCTTGGCATTTCTTCCGCCGCGATTCCCGGTCCCGTGTCGCTGACTGAAATCACCGCCTCGGACGCTTTGCACTCGGGCATAGCGTGTCCCGCAATCTCGACCCATCCCCCTCCTGGCATGGCCCGCAATGCGTTGAGCACGAGATTGAGCAGGACCTGCTCGAGACGGTGGCGATCGGCCTCGAAGCAAACTCCCCGAAGATGATTGCGCACGCATAGTTCGACTCTCGCGCGTCTGGCCATCGGCGACAGGAAACTCCCGGCCCAGTCGAGCAACTGGCCGAGATCGGTGGGCGCGCGCTGCGGGGCAGGCAGACTGTGGAAATGCAAAACATTGTTGACGGTTGCCCCAAGTGTTCGCAGCCCGGCCTGCACCTGCTCGACCCATTTCCGGCACTCGGCGGAAAGCGCGGCTCCTGCGAGCAATCCGGCAAACAGCTCCAAACTGCCCAGGGGATTGCGGATTTCGTGCGCCAAAGTCGCGGACATCTCAGCGAGTGCCTGCTCGCGGCGCAGCCGGTCGCGCTCCCGCACCAGTCGTTTGCCGTCGCTCACATCGCGCAGGATGAAAATCGACTCGCAGTCTTTTCCTGGTTCATCTTTTTCTGGTTCATCATTTTCTGGTTCAGCTCCTCCTCCCACTCGTGGTTCAGTTTCTCCCACCGTCGCGTGTCGCGCGGCCAACCAGCGTTCACCCCCGCTTCCGTTCCCCAAGCAGAACTCCTGCTCTTCCGTCTTCGACTGGGCCCGCAGTAGAAGAGCGCGCACGTGTTCCGGCAAGGCCGACAGCGACTTACAATCCCCGGCAAGCTCCTCTCCCACAGAACCAAGCAGACGCCGCCCCTCCGGATTCAAGAGCGAGATGACCTCCTCCGAGTTTGTGACCAGCACCCCACAGGGAAGCCCCTCCAGAATCCGGTCGAGATGGCGGCGCATCTGCCGGTTCTCTTTCAGGCTGAGCGCCAGACCGGCATTGCTTTGTTCCAGTTCGCCGCGCAGCCGAGTCACTTCCGAGTGCAACATGCCATAGGAGCGTTCGAGAGAAGCGGAGGCATCGGCGAAGTTGCGAAATGCCCGCAACAGAAATTGCTCGCTCTCGCTCGGGCAAGCATCAGCAACCCCAGGGAGTCGAATCACGGCGGGGGTCACGCTTACCGGCATAGGCAAAGATGTCATGTCTGCAGGCAACATTTGCACGGTGAGTGCCAGGAGAGGGAGTTTGTGAATAAGATTTCTCTCAACTTGCCCGGCCGGCGCACGAAAGGCATCGGGGACTGGGCTGGAGCGCGCGTTGAAAGGGGAAATAAAGATGCTCGCTTAAAACCGTGTCTCCATCCTCCACCAGAATCGAAGCGCGCTCCATCACGTGCTGCAGTTCGCGGACATTGCCCTTCCACTGATGCTCTTCGAGAACGCGCGCTGCCTCCGGACTCAGGAGCGGGCAGTGCCCGCTCATCGCCGCCGCCATGCAGGCCAGAAAGTGTTCCGCCAAGGGAATGATGTCGGTGCGGCGTTCCGCCAGAGACGGCAACTCCAGGGGGAATGCGGAGAGCCGGTAGAAGAGGTCCTCCCGAAAATCGCCCCTTCCCGCGCGTGCGGCCAGATCGACATTGCTGGCGGCTACGACCCTTACATCGACCCGGGTCACCTCCGAGGTTCCTAGGCGCTGCACTTCCCTCTGCTCTATAAAGCGCAACAGCTTGGCCTGCATGCCGAGCGGCATCTCCCCAACTTCATCGAGAAACAGCGTTCCCCCTTGCGCCGCAGGAATTCTTCCTATCTGTGGCTGCACCGCTCCGGTGAACGCGCCGCGCGCATGACCGAAAAGCTCCGATTCCAGCAGAGCCTCCGGAATGGCGGCGCAGTTCACGGCTACAAACGGCTTTGCGGACCTGGAACTCAATTCATGCAACGCCCGCGCCACCAATTCCTTGCCGCTGCCGGTCGGTCCCACGATCAGCACGGTCGTCGTACGCCGGGCAACCAACCGAGCCAGGCGGTAGACACCTTGCATCGCCGCGCTTCGCCCGATCATTCCCGGCAGGGGATCATGAGCCTCCTCAAGGGCTTCCGACGTTTTCG
>Ga0210401_10001147_pt1 | contig 31124 bp, 24 predicted proteins | sample IncBWH32MmetaG_FD_150866 | JGI IMG/M metagenome (GOLD analysis project Ga0210401, IMG submission 150866) | Forest soil microbial communities from Barre Woods Harvard Forest LTER site, Petersham, Massachusetts, United States - Inc-BW-H-32-M | ecosystem: Environmental > Terrestrial > Soil >...
GATGGCCCGATCACCCGATAGCCTAACTGGCGACCTCGTTGTCCTTCTTCTTCACGCGAACCACGGTCACTTTCGAGAAACCTTCCTCGAAAGTCGGTGCCTTCAGCTTGGCAGCCATCCGCCGCATGACGTCCTCCTCGACAGTCCGGTCGCGCCGCCGATTGCGTTCCAGGCAAACCTCGAGTGGAACATCGAAGAAGACTGCCTGGACCTCGTAGCCGTAGTCCTTGGCGAGCTTAACCCAGCTGGAACGCTCGTGTGGCGTGAGGTTGGTGGCATCGACGTAGTTCATCGGGCGCCGCGCGATCAGGCGCGCTTTGAGCATGGAGCGCAAGTTGGAAAACACAAGATCCTGGAACCGCTGCTCTTGCGAATCGTCAAACAGCAGCAGCCGAACCATGTCACTAGAAAGGGGTGTGATGTTGTTCCGCTTGAACCAGGAACTCTTCCCCGAACCCGGCAGACCGATGGCGAGGACTACCGTGCCCTTGGGAGGTCGAGGCGGAGCCGCCGGCACCACCGGCGCGATGTCTGCGGGTTTGCCGGCATCGACAGATGGGCTCGCCGGCGCCGATGCTTGCGCTTCCGCTGCGGGAGGCGCAGATGATCGCTGGCCGCCACGACCCCTGCCTCCCCGGGATTTGCGACGACGTGGACGTTGCGGACGGCCCTGGCCCGATTGACTTTCAACGCGGTCGGCCACGACCGAGGCTTCGCTCGGTTCGGGCGACTCCAGCAAGCCCGAGTCGGTGTTCACCTCGGGTTCATTCGGCGTGGCAGGTTCCGCGGTTTCCGCAGGCGCGACCCCCGCATCGAAATAAGCCGGTTGCAACGGAGCCGGCGCAGGCTCGCTGGATTTCTTTTCCTGGGCCTTCTTGCGTCGCTTTAAGCGCTCACTCATCCATTTGCGCATGTAGGGCTTGTAACACAGGCGTGGCGCCGCGGGCAATCCGGACGCGAGTTCTCGAACCTCACATGGCAAGCAGCCCCACTGCCACCGGACTAAGATGGAGTCATGTCGAACGCGTTCCCCGCCGAATTCCAGCACAAGAGCTACATCAGTCTTACCACCTTCCGCAAGAATGGAATTGCAGTCCCAACACCGGTCTGGTTCGCGGAAAGCGGCGGCAAGATCTATGTGATGAGCAAGAACGATTCCGGCAAGTGCAAACGAATCCGGAACAATCCCCAGGTCCGGATCGCGCCCTGCAACGTGAGGGGAAAGGTCACCGGTCCCGAGTTCCCGGCGCACGCCCGCATCCTTCCGCCCGAGGAATCGAAACCGGGGCAAGAAGCAATTCGCGCCAAGTATTGGATGACCCGAATCTCAGCGCTGTGGAGCCGAAACAACGTGTATGTGGAAATCACGGTTTGAGAATGGTCCCGGCGCACACGCGTTTCGTCCAATTATCACAAGTGGATTGTGCGGTCCATCATTTACGCTGGCTCGTTCCGCCTGATACCATCATTGGTTTACTACTGACACTCAGTCGCTTCCCGAGGGAGTGTCGCTATTCTTGTACGGAGGCTTCATGGCAATAAAAGTAGGTATTAATGGATTCGGACGCATCGGCCGCAATGTCTTACGCACCGCGTTGAAGGATTCGAATCTGGAATTCGTGGCGGTCAACGACCTCACCGATCCGAAGACTCTGGCCCACCTGCTTAAATACGACTCCATTCTCGGGAATCTGCCGAATAAGATTACCGCCGGCACCGACAGTATTTCGGTCGATGGTAAGGCCATCAAGGTTTTCGCGGAGAAAGATCCGGCCAAGCTGCCTTGGGAATCCGTCGGCGCCCAGGTGGTCATCGAGTCGACTGGCCGCTTCACCGATGCCAATGACGCGAAGAAACATCTGCGCGGACCGGTGAAGAAAGTCATCATTTCCGCGCCCGCCAAGAACGAAGACATCACGCTCGTGCTCGGCGTCAATCACGACAAGTACGACCCGTCGAAGCATCACATCATCTCCAACGCGTCCTGCACCACCAACTGTCTGGCGCCGATCGCGAAAGTCATTCACGACAACTTCAAAATCGTCAACGGCACCATGACGACGATTCACTCCTACACCAACGACCAGGTGATTCTCGACTTCCCCCACAAGGACCTGCGGCGGGCCCGGGCGGCGGCGCTTTCCATGATTCCGACTTCCACCGGTGCCGCCAAAGCACTGAAACTGGTGATCCCCGAACTGGCCGGCAAACTCGACGGTTTCGCGATGCGCGTCCCCACCCCCAATGTCTCGGTGGTCGACCTGGTTACTTTCGTCGAAAAGTCCACCACCAAGGACGAAGTGAACGCAGCTCTTAAGAAAGCAGCCGAAGCCGGTCCCCTGAAAGGCTATCTTAGTTACGAAGAGGAAGAGTTGGTGTCGGCCGACTTCAAAGGCAACCCCTACTCCTCAATTGTCGACGCCAAGATGACCCTGGTCGTGGGCGGAACTTGCGTGAAGGTGATCTCCTGGTACGACAATGAATGGGGATACTCCTGCCGCGTCCGCGACCTGATCAACTACCTGGGCTCCAAGGGCTTGTAGAACGGTGACGCCGTCCTCGAGCACCACCGAAAGGGCGGCGCGCCCGCGCGCCTTGCCGCAAAACGGGCGCGGTATTTCGCTGAGGCCAGCCATGTCGAAGCTTTCGATTCGCGATCTTCCCGTCAATGATCACCGGATCTTCATGCGGGTCGATTTCAATGTTCCTCTCGAAGACGGCCGTGTCATGGATGACACCCGCATCCGCGAGACCTTGCCCACCATCGAGTACGCGCTCCGCCACGGCGCGCGCCTGATTCTCGCGTCGCATCTGGGCCGCCCGAAAGGCAAACCTAATCTGAAGATGAGCCTGAAGCCTGTGGCCGAGCGGCTCCGCATGCTGCTCGACAAGGAATTGGCCCGCGGCGAAAACGTCGGCTTCTGCCCTGAATGCGTCGGCCCCGAGGCCGAGGAAGTCGCCGGAAAGCTGGAAAAGGGCCAGACTTTGCTGCTCGAGAATCTCCGCTTCCACGCCGAGGAAGAAGCCAACGACGAGAACTTTTCGAAGCAGCTGGCGCGGCTCGCCGACTACTACGTCAACGACGCTTTCGGAACGGCCCATCGTGCGCATGCCTCCACCGTGGGGATGACGAAGTTCGTGCCGAAAGCCGCCGCGGGCCTGCTCATGGAGAAAGAGCTCGAGTATCTCGGCAAGGCTCTTCATCATCCCGAAAAACCCTTCGTCGCGATACTGGGTGGCGCCAAGGTCAGCGACAAAATTCCGGTGATCACCCACCTGCTCGATAAAGTGGACTCTCTCATCATCGGCGGCGGCATGGCCTACACCTTCCTGAAAGCTCTGGGGGAGCAAGTCGGCAAATCCCTGGTCGAGGAAGACAAGCTCGAGCTTGCCCGCCAGCTTCTGCAGGAAGCCAAGACCCGCAAGCTCAAGTTGTTGCTTCCCGTGGATCACGTGGCTGCCGAAAAGATCGATATGAACGCGCGCATTACCCGCGTCGACCAGGGTCAGCCGATTCCGGCCAACCTGATGGGGTTGGATATCGGCCCGAAAACCATCGAGATGTTCGAGGAAGAAATTGCCCGCGCACGCACCATTCTTTGGAACGGACCAATGGGCGTTTTCGAGGTTTCTCCCTTCGCCCGCGGGACCTTCCAGATCGCGCGCGCGATAGCCGATAATCCCGGAGCCCTGTCGATCGTCGGTGGCGGCGATTCTGTTTCGGCCGTCCGGGCCGCCGGGGTTGCCGAAAAGATCACCCACATTTCCACCGGTGGCGGCGCTTCGCTGGAATTTCTTGAAGGCAAGAAACTTCCGGGCGTCGAAGCGCTCACCGACAAACGCTAAGCCGGAGAGATTCGTGTGGAAGACTTCACTGTCCGGCTGTCGTTCGCAGGCGGGAAAATCGTCGATTTTCACGGGCCCGCTGACATCACTAAGGAAACCACCGAAGCAATCGTGAACGCTGCCAACTCCGCTCTCATCGGTGGCGGCGGCGTTGACGGAGCGATTCATCGCGCTGGTGGCCCGTCCATCCTGAAGGAATGCGCGAAAATCGCCGCCGAGATCGGACACCTGCCCGCTGGGAAGGCAGTGCTAACCACCGGCGGACGGCTGCCAGCCAAATATGTGATCCACACCGTCGGTCCGGTCTATCGACACGGTGCTAAGCCTCCGGCCGAAACACTGGCAAGTTGCCATCGTGAATCCATCCGGATTGCCGACGACCACGGGATCCGCTCGCTGGCTTTTCCCGCGATCTCGACCGGAGCTTTCGGCTATCCCGTACACGAAGCTGCGGCAGTCGCTGTTCCTGCGACCATCCATGCCTTGATCGAGGCCACGCACGTCGCCCATGCGCGATTTGTTCTGTTCGATTTGGCTACACTTCGGGCCTACACCAATGCTTTCGAAAAGCTCCATAAGGCCGGGACCCTATCTCCACTGAACATTGAGAGGAACTCTCCGTGAGACGAAAAGTCATTGCCGCGAACTGGAAAATGTACAAGACGCCGGAACAAGCCAGGGCCTATTTCCACGATTTCCTTCCCCTGGTTGCGGATCACGATCGCGACGAGATCGTGGTATGCCCAACGTTCCTGGCCATTCCGGCCGCCGTTGAGGCCACCAAAGGCTCCCACGTCAGGATTGGCTCGCAGGATTTGCACTGGGAAAAAGAAGGCGCCTTCACCGGGGAGATTTGCGGCACCATGTTGATTGACGTGGGCGTCAGCCACGTCGTTATCGGGCACTCCGAGCGGCGTCAGTACTTTTGCGAAACCGATGACATCGTGAATTTGAAACTGAAAGCTGCTTTGCAATCGTCGTTAAGCCCGATCGTTTGTGTGGGCGAGGTTCTCGAAGAGCGCGAAGCGGGCCTCACGGAAGATGTTTTGCGGCGCCAGTGCCTGCGCGCGTTTCACGCGATTTCCGCCAAGAAGGCCGGCAAAATGATCGTAGCGTATGAGCCGGTCTGGGCCATCGGCACCGGCAAGACGGCCACACCCCAGATGGCTGCCGATGCTCACGCGCTCATTCGTGCCGAAGCCGCCAAGTCTTTCGGGGAGGAATTCGCCGAGCACCTTCGCATCCTCTATGGAGGCTCGGTGAAGCCCGAGAATGCCACCGCGCTCATGTCAGAAACTGAAATTGATGGCGCGTTGGTCGGGGGCGCGAGCCTCGATCCAAAGTCCTTCGCCACCATCGTGAAGTACTAACGGTCGCCCGGCATCAGGCGAGGACCAGCGCGACAGCCGCGATCTCCTCGGCTGTCGCCATGCGTTGCAGGCCGGCCGCCTTTGCTGGAGGCCCAAACGGTCTCTCCGCAATTCGACCGTGATAAGATAATTTCCGACCCGGCACTCAGCTTTCTTCGGGTGAGATTCCAGGCACGGCAGGCGGGCTTTCTCACGTTTCAACTCCTCGACGTCGCCGGGCTCGGTTTAGCGTGCGGAAGTGGTGGAACTGGCAGACACACCATCTTGAGGGGGTGGCGCCGAAAGGCGTGGGGGTTCAAATCCCCCCTTCCGCACCAAAGATTCGCTTGATTCGAAACAGAAAGGCCGGCCGGACGCCGGTTTGGATTGGCAACTCATGAGCATTTTGATTGGCCTGATTTACACCATTCACATTGTGGTTTGCTTTTTTCTGATCGTTGTCGTGCTACTGCAGAGCGGCAAAAGCGGTGACATTGCGGCGGCCTTCGGGGGCATGGGCAGCCAGACAGCTTTCGGCCCGCGTGGGGCAGCGACGGCCCTCTCCAAGGCAACCACCTGGTCGGCTGTACTCTTCATGCTCACATCGATCACGCTTTCGATCTTCGCGATACGGCACAGCGGGTCTACTTCATCCCCTTCGGTATTTTCGGGAGTGAAACCAGGCTCGAGCACATCGCAACCGGCCGCTCCTGCCCAGCCACCGGCGTCTCCTGCCTCGCAGCCGGCCCCTGCGAAATAACGAGGCAACCGAGCCGCGTCAGAAACTGTCCTCCTTCGCGGAGGACTTTCTTTTTTCGCCACGCCCGACTGCTTCGAAACAGTCGATTAGAATATTGGCATGATTCACGAAATCCTGCCCGTCGGACCGCTGCAGTGCAACTGTTCAGTGGTGGGTGACGAGAGCACACACGAAGCGATCGTCATTGATCCGGGCGACGAGATCGAGCAGATTCTCGCGCTGATCCGAAAGCATCACCTGCAGGTAAAACAGATCGTCATTACTCATGCCCACATTGACCATGTAGGTGGAGCGATGAAACTCCGCGCCGCCACTGGCGCGCCCATTCTTCTGAATCAAAATGATTACGCGTTGTTAAAAATGCTCGACGTGCAGGCTGGCTGGTTAGGGATGCCTGCTCCGGGCAAAGTCGAGATCGATCAGAACCTGGGCCAGGCGGATACGGTCAAAGCCGGCTCGCTGTCTGCGCAAGTCTTGCATACTCCCGGTCACACCGAAGGCAGTATCTGCCTTTACTTCCCTGCCGAGCACAAGCTGATTGCAGGAGACACGCTGTTTGCGGGAAGCATCGGCCGCACCGATCTCCCCGGTGGCTCGTACGAAAAGATTCTGCATTCGATTCACGATCGCGTGCTGGCCTTGCCGGATGAAACCATCGTGATCCCGGGCCACGGTCCACTTACCACGATCGGCGAAGAGCGGGAGAGCAATCCGTTCCTGCAGAACCGATAGCCCTTCGAGCAATGCGGGTTTCCAGATTCTTCAACGGTGTTGCTACGTCAACAGAACCTGATCCAGCAGCTGCCGCACCGCGCGTTGCGCTTCCAGAATTGAATAGCGATGATCCATGGCCCCGGCCAGATCGGTATTGGCAAATGCGATCCGGCCGAATGGGGCCGCGCGCAGGACCTCCCGGGGGGCCGGTTTGCCATCTTGTCCGAAGAAAAAACCCGGCTGCGGGCTCAGGTAGGCATGGCCCCAGCGGTTCAGAATAATGCCGGCGATATCGCGCCGCGCGTCGAAGCCGACGCTGGCGAACATTGCCGTGAACTGTTCGCGGATCTGCTGCTCGTAGTCGCGGAACGATCGACCCATCAACTCGCCCCGGCCGCGATTCCCTTGCTCTTCGGTGGAATATCCCGGGTTCGAGTACAGAACTTTCAATGTGAGCACGACCGGCGAGTCCGGGCTGATGGTCGGACTCTCCACGCCAGTGAGGGCCAGCTTGCGGACATCCGTGTAATTTCCCAGCCCTTCGAACCAGCGACACCCGCTGATGCCCATCTTGTATAGAAATCGCCAGTTGCGGACGGCCACATTCACCATCAGGCAGGGAGACCGATAGAACTGTGCGTAGGCCGTGCGCTGCGCTTCGGGTAACCCCGCCACGATGTGCTTCGTCGTCCAGCAGCCACCTGCCATCACCGCCGCACGCGCCTTGGCTCGATATAGCTTGCCATCCTTCGCGTAGACAATCGTGACGAAGTTCGCTTTACTCGGCTCGCCATCGTGTGCGACATGAATTGCTGTGGACGACAATCGGATTCGTGCCCGGCTTCGCGGATTGTCCAGAGCCGGGAAATTCACCTTGTTTCCGCAGACGCCCTCTACACTGCCGGGCCCTGGAATCGAAGTTGGAATCAGGCTCTTCACCATCAAGCGCGCAATCGTCGAATTCCCGCCCGGAAACATTTGGTCCGAACCGCCCTGTTCCTCTGTCAACGGGTGCAACATCTCGAACGCGTAGTCGGAGTAAGCTGACAGCGCATCGGGGCCCAGCCCCGACCCTCCGCCTTCGACCGGCGAAAGAAACGTGCGAATCGTCTCCCGGCTCAGCCCGAAGCGTTCCATGTAGTGCTGTTCCAGCGTGATCGAGTCGAGATAGCGCGAGACGGCGTCGCCTTCCACTTTCGGATGCTCGAATTTTGCGCCGGGGCTGGACTCACCTTTCAGCCAGCGCAACCACTCGCCCCGCGTCTGCTCCGAAACCGGCGCGCCTTGCAGATTCTTCCCCAGGGGATCGATCAGCCACATCCCCGGCTTCTTGCCGAGCTGCCCGCCAAACCAGAATCCATATTGTCCGTGTTGCAACCCGACCGCTTCGTACGGAGTTCGGCAAAGCGGCATCTCCGCCTCCGATCCTGTCCATCGCTGATACGTCAATTGGGGTTTCTTCAAGCCGATGGAATCGTAGAAGGTTGCCAGGAAGCTGTGCGGATAATGAATCTGATAAATCGCCGAGCCCTGGTGGGCGATCAGCCGCTTGCCATCGACGAGGAATTCGTTTTGCTTGGCTTCGCCGCCGAAAATAGGATGATTCTCGAGCACCAGGCTGCGCATCTGGGGACCGCCGTCCCGCTGGAAAAACAGAGCCGCAGCAAGCCCACTGATGCCGCCACCCACAATCACGCAGTCGTAAGTCTCGTTTGTGTCGACAACATCCTTCGACATCGGATCATAGCTGCCGTCCCGGATTCCATGGCCCGCTTGCACAACCTCCAAGGTGTTGCCGTTCGACGTGCGATATTCTCCCGTGCCTCCGTAGCCGGTAAAGTCGTCGTTTTCGGCAAGCAGCTCAAGCGGACTCAATCCCGCCAGCAGCGCTGATCCTGACGCCAGGAGAGTCGAGCCCAGAAAGTCGCGCCGCGTGATTCGCGAATCCATTCCGATCGTGCGATCGCCTGCGGTCGGAGTCCTGGCGCCCGAAGAAGACGAAATTCTCTTGCCCTTCACTCCACTACTCCAAGGATTCGGCCAACCCCTTCGCGGAAATCTTTCGCTGGCGTGATCAGGCTCAGCACCAGGTAGCCGTCGCTCGAAAAATCATAGAAGTGACCCGGGTGCACCAGCACCGCAACCTTGCGCAGCAAATCAATCGCGAGATCCTCGTCTGATTGCAAAGCCGGCACTCGCAACACCACGTACCAGCCCCCCTCGACGCTCAGTCGCTCGCATGCCTTCTGCCGTTCCAATTGCCGGTCGAGTTCCTGGAGATTTGCGCGCACCCGATCCAACAAAAGCGGCTGAATGCTCTTCCGCTGTTCCAATAGGACAGGCACCGCCAGCTGCAAAGGCGCGTTCATCGAGAGATAGGTGTCGGCAATCACTTCCAATCGCGCCAACGCCTCCTGCTTCTTCTCCACGGGGCCGCTCGTGACAATCCATGCGACCTTCATCTGGGGAAGGCCCGCGATCTTCGAGAGCCCGCTCAGCGTAAAAGTCAGAGCGGCACTGTTCGCAACAAGCGACGCCCGTGCAGCGCCGTCGTGCGCGTAGTCGAGAAAAACCTCATCGACGATGAGCGCGAGGCCATACTCGGCACAGAACCGATTGAGATCCTCGACCTCGGTGGGCCTGACATACGATCCGGTGGGGTTGTTCGGATGCACCACAACCACGGCTCTCGTACGATGATTTACCGCTTTGTAGAGCGATGGGAAATCAATTTGCCAGCCCTGGTCATAAAGCAAGGGATAGGAAACCAGTTTCACATCGTGCAGGTCGGCAAGGAATTCAAACAGCGGATAACTCGGCTTGGGCACCAGAATTTCGTCGTCTGTATTGCAAAGCAGGCGGAAAACGTAGGAGTACCCCTCACTCGTGCTCGTAGTCAGGATCACGGATTCCGGGTCTACTTCGAAACTTTCGTGCGCGTCGCGATAGTAGCGAGCCACTGCCTGACGAGCGGACAGCAGGCCTTTGGGCTGCGGGTCGTAGTCCATTGCCTCGCGCGCTGAGAGCGCCTGTAAGATTGCTTCTTCGTAATGAAGGCCCGCTCGGGTGGGGTTCGACAGGCTCAGATCGAGCACCTCCCTGCCGGCGGCCCGCAATTCTGCCTGCGCCTGCGTAAAACGGTTCGGCGTCAGTTTCCAGTCAGTGCGCTTGGAAAACATGGGTGGAATTTGTGCCCCGGGTTTGCGCCCGTTCGTTGGACGCCAACCTAATCTCTCCGCCTGGGGCGGTGGCGCCCGAATCGACTTAGCGAGCGAACGCTTCCTTGTTCACAACGTACGGCATTTTGGTGACATCGCCGCCGTAATTTCCCTCCAGCACATCGATCAGCCCCTGCACGCAGCGCCCCGCCATGCCCTTGTCGGGATCCGTTGAAAGCCGCGTGATCTTGGCCGCGCTCGCGAAATGCGGATACAACCGGCAGCGATCCTCGATCGCCGGGTCGCGCAACGGGGAGTCTGGTGGAAGCGGCTCGCGTTCGTAGACATCCAGGGCCGCGCCTGCGATCCATCGCTCGCGGAGAGCCTTGGCCAGCGCCGCCTCATCCACGACCGGCCCGCGCGAGGTATTCACCAGGAACGCCGTAGGCTTCATTTTTCGGAATGTCTGTTCATTGAAAAGATGGAACGTCGGCGTGGAACTCTCGCCCTCGCGCAGCAAGGGAACATGCACGCTCACGAAGTCCGCCCCGGCAAGCGCTTCGTCGACAGAAACATACTTGATCCAGGTGCGTTCGCGGCAGATTCCGCGCGCGTGCCGCAAATCATTCGTTTCCTGAATCGCCTTGATGTAGTCGTGGTTCTGATAGGCCGGATCGTAGCAGAGCATGTTCATATCGAAGCCCGCGCATTTTTTGATCATGGCCAGCCCGATCCGCCCCGTGCCGATGATGGCAATCGTCTTGCCCGTGACTTCGTCGCCGAGGAAAGGCAGGTACGGATGCCAGAATCCCCACTTGTTCTCGCGCGTGAGGTGCTCGGCGCTCCACAGCTTTCGCGCCAGTGCGCCCATCATGAAAAACGCAAACTCCGCCGTAGCCTCAGTCAGAACGTCGGCTGTGTTGGTGAAGGGGATATGAAAGCGGTTGGCATCCGCGCGATTGATGTTGTCAAACCCGACGGCATATTGCGCGACGACCTTCAGTGTGCCCTTCCCTGCCTCAAACAGTTCCGCGTCGACTTGATCGCGCAGCGTCGTGATCAGTCCGTCGATCCCCGACTTCAGTTTTTCCACGATGAGCTTCTTTGGTGGAGGCTCCGGGTTCGGGTAAACCTCGACCTCGTATCCGCGGTCTCGCAACAGCTTGATGGAGTCGCCAATGTCGCAGGTGGCATACACTCGAAAGCGCTTGGTCATCGGTCTCTCAGATGGATGTAGGAAATTCTGTCGTGTCCGAGCGGAAAAAGACCCAACAGTGTACTCCAACCGAGGAAGGCGCCGCGTTCAGGGCGGAGCAACCAAGAGGCCTCCCGCAGGAGGCCTCGGCTTGCATCGGAAAACTATGAACTGGCCCTACGGCTTTCGTTAGCGGTGAGCTCCAGTCAACTGGTGAGGATCGCTGACCATGCTGTGATAGTTCTTCTTCACGTCGACCAGCTCCACCGCTTTGTGCGCAATGTGTTCCGCACTGACCTCGAATTCCTTGATCAGTTCCCAGGGCGCGCCGGAATCTCCGAAGCGGTCCTTCACCCCAATCGCCCCCGTGATCACCGGCTGTCCATAGAGAACCGGGCTTGCGGTGATTACGTTGCTGACGCGCCAGGCAAGCGCGCCGATCTGATGTTCTTCCGCAGTCAGGATGACTCCCGTCTGTTTCGCTGCCCAGACGATCGCGGCCTCGTCAATCGGCTTCAGCGTGTGCAAATTCAGAACCCGGGTCTCGTATCCGAATTCACGTTTCAGAATCCAGGCGGCACGCATCGCCTCCGGCACCATCGGCCCACAAGCCACAATGGTCAAGTCCTCGCCTTCGTTTTCGTACTTGCTCTCCAATATAGTTTCAAACGAATTGGCGAAACTCTCGCCCGGCTGGCGCAGCCGGATCACATTCGCCTTGCCGAAAACGAAGGGCGTATTTGTCGTCCGTGACCACCGGTGTAGCCTCCCGCGCGAACCGGATGTACTTCGGACCTTTATGTTCCAGCAGCAGGAACCGCGTGGCCTTGCGCGTTTCGACAGCATCACACGGCACGACAACGCTCATGTTCGGCAGGCCACACATCGCAAACAGGTCCTCAAGGGCCTGGTGCGTGGCTCCGTCCGGACCAACCGACACTCCGCCATGTGCGCCCGCGATCATGACGTTGAACTCTCCGTAACAGATCGATGTTCGGATCTGGTCGAGATTCCGCGCGGCCGCGAACGTGGCGTAGGTGCCGAACACCGGCAGTTTCCCTTCCTTTGCAAGTCCGGCGGCCACCGAAGTTGCCGACTGCTCCGCAATCCCCATAGTGAGCCAGCGTTTCTTGCGTTCGGGCTTCGAAGCGTAGAAATCGCTGATCGTGATTGATCCGGAAATGTCGAGGCCCAGGCAAACCACGCGTTCGTCGTCGCCGCACTCCGCCAGCGCCTGTCCGAATCCCTTGCGCGTCGGTTCCATCTTCACCTTCATATTTACCGCGCGATTCCACCAGTAATCGTGATTAAACTCCGGCATCTTGCTCTGCAGCTTGCGATCAATTGCGCACTGATAGTTCTGCGCTGTCTCCAGCAGTTGTGTCACCGGAATGCGGTCCGCAACTCGGAGTTCGTTCAAGCCCTTGATCATCTCCTCGCGGCTCGGCACCTTTCCGTGCCAACCCGCAACATCTTCCATGAAGCTGACGCCCTTCCCCTTCACCGTATCCGCCAGCAGCACGATCGGCTTGCCGTTGCCCGGCTTCGCGCCTTCCAGGGCTTCGACCACCTGCTCCATGCTGTGTCCATCGATCCTTCGTACATCCCATCCAAAGCCACGATACTTTTCCTCCAGCGGCTCGACGTTCATCACTTCGGCCACCGGTCCATCAATCTGCAGGCGATTGCAGTCCACGATTCCGACCAGGTTATCCAGCCCATAATGGCTCGCTTCCATGGCCGCTTCCCAGATCTGTCCCTCCTGCTGCTCGCCGTCGCCCATGATGCAGAAGGTCCGATAGTTCCTGCCGTTCAACCTGCCTGCCAGAGCTACGCCCACTGCGAGGCTCAGCCCCTGCCCCAGCGATCCAGTGGAGACTTCCACGCCCGCGAGCTTAAGCCAATGCGGATGCCCCTGGTAGGGCGACCCCAGCTTGCGCAGCAGCACCACGTCCTCCAGCGGATGAAAACCCGCGAACCCCAGCCCCAGATACAGGCTTGGAGCCTTGTGCCCGGTCGACCAGATGATGCGGTCGCGATCCTGCCAATCGGGATTCAGCGGATCGTGTTCCGCCACCCGCAGATACAGGGCGGCGGTGATGTCCATGATCGAGAGCGTTCCTCCCGCATGCCCGCTGCCCGCCGCATGCAGCGCGACCAGGTCGTAGCCGCGCATCAACTTGGCGGCGTCTTTGAGTTCTTCAATGGAGTAGCTGCGGCGGATTTCGCCGGTTGCAGAATTCTTCAGGGCCATGGCGGCTCCTTCCCCCGGGAGCGGGCAAACCACTTCCGCGCTCGCGAGGTACGCGAATCGAGGTTATCCGGGAATGTCGCTTGGAACAGTGAGGGAAATCACAACGAGGAGTGATGGACAACAGGTCTCAGTTGTCAGGTATCAGGTCTTAGGCCTAACACCTAACACCCAATACTTAACACTTGAGCCCTGAGACCTAACACCTGAGACCTGACACCTGACACCTGACACCTAAGACCTGCCTTAAAGATTTTTCGCCGTCCACTTCTGAATCCGATCCAACGCCTTGTTCAAATTCTCCAGCGAGTTGGCGACGCTGAAACGCAGATAGCCTTCCCCGAAGTCGCCGAAGGCCGTTCCCGACAGGCAGGCCACACCCGCTTCTTCCAACAGCGCACTCGCCAACTTCTTCGACGGCCAGCCGGTCTGTGTCACATTCGGAAACACATAAAAGGCGCCTTTCGGCATGCGGCACGAGAACCCTTTGATTCGATTCAGACCGGCTACGACCACATCTCGACGGCGTTTGAATTCCTCGCACATCTTGTCCACGGACGACTGGTCTCCGGTCAACGCCTCGATCCCCGCCATTTGGGTGAAGCTTGCAGTGCACGAATTCGAGTTTGTCATTAACCGGGTCATCTGTGCCGCGAGGTCCGGACGCATCACGCCGTATCCCATGCGCCATCCGGTCATCGCATACGTTTTCGAGAACCCGTCGAGCAGGATGGTCCTTTCCTTGAACCCGGGAATGGACATGATCGAAAAATGTTCGCCCTCGAAAACCAGCCGGCTGTAAATCTCGTCCGACAGCACCATGACGTTGCGGTCGCCAATCGCATCCGCAATGTGAAAGATGTCGGCTTTGCTCAGCACCCCACCCGTCGGGTTCTGCGGGGAATTCAGAATAATCAGCCGCGTGCGCTCGTTGATCAGCGAAGCCAGTTCCTTCACATCCAGCCCAAAATCGCGCTCTTCGCGCAGTTGAATCGGCACCGCTCGCCCGCCTACGTACTCGATCATCGACTCGTAGATGGGGAAGCCGGGATTGGGATAGATGACTTCATCTCCTTCATCCACTAGTGACAGGATTGAGAAGAAAATGATGGGCTTGCCCCCCGGAACCACGACCACCTCGTCACTCGAAACCGGGACTGACCTCGTTTTGCTCACGTACTCGGCAATCACCTGGCGCAACTCGGGCAAACCGGCAGCCGGACCGTAATGCGTCCAGCCCTTGCGCAGCGCATTGACACCCGCTTCCACAACGTTCTGGGGTGTGTCGAAATCGGGCTCACCGATCTCCAGATGCACAATGTCCTTGCCCTGGCGTTCCAGCGCCCGTGCTTTGTTGAGAACCTCGAAGGCAGTTTCGGTGCCCAGGCGCGACATGCGGCTGGCCAGGCGGAGTTGGTACTGCGTGGCGTTTTCCATGGTGGCAAACCGAGGCATTATACCCTCTTGGGGCCAGACTGGCCGACGTTGCCATTATCGCGCGTGGGACAACGCCCGTCCGGTAGGACGGTCACAAGTCCTTGTGACAATAGGAGTTGAAAAACTCACTCCCAGAAAAGTGCTCAGAGAAACTTTTCGCTAGGAAGCCCTACAAACGACATTCGCGGGTCACCTAGACATTCTCCATCCCCAAATTTTGCATGTGGCACGAAAATGGAGTTTTTCAACTGCCACTGGATTTTTCACCAATAACCAATCTTTCATCAAGACTAAAGCGATCCCATTCACAGCAACTGGGTGCCGAATGTGATGTACTCTATTCCCGTTTGTGGTGGGTACAGTGCATCATCGTCCGCGTATCGAGGGCACTCGATGAAACGACGTTGGGTCATCGCGGGCACCACCTGCATCGCTCTCATCTGTGCGGGCATAATCGTTCGCGCTCAGCGCAACCATCGTCGATGGGCGAAGTCGGAGGCAGAGTACCGCATCCGGGCGGAGCAGGGTGATGCGAAGTCTCAGTTTCAACTGGGAGCAATGTATTACCACGGCAAGGGAGTGCCCGAGGACTATGTCGAGGCTGCGCGCTGGTACCGCAAATCTGCCGAGCAAGGAGATGCCAACGCACAGTACTCCCTCGCTTACATGTATCACGAGGGCAAAGGACTGCAGCAGGATGATTTAGAAGCCGCACGCTGGTGCCGAAGAGCTGCCGAACAGGGTAACGCGCTGGCTCAGGATGTTCTCGGCGCTATCTATCACCGAGGCAAGGGAGTGCCACTCGACGACGCAGAGGCTGTCCACTGGTACCGCAAATCCGCCGAACAGGGTTACCCGCAGGCTCGATACGACCTCGGCTACATGTACTACTACGGCTACGGTGCTCCGCAGGACCGAGCCGAGGCCTACCGCTTGTTCGAGGAAGCTGCCGCTCAAGGAAACGAGAATGCTAAGCGGGCGCTTGAGTGTTCCAAGAAAGGGATTTCAATCGATCCAGGTGCGGGCCTTGCTGGCCTTCAATAAGTCGCAAATCTTTCTTTGGTACACGAAACATGGAAGCGAGGAATGTCAGTGTTGTATCCAGGGTTTATTCCGAGACCGTGTGCTCTTCGCTCTGGGCGCGCAGAATCCGATCCACGGAGTAGGGCGCCCTCCGCGTAGGCTCGTGGTAGTGGCGCACCTGCATCTCGCCCAGCAGGCCGATCGCGAGCAGGTTCAGCCCGCCAAGCAGCAACCCGAGAGATGCCATCATGAGTGGTCCGTGCGAAGCCATCACCGGATGATGGCGCAGGAATTTCTCGACGCCAAGCCACGCCACAATGCCGCTGCCGGCAAAGATGCTCAGCATCCCAAAGCTGCCGAAAAAGTGCAGGGGGCGCGATAAATAGCGCAGCAGAAAACGGATCGTCAGCAGATCGAAGAAAACCCGGAACGTGCGCGAAATTCCATAGTGCGAGACCCCGCGTTCCCGGTTCACATTCCGGATCGGAACCTCGATGATCGAAGCTCCGTGCCACGATGCCAGGGCCGGAATAAAGCGATGCAACTCGCCGTAGAGCGGAACCTGCTCCAGTATCTCGCGCCGGTACGCCTTGAAGGTGGTCCCGAAGTCGTGGATGTCCACTCCACTTAACTTCGCCATCGTCCAGTTGGCAATTCGCGAAGGAATACGGCGCAGCCACAGATTGTCAATTCGCTGCTTGCGCCAGCCGCTGACGATGTCGTAACCCTCTGCGATTTTCTCCAGAAAGATCGGAATATCCCCAGGGTCGTGCTGCAAATCGCCGTCCATGGCGATGATGTATTCCCCGCGCGCATGGTCAAATCCGGCCGCAAGGCCCGCTGTCTGCCCGAAGTTGCGCCGCAACTTCACGACCGTGACCCGGCTGTCGACAGCCGCAATCTCCCGCAGCAATCCGAAGGTTCCATCTCTGGAGCCGTCGTCGACCAGCACGATCTCAAAGCTTTCACCGCTCGCCTCCATTACAACCTTTAGGCGATCGTAGAGATCGGTGACGTTTTCCTGCTCGTTATGCAGCGGTACCACGATCGAATACTTGGGCATGGATATTTTTATTATACGGGAACCCCTCGCGAAATCGCCTCGTTCTTAGTGCACCAAGGTCCAGAGATACTAACCGGTTACCCCACCCGCAAAGCGCGCGTCGCAAAACGAGACGCTTCGCCCTCCGAGGCAATATCTGTTCGTCGAGCTTCGCGCCCTAAATCCTTTGATGCTTCCACCGGCCACGACGAAACAGAATTACGCCCGCCAAGGCGATGGCGCCTTCCGCAATGACGATCGAGAAGTAGGCTCCTTTCGAACGCAGGCCCATCGGGATGGCCAGCCAATAAGCAAGCGGAATTTCGAGGAACCAGAATCCGAACAGGTTGACCCAGGTAGGCGTGACCGTATCGCCGGCGCCGTTGAACGCTTGCAGCATGATCATGCCGTAGGCGTAGCCGATGTTGCCGTAGCTGAGAATGCGCAGGCTGCTGGCGGCGAGCGGAATCACCTCGGGATCGTGAGTGAACAGGCGGATGATCGGCTGGGCGAAGAGGATCATAAGTACGCCCACGCCTCCCAGGAACAGCATGTTGTAGAACCCGGTGCGCCAGACGGAAGCTTCGGCGCGGTCCGGCTTCCCTGCCCCGAGATTCTGGCCGACGAGCGTGGCGGCGGCGTTGCTCAGTCCCCAGGATGGCAGGATCACGAAGATCAGGATGCGGATCGCAATGGTGTAGCCGGCGAGTGCAGCCGCGCCGAAGGTGCTGACGATTCGGACCAGCGCGATCCAACTGGTATTGGCGATCGCGAACTGCAGGATGCCGGTGATGGAGACGCGGATGAGGCGCCACAAGATCACGAGGTTGAGGCCAAGATGGTGCGCGAGGCTGGCAAGCCGCTCCGTACCCCGGGCGAGCCGGTAGAACTGGTAGAGAACACCGATGCTTCGTCCGATAAACGTGGCGAGGGCCGCGCCAGTCACGCCCAGGCGCGGGAAGGGCCCGAGGCCGAAGATGAGGCAGGGATCGAGGATTAGATTGATGATGTTTGATATCCACAGCAGGCGCATGGCGATGGCGGCGTCGCCCGCCCCGCGAAAGATGGCATTGTTGAGAAACAGCATCATGACGGCGCCGCAGCCGCCGAGCGCGATCCGGGCGTAGCCCGAGCCGGTGGCGACGATGTCGGGAGATGCGCCCATCAGCTTCAGAAGCTCTGGTGCGTAGACGAAACCTGGGACCCCGACGACCAGAGAGATCGCGAGACCAAGGATCACGGCTTGCACGCCAGCGACAGAGGCGCCCTCGGGATCCTTCTCCCCGATGCGGCGGGCGACCATCGCGGTGGTCGACATGCTGAGGCCGATGGCCACGGCAAAGACCAGAGTCAGCAGCGACTCGGTGAGGCCGACGGTGGCGACGGCGTCGGCACCAAGACGCCCGACGAAGAAGACATCAACCACGGCGAATAGGGATTCGAGCACCATCTCAAGCACCATGGGAATGGCGAGCAGGAGGATGGCCCGATTCAGGCTGCCGGCGGTGTAGTCCTGGTGCGAACCCCGCAAGGCCTCGCGGATCGAGGACCAGAATCCGGCTTGCGGGAGGTTGGGGACGGCGGTGACGGCGTCCATGAAAATTCCTGCCAAGTTCTGCGCACGGGCGGGGTGCCGGTGGCGCTGCTAGCTACAAAGTTTTTGACCGCAGAGAATGCGGGGGAATCGCAGAAGGCGCAGAGAGCGCTCGTGTGCGAAAGACTTAGGCGATACGCGGAGGTCGACGATTGTGCATCGGATGTACCTCGGTAGCAGTAAAACGAGTGTAGCGGATCGTATGGAGTTTGGCTAGCGGCGCGAGATCATGAACCGCCGAGAGCGCAGAGAACGCCGGGAAAAACCTTGCTTCGCGCTCTTTGTGGTTAGGGTAAATCCAGAGGGGCCGCAATCTGCAATCCGAAATTTCCAATCTGAACCCTCTGTGCCCTCTGTGTCCTCCGTGGTGAAGTCTTCTTTGCACCCTTCGCCCACACATCGCCTAGTCGATGCCGAGTTCCTTCGCCAGCGCTTTCCACTTGGAATCAACCAACAACTTCGTCTTCGCGTCCATAGTGATCTCGTCAGGCCAGGGGCGCGTGAAGCCTTCAGTGGACCACTTTCTGGTCGCGTCGATGCCCATCTTGGAGCCGTAGTTGGGGAGCCGGGAAGCGTGGTCGAGAGAGTCGATGGGGCCGAGCGTGAATTGGATGTCGCGTTCCGGATCGATGTTGTTGAGGACTTTCAGCGTGACCTCGCCGATGTCTTGCACGTTCACATCTTCGTCGACGACGAGGATGCACTTGGTGAACATGGCTTGTCCCAGCGACCAGATGGCGTTCATGACTTTGCGGGCCTGGCCGGGATAGGACTTGCGGATGGAAACGATCATCAGGTTATGGAATACGCCCTCGAGTGGAAGGTTTATATCGATGAGCTCGGGAATGGTGAGCTTCATGAGCGGAAGGAAAATGCGCTCGACGGCCTTGCCCATCCAGCCGTCTTCCATCGGCGGCTTGCCCACGATGGTGGTGGCGTAGATGGGTTCCTTGCGATGCGTAATGCAGGTGACGTGGAAGACGGGGTAGAGATCGTCCAGCGAATAAAAACCGGTGTGGTCGCCGAAGGGTCCCTCGGTGCGGAGTTCGTCAAGGTTGACGTAGCCCTCCAGAACGATTTCAGCATCGGCTGGGACTTCGAGATCGACGGTCTCGCACTTGACGAGGTCGACGGGCTTCTGGCGAAGGAAGCCGGCAATCAGGAATTCTTCAACGTCGGGCGGGGCGGGGACAATGGCGCAGAAGGTGAGCGCGGGATCGGTACCAATGGCGACGGCAACGTCCATTTTGCCGGAGGGCATGGGCTGATCGGAAAGCTGGGAACCGCCGGAAGTGCGGGCCATGATGTCGACCGAGGTGGAGTTGCCAACTCGGCGACCTTCGCTCACTTGGACAGCCGAGGGCGGCTGTCCCTCCGTGGACCGTGCTGCTGCTCGCAAAGCCTCGCGGTAGTGTTCGGCGGCGACTTTCTGGCGCTGCCAATGCATGCCGGTGGTGCGGGCATCAAAGACCTGCATGCGGTACATGCCGACGTTGCGCTTCCCGGTTCTGGGGTCGCGCGTGATGACGCATGGCAGCGTGATAAAACGGCCCGCATCCTTGGGCCAGCATTGCAGGATAGGAAAATCGAGAAGCGAGAAGCTGTCGCGACGGATGACTTCCTTGCAGGCTCCTGTCTCGACCGTCTTCGGGAAGAACTTGCCCATCTCGGCGAGCATGGGGAGCATTTTGACTTTGTCGAGAAAGCCCTGCGGGGATTTAACGTCCATGAAGGCGCGGATGCGGTCGGCGATTTCGTCGAGCGAGTCGACGTCGAGGGCGAGACGCATGCGACGCTCGGAGCCGAACTGGTTGATGAGTAGTTGCGCGCCAGGATGTCCTTTGACGTTCTGAAACAGCAGCGCCGGCCCGCCCGGGCCGTATTTCGCGCTACACGATTTGCTGACGCGGTCAGCAATCTCGGCGATTTCGAGGATGGGGTCGGCTTCGGTCCGAATCTTACGCAGTTCGCCCGCGCGGTCGAGGGCGGCGATCCAGTCGCGGAGATCGTTGTAGGCCAAGCGGGGGCTCCCGGGAAAGAGGAGATTATACGGGAGCGGCCCAGGATCGGCAGACGGCCGGAACTTGCTCGCTGCCAATCACGTATTCCCTGGCATGACGCGAAAGCGCAGGTTCTTCGTTGCCGGCGCGCTCTTTGCAGGCTACCTGGCCCTATGTTGCCTGGCGGGAGTGTTCGTAGCGGAGACCACGCTGCATCCGGGACGGAGAATGTTGGAGGCAGCCGATGGGGAGATCTGCAGCGCATCCGGGGAGGGTGAAACAGCCCTCCCCATTTCTAGCCTTCCCCGTTTCTACAACCCTCTCCGTTTCTATTGAAAATGCAAATGGCGGGTAAGGTTTTCTCCGCGCCCTCTGCGGCAGTTCTCTGCGTCCTCTGCGCTTTAAGATTTTCTCGTGGAGGCGGGTTGCAGTCGGTCGCATCGAGCTGCAGCCGTGAATTTGATAGTTTGCCGACCATCGGATGTGCGCGAGCGAGCATCTTTCCCGTATAGTCTTCTGCCGGGCTTTCAGGGGGTGCGGGTTGCGCAAGGTGGTGATCACCGGAATGGGCGCCGTCAGTCCAAATGGGGTGGGCCGGGAGGCGTTTGCGGAAGCTGCGCTGGCGGGGACCTCGGGAGTACGGCGCATCTCGCTGTTTGATCCGAGCGAAATTCCCGTGCAGATTGCGGGCGAGGTGCGCGGGTTCGACGAGTTGGCCTGGATGGAGAAGCGGGACCGCAAGCACGTGTCGCGGGTTCTGCCGCTGGCCATCGCGGCGGCGACCGAGGCATTCGACCAGTCGGGAATCGACACTTCTTCCCTGCCCCTTGCAGAGCGGCAGCGGTTTGCTGTGATTGTCGGGTCGGGCGGTGGTTCGCAGGAGTTTACCGAGGAGCAGTACCGCTTGTTCTTTCATCAGGAGTACCGGCACATGAGCTTGTTTTGCGTGCCGACGGGAGTCATGGGAACGTTTTCGAGCGACCTCAGTATTCGCTTTGGCTTGCGCGGTCCGAGCCAGGTGATTACCACGGGATGCACCTCGTCGACCGATGCGATGGGGTATGCGATGCGCACGATTCAGCACGGGCGCGCGGACGCTGTGTTGACGGGCGGCGCCGACGCTCCGATTGCGCTGGGAATCGTGAAGGGATTCATCCTGATGAAGATTCTGACCGACTCGTGGAACGCGACGCCCGAGAAAGGGTCGCGGCCGTTTTCCGTGGATCGCGATGGGTTCGTGCTGGCAGAAGGCGCATGGATGTTCGTCCTGGAAGAGTTTGAACATGCGCGGGCACGGGGGGCGACCATCTTGGCCGAGGTCGCTGGGTACGGGTCGACGTGTGAGGCGTTTCATCGGGTGCGGCTCAAGGAGTGCGGAGAAGAGCCGGCGCGTGCGATCGGATTGGCGATGGCACAGGCGGGGATCGGGACCGAGGACGTGGATTACGTAAACCTGCATGGAACGTCTACGCAATTGAATGATCGCATCGAGACGCAGGCGTTGAAGCTGGCACTGGGAGATCGGGCCCGGGCGGTGCCGATGTCGGCGCTGAAATCGCAGATCGGGCATCCACAGGGGGCGTGCGGGGCGGCGGGCGTGGCGGCGACAATCGTAGCAATGCAGCGCGGACGGATTCCGCCAACGATCAATTTGGAGAGGCCCGACCCGGAGTGCGATCTGGACTATGTTCCGGAGGCAGGGCGGGCGGCAACGATCGAGCATGCGGTTTGTAATTGCATCGCATTCGGGTCGAAGAATTCGGCGCTAGTCCTGCGGGCAGCAGCGTGATGCGAGTTCCGACGACCGAGGAGCTATCTCGCAAATCGGTTTTGAAAGGGCGTGGCTTCAGCCGCGCCGGCCAGAGCCGCATAAAAGTCGGGGCTTTAGCCCCTGAGGAAACCGAAGCTTACATGTTTGCTCCATTATGAGATAGCTTCCGAGTACTGAGTACCGAGTACTGAACACCGAATACCGCGAGAAGAGCCACAAAGGACACGCTGGCACCCAAAGGAATTCGGAAGACACCCGGGAGGCAAATTGCTAAGCGAAACAATTGGAGCGGGGTTCATACGCCGGTATGAGGAACTGGGAGCCAGGGTGCGCGAGCTGGCAGAGCCTTTGACCGACGCGCAGTTCTGGACGAAGCCCTTTGCCTTCGGGAACAGCTTTGGACACCTGGTCCTGCACCTGACGGGAAATTTGAACTACTACATTGGCGCCGAGATCGCCGGGACCGGATATGTGCGTGATCGGGACCGGGAATTTACCGAAGCGGCGCGTCCGGCAAAGGCCGAGGTCATGAAGCGCTTCAACGACGCGGTAGCCATGGTCGCGCGCGCAGCCCGCGCGCAATCGGAAGAAGATTGGGGAAAGAGCTACGCGGCCATGCGCGAAGAGGACGCCGCGAACCGCTTCAACATCTTTCTGCGCTGCGCGACGCATTTGCATCTGCACGTCGGGCAGATGATTTATCTGCAGTACGCGCTGCTGCGTGAGCGAACTTCTTAGAGGCCGCTCGCAAGTCCGACGTAACTCTGCAATCTGAAATCTCAAAATGCGGGGAGTAGAAACGGTGTGCGATTGACGGTTTTGCTTGCTGATCTGAGACCGTCAGCGGGTCTCAACCCAGCAAGTGAAGGACGGCGGCTTCGACTTTGGGCCAGGCGGCAGAACGAGGGTCGATCAAGTCGAAGTGATCGGCTTTGGCGACTTCCACGAGCGTGACGTCCTCGTGGATTTTCTTTTTAGCCTCGAAATAGCGGCGGCTGAGATCTGGAGGAACATCAACGTCGGCCTCACCCAGTACCACGATCTGCGTTGCTTGGATAGGCAGGCGCATGGGGTCGGCTTCGCGGTAGTGGTCGGGGACTTCGTCGGGGCGGCCGCCGAGAAACTCCTTCACGGCGTCGTGGCTAAGGTGCAGGTCGTAGGCCCGCTGCAGGTCGAGGACACCAGCGAGTGAGATGGCACGCGTCACCAGCGGCTCATGGGCTGCGAGGCAGAGCGCCAGTTGACCTCCGGCGGAGTGCCCCATGATAAGGATCCTCGCGGGATCCAGGCGAAAACGGTCGGCGATCTGCGGCACGAAGCGGTAAGCAGAAGCAATGTCTTCGAACGTGCCCGGCCAGCCGCCTCCCGCGTCGCCAACGCGGCGGTATTCGACGTTCCAGGTGGCAATTCCCTTCGCGGTGAGTGCGGCGCAGAGATGGCCGTTATGCGCGAGATCGTATTTCGCTCTCCAATAGCCCCCATGGATATTCATCACGACCGGAAACAGCCCTGTCGCTTTCGCTTTGGGCAGGCGCAGATCCCCGAATTGATTGGAATCGCTGCCGTAAGCGAGACGGACATCGGCCGGCGGGGGCGGAAGCGTAAAAATATCTTCGGACATATGGTTTCAGCTTGTGCGATCTTGCTCGGAGACTGGAACCAGTTCGACAACGGTGCCCTCGCCCCAGCCGTACTTGGCGCGGGTCAGATCCTGGATAGTGCGAAGCAGCGCGCCGTCGGCAGTATCGCCAGGGGCGAGGATGCGGGCGTGCCCGGAGAAGCTCTTACCCGAGACGCGTACCTGGACTTCGCGATGCGCCCGGATATTCTTCACCCAGTGGGACGTGTCGTATTCGGCGATGACGTAGTAGCGGCCTTCGCGCTCGGTGAACCAGATCTCGATCTCGCGCGGGAGCCCGGTGGTGCGTCCGCGGGTCGTCAGGTAGAGATACTGTTCGTCCGCGATCTTACTGGCCTTTCAGCTTCAGCTTGCTCTTGTTTTCTTCAAGGAATCCACGAAGGGTTTCGGAGGCGTCGAGCAGGCGCGTCCACTGTTCGTAGTAGAGCGTGACGGGAAAGCGGCCGAGGCCGTACACGCTGACTCCACCCTTCTCCGAGACCTTGAATTCCATGCTGCCGCTGCGTTTCTTGGTTTCGACCTGCTTCTCCAGTTCCTGCAGGCGTGCTTTCAGCTCGTCATAACTCGGTTCCGACATTGAAGACCTCGCGGGATGACGACCTCATGATAGTGGCGAGGACGGGTTCGCGTCGAGAGCGGCGAAGGGAGAGCGCCTTAGAAATACCGGCCCAGTTGGAAATAGAACTTGTGATGGCCGCGATCACCGATGCTTCCTCCGAATACAATCGGGCCGATGAAGGACTGCACCAGTACGGCAGCATTGAAGTCGTTGGGCAGGCGCGAGTCCGTTTGATTCACGGGACCGTAGGCTTTGCCGATTTCGTAGTCGGTCACGAGGTAGACGTTGTTGCCCAGCAGCGGGGAGAGTTCCTTCAGGCGGCGAATGTAGCCGGGCTGGAAAAGGAAGTACTGATTGGTGAGGAGTTCGTTGGTTCCGTACGCGGCGAGGCGGAGCGGGCCTCCCAGTCCGAACATAGGAAGGCCAGTGTTGCGATAACCCATGGTCGAGCCGCCAGAGGCCAGGAGAAAAACAGAATTGGTTTTGAGAATGCGATGGAACACGCCGGTGCGCAACTCGGCCAGCGGAAAATGCTCAGTGGCCGAAGGATTTGCATCGTAGAACTCGAGACGCGATTGGACGAGGTAACCCTGGCGCGGCAAGGTGGGATCGTCGGTGTGATCGATGATGTAACGGACACGGGAAAAACCCTGGCGGCCGCTGACATTGGAGATGAGGCCAGGCAGCCCGATGGTGCGCGTGAGGGAGAGATGTTCGAGTTGATAGCCGAAGCGGAGTTCCGAGAAGCGATTAAAGGCGACGCCGAAGTCGAGGCCGCCGCCGGCTTCGTGCTCGCGGTAGGTGGAGATGCGACTGTCGTCGAAATAGAGGTCGAAGGGCTTGGAGGTGGCGTAAACGCGGGGCGCGACAAAGAAGTGACTGAACCAGTTGAGCGGGTGGTAGTACTCCGAGAATGCTCCGTAGGCGGAGCCGACGATGAAGTCGTTGCGGAACTCGGACCCGAATCCGCCGATGTCGTGAAAAGTCACGCGGGCGCCGAGGGAAAAGCGTACGTCGGTGTAGTCGGAGCCATCGATCACGAATAAAGGATTAACCGTGGGCGGAGCGTAATCCTTCTCGTCAGTGCGGATCAGCAGGCCCGGCTCGCCGTTGCGGGTGGTGAGCTGGAAACCAGCGCGGGAAAAGCGGCCGAGGCCAGTGACGTCGGTGAGGTCGCCATCGAGGCGCTTGAAGTCCACCGGCCTGCCCACGTTATCGGCGAGGGTTTTCTGGATGCCTTGCGCGATGACCGGTGCCGTGCCAGTGACCTCGATAAATTGGGGAACCGGTACAGAGCGGCGTCGGGACTCGCGCTGCTTGACGTATTCCGCCCAGTCCGCATCGTTTAACGCGAAACGCTCGAGAACGTGGCTGCGCTCCTGTGTACCGGCATACCCAAGGGCCACGATTTTCTGTGCGGCCTGGTAGTCGAGCATCGTGTAGGCCTCGGTGTGCACGGGCACTACGACGTCCGCCTTCTCCATGCTGGCCAGTTCGTTCACGGAAATCACTACGCTGACAGAACGCTCGAGCACGCTAAAGGCGGAGAGCGGCTCCTTGGGATCGATGGGCGGGGCTTCGAGGTGAACCGCGATGACGATATCAGCCCCCATGGCGCGGGCCACGTCGACGGGAAGATTGTCGATGATGCCGCCATCGACGTAGATCTGGCCATCGCGCCGGACCGGACTGAAGACCGCGGGCAGCGACATCGTGGCGCGCAAGGCTTCCGAGAGTGAACCGTTGGAGAAGACCGTGGCTTTGCCGCTTACCAGATCGGTCGCAACGCAGCGAAACGGCGTGGGCAACTCATCAAAACTCTTCAGGTCGGAATAGGGCAAGGCAAGGCGATCGAGAATGAGGCCGACCTGGTGTCCGGAGTTGAAACCGGATGGAAAGCTGATGCCGTCCTTGAGGCCGAATTCGAGATCGTTGGGGTAGTCGCGTTTGTCTTCCTTGCGGCGGAACGAGCGAGCCTGATAGGGGAGTTCATTGCGCAGAGAGCGATTCCAGTTGATGTTCTTGAGAAAGTCGTTGATGTCATCGCCCGACATGCCGGTGGCATAGAGGCCGCCGACCAGGCCGCCCATGCTGGTCCCGGCGACGTAATCCACCGGAATGTGATTCTGCTCAAACCAGCGCAGCACGCCGACGTGGGCAAGGCCGAGAGCGCCTCCGCCTTCGAGCACGAGGCCGATCGTGGAGCGATGAGGCGGCGTCACATCCGGCTGGTTTTGCGGCGACGGCGCAACCGGCTGCGGGTTCTGGCCGAAGCAAACAAGAGCCGATAGAACGACCAAAAAAGCGCACAGGACAGAGGAGGGCCTCATACGGTCTCCGGAAGACTTTTGTCAGCGAGTATAGCGGGGAGAACACGGGCAGGCCCACTCCTTCGCGTGCGAAGCGAAGGAGCGGGCCGCCGCTGCAGCTTAGTGTTTCTTCGATTCGATGTGTCTTGGCGAGGCTTTGGTGAGGGTAGCCAGCAGACGGCGCGCCGCAGCCGGAGGATGCACCTTCCCTTCCCGCACGATTTCTTTGGCGCTGAGTTCTTTTCCGTAGATGGCCTTATTGGCGCCATCATCGGCACGCAGCGTGGACCCCTCGAGCGAGATTCCAGCGAACAGCCCCTTGGCGCGAGAGTAGGAAAGGATCTCGGCCTTCATGACGACGTCGGTTTCCGCCGAGGTGTCACGGCCCACCGGGCCGGCAGCGGCCGAGGCGTCGGCACCGAGTTTGACCTTGCTGCTCATGACGGAGTTGGCGCCACTGTCGTTCATGATCAGCAGAACGAAGTCGGTAGCCTCCGCACCGATTTGGAATCCGACACTTCCACCTTCCAGTGCAAACATCGCGGGAGCGCTCCAGTGGCCGTTGAATTCCTGGCCGGTGCGGCAGGTGATGACGCCACGACCGTAGCTGGCGCCGACGATGAAGGCAGCTTTTTTCACGGACGGGTAAACGACAACGCACACGGACTTGTTGAGCAGATCTTTGGGGATGCCTTCGGGCATGCCAAGGATTTCCTTGAGCACGACAGCGGAATCGTTGAGTCGGTCGACCTCTTTCTTGTCTTTGTCATCTTTATCTTCTGCGAACGCGGAAACTGCGAGAAGAAGAGCGAGAGCGACGGTACAGAACTTCCTGGTCATGGATGCTCCAAATGAACTTGTATTTTGCTTTCGGTGAAGGGGGAATCTTAACGGTTCAGTGGGTTGGGAAACAAGTTTGTGAACCCGTGCCGACTTTGGTAACAGTGGCCTTTTGGTAAGAGTTAAGAGCCTTTCTTCACGCTGCTCGCGACAACCTTCTCCGTCTTCGCGACCCTAACTCTGCGCCCTCTGCGGTTTCTCTCCGCGCCCACTGCGGTGTTTCTCCGCCCTCTGGGGTTTCTCTCTGCGCTCTTTGCGGGTTTGTCTCCGCGCCCTCTGCGTTTCAAGAAGTTGCTCCCCCAGCGAAGTGCCACTCCTTGCTTGGAGAAAGAGTTCAGACTTCAGATTGAGGATTTCAGATCTCAGATTGTGGATTGAAGATTTCGGACTGCAGCTTTTCACGTGTCAGAGCCTGAGAAGATCGAGCAGGCGTTAGAAGCTGAAGCTTGCCTGGAGCTCGAGTTTGCGGCTGGCGGCCTGGCTCGAGAAGGGGCCTCCGGCGAGCGCGACGGAGTTGCCAAAATTCGGCGAGCTCAGGTTGCCGACCGGGATGGCGAGGTTCTCGCGGTTGAGCACGTTGCGCGCATTCACGCTGAACGTAAGGTTGTAGCGCCGACCGGTGTTGGCTGGGCCAAAGATCGTGGCTATACCGGCGCCGGGGCCGCGTCCAAAACCGCCGCCACCACCGCCGCCGCCACGGTGACCCCCTCCACCGCCAGGCCCGTTGGGTTGGCCGTTGGCGGAGGCATTCTCTTTTCCGAAACCGAAGGTTTTGCTGAGACGCAGGTTGAGAACAAACTGCGTAGGTCCGGTGAGGGAATTGATGGGGACGCGAGGGTCGGTGGGGCCAGGATTCGTGTTGTAGAAGCAGGGCTGCGTGGGCTGCGAGCACAGGCCGGAGAATGACGGGCGATCGTTGTAAATGGAGTCGCCGTTCAAGTCCTGGCCGATGGTCACGTCGTAAGGCAATCCGGACGCTGCGATGAGGAACGGACTGAGGCGGAAGCCATAGGGTCCGGAAATCGAGCCGCCGAAGAAAACGCGGTGACGGATGTCGTAGGCGGCGCGCCCGTAGTCCTGGTCGAGGTTGTACTGGTTCGAGGGAAAGCCTCCCGAGGTGTTGCTGTGCACCGAGTTCAGCGTGTAATAGCCGAACAGCGTGAGCTTCGCGCCGGCGCGGACGTTGCTGCTCACAATGAGCTGGTTCTGCCGGAAAATTCCCTCCGTGGCGTACTGGTAGATATTGTCGAGGGTACCAAGTGGGCGAACGGTCGGATCATTGGCAGTGGTCGCCGGAGGAATCGGAGCATTAATGTTGCGCGTCAGCAGCTGATCGAAGCCGCGAGAATTCAAGTAGGAGACGGTAACGTTGATCGTCTTGCTGAGTTGGCGTTCCACGCTGACGGCACTCTGCATGATGTAGGGAGCGTGAAAGCGCGGGTCGATCTGGTAAAGGGTAGGCGACGAACTCTGCTGCAGGTCGGTCTGCGGAGGAATGTTGGGATATTGATTGAGAACAATCGGTCCCTGCGCAATGTACTGCAGTTGTGTGACGCCGTTCAGGCGCTCGGCTTGCAGAACGTTCAATTCTGCAAATCGGTCGTAGAACAGTCCGAAGCCGGCGCGAAGGACGGTCTTCGGCGCGCTTTTCTGGCCACCGCCGATACCCCAGGCGATGGATACCCGAGGAGCGAAGTCGCCATGATCGTGAATCGCATTCTGCGTTTCGAAACGCAAGCCGTAGCTGAGAGTCAGGTTGGGCCGCACCCGCCAGTCGTCCTGAATGTAGAAACCAGCATCCACGACATTCACGGTGACGGTGGGAATTGTGGTCAGACCGTTCCCCGGGAAATTGATCGATAGCTGAAAAGGCTGCTGCGGCGGCGTGGGGCCCATGGGCGGTGGAGTGGGTGAGTAGTCGGCCAGAGTCTGAAATACCCAGGTGCCGTTGAAACCGTTGGCGGCGAGAGAGGAATCGTGGGTGAGGCGGAGACGGCCGCCGAATTTCAGGAAGTGATTTCCCAGCGACATCGACGTGTAGTTCTGCAGTTCGTAGTGATCCTGATGATCGGTGCTGGTGCCCCCGCTGGCCCCGCCCGCGGTGAACGAACCGGGCACGGTGACCGACGGGATGATGCTGTTCGGCACGTCACTGCTGTTTTCGCGCAGATATTGAAAACGCGTTTCGTTGATGACCTTGTTCGAAAGCACCTGCGTGTCGCTGATCTGTACCGTGTGCTCGGTGGTGGTGCTGTTCGTGCCCTGGTCTAGCAGTGCGAAGCCGCCGACACCGTCGTTCTCTTCCACGTTCCGGAAATACTGGTAACGGGCAGTCAGCGTGTTGTTCTTGGAAATCTGGTAATCGAGGCGCGGGCTGATGTTGGTGCGCGTGTGCGGCTGCGGAACCGCCGACGTGAAGATGCAGGTCGGATCGGTGCATCCTGGCACGTTCGGAGTAATTGTGGGATCGGGGCTGGGATTCGGCAAGGTGGCATTGATGATGGCCACCTCGTCGATGTTGCGGCGCTGGGCATCGACGAAGAACGAAGCCTTCTTGCCCAGCGGGCCGCCGATGTTGCCCATATATTGCACCGAATGATACGCAGGCTCGGTACCGATCAGGAAGGGATTCTGCGAGTTGAATGCGGACGAGTTCCCCATCACGGAAACCTGGCCGTGAAATTTATCGGTGCCGGGTTTAGTGAAGATCTCGATGCGCCCGTAGCCCAGCTTGTCGTACTCGGAGGAGAACGGGTTCTGGTTGATGCGGATCTCGCGGATGGACGATTTGGGCGGCAATTGCCCGGCCGTGAATCCATCGATATAGATCTGGCCGCCGTTCGGCCCTGCAGATGGTCCGGCGAGAGCTTCCAGATCAGTCTGCAGTTCGTCGGGGTCGTCAGGCAGGGCGTCGAGATCCTTGCCGCTAAGAACGATGGCTGAGGCGTTGTTGGAGGGACTGGTGTCGACTGCAGCGGATGCGCCTTGATCGGTGACGTTGACTTTTTCTTTTTCGACGGCGATCTCAAGCGGGATGTTCAGCGCCTGGGACTGGCCAGCGGCGACGTTGACATCATCTTTCGCAAAATCGGCGAAGCCGGCCGCGGTGACGGTGATGGTGTAGTTTCCGGGGGCGAGTCCAGTGATCTCGTATCCACCCGTGCGGTTGGTGGTTGCGGTCTTGGTTTGCCCGTCGGGGTTGATGGCAATGACGGTCGCCTTGGTAACGGCGGCACCAGAAGGATCAGTAACCGTGCCGTGAATGCCGCCGGTACCGGTCTGGGCGCGCAAGACTCCAGCGAGGCCCAGGATTGCAAGCAACACCACGCCACGCACGATCTGTAAATACGACTTCATCTTTCTCCTGAGAAACCCGAATACCCGTTGGACGAACGAAAGGTGCTACGGGTTGGCGGCGGCCTCCGCATTACCCGAGCCAAGGCTCCAGGGAGATAGCATCATGGCCTGGCTGGCGCTGGGAGCGGCGGTGAGAATCGGTTCGACCCCAGCAAGCAAGGTGATGGCGTTGACCGCTCCGGAACTGTCGCCAGCGGTGGTAACGATCATAACGGCGTCTCCCTTTTGGAGGTCACTCAACGAGGCGGCCGGCATGCGACTGAGAATCTGCTGAATGTCG
>Ga0210401_10001148_pt1 | contig 31119 bp, 19 predicted proteins | sample IncBWH32MmetaG_FD_150866 | JGI IMG/M metagenome (GOLD analysis project Ga0210401, IMG submission 150866) | Forest soil microbial communities from Barre Woods Harvard Forest LTER site, Petersham, Massachusetts, United States - Inc-BW-H-32-M | ecosystem: Environmental > Terrestrial > Soil >...
GATAGAAGTCAGAAGCCGACTGGATCCGTGAAGGACATTGAGTAGGTTGCTGGATCTAGCACCACAGGTGTGCTAAACAATGAGTTATACCCAGGGACCTTGCGAAAGAGATCGTCCGGCTCTCCTTTTGAGTGCAGCAGCCGGTTCGAATGCCGGAGAGAGTTACCGGCGATGCCTGATTGATGCCGTGCCGGGAGTCGGTGACAGGGCAGCGTTCTAACCAACTGAACTACGTCCCCTCTTGCTTTTCATACGGTTAGGGCCAAACCCGCATGTTTACTGTCTATTCTTGCTGTCAACCGTTTCGCCTGCTTCAATCCGTTCCACCGAATATAACCAGTTTTCGGTACGAAATGGACAGTAAATGGACAGTATGAAAGACCGCCAAAAACCGTCCGCAGGCTATCGCGACGCCGAGCATCTGTCCATGCTCTGTGCTGAATTGTAGCAGACCGAATTCAGATCAGTACAGGCGCAGCTCAGAACCTTCAAGCAGGCATCCTCTCCGACAATCACGAACAACAAGATTTTTACGAAATAAGTTTGGGGTTCTTGGCAGTACAATAGAGGAAAGTCGTAAGCTGCGCTCTTCGTCCCCGGAGGTTCTGCCATGCAGATTCTCGTTCCCTGGAAGCCAGTCGTTCTCGTCTGGGGATTGCTGAGCGGGATGATATTTGTGGGTTTCGTTGCATCGTCGCTGCTTGAAGGAAAGGACCCCTTCGCGCCAGCTGCGACCATCACGCAGCCCGCAGCCATGAGAGCGGGCGCTGCGCAATCTGGACAACAACCGAAACACTCCCACAAAGCGGCTCGGACTCCGAGTCAGTGAGACCCTCGGAGATCTCCTTCTGTTGATTTGTTTGCTTAGCCTTTTTCGTCACGTCCTCGCGTGGTTAACCTTGCCCAATATTTTCTCCAGCTTTTGCTTCAGGATGACTTCTGCGGGAGAACGCCCTTGGCGTCCGAGCCATGAGACAAAGTCCTTCATCTTGACTGCGTGCTTTACGGGCGGCTGTTGGACAAGAACAGTTACAGTTGTGAACCCCTGACCGATCTCTCCCGCCCAGTTGTCCTGCTGCAAGGCCGCAAGAGCAATAGCGATCGCTTCATAGAGTGTCTCAGCGGTGACTTCTACAGAGTGCTCGACCTCTCGACCATCTTTCACAGCGACTGTGCAATTTCTCAGAACCACGGAAGTAGGCTAGCATATTCGCCTTTTGTTCGCCACGCCATATTTACACCCACCACGCCGACTCGTCAGGCAGACTTCTTCACGCGCATGGATGTATCTTAGCTTTGACTCTTTGGACTTTAAAGGACCGACATGGCTGTAATTGACCGCAGGCTCCTCCCTCTTATTGAGGTGTTGGCGGAATCTGGCGCTGACTGGCTAGCGTTCGAACTGTTTGACGGGCTCCGTGTTGGGCGCGCTCCGGAGGACTCGGACGAAGAGTTGAGTCGGGCTCGCCTAATCCGCAAATTCATAAAAGACGAGCGCCTGCCCGAAGAGGAGAAGGTCAGCGCTCAGGCCGCTGTACCGATCGTTGGAGATGAGCAAATCGCCTGGGCAGCTAATTATGTAACGGACCGAATCTCAGATTCCGTGGGCATGCTTGAGGCCTCGCTAAGCCAACTTGAATCGATCCTCTCGCAGGGACGTGACTCTGGCATGGTGTCCGATAACGCATCGACTCAAATCGAGGATGGATTAGCGATTCGAATTGAAGGAGAGCAGATTTCCATACACCGAACCGAACTCCAGCAAGGCATCGGGGCGCTTTCGGTTCTGAGAGAAGCTCTCGCCCACTGGTCCGAGGCTGTGAGAGCGGGTGGTGACGCCTCTTGATCAACGCCGTGCGAAACGCATTGAATTCCGTTCTCGGTAGCTTAGCTGGCTTGAACAGTGCGGCTGGAGCGGGCCGCATTTTCGAGCTGTACCTCATGACTCGCATAGCAGTTGAACTTCAGGCTCGAGGCTTCGATGTCTGGCTGCAAAGATCTGACGGCAGTCGCATCCTAGCCACTGACCTCAACCGGACGTTCATTCAGCGCGGAGGAGGGCCGTCTGCTTTGCCACCTGCGTCAGCAGGTCCCGGAAACGCCAGCGTCATCGGTCTCAGAAAACCGTCCGGTTCCGAGTGGGAGCTTTGGAATGGCATTCAGTTCAGAGGTCGTAGTGGCGGTGCACACGAAATGGACATTGCGCTCGTTCCAATGTCAGTAGCGAATCAGCTACGAGCCTCCGGCGGGATGCCATTTGGCAGACCTCGGGTTTCAATCGAATGCAAGGATGTGGGTCAAGCAGGTTCCGTCGACGAAATGCGTGCTTTCCTAGCGCGACTCTACGACCTAAGCGTACTGCAGGGTCATGAAGCGTACGTACAAGCTCAATATCCAGGTCCTGCGATGGGAATTTATCCTGGCAGCCCGACAAGCGACACCTTTTATTCGGCTCGCTATACATACTGGGACGAAAATCGTCATACCTTCAGTGCGTTAGCGCGTCGCTCAGGGTTCAGTAGCGGCGCTGCGGCGATGACCGGATACTATGCAGTCCAACCGCATTCATCCATTACGTTGGGCAGCGGCCAATCAACAACACTGATTCAATGTGTTTGCGATTGGATCGAGAATGAATGCCCATAGTTGGGCAGTCGCATTCGGGGACTACAAAGCTTTCGCAACCTCGATTGCGGTTTCTAGTTGTGTATCCCGTCCGTCTCTCAATGCATCCCGTGAAAGGTCGATTGCGAACTTAGGGACAATACCGTTGTTCTCCAACATCCGCCCTTGCCACGTCAGGTAGGCGGCAACCGGCAGACCAAGAATGTATCCGTGGCCGACCTTGTATGCACTGCCGCTCAGGAGACGACCTGGCGTCTTCGTCCCCACGATGGTTGCGAGACTGTTTTCCTCCGCGAACGCTGAGACCATCTCGCCGGCGCTCGCAGTGTGCTCATTTACTAGCAACACGACTCGCCCATGGAATCGTCGCTGGCCGAGTCCCTCGGTTACCACGAGAATAGATTTTTCAACGAAGGCATATCGGGTCGCTAACCATATCAGAGTTGCTTTATGGGAAGGAATCCGCCCGAATCGAGTCAATTCCTCACGACGATAACCGCGCTCACGACGTTTCCGCGTGAGGCTGTAACCAACCTCAAGTTTTCCGGGCGTCAAATAGCTCATTAGGCGCAGACCGCCGATTCCTCCGCCAGTGTTGCCGCGTAGATCGACGATGAGCCGACTGCATCCGTCGAGTGCGGCGATACCGCGGTCGATGTCCTTCGCTACGTCGATGCCAATGGCGCCCGGAAACATCGCGACTCTCAGCAATCCAATTTCGTCGCTGAGCTTTTCAGTGGTGACAGCCTGCGGCGCCGTGACTGGGTGCTTCTGAGACTTGGGCATAGGCAATTGAACGTTGACCTTCTGTACGTCACCGTGAAGCTTTTCAATGAGAAGACTAGCCGATTCGCCGACTGAGAACGTCAGATCGTTTGGAGGGCGAACCTCCCGCCCACCGCATTCGAGCAAAAGATCGCCCGGCCGTATGCCGGCCGCGAATGCCGGTCCCCCTTGATGTACGTCTTGGAACATCCAGCGCTCGCTTCCGTTGACACCGATCCGCTGTAGGGTCGCGTTGATGGCGTGACGAGCGGGGATGTTGCGCATCCCCGCATGGCGAAAGCCGGTGTGGCTAGTCTCGAGTTCTGCTACTAATCTGTGGACCTCTTTCTCGAAGAGCTCCGGGTCGGTAGACGCGAGGATCTGGTTCCGACGCTCCAGAGCCAAAGCATTCCAATCCACGCCGTTCATTCCGGGATCGAAATGCTTGGTCGCTACCAGTCGGCAGACCTTGTCGAAAATCTTTGTGCGCTCGTCAAGAGTCAAATTCATTGCTGTTTGATTCCAATCGGGGCTGAAGTCTCTCCAACGGTGATAAACGCCGCCCAATAGAATGGGCTCAATTTGTCTCCATACTTCGCGAGCAAATCCAGTTTGGCATTGCGCAGGGCAGAGCTGGCGTTTTCCCCCTGCGCCAATCGCTGATAGAAACGCTCCATGAGTGCGCTCGCGGAGGTGTCGTCAGCACTCCAGAGGCTTGCGACAACTGATTTCGACCCCGCTACCAGAAACGCTTCCACCAAATTGCTGATGCCCTCTTGCCCCTGCAATTTTCCCACTCCGGTATCGCATGCCGACAGTGTCGTTAGTTCCGCGTTCAGCCGTAGCCGGATGATTTCGCGCACCTGCAGTAAACCGTCATCGCCAGATTTTGGATCGGCCCCCAGCACAAGCGCTGATCGCTCCGGATACTGCGTGTCGGCGAACCCGTGAACCGCCAAATGCAAAACACGAAACTGATCGAGCGGTTCTTTTTTAAAGGCGGTCTCAGTCGCGCCCTTCGCGAGAAGGATGACCGCGTTCGGTCCTACAATTCTACCGATTTCCTCAACCTCTTCGCGCGTCTGCGGAAGATCACTCAGGGCGACGCCTGACAAGTCTGCGATGCCACGTTCGATCCGTCCGCGCACAGAGGTTGGAGTCGGCAATCTCTTGCCTGCGCCGCCCTGGTTCTCGTAGGCGACATCTCCCACGGCCAAGAGCGGCTTCGAGGCGGGTTTGTGCCTCTGGTCGCGGCGAAGCGTATTCAAAATCGTGCCGGAAGGCACGTAGCTAATAGTGTGCGATTTCAGAACGTATTGGCCTCGGTCATCTTGAAGGGCCTCAAATGGTATTAAGTGTAATATGCCGTCTGGCGCGATGAGAATCCGCTCAGCACTAGAGACTTCGGGGATCGGTTTTAACAGCCGTTCATAGAGTTGTTTCGCTGTCTCCGTTCCCGATGCCTTCCCACGGATTTCATCGATATACTGCTGCGCCAATTTCTCGATCTCCTTGCGCCGGGTCGGAAGCACTCTCACGAAAGCGCCTTGGCGCGTTATCGAAACGCAGTAGGAATTGGGGTCATCGAGCACGTACTCCAGGAGCATCTCGTCCTGCTTCAGGTCATCCTGCACGGTCTTCAAAGGTGCAGGTTGCGCGGGTAGTCGTGCGTTCCCTTCATCTCCCTTCGTCCACGCTAGGCCGAGACGCCGCTCGTACTCAACCAATTTGTCCAGGAGTTGTTCCCGTTCTGTGGCGTTGCCACTCTGCATCAATCGAGCTTGGAGCCCAGCCACATCGGTTTCCAATGATGCCGCTTGTTCTGATTCTGAGGTCGGGAATGCTTTTCGATCTTCGAGAGCCCAAGCGAGGGTTCGTCCGCGGACGCGCTCCAAGACTCGGAACGCTTCGGGCACATCTCCGCCGCGAGTTACAAGCTCGAAATGTTGTACGTAGGTCTGGCTCTGCGCGGCCACAACCGAACTGTTCCAGTACGGCTCATCCACGCTGGTCAACATCCCTTCGATCACGTCTTCTGCTTGATCGTAGAGAGCCTTTGCTTCGGCATAACGACCACGACGTGCTTTTAGATCAGCGAGGATGGTCAAATTGCGAGGCACATAATAACGATCACCAACCTGCTGGCTTGCCTTCACTCCCTGAGTAGCGCGCGCGTCCGCTGTGGATAGATCTCCGGCATCGCGATAGAGTTGCGCGAGTTCGTACATAGCGTCGGCTTCGATTCTGTAAAACTGCACTCTGGTTGCAAATTGGCCGGCGTCTTCCAAGTAAGTCAGAGCCTGTTGCCGGTTTCCTGTCTGTGCCGCCAACCTTCCGAGACGAACAAGCAACTCCGCCTCATGGCCGCGCTTCTCTTGCGACTGCGCCTTGGCGAGTGCACTCTCAAGCACAGACTTCGCCTCTGCCGTTCTGCCCAGCGAGGTCAAGGCCTGCGCTTTTCCCTCATATCCCATGTACGGAAGGCCACAGTCAGGATCGGACTCCGCTAGCTTGATAGCTCTCTCGAAGAATCTCAGCGCCTCCGCGTGGCGATTGACTTCTTCAAAGCCCCTTCCGAGTAATTCTAGAAAGCGTACCTGGCCGGCAGTGTCGCCATTCGTCATTGTTGACAGGAGAGCGCCGCCAAGGAGTCTGGCTGCTCGTCCTGGGTTTCCCTCTAGAAATGCAATGAGGCCTAATTCGCCGGACGCCCGCGTGACCCATTGGCTTTCGCCCAGGCTCTTTGCGATGTCTTGCGCTTCGAGCCAGTCGCGCTTTGACGCTCGGTAGTCAAGTTCAATATCGGTGTAGCCTTTTGCGATCAGGCACCAAAGACGAAGTCTTGGGTCGTTCTGGACAATCGGATTCTGGAGTTGTTCATTAAGAACTCGCGAAAGGTCCACAAACGACATCGTTTCGGCTTGAGACCTGAGGCGTCCCACTTTGGCGTAAAGCTCGTTTCGACTGTCGCCCTCAGCAGCGAACAGCTTTTCGGCTCTAGCAAAGAGCGGCCCGGCTGCGGGTCCGTTATTTAACCAGTAGAAGTGATTGGCGATGCCAAGTAGCGCTTGCGGATCAGTGGACTGCAGGAGAACTGCGGAATTAATGGGAGAACCGGTCGCATTGCCTGAAACCGCTCGGTAGTGTCGAGTGTAGGCGTAGTAAGAGCAGACGGTCAGAAACACCACGGCTGGGGCGACTGCAAAGCCCGCCCATCCTGGGACACGTCTGCCCATTGAGAAACCACGCAAATAAGGAATCTACAAAGTCGTAGCGACGAGGCGGCGTAAAGCGGCGGCGATACGGATTAGAACCCAAACCCTTCCCAATAGTCTCTCATCGGGTAATAAAAAACAAAAGGCGATTTTGCCCGAAACTGCGCCTCGGGCAAGGGTTCTGGCGAAAGCGACCTCCCGGAGCCAATTACCAAATTGGTGGCCGTGTTCACCTAAGAAGGCCATGAACGCCTTACAATATGAGGGCAAGCTGAGGGGGTAGTGAGCCGCCCGTTGTAGCGCAGCATAGCTCCGGGCGGCTCTTTGCAGCTAAGGTTTGCGGAGAGGGCGAATGGCCCCTACACCAAGCACTGAATTTCTCCCAAATCCTGCCAAGATTCGACAAGCCATACACGGATTGGTGACGAAGGCAAAATCACTCGATCTGGCGGTTGCATTCATCGGCGCAGAATGGCAAAGCTTGCTGACCAACTATCGGGGGCCGATCAGAGCGATCTGCTGGCTCACCCATCCTGCCACAAACCCCGATGCGGTCAAATCGCTGATGAACCGGAAAGGTACATTCGTCAAGCAGCGAAATGGTCTCCACACCAAAGTGTATTTGGCTCCGGGCGTAGGTGCCGTCGTCGGTTCAGCGAATCTCTCGCGGCCGGCCCTCGCCGATATCGTGGACGCTCCACAATGTGAGGCCGCTGTGCTCGTGCTTGAACCCAAACTCATTGCCGAAATGGCGAAGTGGTTTGCGTCGCTCTGGAACGATCACCCCAACACTGCGAAGATCACTGATTCCAACTTGGAGCGCGCTCGGGAGGAACGAAAAAAGTTCCCGGTGCGGTTTCCACATACCCTCAATGCTGTACCTCCGCCCCCGGAGGTTTTGCCTCCGTGGATGATTCGATTGGCGAATGAGGTCCGAAACATTCCCCTTGAAAAGAAATTCAAAAAACAGCGAGACCAACTCCAATCGTTGGTATCGAAGCGATCCCTTTCCGCTAAGGATGTAGCGACGGTGGCAGACATCCTAGCGGGATGGACAAAACACCGGGCGGTGTACAGGAATTTCGAAAAAAGCTCGCGTAAGAAAACTCTGGAAGGCTTGAGAATGCTCGTCGATGGTGAGGACCGAGATATCCAAGACCGCTTGAAAGAAATCAAAGAAAAGAAATTGCTGAAGGGGCTTCGTATTCCAGCTATGAGCCTTCTCCTCTACTGGTCACGACCCGATGCTTATCCGCCCTTCAATGCCAAAACAAAGACGTTTCTTGAAGACTCAAAGATGGCTAGTCCCGGCATGAGTGCTTCCAGTCCGGCCTGCTACGCAACATGGCTCGGCTTCGCCGAACTGCTCGGGGCCAAACTGCACCTGCCTTCCGTGGGCCACGTTGATCGGGTTGTTACAAAGTATTACGACGGCCTGAAGCAGTAGGACAGTGACAACCGCGATGAAGTGAAGTTGCTGCTCCGGCCTCTGATTGAATAAAAATGGCGGAGTGCAAACCTGCACTCCGCCAGAAATTAATTATGGATGGACTCAGGCAGCTGTCTTGCGAGCTTTCGCCTTGACTGTTTTCTTGTCTCGTTTCGCGGCAAATTCCTTGGCCACATCTTTCTGGACCTTTTCAGTATCCACTCGGTAGCGTTTGGCGGCGTCCATCAGAACGTCGTCGCGGCTCGCGGTGGATCGCTGATACGCCGAATCCAGCAGGCTGATTTCCAGAAGCAGCTTGCAGAGTTCGGCATCGTCATATTTGCTGACTTGCTTGGCCAGAAGCTCCTGCGCGGACGCCGAGTCCTTCTTTGCCTCTACCTTGTGCCGCTTCGCCAGAGCCGGAACTTGGCTGTAGGAGAGATGGCCAATCAGGTAGTGGCCGACCATTAGCAAGTCAGCTTTCTTTAGCGGAGCCGATACACGTTGGAGGATCGTGGCCAAGACACGATGGCGAGTCGTAATGACCAGTTTCTCCTTTTCGATGCGCTTCCGTTCATCAGCTCGCTCTCGCTCGACTTGCTGTGGGGAGGGCGTGTTGGGGTGGTGGACACGGCAGGTCGGATCGGCACAAACCTTGACGACCTGTCCACGTTTACCGCCGTCCATGACAATCGCCTCGGTCATCTTGTCACAGGGTTTCTGAACGGCTGAGAGCTTGCTGCTTGCGCCGTTCGGCTTGGGTTTCTTGATCTCCAACTCAACGTACTGATTCCGTCCCAAGGGAGCGCCTTCGCGGGAATTCCATGCCGCCGAAATCTGGATTAGCTGCGGCTTGGTTTCCAGAGTCTTTTTCACGGAAGCGTCGATCTTCGCCCGGAAACAGTCGGGCGAAGTGCAGGAATCCTTTCGCACGTCTGGGAAAAGTAGCTTGTTGAACCCAGTTCGCTTCGGGCAGTTGGCGCACGATCCTGCTTCGGGAACGAGTGTCTCATCCTGCTTGTCAAACGGCGCGGACGCCAGTTGTAGCAAGATGTTCGATTCGATCCACGCCGCCAACTCCCGCACGGGAATCAGGACTTGGCTGTTGCCCTCGCTTGTCCACAAGCCCCGAAAAGCAGCCGAGAACGCTTCCTGCTGTTGCGAAGCCGGGAGCTTGGCGATCAGCAAAGCGTGGCCGATGGTGATCTGGTCTTTCAGGAATGCTTCGGCCACGGGCGGTATGAGATCAGCGAGTCGAATGCGACCGTAGACATACGCCTCACTCTTGCCAGCACGTGAGGCGATGGTAGCGATGGTGTAGACAGGCTCTCCAAGTTCCAAGAGTGACTTGAAACCCAGAGCTTCCTCAAGCGGGTGGATGTCCTCGCGTTGCAGGTTCTCAACGCATTGTGCCTCGATTGCCTCCGCATCCGTCAGCTTGACCACGCGGACGGGAAGTTTTTCGAGTTCCGCCAGTTTCGCCGCTCTTAGGCGACGTGCCCCGGCGACAACCTCGTACTTGCTTTCCTCCAGTTCGCGTACCAGAAGAGGGGCCAGAATCCCTTGGGTCTTGAAGCTGGCCGCCAGTTCTTCAAGGCTCTTTGCATCAAAGCGTTTGCGGGGATTGGTTGCTGACTCCGCAAGCGCGGTGATGGGAACGCTACGATATTCGTGGTTGTTGACTGCATTTTGCGTACTAGGCATGATCTTTTCTCCTCTCATGTGTCTTTGGTTAGGTGTTCGTAGACTCAGCGCACACGTCGGGCCCAAAGAACAAACGGTGCAGGTTGTTAGCGTGTTATGCGCCTGCCGCGACTGCCGCTGGCTCGGGGGCAATGCCCCCGAGGATCACGGCAGCGGTTTGTTGAACGGCTTCCAAGCTCTCGCGCAGGAGACTGGCGTCTCCGTGCCAAAGCTGGATGTAGTCCTGGGATGCGGTTCCGTTCTGAAGCCCGACAGATTGGCAGACCACAAAGGCCACGGCTTCGGCCTCGGTCTCGCGGACTTGTTTGGTGGTTAGGGTGCGGCGGTCGCCACGATGCAACATTTCGTGAGCGATCTCATGCACGAGCGTCGAGAACTCCTCGGCTGGCTGCATCCCCGAAAGCAGCGTGATTTTCCCGCCATACGAGAGACCCTTCGCGGGAGCAATTCTCTCGGAGAAACTAAGCTCAACGCTTTGCGCTTCCACGAACTTGAACAGACGATCGCGGTATCCGCCCACGTCGCCATTGACTTCGGTCAGTGTTGGGAGTTCTTTGCCTTCGGTCTGACTGACATCGAAAACGTAAACGGCCCGGAATCCGTACAGCGTCCGCTGACCCTCCGTGGTTGCGTCGTCACTCGGCTCTTCGGTCGCTGTATCCTTCGTGCTTCGTCTGCCGACCATCGGGGCGAGAATAAAAATGCCTTTTTCTCCCCGTTTAACGAAGCGGCCAAGCGAGTTCCATGTCCGAAGTCCGGCAACGTTGGTAGCATCGGGCTTCTGGCGTGCGATGAACATGATGTTGCCGAAGCTGTAGGTGTGAAATTTCGCCATCGCTCCCAGGTATGCGGTGAGCACTTCACTGTGACCGGACTCCAATGCTGCAACGAGGAAATCCACGGCCTCTTTGGTTCGTGTGTTGACTTCTTCTAATTTCATGTTTTTTCCCTTTCTGCCGTTTCCGGCTTGTTTCTTTCTTCACTTGAGCGGCAGCGGGAAGAAACAAGACGGAACGGTGAAAGGGACAGAACGGAGGCCGAAGGAGGGTGGCAGGGCGTGAGTGAAAGCGCGGTGAGTGCCAAACGCGGTTGGTTTCAGTTTGGCGCGAAACCGGCGCAGTCCGAAACGCCCGTCCGAGCCGCGGCCAAGCGGCGTCCACCCGGAAGAGGGCGCAGTGGGCAAAGATGGGCGCAGCCTTCCGTTTAGATTGTTAGAGGGCTTGGGCAGGGGACAATTGGCAGCTCACGAGAGAAAGCGCTTTTGAGTGCACATAACCGTATATAAAGGTGTTTGATGAAAAGGTTACTCTACGGTGCCGGATTTGGGAGTTCAGAAATATCGGGGGCAGGCTTCCGTGTTTTTAGCTTGGGAAAAGAGGGCTTGCAGTGACGATCGCGCCAGCCATTCTAAGGGAATACCCTGCAATGAGCGAGGCTCAGCGGGAGGTGGTAGGGCACGATAGGGGCGCGGTTTTAGTGATTGCCGGGCCCGGTTCGGGAAAAACTTTCAGTTTAGTCTTGCGCACAATAAATCTACTCCTGCTTGGGATGGCGGAGCCTTCGCAGTTAATCGTGTGCACATTCACTGAAAAGGCAGCGTATGAGCTTAGGGATCGAATTGCTGCTGCTTCACGCCGGGTTGGATACAACCGCGATCTCTCTGAACTGAACGTAGGAACGATCCACGGGGTCTGCAACGGGTTGCTCCAGGCTCATCGGCATCGAACTCCGCTGGGAAACAACTACGATACGCTCGATGATTTGACTCAGCTCCTTTTTTTGTTCGAGCATTTCGGAGAGATTATTGGGCCCGAGCAAAATGGAGTGTATTTGGGAAAATGGGGGACAAAATGGTCTGCAATTGAGGAGCTGCGCGACTATTTGAATAAGATCACTGAGGAGTTGATCAATGTGGATCTCATGTCAGCAGCCTCAAGTACGTTTCTTCAAGAATTAGGCCGTTGTTACCAGGCTTATCAGACAAAGCTTCTCCAGAACAACAAGATCGATTTCGCGTTCCAGCAAAAGCTCGTGCACGATCTGCTGCTCGATCGAGATTTCCTGAGGTCCGTGAACAATCGGATTCGCTATGTAATGGTCGACGAATATCAAGACACCAACTACATCCAGGAGCAGGTCTTGACCCAATTGGCTTCCGGCACCGGAAACTTGTGTGTAGTCGGAGACGAGGATCAGAGCCTTTATCGATTTCGCGGCGCGACGGTTAGAAACATCTTGGAATTCCCAAGCCGGTTTCCGAATTGCCGGTCAATACAGTTGACAACTAACTACCGTTCCCACGAGAAAATCGTTACGTCGTACGATCGATGGATGAGATCGGCTAATTGGACGAATCCGGCGGGCCCCTCGTTTCGGTTTGACAAGTCGATCATGCCCGATCCGAATGCTGAATTCCCCGATTACCCAGCGGTCTTCTCCATTTGGGGACAGAATTCCAAAGACGAAGCGACTCGGTTTGCCGAGGTTGTGGCATATCTCAAACAACAGAATGTGATCAGCGATTACAGCCAGGTCGCCTTGTTGCTTCACAGCGTGAGATATGACCATAGTGGCCCTTATTTGGAAGCCTTGGAATCGCGAGGGATACCCGGCTTTTGTCCGCGCGCGCGGGCGTACTTCGACAGCGACGAAGTACGGTTACTAGTGGCTTGCCTTGCTATCGTTTTTGGCTACTACGGCGACGGGCGCGGTTCATTGTCGGGCCCAGCGCTGCGCGATTTAGCGGCATATGTAGACAGCGGTATCGTTGAGCTTGGTCGCCATTATGGCGCGCCCCACCCGCTCGCAACAGAACTTCAGCGGCTTACCAATCAAATTGCTGCCTTGAAATCGGGTGAAAGTCTGGACTTCAGGCCTGCGGATTACCTCTATAGGTTGATGGCTTTCGAACCGTTTACCTCATTCGTAAAGAACGAAAATCGATCGCGGAATCTCGCCATATTTTCCCAGCTCTTGAATGTCTTCCAAAATTATTATCACTATACAGTTGTAACTCACCGGAATCGGGAATTCTTGCGGTTCCATTTGTTCAATAGTTTCCTTCGGCTACTGCATGAGGGAGGAATAAATGAATACGAGGATCCAAATCAGCCGTTCCCCAAAGGATACGTGCAAGTAATGACGATCCACCAGGCGAAGGGTCTCGAATTTCCTGTTGTTGTAGTTGGCAGCCTTGATGTGCAGATTTCAAGCGCCAAACAGGTGGACCGAGATCTCCAAGGATTTTATCGTAGACCGCCGTTCGAGCCGGAGAGCCGGGTTACGGAATTCGATCGGATGCGCTTGCATTACGTTGCCTTCTCGCGGCCCGAGAAATTGCTGGTCTTGACAGCTGACGGGCCGGCTAAAGCTCACTTCGCCGCAATTTGGCAGGGACTTCCACAATGGCCCTATGTTCAGAAGGAGTTGCTGGCTGCTCAGCGATTTGCGCTCAAGGAGCGTATGCCGATAAAGCGCTCTTACAGTTTCACTGGCGACCTCAAGATTTATGAAACATGCCCTCGTCAATATCAATTCTTTCGGGAGTACGACTTTACGCCTTCGCGTTCGGCGGTGATTTTCTTCGGATTGCTCGTGCACCAAAGCATCGAAGAGATCCACCGGATCGCGCTCGACGGCAAGCTTGACAGTCTGGACGTGCCTCGTATTCGAGAGCTCTTCGAGCGCACCTTTCGTTTCTTGTGTTTGACCGACGTTCGCCCGATCGGCGAGAGCGCTCGCGAAGGTGCATTCATCCAAGTCCTGAACTACTTCCGTCAGAATCAGTCTGAAATGCGGCGGGTCATCGAGACCGAAGTGGATGTGTCCCTGGAGAAGGACGGGTACATCCTGACGGGTAAAGTGGATCTGCTTATGGGTGGCGACGGAAAGCTTGAACTGCTGGATTTCAAGACTTCGCCGCGGCCGAAGGATAGTCCGGACCTGATCGCTGCGTACGAACGTCAGCTATGTACTTACGCACACATCCTTGAGCGCCGATATGGAAAGCATGTCGATCGTTTGATGCTCTATTGGACATCGGAAGCTAAAAAGGAAGACGCGCTGATGCTCTTGCCGTACGATCCTCTGCGCGTTGAGGAGGCTGGCCGTCACTTCGACGACACCGTGCGTAAAATCCAGGCCCAGGACTTCACGGTAAAAACACCGCCAGAGGCTGCAATCTGTAAGGAGTGTGATTTGCGTCAGCTTTGTCACGCCGAGGGCATCATCGGGAACATCGCGTAATCATGACGGTAGACTATTCCAAAATTCGGGCCGAGAACGAGCTCCGGTACGGGACGGATATCGGACGCATCGGTCCAATGTTGTTATCTGATCGATACGATAATCGTGCTCACTTCATCTATGAACTCCTTCAGAACGCCGAGGATGCGTTCTCTCGAAGAGCCGGGTTCAGCGGCCCACGGTCGATAACTTTTACGCTGTCTCCAATTGGGCTTCGGATATCGCATTTTGGAGCGCCGTTTACGGAGCCGAACGTCCGGGGAATCTGCGGTATCGCGGAGAGCACAAAGGACCTTACATCAATCGGCCGGTTCGGCATAGGGTTCAAATCCGTCTACGCCTTCACTGACCGTCCGGAAATCCACTCCGCGGGCGAGCATTTCAGAATCGAGAACTTTGTCTGGCCAATTGCAATCGAGCCATCTGAGATGCAGCCTGAGGAAACCGTCTTCATTCTGCCGGTCTCCGGGGACGACGTTACAGCATTTGCAGATATTACCGAGGGGCTACGAAGATTGGGCCCTAGGGCGTTGCTGTTTCTCCGCCACATTGAGGAGATTGCCTGGTCCGTTGTTGGCGGCGCTTCCGGCCTCTATCTTCGGAGCAAGCCGGAAGTCATTGGCACCAACGCGCGTAAAATTGTTGTGCTCGGACAGGGGAGCCAACCCAAAGATTCGGTCGAAGAAACTTGGCTAGTTTTCTCACGTGAAGTAAGCACTGACAAAGGCATGCCAGCGGGATTTGTTGAGTTGGCGTTCGCCTTGACCAAAAACGAAGAGACCGGCGCTCCCTCGGTAGTGCCGATTGACGACTCCACACTTATCGTATTTTTCCCAACCGTCGTGCCCACTCACCTGGGATTTCTAGCACAGGGCCCATACCGCACGACGCCTAGCCGCGACAACATACCTCGGCATGATTCCTGGAACCAGCATCTGGTGCGGGAGACGGCGCTCCTTCTTGTTGAGGGACTCAATTCGCTTCGGGAACTCGGACTGCTCAACACCAATACACTACGAAGCCTCCCTCTCGATCGGACGAATTTTGCGGAGGGGCAAATGTTCGCACCGCTCTTCACTGCGGTACAAGAAGCACTGGCCTCACAGTCCTTGCTACCCACAGTGGGCGGCGGATATTCACCTGCCAAGAACGTGAAGCTTGCCAGAACTCAAGATCTGCGCGATTTGGTGAGTCCATCTCAGCTCGCCGAGTTGTTCGGGGAAAGTGGCGAGACCTACTGGCTCAGTGCGGATATAACGCAGGATCGTACTCCAGCGCTCCGGCAATACCTGCTTCGGGAGCTCAACATCATCGAGGTGATCCCCGAAACGATCCTACCGAAGCTCACGAAGGCGTTCTTGGAAAAACAGAATGACGCCTGGATTCTTCGACTTTATGAATTACTTCATGGACAGCCGGCGCTTTCCCGCCAGGGTCGGTTAGACGATGTGCCACTTGTTCGCCTGGACAATGGCAGTCACGTCACTCCGGAAAAGGGTGGCAGGCCGCAAGCCTTTCTGCCCGGTCCAATTACCACAGATTTCCCGACTGTGCGTCGCTCGGTCTGCGGAACCAAAGTTGCGAGAGACTTCCTCACAACGCTCGGACTCACCGAGCCTGATCCAGTTGACGATGTGATCTGGAACGTTCTGCCAAAATATACTGCTCAAAACAAAAATCTGACCGAATACGAAACCGATATCCAACGTATCCTCGCGGCCTTCGCCACTGATTCCAAAGGTCAGCGAGAAAAATTGGTAAAGGCGTTACGGGAAACAACTTTTGTGAGAGTCGTGGATACGGGTGACCAGTCTAAACGGATAGCACAGCCGGAGCTGGTTTACATCGCCACTCAACGGCTTAAGGATCTTTTCGAAGGTGTGCCTAGAGTCTATGTTGTCGACGAGACCTACGGGTGTCTGCGTGGCGAACCGATTCGCGACTTGCTCGAAGCGTGCGGAGCGACTCGCTATTTGCAGCCTGTTCGCATTCCGAGCCGATTTAGCTGGCAGGAGCTTGGTCAGATGCGGGCCGGTACAGGATCAAGCGGGAGAGATGAGGTTAACGATTTCACTCTTCGCGGTCTCGATCAGCTTCTAACGAAGCTACCGACCTTAGACGCGGAAAGTGCCAGGAAAAAGGTAGGTCTTCTCTGGGACGCCCTGTGCGATGTTGTGGACCGACGGGGTCCCACCGTTTTCCTCGGCACGTATTACTGGTTCTACCGCACTCAACGGAGTCAGTTTTTCGATGCGTCTTTCGTACTTAGGCTCAATGAAGCTTCTTGGGTGCCTGATCGGGATGGAGCGCTCCAGTCACCCGAATTTGTCATGTTTGAGCAAACAGGATGGAAGGCCAATCCGTTTCTACAGTCCAAGATCCTCTTCAAACCGGCAATTCTTGAAACTCTAGCCAAAGAAGCTGGGATCGATCCTGGCGTTCTCGATCTGCTTAAGAAGCTTGGCGTCACCAGCGAAATAGAGTTAAAGAAGCGACTTGGAATAAAGGACGGCGAAGCAGAACCACCCGAGAACAAGCCTGGTCCGGGTAACGTGGATGACGCTCTGAAGAGCTTATTGGGCGACACAGCTCAACCCACACCGCCTATTCCCGATCCTTCGGGCCCGGAGCCAATGGGAGGCGGCAGTGGAAGGGGCTCTTCAGGAGCGGGCGTAGCCGGCGGGACTGGCGTGCAAACAGGTGGTCCCGCTGTCGGCGATTCGGAGGGAGCCGACCTGGGCGACCGGGGACAGAAGGGGTCGTCTGGCGGTGGAACCGGCGCATCAGGTCCGACACCGGGGAGTGGCTCGGGTGGCCATAGCGGATCGAAAACGACGAGCTCTGGCGGAACCGGAGGCGTTCGAACAGGCGGGAGTCCTAGCGATGGGCGCAGGACATCGAGCGGTACCGGCGGGAGCCGACCTTTCATCTCCTACATTGGCAGTTATCCCGACGATGAGGGGCCTGACCCGGATGCCCTGGATCAGCCCGCGCGCTTGGCGCTGGAAGAAAAGGCTATCAAGAAGATCCTGGAACGCGAACCGGAATTGCTCCGCACTCACACGAACAACCCAGGTTTCGACTTAGTTGCTACCGATGGCGGAGGTGCTCACATTAAGTGGATAGAAGTGAAGGCAATGACGGGCACCTTGCAAGACAGACCCGTCGGATTGTCGCGTACGCAGTTTGATTGCGCACGTGATCACGGGAGCGCCTACTGGCTCTACGTCGTTGAGCGGGCGGGCGACCCCGATCAGATGCGTATTGTCCGCGTCCAGAATCCCGCTGGTCGTGCGCGTACATTCACTTTTGATGAAGGCTGGGTTAGCGTCGCTGAGATTGACAACGCTCGTGATGCAAATTCGGAGAACGCGGAGAAGGGTGACATTAATGGCTAAGATCGACATCACTAAGACGGAACTCGTATGGCCGGGCAAGTACAACGAAGTGGGGACGCTAAACGAAGTAGCGCGTGTAGCCCTGCCGTTCCAGATTATAGAAACGGTCAACGAGAGTCGTGCCACGCGGGAGGCAAAGAAGAGCGGAATCCAGAGTGGTCTGTTCGATGTCTACGAAGGAAAAGAAGGCGACACGTTCGAAGCGGGGTGGCGAAACAAGCTCATCTGGGGCGACAATTTGCTCGTAATGGACTCCCTGATGGAGAAGTTTGCGGGAAAAATCGATCTTATCTGCATCGACCCGCCTTTCGCGATAGGAACGGATTTCTCATTCACTGCTCTGATTGGAGACTCTGGTGAGAACATCTTTAAGGAACAGTCCGCGATCGAAGAAAAAGCCTACCGTGACACTTGGGCAAATGGAATGGAAGGTTACTTACAGATGTTGTTTGACCGGCTCCTACGGATGAGAGAGTTATTGTCAGAGAACGGAAGTATTTGCGTTCACGTTGGTCCGAACGTCAGTCAGTATGTCCGAGTATTGCTGGATGGAGTGTTTGGTGGAAATAATTTTGTTACCGAGATTATCTGGAAACGAACAACAGCACATTTCACTGCGGTTCGATTCGCATTCGTGCACGACGTAATCTATCAGTTCTCCAAAAGTGATGGTTTTGTCTTCAACAAACCGGAGATAGCTCATGGGGACGAATATCTGGACGTCAAGTACAAGAATCAAGACTTAAAGGGACAATATCGGTTGAGCGATGCCTCGGGGGCTGGACAGGGGCCTCCGCGCGTGTTTTCAGGAAAGCGTATTCCGCCACCGACTGGCAGGCATTGGCCCTCGCAAGAGTACATAGATGAGCACGCTGACGAATACGTTCTCGGTACTGACGGAATGCCGCAGAAGAAGTCGTATTTGAAGGGAGCGACGGTCGGTTCTGTGTGGATCGATATTCCGCCGGTGAACTCGCAAGCGGCTGAACGATTGGGATACGATACTCAGAAACCAGAACCGCTGCTGGAGCGAATTATTGCCTCGACCTCCAATCCTGGAGACCTCGTTGCTGACTTTTTCTGTGGCTCTGGCACAGCGCTGGCTGTCGCAGAGAAGCTGGGGCGGCGTTGGATTGGCTGCGACCTTGGGCGTTGGGCGGTGCACGTAACCCGCAAACGATTGCTCAGTATCGACGATTGTAAGCCTTTCGAGGTACTGAACCTGGGCAAATATGAGCGCCAGTATTGGCAAGGCGTGACTTTCGGCAAGGCAAAGAATAAGCCATTCACCGAACAGCCTCTCTACGAGTACCTCGCGTTCATCCTCAAGCTTTATGGTGCACAGCCTATGGCGGGCATGGCCAATCTTCACGGAAAGAAGGGCAAGGCGATGATTCACATCGGTGCCGTGGACGCGCCGGTGACGATTGCGGAGATCGATGCAGCTGTAGATGAGTGCGCACAACTCAAACAGAGCGAGTTGCATATTCTCGGCTGGGAGTGGGAAATGGGTCTGTACGACCTGATGGTTGAGGCCGCGAAGAAGAAAAGAGTGAAGCTTATGCTCCTACTAATCCCGCACGAAGTGATGGAGTGGCAAGCTGGAGACAAAGGCGATGTACGGTTCTTTGAACTGGCATACCTCGAAGCAGAGATCAAGCAACCCAAAAAGCTCACTGCGCAGGTGCTGCTGAAAGACTTCGTTATTCCGAACACTGAGTTGATCCCCGAGGATGTGCGCAGTAAGGTGAAGAAATGGTCTGATTACATGGATTATTGGGGGGTCGACTGGGACTTTCGGAACGACACTTTCATGCAAGGGTGGGTAGCGTATCGGACCCGCAACGAACGCAAACTTGCTCTTATGTCGGATTCTCATTCCTATGATAAGGCGGGCAAGTATCGCATCCTTGTCAAAGTGATCGACGTCTTCGGTAATGACACATCGCAGGCTTTTGACGTAGAGGTAAAGTAGCCATGCCCAAAGCCGTCATCTCCTACGACAAAGACTTGCCAGAAATTCCTGACCGAAGGCCATGGGAGAAGCCCTCTTCCTTTCTAGTGAAGGACGCCGCCGCACCCTCCGGTTGGCGTGTGAACAACTCCGGTCGCCGGGCCAGCCGTCTCTTGCTCGTATCCAAATTACGCGCGGCAGTCGATTCATGGCGAGACGGTGGCTACGCGGGCGCTTCGTTTGTCACGCGGCGCCTCTTCGAGTATTGGTTTGAAGAAGACCACGAGATTCCCGGCTTTGGCGTGCCGTTCCGCTACTACTTTTGCCAGCGGGAGGCTATCGAGACGCTGGTCTGGTTAGTGGAGATTGCGGGCATCAAAGACGGGCAAGAGTTGATTCAGGCGTACGCGGAAATCTTCAAGAAAGACCTACTTTCCGAAAATATCGCGTTCCAGACGACGATGGACGGACGGCGACAAATCCGCCGCTACGTGCCGGAGCTCGATGCCGAGGGCGTACAGGATCTCCCGCCGGAAAACTTGCGCCGCTACGCTTTCAAGATGGCAACCGGTTCAGGAAAGACCTGGGTTCTAGGCATGACCATCGTTTGGTCCTATTTTCACAAGAAAATGGTCTCCAATTCTCCTCTCTCCAGCAACTTTCTCGTCGTCGCGCCCAACGTCATTGTGTACCAACGGCTGGAGAAGGACTTGGCGAGCAACCGAATTTTTTATGAACTGCCTCTTATTCCCTCTGAGTGGCGAGGCGCGTTTGGGCAAAAGGTCATACTGCGCGGGGAAGCAACCGAGCCGGACTCCTCCTCCAACCTTTTTCTCACTAACATCCACCAGCTTTACGAATCACGAGATCAAGAATGGACGCCGCAAAATGCGATTGAGGCGCTGCTTGGCAAGAAGCCCGACAAGGATCTCTCCGCTTCTGGCCAGCGATCGATGCTTGAACGGCTCAAGTCGCTGAAGGATCTCGTGGTGCTAAACGACGAAGCTCACCACGTTCACGACGAAGATCTCGCTTGGAACCAGTCGCTGCTCGCGATTCATCGGGCGTTGCCTAATGGGCTCGCGCTCTGGCTCGACTTCTCCGCCACCCCGAAAGATCAGAACGGCATGTATTTTCCCTGGACGGTATGCGACTACCCGCTTGCCCAGGCCGTGGAGGACCGAATCGTCAAGGCGCCGCTGATCGTAACGAAAGAAGACGATCCAAAACGGCCAGCTCAGGACCCGGAACAGGTGACGGCGGACAACATCGGCGAGAAGTATGGTTACTGGCTGCAAGCTGCCGTCGATCGATGGAAAGTGCACCGTAAGATTTACAAGAGTCTTGATGCTCGGCCGGTGCTCTTCATCATGGCCGAGAAGAACGTCTACGCCGACGCAATCGGAAAGTATCTGTGGCAGACAAAGGAGTTTGGCTTCAAGGAAGCGGAAGTTCTTGTTATCCATACCGACTCGAAAGGCGAGATCACCAAGAAAGGCGTTGATGAGGCGCGTGAAGCTGCTCGGGACATAGACAAACCCGAAAGCAAGATTAAGGTGATCGTCAGCGTGATGATGCTTCGTGAAGGCTGGGATGTGCGGAACGTCACGGTGGTTTTGGGGTTGCGACCCTTCACGGCTCAGGCGGAGATATTGCCCGAACAAGTAGTAGGCCGGGGATTGCGATTGATGACGCAGGTGAGCCCAGACCGAACCCAAACGCTGGAAGTCCTCGGCACGCGGAACCTGCTCGACTTCCTACGCGTTCAGTTGGAGGCTGAAGGCGTAGGCGTAGGAATCTCGAAGGAAGGGCCGCCCCTGCCAGTAACAATCGAACCGGTACGAGAGAAGAAGTCCTTTGATATCGCAATTCCAATTACGAAGCCGCAACTTGTTCACAACTTCCGAAAGCTCTCGGAGCTTGATCCTCTAGCCCTCAATCCGATTTTCGATGAAGACGACTTAGCGGATGTTTTCCGAATCACTCTGAAAATGGAGTTTGCAACCACAGAGACGGAAGTGCACCAAGCGGATATCACGGCACCCTGGCTGCCGATTGCGCAGGAACTTGTGGGTTCGATCACCAATAAAGTAATTCAGGCTGCCAGACTGTCGAATGTCTTCTCTGACTTGTACCCTCTTGTTCGGACCTACGTTGCGCAGCGCTGTTTCGGGGCTACGATCGACATTGAGAGCGATACGGTTCGAGGCCACCTCAATCGCCTAGAAATCCAAGAAGCAATAGCCAAGTATCTCGCTCGCGCTATCGGAAAGCTGACTATCGAAAAACGAGAGATTGAATTTGACAAAGCCAATTTCAAGCTGTCCGATACACGTCCGTTCCTTTGGAGAAGAAATCTGCCTCCTCTTCAAGCCACGAAAACAATCTTTAATTTTGTGGCCTCTTACAATCCGTTCGAGCGTGAGTTTGCCGAGTTTCTCGACCGGAAACGAAACGATGTGATTCGGTTCGCCAGCCTTGGCACTACCGAACAAGGGGAATCCGGGAGCCAGTTCCGAATCGACTACTTGAAGCCGAGTGGAGCAATCGGCTTTTACCACCCTGATTGGGTGGTGATACAAAAGACAGACAAGGGTGAGGTCAACTGGATCATTGAAACCAAAGGTCGCAAGTGGGAAGGCACCGAAGAAAAAGATTTGGCGATGAGTCAATGGTGTGAGCGGATTACAGCTCGTACCGGCAAACCCTGGAAGTTCAAAAGGGTAAACCAAATCGAGTTCAACAAGCGAAAAGGCTTCAACTTGGCAGATGTTCTGGGCCCGGAACCAACTCTGGTGTAGGTAGTGTATGCCGCAGTTTCGAAAAAACGTGCTTTCGCAGTATTTGCGGACGAAATGCGACAAGCAACTTCGCCTGTCACTCTATCGGCCCGACGAACTGGAGGCAATGGGATGGCCGGTGCCCTTGGAGGCCCGCCCTGCAGTCCAGATACTGAGGGATCGTGGCAAGGAATGGGAACAAGCTAAAATGCAAGATCTGGAGACGGCCTTTGGGCCCCACCTCCGGGGCGACAAGGAAAACGGCAAATTCAAGCGAATCGAACTTGCGCCAATCCTCTCCGCGAATCCTGCCAGCCCCACCGTCATTGTGCAGGCGAGATTCTCTCACGCTACACTGAAAGAAACTTTTCTTGCGAACATCGGTTTGCCTCCGCAGCGCATGGCGATGATTCCACCTTTCGGAGCCTTTGAGCCGGACATCGTTCTGGTGCGGACCGCAGCCGATGACGAGCTGGAGATTCTTCCAAACGGTGATACGACTCCCGTCGCCTCGGGAAGTCCACGGAAGGCCCTCCTCGTCTCCGACATCAAGCATGCCGGGGAAGCAAATTCGAGCTACAGCTCCGAAGTCGCCCTGTATGCCGTTCTGCTTGCAAACTGGCTTCGTCTGAACCATTTGGAAGACAGGTTTTTTGTCGCTGACAATCTCGGACTGTGGACCCGCGCCAAGGAGATGTCGGCGCTTGCGGAACTGGTAACCAGTAATCCCGGAGCGGCGATCAGCGAGCGACTGCAGGCGTTCCTGGGCGATTTGGAAAAGGTCGATTTCCCGATATTCTTCCAGACCGTTAGCCACTTTTTTAACCAGGACCTGCCACGCGTACTTGCAATAACGGATTGGGCCGCGTTGGACTGGCACGTAGATTCGAGATGCTCCGCATGTGACTTCCTTGGACACCGCCGGTGGCTTCGCGCGTCCGATCGCGCGACTCTCGATGCTCATCGCAACCACTATTGCGTAACGGCTGCGGAGGATAGCGGGCACCTGAGCCAACTCGCGACTATTACTCGCGGCAGCCGAAAAACCCTGTTCCAGGCAGGGCACACGAACGTCAGCGCCGTTTCGCTTGTGACCGCGGCAGATCCTGTGTTCGACCTCCACAATGGGCTGAAAGCAGATCGCAATCACCTTCCCCAACGCGCTTCCGCTCTTCTTTCTGGAAATCTGACTATCGCGGACAATACGACCACCGTCGATTTTCCAAAGTATGCGGACGTACAAATCTTTCTTTCCGTGAATTTCGATCCCGGCACAGGGTTGCTTTGCGCCCTCGGGTCCGAAGCGCGCTTCAGGCAGCGAGTATCCTTCGGGCAAACATCCACGGTCCAGCGAAACTGGCAGGCGGAAGCTCAAACACTGCTTACTTCAACTCTTGAGGAAGAACGAAACGTAGTCATCTCATTCTTGTCGAGAATGGCAGAGGTCTTCGAGTTCGTTCACAACACAGCGCCCGACCACGGCGGTTCGCTTGCCGCGAAGACGCGCATCCAGGTTTATTTCTGGGACAAGAGGCAGTTCGAGGAACTGGCCAAGGCGGTCGGCAGGCACCTCAATTCGATTGTGATGCAGCCCGAGCGTTACCTCCGGGGCCTGGCGTGGCTCTTCCCTCCGGAAGAGCTGCTGCAGGATGACGATATCACCTTAGCCAACTCGATAACGTTTATGAAATCCGTTATCCAGCGTGATCTTCGGCTTCCCGTAGCCCACTGCCTTACGCTGTTTAACGTTGCTGAGGTCTATCACAGCGACCAATTCACTCCCTTCATTCCCGGTTCGTTCTACCGCGATCCTTTCTCCGATATGATCCCGCGCGAGCGAATCTACGAGATATGGTCGGGGGAGCCGCTCGTAAAGCTCGGAGCCACCGACAGAACGCGGTCACAATGCATCGCCGATTACAGTGATGCCGTCAAACGCCAGGTAATGGCGTTGCGTTCGGTCGTCTGGAAATTCGGAGCGGACATGGCTGGCAGGCTGCATTTTGATGCCAGACCGCTCGATATCGGCGTTCCTTTCAATTTTCAGAGCATGAGCGAAGACGGACGGCTCTGGTACGCATGGGCGCTTCTTGAAGAAGCTTGCAAAACCGTCGATCTGCGCAGGAGCTGGTCCGCCGAGCCGGAGGAACTTGAGGCGAATTACAGCATCCTCCGCTTCTCGGAACTCGCAGAAGAACAACCAAACGGCGATAGAATTTATCAGGTCCGCCCGACTTCACGTGACTGCAAGTTTCGGGATAACGAGTCTTTCCTCGCGTTGCAAGACGAAGACATTCCTGGCTTTCTGGATTTGCGTACAAGGGATCTGCTCGATCATGCTGTTCTGCAACAGCTCCCGTACGAAGACCATAATCGAAAAATGGCGGATATCTGTTCGGCGGAGTTGGTTGATTTTGATCGGGGCAATCTCAGCGCGCGCTTGCGATTTGTGAACTTTCGGGGAGCTGATGGAATCCGCAATTTACTTGGGGCACAGAACGTTGTGGATCTTACCGCGAATGTGAGTCTCATCGCCGGGCAAGGCCCGCCCATGGCGGATCGTGTCAAAGACTGCCTGCGTGCGATTGGAAGGCCTGCCATATCATCTGCCGCTCCTGCAACCTATGCGGCGTTAGGACATGTTCCAGCCACCAATCCGCCCAGGAATGATCCTCAGACGCCAGTGGCCCGCATCCTCTGGGATGCGCCTGCATTGGCGGTTGAAGACACCGGCCTTTCTCAGGAGCAGATTGCGAGCGCCGTTCAATCGATCGCCCAGGCAGAATGGCCTCTGAATGACTCTCAACGTGATGCGGTCGTTCATTGCCTTGGCCACCGCCTTGCCCTCGTATGGGGTCCTCCAGGCACCGGCAAAACAACTACAGCAGCGTCTCTCATTGTGGCCCGGATATTGGTCGCGATAGCGTCAGGCGAAAATATTCGCGTGCTAATTACCGGTCCAACCTACACGGCGTGGGAAAAGCTTTTTGCAGAGGTGCTGGAATTGTTGGAGACAGTAGGCGCCACTGGCATCTCTTGCTTCCGCGTTTACTCCTCCACGCACCCCGACCGTGCCACTCTTCCGTCCGCAGCCAACACTGTCCAAGATGTCGAAACGAAACGAAGCGATCCTGGCTTTCAGAGTTTCTGGCAGGAGCTTCAGAGCCCTGCAAGCATCGTGCTGGTGGGCGCGGTCGCGCACCAATGCTACCGGATAGCAAAGCTTGGCAATGGCACCGCCATCGCCAAGGTCTTCGACCTTATGGTCATTGATGAAAGCTCTCAGCTGGATGTCGGCAAGTCGCTTTTTCCTCTCTGCCTGCTTGCAGAAGATTCCGAAGTCGCGCTGTTCGGCGACCATCTGCAAATGCCGCCCGTGGTCATCACCCAGCCTCCCCGCAATGCCGAATGGCTGGTAGGCAGCATTCAGAACTACTTGCTTTACCGGCACAGTCTCTCGCTTCAGAACCTCTTAATCAACTATCGCTCTGCGGGCGAGTTCGTTGATTTCGGAAAGCGGATTGGCTACCCGCCGGCGCTTACGGCCCACTCCGACAACTTGCGACTTCATCAGATTTCTGCCATGACGGCCGCGCCTTCCAACTGGCAGAATTCTGTGCCGTGGTTCTCCGGGCTAGGCGAGATTCTCGATCCCGCGCGTCCGCTTGCCGCCGTCACTTATGAAGATGGTAGGGCAGGGCAAGCGAACGCGTTCGAGGCAGACATCGTATGCAGCATGGTACAGCAATTATTTCTTGCGTTCTCACAGTGTCTTGACGGCGAGAGGAATGAAACTGGGCAGGAAATGACGCCGAACCACGAACCTTATAATCCGACCATCTTTTGGGAAAGAGGCGTTGGCATAGTGACCCCACACCGAGCGCAGCGGGCCTTGATTGTCCGACGCTTGCGGGAAATCTTTCCCGATCACGACCCGCAGATGATAGATGCCGCCGTGGATACCGTGGAGCGCTTCCAGGGAGGCCAGCGCGACACCATCATCATCTCCTTTGGAGTGGGAGACCCCGACCTTATTGCCGAAGAGGAGAGCTTTCTGCTTCAGCTGGAGCGGACGAATGTAGCGATCTCCCGCGCCCGCGCGAAATGCATTCTGGTGATTTCTGAAGACCTAGCCTACCACCTGCCGTCAGATAGGGAGACGATTCTCACGTCCAAAGCAGTAAAAACGTACGTCTCCGATTTCTGCCGGCAGTTGCTGACCTTTCAGGCTGCTGCAACTGGCAACGTGGAGCGGCAATTGACCCTGCGCTGGCACGCGTCAGGACAATGAGATTTCGTAGTCGTGTTCCTCAACGGCTGAGGACTTCACCCTGCTGCCCATGTGGCAAGCCTGCCGTTTTCCGGAAGCGGCCGATTCTGCCTTCCGCACGCAGCAGACCTTCCAGTCATGCTGCGAGTGCTCAAGGGATGCGAGCATGATTTCCCGAGGGTTGCGCTTGCGGGATGGAATCGCGCCGAAACGAACGAACATCTTGCCAGAATTTGAGAGCCGCTCCCCGACTCGGTCCCAGACGCACGAGAGCGATTCCGCAAACGCAACGGGGCTCTGATGCGATAGGAAACACTCTTCGCTGTAAGGAACTTCTGGGGGGCCGCCGAGAAACCAATTCCGCAGCCACTGATCCGCGATATACGTCCGCATTCCATAGTAGGGCGGCGAAGTGATCACCAGGTCAATGGGGGAGGGCATATGCGAATATCCTTTCCCCAGTCTCGCATCAGCGGCCGATATTCTTGAGTTACCGCGGCAGGCTGGCAACGTGTCGAGTTCGAGTCTTTCTACACGCCGTTCGATTACCCCCATCACATCGGTCGCCACTGGCCTCAGGCCGCGCTCCTGCCAGAACCTAACCGAGTAGTCTGGCTTTGAAGCGAACGTGCGCGGCATCTGATTGGAAAAATAGCCTCGTTGCTCCGGACTCTTGCTCAATGGGCCGTGCAGCGCTCCAAGACATATCGCCCGGAGCATCGCCGCAGCATCGCTGCGCATGTGGCGCAGGCCCTCTCTCAGAATACAAACACCTTCAGCGTATCGGCATCGTATGCCCACTCCCAGAACTCTCCCTTTGGCAATCTAACCTTCAGCTGCGATTCGAGAATTTTCTCCGCAAGATCCAAAACCTCTTCATCCGTCGTCTCGGCGAGCTTCGCACGGGCAATTGCAATGGCAATTGGGGAGGCGTCGATTCCGTAAGCCTGATGTCCCTTCAGCCGCGCCGCAAAAATCGTCGTACCCCGGCCGCAGAACGGGTCCGCCACACGTAGTTTCCTTTTTTTGAAGCGCTCAAGAACCGAGACTGGAAAGGACAGCGGAAACATCGTGTAGTACGGACAGATGGCGTTCAGTGCAATGGACGGCTTGCGACGCTCTCGGTCTACAGCCTCGTTCTTGCGGTTCGCCATCACCCTGGATTCCTAGAAAGATCTGATTTTACGGGTTTCCACCAAAGAGAAAAGAGAAATGCACGGAATAATCAAAATACAAGCCCCCGTGTTTCAGGCGGAATGAGTTGTCTGCTCATAAAGCTCTTCGAACATCTGATCGGCGCCCCACGCCTGTGCAGCGGTGAAGGCTAGGCGTCTCTTTTGTTCACTTGAAAGTTCTGCCAAGGGTTTGTATCCGAGGTCGTGTTCCGCCTCGGACCAGGCGTGCTGAAACAGCGTTTTAATCTGCAGTTCGAAGAAAGGTATCGAATCCTCTTCCCTGACGGTTTCGTCGAACACGTCGCGGGGAAGAAACAGTATGAAATGCCTGCCCTCATACCCGAATTCGCGCTCGGAGTCCGGCACTATCTGGCGCGATTCGATGTACCGGAAGTATTTCTTAACCTCCTCAGCGAGTTGCTCCACGTCATTCTTATAGAACGTGACGATTCGCGCTCCAAGCTGGTCCTGAATCTGATTGAGAGGATCGTCATACTTCGGTTTACCGTCGTTCCGTTTTTCTGATTTAGCAACGAAACGCTCGATGCTCTTGGCTCTCACGGAAATGCGGTCGATACGTGGATAACCGCCAAACACGCTCTTTAGGTGCGCCTCCAGGTGCTCCGCAAGCGGCAAAAGCATCTTCTCGCGCCGCTCTTTATATGTGTCCGCGACGGTAGTCATGACTTCGTCTTTCTGAACCTCTGATCGACGACTTTGCCTTGCGTTGAAAACTTCACGATGTCATGTGATTGATCGACAATGTCTTTTTTGAATACATTATCAAACCGATCCGTCGATGCTGTCAGCAGTCCCCCGTTGTCCAGTTCCACTGTTTTGAATGGCACATGCTTCAAGAACTCGTCGGGCACGAACCGAAAACGTTCGGCAAATAGCGCCTCCCGATGGAATTTCGCCTTGATTTCGTTCTGAGTTCCCTCGGAGACGTGGAACTGATTTAGCACATCCTTCGCACTGACAACTTTCTTAGGCATGCCTGAAACAAAGTGATGCAGTGCTGCAATATCCTCTTTTACTTTGGACTCTGAGGTTTGGTTCATGGCATCGCGTACCGCGACGGCGAATCGCCGAGTCCCAGCTTCACCCGGCGTTAAGAAGTCGGAACGAAGAAAATCCCGTATCCAGTAGTTCGAGATGTAGCTTTCTGCGCTGTTAATCTGCTTATCTACTGCCTTGCCTTTCCAGAAATCTTTGTCGTGCGACCGCCCGGAATAGACGGCAGCCTTATAAGAAGTGGCGCTTTTCATGAAAATGCGTTCCAGGAATTCGACGCTCAATCCTTTCGCTTTTTCCTCGGCGAGAATCCCGCTGTCGGCAGGAAAACGGGAAACCACGATCTTCGTCACTCCCTTCTGCTCGCCTACCATCAGGAATAACAATCCGAGTCCGGATTTGTTTGTGGTGACCCCTTGCAGACGTTTGGCTATCTGCCGACCAGTAGGAAGATCGCAGGTCCCAAGATAGGCGAGGAATGAATCCCTGCACTCATTGCGCTGTTCCGCGTCATTGTCCGGCAGAAAGGAAATATCGTGCTGACACTCGTCTTCGGCATTATCAAAGATACGCTTGAGCATGTCGAAAAGCCGGCCACTCTTCGCGACAGCCGTGCCGTTAATGTCGTGCGGATGTTCTTGGTTTTTCCCAGCATGGATTAGGAAGCTGTGTATCGAACCGATCTCCATCGCCCCTCCCTGAGCTGGAGTAAAAAGCAAGAAGCGATAACGGGGACCCAGTAACTTGTTTCACACGCTTAAGGTAGGCCATCGCGATGGTGAACGCAACTGAAAGAAGCCAAAGCCCTTGAAATCCACACGATCTACGCCAAAAGAGTTAAGATTTGATCGCATTGCCTATTACTAATGTGGCGTGCTACGGTTCCCTCCTTTGGCAAATGTTCGAAGCTACGGCATGAAGTCTGAGAAGGCATCGCGGATCAGAGACACCGTCTATGTCGTCGGAGCAGGCTTCTCCAAGGGTCTCGGCTATCCACTGACCAAAACCCTTCTGACGGACGTATGGAACCGTTTACCGAGCGGCTCACGGCGTCAACTCACAAAAATTATCGAATTTCATCATCCGGCCTTCAAGGCAGGCAAAAAGAAATCCTTTCCTGACATCGAACAACTGCTCACGGAGATGGCGGTAAATCTTCAACTCTTTGATTCGAGCCGTCCCGCAGAAGGACGATTCACAAAGGATCAGCTGCGCGAGTCGCGCCAAATACTATTGTCCACGATTCAGTCGTGGTTTCACAGCAAATATGAAGATGCGATTAAAACCGCTTGGTTATCTGAAATAGTGAACAAGATGAGGCGCGAGAAAGCAGCTATAGTCTCGTTCAACTGGGATTTGATTCTCGATCAGCTTCTCTTTGGCGGTGATCTCTGCTCACAGAGCTATGGTCTTTCCAAGAAGCTAGGGAATGGGCCTCTTTTACTCAAGCCTCATGGTTCGCTTAATTGGTATAAGGGGAGGCAGTTGGAGCACGTTACGGATCTGAAACGGATTGAGATCTTCCATCGCAAGAATAGGGACCAGTGCGTTCACGCGTTCCTCCCCCCGCGCGAAGTGAAGTCAAAATCCGGAAAGCAATATACCCCGTTGATCATTCCTCCGACCTATTTTAAGAACTTCAAGCCGTCTATCTTCAACCGTCTTTGGCAGAACTGCACGGAGGTTTTAAGCACTCCCAAACGACTGGTCTTCCTCGGCTACTCTTTACCGGATTCCGATTTACATGCACAGTTTATTTTTCGCTGTGGCTTTCATAATCAACTTCACGGCCGCATTAAGGACTCCGATAGCAGGTATCCGAAGACCGGTGCCGCCGAGGTCGTGATCGTAAACCCAGACCGAGAGGCAGCCCGACGGATAGAGGCAGTTGCAGGACCCAGTATCCCGTCTTCTTGGATTCAGAAGACAATTAAGGATTGGGTGGAGGACGACGAGTCGTAAGAGTGATAACAACCGAGCGAAACCTTACAACGCGCTTTGACAGAGTTAGCAGTCCTCTCTTTTGCATTGAGTCTGGAAACGGATTCTTCTTCGTCATCCCAATGGTCGGTATTTCAGAGGCCTAGCCCAATTCCCTGCGCGATGGATGAAGCTTGATTGATTTCCAGAGCGGATGTCTTCGAGATCTCGGCTCCTAATTGGGGGCCGAGCTTTGCCAAGTCGTCAGTGAAGAGCGTGGCCTGGTGGCTGGCGCGAGAGATGGAGACGTAGCCGAAGCGGGAGTTGAGCAGGTCCGGGTGGACACCGGTATGGGCGTGAACGAGAACGCGTTCGGCGGTGAGCCCTTGGGCGCTATGACTGGTGACGGCATAGCCGTGGTCGAGATGACGATGCTCGTTGGGGCTGAATTGGATCTGGCGGTTATTGTCGAGGCGGACGGACAGGCGACCATCGGGGTGGATCGCCTCGATCGCGGCCATGTCGCGATTCGCAACGCCGAGTGATTTGTCGGGGGCAGTAAACTGGATGCGGTCGCCTACGGAAAACTCGCGTTCGATCTCTTGGTAGACGCTGACGCCGGTAA
>Ga0210401_10001149_pt1 | contig 31041 bp, 28 predicted proteins | sample IncBWH32MmetaG_FD_150866 | JGI IMG/M metagenome (GOLD analysis project Ga0210401, IMG submission 150866) | Forest soil microbial communities from Barre Woods Harvard Forest LTER site, Petersham, Massachusetts, United States - Inc-BW-H-32-M | ecosystem: Environmental > Terrestrial > Soil >...
CAGCTACCCGCTTTACCTCTGGCATTGGCCACTCCTGGTGTTCGCGGCGATGATCAAGTTCGCACCGCTGACCTTGATCGAGTGCCAACTGGTGGTGGGGGCAAGCGTGCTGCTGGCCTTCGGGACCACCCATTTCATCGAGCGGCCGCTGCGGTTCGGCGGCCAGGCTCCGTTCAAGCTTGCCGCTCTCGGCGCCGCCATGGCGGTGATCGCAGCCAGCGCCGTCATCGTGGTCTGGGCGAAGGGTTTCGACGTCCGCTTGCCGCCGGAGATCCGTGCGATGGCCGAGGTGAGGACACAGGTTTCGAAATGGCGCGTCCACCAATGCCTGATCGATCTTGCCACCGAAACCGGCTATGCCGCCGACTGTGTCGACCGCGACCGTCGGCCGCTCGTCATGGTGTGGGGCGATTCGACCGCGGGCGCGCTGATGCCGGGACTGCGCGAGGCGCAGCGGACGCGAAATTTCGGCCTGGCGCAGTTCACGGCGAGCTCCTGTATCCCCGCTGTCAATGCCGACATTCCCGGCGTGTCCAATTGCCGCGCCAACAACGATCGCGTGCTGGCCCTGGCGCGGCAACTCAAGCCCGACATCGTGCTGCTGCACGGCACCTGGGAAAAGCATCTCGATCACGTCGCCGAGACCGTGGCGGCGCTGAAACAGCAGGACGGCCTGCGCGTGGTGGTGCTGGGTCCGGTTCCGGACTGGAGACGCGGGCTGCCGGACGCCGTGCTGCGCCACTACTTGCTGTATCGCCGCCTGATCCCGCGGCGGACCAACGAGGGAATCAGGCCGAACGGCTATGAGGACGAGATGCGCTCGGCGCTGACCCCCAAGGGGGCCGAGTTCATTTCCGCGCGCGCGGCGCTGTGCAATGCCGAGGGTTGTCTGACGCGCGTGGGCGAAGCGGCCAGCGACATCATTGCCAGCGACCGGGTGCATCTCACCGAGAAGGGATCGGTCTTTCTGATCCAGGCGATCATCGATCGCCTGCTGGGCGAGCGCGGCACGCCGGCAACGGATGCCTTGCAATGAGATTGTCAGGAGCTCCGTGCGATCCGGCCGTTCTCGACGTCAAAAATCTCGCCGGAGGGGCCGATGTCGCCAAATGAAGCGGGGTCGGCGCCGGTCATCCAGACCTGCGCGCCGAGCCGCGCCAGTTCCTCGAACAGCGCCTTGCGCCGGGTCGGGTCAAGATGCGCGACCACCTCGTCAAGCAGCAACAGCGGCACGACGCCGGTCATTTCCGCGACCAGCGTGCCATGCGCCAGCACCAGCCCGATCAGCAGCGCCTTCTGTTCCCCGGTCGAGGCATCGCGTGCCGGCATGTTTTTCGGTGCATAGACCACCTGGAGGTCGGTGAGGTGAGGGCCGTCGAGAGTGCGCCCCGCGGCGGCATCACGGACGCGGTTTTCCTTCAGGATCGCGCGGTAGCGGTCTTCCACCGACGTCGCCGGCTCGCTCAGCAGCGCATTCTCCATCCAGCCGTCCAGTGCGATTTCCGCGGACGGAAACGCCGATGCCTGTCCGCGGGAGCGGAGCATCGCGGCGAGCCTTACCGCAGTCTGTCCGCGCGTCGCGGCCACCGCGACCGCAAGCTCCGCGGTCTCGCGCTCGATGGCGTCGCACCAATGGTCGTCGTAGTTGCGGACTTCCAGCAGCCGGTTGCGCGAACGCAAGGAGCGCTCCAGCGCCGAGACCCGGCTCGAATGCTCGGCATCGATTGCCAGCACCAGGCGGTCGAAGAAGCGCCGCCGCTCGGATGCGGCGCCGGTGAACAGTCCGTCCATCGCTGGCGTCAGCCACACGATGCGCAGATGGTCGCCGAAAGCGGTCGCGGATGCGACCGGCTCGCGGTCGATGCGGCAACGCCGGCTCCCCGTGACGTCGCCGCGCGGCGCGTCGATGCCGGTGCCGAGCGTCGACAGCCCCAGCGCGCCTTCGACCTCGGCGGATACCGCCCAGGAGCCGTCGCCCTGATTGTCGGCGACGTCCTCCAGCGTCGCTCGGCGCAGGCCGCGTCCGGGCGAGAGAAACGAGATCGCCTCGAGGCAATTGGTCTTGCCCGCGCCGTTGGGGCCGACCAGCACCACCATGTCGCCGCGCGGCGTGAGCGACGCCGCGCGATAGTTGCGAAAATGCGTCAGCGTCAGGCGATGGATGCGGGAGGGGGTCATGTTCGGGCCGCGGGCACGTCTCTACCTGCCCCATGCGGGAGAGGGTACAAACCCTCACACCCGCATCGGCATCAGCACATAGAGCGCGTTTCTGTTGTCACGGTCCTGGATCAGGGTCGGCGAGCCGGGATCGGCGAGCCTCAGCACGGCAACTTCGCCTTCGATCTGGCCCGTGATGTCGAGCAGATAGCGCGAGTTGAACCCGATATCGAGCGCGTCGGCCGCGTATTCGACCTCGAGTTCTTCCGTCGCGCTGCCGGAGTCGGGATTGTTCACGGAGAGCACCAGCTTGCCGGCGGACAGCGCGAGCTTCACCGCGCGGCCGCGCTCGCTCGAAATCGTCGAGACGCGGTCGACGGCGGCGGCGAAATCGGCCTTGTCGACGATCAGCTCCTTGTCATTGTTCTGCGGGATCACGCGGCCATAATCGGGGAAGGTGCCGTCGATCAATTTCGAGGTCAGCACCACATTGCCAATGGTGACGCGAACCTTGCCCTGCGACAGCTCCAGGCGGATCTCCGCCTCGTTGTCCTCGATCAGGCGCAGCACCTCGCCGACCGTCTTGCGCGGCACGATCACCCCGGGCATGCCCTCGGCTCCCTTCGGCAGGGTCAGGTCGACCTGGGCCAGCCGGTGTCCGTCGGTTGCGACCGCGCGCAAGGCGGCGGCCTTGGCGCTGCCGGCTGCGTGGAGATAAATGCCGTTGAGATAGTAGCGGGTTTCCTCGGTCGAGATTGCGAATTGCGTGCGGTCGATCAGCCGCTTCATGTCGCTTGCCGCCAGCGTGAAGGAATGCGTCATGTCGCCGGCGGCAAGGTCGGGAAAATCGCTTTCGGGAAGGGTCTGCAGCGTGAAGCGGGATCGTCCGGCGCGGATCGCCAAGACCGCGCGGTCGCCGTCGGCATCGAGCGAGATCTGCGCGCCATCGGGCAATTTGCGCACGATGTCATAGAACATGTGGGCCGGAACCGTGGTCGAGCCGCCCATCGCGGTTTCCGCGGCCAGCGTCTCGGTCACCTCGAGGTCAAGGTCGGTTGCCTTCATCGCAAGCTGCGCATTTTCGGCGCGCAGCAGCACGTTGCCGAGGATCGGTATGGTGTTGCGGCGCTCGACCACGCGATGGACATGGCCCAGCGACTTCAGGAGTTGCGCGCGTTCGACGGTGACCTTCATTGCAATACTCGCCCGATCCAGTAGGCATGTCATGGAAATGCCGGCGGGCCGGAAGCGCCGCGGCTAATGGCACCCGGTCGCCTGATCAAAGCCGACCTAGGCTCGGGCTCACGGGGACCGTAAAGTGGCGCGGATGGGGGGCAAGTTCAAGGGACGGGTGGCCCATTTCCCACGGTTTGGGCACGGCCGGGGCAGCCCTGATTCTCTGCTCCCTCCCCGTTTTTCAGGGAGGGAGCCACGCAAAAGGCAAGCGTGGAACGGCAGACCTGTGTTCCACCGCCGTCGGGTCCGAACCGGCTCGGTGTCGCGCGCGCCGAGCGCCGTTCTCACTCCTGCTGCAGCTGGCGCTTGAGCGACTCGACCTCTTCGCAGAGCGCGGTGTCCTTGTTCACCAGCGCTTCGATCTTGCGAACCGCGTGCAGCACGGTGGTGTGATCGCGTCCACCGAAACGGCGGCCGATCTCGGGCAGCGAACGCAAGGTCAAGGTCTTCGCCAGATACATCGCGACCTGGCGCGGGCGCACCACATTGGCGGTGCGGCGCGACGACAACAGGTCGGAGCGGCTGACATTGTACTGCCGCGCCACCACGCGCTGGATGTCCTCGATCTTGATCCGCTTCGGCTCCTGTGGGCGGATCAGGTCGCGCACCTCGCGCTCGGCCATGTCCAGCGTCACCGGCTGGTTGTTGAGTTTCGAATGCGCAAGCAGCCGATTGATGGCGCCTTCGAGATCCCTGCCGTTATGGGTGATGGTGCGCGCGAGATAGTCGAGCACCGGGTCCGGTACGTCGAAGCTCGCATGGTGGGCGCGGGCGGCGGCGACGCGCGACCTCAGAATGCCGAGCCGCAACTCTTCGCCAAGCGATCCCATCTCGACCACGAGTCCGCCGGCGAGCCGCGAGCGCACGCGGTCGTCGAGACTTTCCAGGTCCGACGGCGGACGGTCGGCGGCGATCACCACTTGGCGCCCCGCATCGATCAGCGCGTTCAGCGTGTGGCAGAACTCCGCCTGCGTCGATTTGCCCTGCAGGAACTGCAGGTCGTCAATGACCAGCACGTCGATGCCGCGCAGCGCCTCCTTGAAGGCGAGCGCCGTCTGCGTCTTCAGCGCCGCGACGAAGCCGTACATGAACTTCTCGGCCGTGAGATACAGCACCTTGCGCTCGCCGCCGGCATTGCCGGCCCAGGTGACCGCCTGCAGCAGGTGCGTTTTGCCGAGGCCCACGCCGGCATGGATATAGAGCGGGTTGAACATCACGGGATCGCCGCGCCGACCGTCAGCGACCTGCCGGGCCGCGGCGTGTGCCAATGTGTTGGAGCGCCCGACCACGAAGCTCGCAAAGGTCAGGCGCGGGTCGAGCGGCGAGCCGCCGAGCGCCTCATGTGTTGCCGAGACCGGCGTGAAGGTGCGCAGGTCGGCCGGCGCGCGTCCCTCGGGGCGCTCGACGCGGCGCGCCTCCAGCGGGGCCACGGGCTCCTTGGCGGGCACGGTGCTGCGGATTGCGGAGCGCACGGTCAGATCGATCCGGTGCACCTCGGGCATCTCGGCCTGCCAGCAGGAGAGCACGCGCTCGGCATAATGGGCCTGGATCCAGCTCTTCAGGAAGCGCGTGGGAACCGACAGGCGCACGCTTTCGTCCTGAACACCTTCGAGATCCATACGCGCAAACCAACTCGTGTAGACGTCCTCGCCGACGGTCGAACGCAGGCGACCCTTGACGCGAGACCAGCGATCCTGTTCCGAATTTGTCATTGTCTTCAGACTTCTCTCAAACGTTTGCACTCTTTGCGATAGTGCCGCACAGGCCTTTCAGTCCGCGCGGCTCGACCTCAAGCACGTTTCCAGCTCCAGACATGGCTCCGCCGTTCGGCGTAGCGCCGCGATCAGATCGACGGTAGAGAGAGCGGAAACTCCGCGAGGTCAGCGCGTACTCGGCTGTCCTGCCTGGGTGGGCGTCAGCGAACGCTTGCTATTGAAAGAGGTAACGAGAAAAGTCCTGTTCCAAATTTGCTTTTGTGCAAAAGGCACGATGTCTACGTAAGTCATGCAACCTCCCCGCCTCGCCGCGGATGCTCGCGGCAAGCTGCCATATCGCCTGTGTCCAAATACAGCCGCGTTCGAACGTAACACTGCGGCCAATAGGCCGTTCCGATTCAACCATTCGAACGTACCCGCTCGCCAGGTCCGCCTTCATGCACTTGCCGATGGATCAAGTCATGTCGCTCCCCTGCAATGTCGGCACAACGGCCGGCATCGATCGAGAAACATCAAGACATAAATCTACCGTTACCCATATTGCTATGAGCTCCGACTCGACAATCGCTTGGAAGGCTCGCCAACGTGTTCACCGCCGCCGATTTACACGTCCACCCCGTTTCTAAAGCCGCGCTGGTCTCAAGATCGTGGGCGCTGCGAGCGGGTTAAGAAATACACCAAGGGAGATTTCCCGCAATCCATTTGATGACGGGGGTGGTTTGGTTCTTGGCGTGTGTTGCAGCGTTGCCTCTGGAGGCGCGAAAGCAAGTTTTTGAATCCGCGCGAGGAATCCTGCGTGTCATAAAACCCTGCGCGGCCGCAAAAAATTTTCATAAAATTTTTATCTGGCCTGGAGTGTAGGCGCCTTTTCAAAGTGCTTGGCTTCGCTATGTGGGTAAGTAATTATCTACTCGATGTTTTTTACGATTGTTTTTTCAGGGTAACCCCCGAATTTGCGCGATTTCCAATGAATGCGAGACGGTGCTGTTTCAGGCTGCGGCACAGCGATTTCTTGCAACGCGCGCGGCAATGAAACCGCCCCTGTAGAACTACGGGATAAACCGACGATGACGTCGCGCGCGAAAAGTGCAAAACCTGAATCAGACACGAAAAAGCCCGGATCGAGCCGGGCTTTTGACGCGCATAAGTTTTGATTGTGTCACGTCACAAGTTTCGATCGTCTCACTTCGCGAGCTTTGCAATCTGGTGCGCAAGTCGCGAAACCTTGCGACTCGCGGTGTTTCGGTGAACGATCCTGCCCTGTGCCGCGCGCATCAGTTCCGGTTCCGCACGCGCCATTGCCTTCACTGCAGCGTCACGATCGCCGCGCTCGATGGCATCTTCGACGAGGCGGACGGCGCCGCGCATCTGCGTGCGACGCGACTTGTTGATCACGGTGCGGCGGGCAATCTTTCGCGTCGCCTTCTTGGCGGAAGTTGTATTGGCCATGGTTAAAATATCCTTCGGCGGTGATCGTTCGCTTGCAGTCTGCGGTACTGAAAGCGCTTCGGCTGCTCAACCGCCTGACCGATGCTGGGTTTCTGGTGTCCCTGAGAATGCTGCTGCCGCGGTCGATACGTCCGCGGCCGATGCACCGCGAAGCCAATCCGCCCGGGGCGCCCGCCGCCGCTCAAAGAACTGCGGCGGCGGGATTGTGCCCGCCGCCATCGGCGCCCTTATAGAGGCAGGCCATTCCAGCGTCAACGCTTTCCCGATCTCTTTGCGGCTGCCGGAGGCGCTCGGACGGCGGCAGTAAACCACTGAAACGGTTGAATTTCCGCTCTCATCCCAGTATTGGCAAATCGGGCGCGACGAAGACGGCGAAGAATAGGTGACGCATGATCCGCGGTTTTTTCCGACTTGTGGGGCTGTTGCTGCTGGCTGGCGGATTCATCTTCATGGTTTACGACGGCGCGCGCTGGGTCGCCGACCAGAGCCTGCAATTCACCCAGTTCGGTCAATTCTGGAACGATATTCACCAGTCGAGCCAGCAGGCGTTCCGCGCCTGGGTGGAGAGCAAGGCGCCCTGGCTCTGGACCTCGGTTATCAGGGTCGTCCTGGAGCAGCCGGTTTTTGCGGTCCTTGGCGTGGCCGGCATCCTCCTGATGCTGGTGTTCCGCCCGCGCAAGCCGCTGATCGGCTATTCCCGGGGTTGATCGCTGACGCCGTAACGGGCTGCCGGCACTGACGTAAAGGCTATATTAAAGGCGCCGCTGAAGAGCCAGTTTCATGGCTCCAGCCGTGTCCCGCCTGGAGGTCATCCATGTTGTTCATGCGCAAATCAACCGCCCTTCCCGATGCAGCCGATGCGCTGCCCGGCCGCTCGCAGCCGATCCCTACGGCGACGATCCACTTCGTCCATGGCCGGCCGCTTGAGCCGCCTTATCCGCAAGGCCTGGAGCAGGCCGTGTTCGGGCTCGGCTGCTTCTGGGGCGCCGAGCGCAAGTTCTGGGAACTCGGCGACGGGATCTACACGACCGCGGTCGGCTATGCCGGCGGTCACACGCCCAATCCCACCTATGAAGAAGTCTGTTCGGGGCGCACCGGCCATACCGAGGTCGTCAAGGTGGTATTCGATCCGAGGAAGATTCCCTACGCGCGTCTCTTGAAGACGTTCTGGGAAAATCACGACCCGACGCAAGGCATGCGTCAAGGCAACGATGTCGGCACTCAGTACCGGTCCGCGGTCTACACTTTCAACGATGGGCAGCGTGCGGCAGCGGATGCGTCGAAGGCGGCGTATCAGAAGGCGCTCTCCGCCAAGGGCCTTGGCGGTATCACGACCGAGATCGCGCCGTCAGGGCCGTTCTATGTCGCGGAAGACTATCACCAGCAATATCTGGCCAAGAATCCGGCCGGCTATTGCGGTCTCGGCGGCACCGGCGTGTCCTGCCCGATCGGGGTCGGCGTCAGCGCGTAGGACAATGCGACGCGCGGGGGGAGGATCCTGCCGCGCGTCCGCGACCGCAAACCGTTTGTTAACCATAGCGGGTGCATCACTGGAGTCTCCTGCTGAGGGCTGACTCCGGTGCGTGGGCGCGCGTTTCAATTGCCGATGATGGCTGTCATGACGGCGCTTGCGCTCTCGGGCTGCATGCAAACTGGCTCGCCCGTGGCTTCGATACAGCCGAGCAGCGACCTCGATGCGATGGCCTATGGTCCGCCACCGATCCAGGCCGCGGCCGTCGCAGACAATGGTGGTGGTGGCGCGATCAGCGCGTTGCGCGCAAGTTTCGCCACTGCCTCGCTCCGCGCGCCTTCACCCACTCCCGCCGTCGTCTACGCTGCTCCGCCCGCGCCCGCCGCCGCGCCCCAGCCAGCCGGCTATGACACGGCCTACCACCTCGATGCCGGCGACAAGCTTCGCGTCGTCATCTATGGCCAGGAGGGCCTGACCAACACCTATACACTCGATGCATCCGGCGCGATCACCATGCCGCTGATCGGTCACGTGCCCGCGCGCGGCCGGACGCCGGCGGGCCTTTCCACCGACATCACTGCGCGCTTGCGCAACGGCTATATCCGCGAACCCTCGGTCGCGGTCGAAGTCGAGGCCTACCGGCCGTTCTTCATTCTCGGGGAAGTGGCCGCGCCCGGCCAATATCCTTACGTGCCGAACATGACGGTCGAGAGCGCGGTCGCGATCGCCGGTGGATTTTCGCCGCGCGCGCGGCGCGACTACGTCACGCTCACCCACACCGATGTCTCCGGCACCTCGCGCATCGCGGTGCCGATGGGCACGCCGATCGGCCCCGGCGATACGGTGCAGATCGGCGAACGCTGGTTCTAGATTCTTGCTGTCGTCGTTCCGGGGCGCGAATGAAACGAGCGAACCTCAGATGCCAATTGCGCGCTGGCGAACCTCGACGTCGCGGTTCAGCTTGATATCCTGTCCCCGCGTCATCATCCATCGGTTTGAGGCATCAAGTCTTGTGATCGGGTTGCTGGGCCGATGAGGTGTGCGGCGGGGGGAGTAGGATTACTGCCACATCCAGTTCTGGCCGTAATCCTCCTTCCATCCGGTCAGTCGGCCATTCCTGAATTGCAGAAACAGCCGGTCGCGATGGCTGATCAGGCCGCTGCCGCCGAGATTGCGGAGGGCGAGATAGATCTCGGCGCGCGGAGCGCCACTGACGTAGTGCAGGGGCTGTCCGAGCGCCTGTGACGTCTGCTCGACATTCATCCCGATCACGAGCGGGGCGTGGTTCGACAAGGTCGCGGTGAAAGGCGGGCGGCCGTCGGGCGGCAAGGCGTGATCGATGAAGGTCTGGGCATCGGCGGTATCGTGCCAGGCAAGCGTCGCAGCCGCGACGAGCGCGACGGTGGTAACGATCCGTATCATCGAGCCGACCCTTCTGCTGCAACGGTCCTCGGCAAGCTATCCAGGAACGGCAGCACCGCGTCAATGAAAGCCTGCGGCTGATCGATGATCACGGCGTGCCCCGCCGCTGGGATCACGACGTTTTGCGCGGCCGGAATCTTCGCCATGGAGTCGGAGGCGGCCGGAACGGCGTGTCGTCGGCGCCGACCACGATCAGCGCGAGTACCTTGATCGCGGGCAGCATCTCGATGACACGCGTTAGCTCCTGGAAACTGCCCACGAGCTCGGTCACGGCCAGCCATGCGGTCGTGCATGGGCATGCCGTCGCATGGCGAACGTGGTGACGGTGAAGCTGCCGCAACGCACAACGCAAACTTGCCCAAGCTTTTTCAAATTGCGTTGCGTCGCTCCGGGAACGCGATCATTCTTGCGCGCAAGGCAGGCATCGACCCGGTGGATGCCTGCTACCCAAAAGTCAGTTGCCGCCGTAAGCGGCTTCATGCACCGGCAGGGGAAGAAACGAATGCCTACTCTGAACATCAACGGACATAACATGTCCGTGGAGGCGGCGAATGATTCGCCGTTACTCTGGGCCATCCGCGAGCAATTGCAGATGACCGGCACGAAATTCGGTTGTGGCGCGGGCCTGTGCGGCGCCTGCACCGTCCACGTCAACGGCGAAGCGGTGCGGTCCTGCCAGACCATGGTGGGCGATGTCGCCGGCAAGAAGATCACCACCATCGAGGGCCTGTCCGCCAAGGGCGATCATCCGCTGCAGAAGGCCTGGATCGCCGAGCAGGTGCCGCAATGCGGCTACTGCCAGTCCGGGCAGATCATGCAGGCGGCCTCGCTGCTTGCGAAGAACAACAACCCGACCAAGGACGAAATCGTCGCCCACATGGACGGCAACCTCTGCCGTTGCATGACCTATTCGCGAATTCAGAAGGCGATCCTGCGCGCGGCGTCCGAAATGCGCACCGCCTCCAACGCCTCGACCGAGCGGAGGGCCACATGAATACGCACGTGAAAATCGACAGCCATGAACCTGCCGATCTGAGCCGCCGCTCATTCCTGGTCGGCACCGCCGCGACCGGCCTCGTGCTCGGCTATGCCACCATCGCCGGCGCCGATAGCGCGCTTGCCGCAACGGCAAATTTCGAACCATCGGTATGGTATTCGATCGCGCCGGACGGCATCGTCACGGTTACTTGCGGCAAGGCCGACATGGGCCAGCATGTCGCTTCCACCATGGCGCAGATCGTCTGCGAGGAGCTCGGCGCGAACTGGAAGGACATGCGCGTCGCGCTTGCCTCCAACGATCCGAAGTACAATGACCCTGTGTTGGGGGCGCAGATCACCGGCGGCAGCTGGTCGACGATGATGAACTTTGAGGCAATGAGCCGCGCCGGTGCCGCGGGCCGCATGGCGCTGTCAGAAGCTGCGGCAGGTGCCATGGGCGCTCCGGCGAACGAACTCGTCGTCCGGGACTCCGTGATCTCGCATCCGAAGTCGAAGAAGTCGATGACGTTCGCTGAAGTCGTGAAGAGCGGCAAGGCGACGAAGACTTTCACGCCCGACGATCTGAAGGCAATCAAGCTGAAGACCCCGGATCAATACACCTTGATCGGCGTCTCGGTGCCGCAACTCGACATTCCCGACAAGACCAAAGGCGCGGCCAAGTACGGCATCGACGTCATGCTGCCGGGCATGGTCTACGGCAAGGTCGTGACGCCGCCGGTGCGCTACGGCGCGACGGTGAAGTCGGTCGATGACAGCGAGGCCAAGAAGCTGTCTGGCTTCATCAAGGCCGTCACCCTCGACGACAAGACCGGCACGACGACCGGCTGGGTCGTGGCGGTCGCCAGCACCTATGCCCAGGCACGCAAGGCGGCCGACGCGCTGAAGATCACCTATGATGGCGGTCCGAACGCAAAACTGTCGAGCGAGTCGCTGCTCGATGAGGCCAAGCGGCTGCAGGCGCAGGACGACTCCGGCCAGTATTTTGTCAAGGACGGCGATCCGAATGCCGCGCTTGGCTCGGCCGCAAAAGTGTTGGAGGCGGAATACACGACCAACATCAACATCCACGCGCCGATGGAGCCGATGAACGCCACGGCCGAATTCAAGGGCGACATCCTGCACATCTACACCGGCAACCAGTTCGCGACGCGCTCCGGCGCCATCGCCGCAGGTGCGGCCGGGATCGATCCGAAATACGTCGTAATGCACCAGATGTGGCTCGGCGGCGGCTTCGGCCGGCGTCTCGACGCCGACATGATGGTGCCCGCGGTGCAGGCCGCGAAGGCAGTCGGCAAGCCGGTCAAGGTGATCTACTCGCGCGAGAACGACATGACCATGGATTTCTCGCGTCCCTTGACCTACCAGAAGATCAAGGCCGGTCTCGACGGCGACGGCAAGCTCGTCGCAATGAGTCACGACGTGGTCTCGGCCTGGCCGACCCAGCGCTGGGGAATCCCCGATTTCCTCTCGCCCTCGGTCGACAAGAAGGGCCCGCTCGACTCGTTCACGGTGAACGGTGCGGACTTCTTCTACACCGTGCCCAATCACCATGTGCGCGCGATCAAGAACGAGATGGCGCACAACGCCACCCCGTCGGGCCAGTTGCGGTCGGTCGCACCGGGCTGGACGTTCTGGGCGGTCGAAAGCATGATCGACGAACTCGCGCACCAGGCCGGCAAGGACCCGGCGCTGTTCCGCGTCGAGCTGCTCGACGGCAAGGGCGACAATGCCGGCGGCGCCCAGCGGCTGCGCAACACGCTGTTGGCCGCGATGGGGCTCGCCGGCTACGGCACCAAGGAACTGCCGAAAGGCGAGGGCATGGGTGTTGCCTGTGTCTCCTCGCAGGAGCGCAAGACGGCAAGCTGGACCGCCTGCGTCGCCCATGTCGCGGTGGACTCCTCCGGCAACATCAAGGTGAAGAAGCTGACGGTCGCAACCGATGTTGGCACCCAGGTGAATCCCGACGGCGTCAAGGCCCAGGTTTCCGGCGCCGCGCTATGGGGCCTTTCGCTCGCCCTCTATGAGAAGGCGACGCTCAAGGATGGCGGCATCGAGCAGACCAATTTCGACAGCTACACACCCTTGCGGATGAGCCAGCTGCCGGACGTCGAGGTGACCGTGATCGCCAATGGCGAACACGCGACCGGTGTCGGTGAGCCGGCCGTCACTGTGATCGCGCCCGCGGTGGGCAACGCGATCTTCAATGCCTGCGGCGCGCGCGTGCGGGCGCTGCCGATCACGGCGGAGGCGGTGAAGGCGGCCATGAAGGCCTGATTTCCGCCTCTGATTGCGACGACATCCAGCCGCCGGAGCGTCCAAAGCTCCGGCGGCTTTGTTTAAAATTGCGCCGATCCGACGCCGTCAGGAAAGGGTTTCGTTAAACTTGTAGGATCGTCAGCAGGTAGAATGTTGAGGATCTCTGTTAAGTGGAACTGAAGGGGTCGTCAGCTAGGTTCGATCTTGACGACCGCCGCCAGCGAGCAGAGTTCATGACAGCGACCGCGAAACAATCCTCGACCAAGCGCCATCTGTTGCTTGCCTCCGATCGCAGCGACCACTCGAGCGAGCTTGCCCAGATCCTGAGCTCGGTCGGCGACGTCGATATCCTGCCGACCGACGAAATCCCCGACAGGCCGGACGGTCGCTTCTCGGGCGTGGTGGTCGACATCAACCTGCGCTCACCGCAGAGCGTGCAGCGGGTCCGCAACAAGCTGCGCAACGAGGCCTACAACAACGTGCCGCGGTTGTTCGTTCTGGCCGAGGCGCTGCATCACGCCTCGATGCAGGCCTGGGCGCTGGGCGCGACCGATACGATTGCGCGGCCCTTTGATCCCGAAGACGTGCTGCAGCGGATTCGTGCCGCGTTCCCCGACAGCGAGATCTACGACGCGACGGATCGCGGCAAGATGCTGAACGCGGGCGTGGCCGCCGCGCATGAGGTGATGGTCAGGATCTTTGAGCGGCTTCGGACCGGCGAGGCCTTGATGCTCAACGACGTGATCGCGGCGGAAAAGAAGATCCTCAAGGCGATCAGACATTGCTCGCTGCGGGAATGGTTGACGGCAGTCGGCTGCCACCATGTCGACACCTACCGGCACTGCCTCTACGTGACCGGCTTTGCGGTCGCGTTCGCCCAGCATCTCGGCATGCGCGACGACGACCAGCGGCGGCTGACGCGGGCCGCGCTGCTGCACGATGTCGGCAAGGCGTTCATCGCCCGCGAGATCCTGGACAAGCAGGGCAAGCTGACGGTGGAGGAGATCACCGAACTGCGGCAGCATCCGGTTCGCGGCCACGAAGCGTTGTCGGCGCAGGGCGGCTTTCCGCCGGAGATGCTTGACGTCGCGCTGCATCATCACGAATTCCTCGATGGCTCGGGCTACCCGCACGGCTTGCGTTCGGAAAAGATCAGCGACATCGTGCGCGTGATCACGATCGTCGACGTCTATTCGGCGCTGGTGGAGAAGCGGGCCTACCGCCTGCCGTTCAGCCGCGAGCGCGCCTTTGCGATCATGGAATCCATGGCCGGCAAGCTCGACCAGCAGCTGCTGCAGGCATTCCGCCCGATCGCGCTGGGAACCGCCTAAAGTCGCACCCCGCAATCCGGCCCTCCGTTCGCGCCGTCGCCCGCCCTTTCGACAAATCGGATGCGAGGGTTTTCGTTTCGCCTGTGACGCCGGACGTTGCATCCTCGTCGATTTCGGGGACAATGCGGCGCAGCCGGCGATCTGCCTTCGGCGTCGCCGGAGAACTCATATTTGCCTCGAGGATGCTTCATGGCTACGCCGACCGTCGCGGACGATACTGATGTTCCGGCCGACATTGCCGCGACGCTGGTCGATCCGACCGCCTATGCGGATAACCGCATCCATGACGCCTATCGCTGGCTGCGCGCCAACAATCCGCTCGGTGTGGCGCGGCCAAACGGCTACGCGCCGTTCTGGGTCGTCACCAGACACGCGCATATTGCGGCCATCAGCCGCCAGAACGAGCTGTTTCACAACGCCGATCGTCCGACGACGTTGACGCCGATCGCGATGGAAGAACGTGTGCGCAAGATCACCGGCGGGCCGAACCTGGTGCGTTCGCTGGTGCAGATGGACGCGCCGGACCATCCGAAATACCGCGCGCTGACGCAGGGCTGGTTCATGCCGGGCAATCTGACGAAATTCGAGCCCCGCATCCGCGAGATCGCCCGCCATACGGTGGAGAAGATGATAGCGAAGGGCGGCGCCTGTGATTTCGTCGCCGACGTCGCGCTCGGCTATCCCCTGCACGTCATCATGGAAATCCTCGGCGTGCCGGAGCAGGACGAGCCGCGCATGCTGCGATTGACGCAGGAGCTGTTCGGCCCGCACGACCCCGACAAGACGCGGATCAGGGAGCAGCTGACGGCGGAACAGCTCGCCGCAATGCTGCAGATGGTGGTGAACGATTTCTCGACCTATTTCCGTGTCATCACCGAAGATCGGCGCCGCGATCCGCGCGACGACCTCGCGAGCGTCATCGCCAACGCCAGGATCAACGGCGATTATTTGCCGGAGCACGATGCGACGAGCTATTACATCATCGTCGCGACCGCCGGCCACGACACCACGTCGTCCTCGACCGCGGGTGCGATCTGGGCGCTCGCCGAAAACCCCGAGCAATTCGCCATGGTGAAGGCCGACCCGTCGTTGATCTCCGGCCTGGTTGACGAGGCGATTCGCTGGATGACCCCCGTCAAGAATTTCATGCGCAGCGCCACCGCCGACACCGAGCTCGGTGGCCGCGATGTCAAGAAGGGCGACTGGCTGATGCTGTGCTACGCCTCCGCCAATCGCGACGAAGAGGTGTTCGAGGAGCCCTATCGGTTCCGCTGCGACCGCAAGCCGAACCGGCACATTGCGTTCGGCTATGGCGCGCATCTGTGCCTTGGGCAATATCTCGCCAAGCTCGAAATGCGGATCCTGTTCGAGGAGCTGCTGCCGCGGCTGAAATCGATCGCGCTCGACGGCGAGGTGAAGATGACGCAGGCGGTGTTCGTCAACGGACCGAAGCGATTGCCGATCCGATTCGAGTTGGATTGATTCGTTGCGCTTGGCCGTCGGTCTGACAGCGTCTTCCTTGTAGCGTGGGCAAAGGCGCTCTTCGCGCCGTGCCCGCCGACTATCCGCAGCGTCCTCTCGTACGGTGGGCACGCTTTCCGCCTTCGCTCTTTGAGCTTCGGCCGACAAGTCGCTTTACCCACCCTGCGCAGTTCCTACTGCCGCGCAGGCGGAACCAGTGCCGCAAACGGTCCGTCGGCATAAACGGCGCGGCCGCCGACCATGGTGAGCAGCGAGCGGATCCTGCCGATCTCCTTCACCGGCGCCGTCATGTAATCGGCCGTGAGCACCGCGAGATCCGCGGCCTTGCCCGGCTCCAGCGTGCCGCGCCAGGCGTCGTCATTGGCCATGAAGGCCGGGCTTTTCGTGTACATTTCCAGCGCCTGGCGGCGGCTCGGCGCCTCGGCCTCACCGCGCGTGGTGACGCCGCCGATGGTGGTGCCGTCGAGATACCATTGCAGCGACACGAACGGGTTATACGACGACACCCGATGCGCGTCGGTGCCGCCGGCCACCACGAGCCCGAGCTTGAGCGCGGTCGCGATCCGCGGCATGTCGCGCGCACGCTCCGCGCCGACCTCCTGCTGCAGCCGTTCGCCGCCGAAATAGAGCCCGTCCTGCACGCCCCAGATCAGCCCCAGCGATTTCATCCGCTTCAGGTTGTCCTCCGACGCGTTGTAGAGATGCAGCACGGTCCAGCGCAGCCGCGCCACCGGAAAATCGCGGTTGATGTCCTCGATCACGTCGAGCAGATCGTGGACGGTGCGGTCGGGGTTCCAGTGCAGCTGGATCGTGTAGCCTTTGGCGGCGGCCCAGCGCAGAAGCTCGGCGAGCTTGGCCTTGCCGTCCGGCGTGATGTCGCCGTCGGTCCAGTCCGCCCAGATCAGGATTTCGCCGGGGCCGTTGAAATGCAGCATGTCGTCGCCAAACCCTTGCGGCAGGAGCTGCGTCAGGTTCTGCAGGTCGGCGAGTTCGCTGCCCGGTTTGGGTGCGCAGAGATGGTAGGCGATGCGGACGGTGAGGTCCTTGTCACGCCACAGGCTGAAGGCGGCCTGGTAGCTCGCGGGATACATGCTGACCCCGCCGCCATCGACGATGCCGGTAATACCGAGCGTGTTCATCTCGCGGAAGAATTTTTTCGAGCTCTCGACCTGCTGCGCCAGCGTCGGCTTCGGCAGCTTGTCAAAAAGCTTGCCGAGCGCGCCGCCGCCGGCGACGACTATTCCGGTCGGCTTGCCGTCGGCACCGAGCTCCAGCTTGCCGCCTGGGGCGACGTCGTCATCGCCATGGATATTCAGCGTCTCCATCGCCTTCGGTGACAGCAGCAGCCAGTCGTAGAGATGCTGGATATAGACGGGATTTTGCGGCGCGGCCTCCGCCACCTCCTGTGGCGTCGGGCGGCGCTTCTCCGAAAACTGCTCTTCGGTCCAGCCGCCGGCGACGACGATCCAGGAGCCCGCAGCCTGCGCCGCCGCGGCCTGCCGGATCTTGTCCAGCGCGTCCTTCAGGCTTGGCACGCCGATCCAGTTGACCTCGGTGCCGAAGGTCAATGCGGCGCGCACGCCGTGAATGTGCCCGTCGGTCAGGCCCGGGATCACGGTGCGGCCACCGAGGTCGATCAGCCGCGTCCGCCCATCCGCGAGCTTCTTCATGTCAGCCGATGTGCCAGTCGCGAACACCTTGCCGTCCGCGATCGCCAGCGCCTCGCGCATCGAAAAGTCCGCATCCACGGTCAGGACCTTGCCGTTGAACAGCACGCTGTCGACGCTCTGGGCGGCCGCGGTCCGGCTCGAGAGGGCGAGCGCAACGACCGCAAGCGCGCAGATCGATCGGATGGAGTTTTCAAGGCCGGGCCCGCTCACGCGCATGTCGTTCCTCCGTTGCTGTGCTTCTTGGCGTCCTTGTGGGCAAGTCGCGCCTCCGCCACGACCTGCAAGGGGGCGAGACGCACACAATCCATCACGTCGAACACGACGCGGAGACTTTCGCCGAAGGCGCCGGCAAACGCCAGTGCATCCTGATTCCGATCCGGGCGAGTGCGCATGGCAAGCGTACAATGCGGCACCCACGATCCCGGTCTGTAATGAGGGTGACAAAGCCCGGGGTCGATCGCGGCATGAATCTGATCGTGGATTTCGCGCAATGCTGTTTTGGGCTCGGGATCGGCCCATAGGATCAGCGGCGGTCCGTCGAACGTCCGAATCCGGTCGAAGCAGAGTTCGATGGCGGCTCGTCCCCCGGCCGCTTTTTTAAGGGTGGCGATTGCCAGTTGTTCGCTTGCGCTGGGAGAATCGTAGATGGCGAACGTGACGTGCGGCGGGTAGGTCAGGGCGCGCATCGACGGAAAATCCTCGAAGGCGCTCACCTGATCCCACAGCGACATGATCGCGTCGGCGGTCGCGTCAACGCTCTTGAGGCTCAAGGCGAAGGGCATCCGTCACCCGGTATCTTGTGCTGACGGCCAAGTTTACGAAACATCACTTTCATAGGACGAAATCTCGATCAGGCTGCCGTCGGGATCGCGGCAATAGACCGAGCGCAGCACACCGCGAGCGCCGTGCTTGGCGACCGGGCCTTCCTCGATCCTGGCCCCCTGGGCCGTCAGATGCGCGACCACTTCGTCCGGCGTGCTGGAGGTGAGAAAGCAGAGATCGTCGCTGCCGGCGGTTTCATGATCGGCGGTGAACCAGTCGACCTTGTCAGCGTCTTTTGGCCGCACGTTGATCTTCTGGTTGCCGAAGACGAGCGAGGTCCGCAGCGTCTTGCCCTCGCCGGGATCGAACGTCTTGACCTCCATGCCGAGGATTCTTTGGTACCATTCCGCACTGCGCGCCACGTCGGCGACGTTGATGACGAGATGGTCGAGCGCATGGACCTTGACCGGCATGAATGATCCTTATCCTCCCAGGGCATGGGTCGCGTGCGCCGACTATTGCCTTTCAGCCCCGCACTTTGCTTGTTACAACGCGAATCCGCCAGCATTTCAAGATCAACGACATCGGGAGAAACGGGACATGATTTCACGCCGTGCCGCGCTCGGAATGGCAGCAACCGGTTTTTCCTCTCTGTTGGCGTCGCCGCGGCCGGCTGCGGCGCTGGACTATCCGACACGGCCGGTGCGCTTCATCGTGGGCTATCCGCCGGGCGGCGCGACCGACATCATGGCCCGCCTGATCGGGCAGCGGCTGTCGGAGAGGCTCGGTCAGCAATTTGTCGTCGAGAACAAGCCGGGGGCCGGTAACAACATCGGCACCGAGACTGTGGTCAAGGCCGAGCCGGACGGCTACACGGTGCTGCTGGTCAATCCTGCGAACTACATCAACACCTCGCTGTACACCAATCTGAGGTTCAATTTCGTGCGCGACATCACGCCCGTCGCCTCGTTCAATCGCGTGCCCAACGTCATGACGGTGAACAACGACGTGCCGGCCAAAAATGTCGCCGAGTTCATCGCCTATGTGAAAGCCAATCCCGGCAAAGTGAACATGGCCTCCTCCGGCAACGGGACGTCGGTGCATCTGTCCGGCGAGATGTTCATGGCGATGACGGACGCGAAAATGCAACATGTGCCCTATCGCGGCGCAGCACCCGCGATCACCGACCTGCTGGCCGGCCAGGTGCAGGTGATTTTCGACAACATGCCGTCGATCATCCAGCACATCCGCGCCGGTTCCTTGCGCGCGCTGGGCGTGACGACGGCCGAACGCTCGCCACAGCTGCCGGATGTGCAGGCGATTGCGGAAACGGTTCCTGGTTACGAGGCGAGCGCGCTGTTCGGCATGGGCGCGCCAAAGGATTCGCCGAGAGAGGCCATCGAGGAGCTGAACAAGGAGATCAATGCAATCCTGGCGGAGCCGGGCATGCGCCAACGCCTCGTCGAGCTCGGCGGTGAACCGCTGATCCAGTCGCCTGACGCTTTTGGTGACATGATCAAGGCGGAAACCGACAAGTGGAAGAAGGTGGTGGAATTTGCTGGCCTGAAGATCGAATAAAGTTGAGCGACCGCGCGCATTGAATCTGGTATCCTCGTGCGGATCCCGGTTTCTGACATTCGTGTCATGTTGCCCCGGGCTCGTTCGCGAATGTCAGAACCAAAGGACACTGGCAGGATTTGACTCTCGTCTGGCTTTGGATCCGACCTTCGCTCAGGCAAGCCCGTGGATAGACTGGAGCGAGCGTGACATCCGCCACATAAGTTTTCGGAATTGGCGCGTTGTATTCGAACCGATTGACATCTCATCTGGAGAAAGGAACAAGATCATGCGCAAACTAATGACCGCCGTCCTGGTCTTATCGGCGACGGCCATGATGACGGTCGCCGCAGACGCGCGCAACAACCGTTCACCGCTGGCCGACTACTACTTCGGCGACCACGTCTATCCCTGGTGCCTGCAGGGACGTGGCGTCGGCTATCCCGGCGACTGCAACTATGCGACCTATAGCCAGTGCGAAACCACGGCCTCGGGCCGCGGACTCTATTGCGGCGTCAACCCCGTTGTTGCATTCGCGCGCGTCCGGCGGGGACTGCCGGCCTATCCGCCGGTCGACCGTTACGGCACCTATTGAGGCCTGGCGCGCGCCGGGATCGGCTCAAATCGCCATCGCGCCTTGGATCTTGATTGCGCATGATCCCTCGGGTCAATCCGAGGGATCGTGCTTTCGTAAACCCGCTTCGCGCTTTTCCGAATCATGCTCCCCGCCTCGAACGTCAAGTTGCGTGACCCTCCTCGAACGAGCCGAAGGTGACGTCGATTGGAGGCGTGTCGCCCCCGCTGCGGCGAAAGCCCTGACTGGCAAAGCCAAGCAGCGCGGAAACTGGTCGCGGTCTGCCTGAGGATCAGCGAGACGCCGCTTTCCTGGTCGGAGCCGGCGGCGCAATGTGAGAACGCTTCGCTGGAGTGAACGGTATGAGTTGGCGACGGTCGCGACCGCCAGCTGGAAGACACTCGCGATAAAGGCGCTCTGACCGACTCCCCCGGCAGCACCCGGTGCATTTGGAGCAGCCAAAAAGCAGGCTGAAGTGGTCGCGGCCGGGTGCTCAGGCCGCGGTTCTGCGGGGCCTGTCCGCAGCAAGTCGGGCTTGCGTTTGCTTTATAACCCCGTATACTTTGCATTACAAAGTCGGAGATTTCGAAAAAGATGCGTGATCTCGACAAGGCCCTGGCCGATATCATTGCGATTCGCAGCCAGCTGGCGGCCGGGACCGCGTTTCGCGGCTATGGGCCGGCGGCGATGGCGGCGACCGGGGGTGTCGCGTTCCTGACCGCGGTGCTGCAATATTTCTGGCTCGACGATCCGACCGGCCATCCCCTGACCTTCTTCTGTGGCTGGGCGGCGGCCGCGTTGCTGTCGTCTCTGATGATCTGGGTCGAGATGCAGGCGCGCTCGCGCCGGCACCATTCCGGCCTCGCCGACGCCATGATCCACCAGGCGGTCGAGCAGTCGTTGCCGGCCGGCGTCGCCGGCATTCTGCTTGCGGTGATGCTCGGCAAATTCGCGCCCGAGACGCTGTGGCTGTTGCCGGGCCTGTGGCAGATCCTGGTGTCCTTGGGCGTGTTCGCATCCGTCCGTTCGCTGCCGCGCACGATCGCGCTCGGCGGCGCGTTCTATTTCCTGTCCGGCTTTACGGTGCTCATTCTGGCAAGCCACAGTCATGCGCTGTCACCCTGGGCCATGGGCCTGCCGTTCGCCTTCGGCCAGTCTCTGATGGCCACAATTCTGCATTTTGCGTCCGGAGATGACGATGCCGAAACCTGACAGCGCGCCATTCTCTTATGATGGCCTCGACCGCGTGATTCATGAGAAGGCGCGGCTCGGTCTGCTCACTTCGTTGATGGGGCATCCCAAGGGGCTGGCCTTTGCCGACCTCAAGCAGCTGTGCGGATTGACCGATGGCAATCTCAGCCGTCATCTGCAGGTGCTGCAGGAAGCGGGTCTCGTCGAGGTCACCAAGGGTTATGAAGGCAATCGTCCGCACACCACCTGCCGGCTGACCAAGGCCGGCCGTCGCCGCTTCCTGGACTATCTCGCCGTGCTCGAGCGGCTGGTCCGCGACGCCGCCAAGGCCGCGGGCAAGGAGCCCTCGACGCTGTCGCGCCTTGGCATTCTCCCGACCTGAACCGATCCGCTCTCTTTTTTGCGCAGGAGCTTTGCGATGCAAAGTAATCTCTCTTCCAAACCATCCGGCGGGCCGGGCGACAAGCTGCATGTCGGCATCATCATGGATGGCAATGGGCGATGGGCGACCCGGCGCGGGCTCTCCCGCGTGCGCGGGCACGAAGCCGGCGTCGAGGCGATCCGCCGTATCGTCGAGGCGGCGCCGAAGCAGGGCGTCGGCACGCTGACGCTGTACGCCTTCTCGGTCGACAATTGGCGTCGGCCCAGGACCGAAGTCGCAGCCCTGATGGCGCTGTTGCGTTTCTATCTCGCGAGCGAGGTCGGGGCGCTGGTGCGCAACGGCGTCCGCCTGACCGTGATCGGGCGCCGCGACCGTCTCCCACAGGGCATCGCATCGGCGATCGGCAAGGCGGAGGACGCGACCGCACAAGGCGATGTGCTGCACTTGCGGATCGCGGTCGACTATTCGGCGCGCGACGCGATCCTGAATGCGGCGGCGCGCGCCCGCGCCCTGGGTGAACTCACCCGAGAAAATTTCTCCGACCTCGTCACCGGCGAAACCGGCCTGCGCGACGTCGACCTCATCATCCGCACCTCGGGTGAAAAGCGGCTGTCCGACTTCCTGCTGTGGGAAGGGGCTTATGCGGAGCTGCATTTCACCGACCGGATGTGGCCCGAATTCGATGCCGACGATCTCGCCGAAGCGCTCTCCTCGTTCTCCCGCCGCGAGCGCCGCTTCGGCGGGTTGCAGCCGATGCCTTTGGAGCCGGCCGAAAGCGCGTGACGCGGAGCATTGCGAGCCGTCATGCGCATCCTCCTGGTCAATGTGCCACATCCCGCGATCGGCAGCCGGATTCCGGATGACCACCTGCCGCCGCTCGGCCTGCTCGCCATTGGCGGGCCGCTGATCGACGATGGTCACGAGGTGCGGTTGCTCGATGCCGAATTCGGTCCCTTGCCGACACCGGCGATCGTCGACGAGGCGCTCGGCTTTGCACCTGACGCCGTGCTGTTCGGCCATTCCGGATCGACGTCGGGACATCCCGTCATCGCCGAAGTCGCGCAGGCGATCGCAACGGCAATCCCGCGGGTGCTGATCATCTATGGCGGCGTGTTCCCGACCTATCACTGGCGCGAAATTCTGCAGCAGGAGCCCTACGTCACGGCGATCGTGCGCGGCGAGGGTGAAGAAACCGCGCGGCGTCTGATGCGCGCGCTCGATCGCGGTCGGCCCCTCGCTGACATCGCTGGCGTCGCCTACCGCGAAGCCGGCCTGCCCGTTGCAACGAAGCCGGCGCCGGTGATCCGTGATCTCGATGCCTACCGGATCGGCTGGGAGCTGATTGATCACGCCCGGTACAGCTATTGGGGCGGCCTCCGGGCGGTCGTGGTGCAGTTCTCGCGCGGCTGTCCGCACCTGTGCAACTATTGTGGCCAGCGCGGCTTCTGGACACGCTGGCGCCACCGCGATCCCCTGCGCTTCGCCAGGGAGCTCGCGCGGCTGAGCCGCGAGCATGGCGTCAAGGTGATCAACTTCGCCGACGAAAATCCGACCGTGTCGAAGAAAGTATGGCGCGTCTTTCTGGAGGCATTGATCGCGGAGAATGTCGACCTGATCCTGGTGGGATCGACTCGGGCTGACGACATCGTGCGGGACGCCGATATCCTGCATCTCTACCGGAAGGCGGGCTGGGTTCGTTTCCTGCTCGGCATGGAAAGCACCGATCAGCGAACGCTCGAACTGATCCGCAAGGGCGCAGCGACCACGACCGACCGAGAAGCCATCCGGTTGATGCGCCAGCACGGCATTCTTTCCATGGCGACCTGGGTGGTCGGCTTCGAGGAGGAGACCGACCGCGACCACTGGCGGGGCTTGCGCCAGCTTCTCGCCTGCGATCCCGACCAGATTCAGATGCTCTATGTCACCCCGCACCGATGGACGCCCTACTTTAGGCTCGCTGCCGAACGACGGGTGATACAAACCGACCGGCGACGCTGGGACTACAAGCACCAGGTGCTGGCGACGCGCTACATGGCGCCATGGCGCGTGCTGCTCTGGTTCAAGTTCACGGAATTGGTGTTGCAGTGTCGGCCCCGCGCGATCTGGCGGACCTATTTTCAGCGCGACGCGCGCCTGCGACACGCGATGCGCTGGTACACGCAGATGGGCCGCCGGGTGTGGCCGTTCGAAATTCTCAACTTCCTGCGCGATCGCCTTGTCAGGAACGGGCCGACGGTTGTCGCATTCTGGGGCGCTCCGCAGGATCGCGACGAGGAATCGATGTCGGCAGTGCATCGCGAGCGGTTGCCTGGCGCGAGCAACGCCGCGTAGCATCGCTTTCGCATGGGCGTCTGCCTTCTCCGGAGCGGTCCAAGCTTCAGCGATCCTCGCCGCATTCCTGTCGTTCCTCATTCTTGCCAACATGTACTTTAGTTTAGCCCGCCAGGGGATGCTGCCGACGCAGAGTCCGACTCAACCAATGGTAGCGGTTGTAGAAACGGAAAATGAAACCGCCGGTTCTCGTATAATGCGGGACTTTTCTGCTTTGCGGGGGCGTCGGGGATAGACTTGAATTTGAGCGACTGTTACAACGCGTCGCCGGCACCAGCATGGTAGTTTCTACGCGTTGCTTTTGAATCTGCCTCACGCGACCGTCGTGGCGGCTGTCGATAGTGGTATTATTTTCCGGCGCACGCTTGAACGGTCCCGATGCCGAGAGTCGACATGACCGGGAGTCGCGACACCTTTTCCTACCGCGTGGTCATCTACGCTGCGTGCTTTTTCGTGGCCTACAAGCTGCTTTTCCAGCTCAGCTTTGTCGACAGGCTTTCGAAGCTTTGGCTCGTTGCCGGCGGTCTGATCGTCGTGCACGCCGTCGCCTGGCTGTGGTGCGTCGGCGCCTGCGTGTTTACCCGCGGACCTCGGCGGCTTGCGAGCCTGGCCTGCGCCGCCGCGCTCGTCGCCGGACTGCAGTGGTATGTCCCCGACGGGATGAGAATCCATTTCTGGTTGCATCGTGACGAATATGTTGCTCGCGTCGCCGCGACACATGCGGCCAGGGACGGCCGCGTTTCGCTGGTGCTGTTCTCCTATGGCGATGACATCCCGGCGACGCCGAGCGGTGAGTCCTGCGCGACCGAGATCGTCTACGACGACAGCAAGAACATCGGCCTCATCTCGCGGACGCCACGCGGCCGGGCCGACATGGTGGAGCAAATCGACGAGGGCTTCTATTTCCGCTATCTGCCCTGCCAGTGAAACGCCGATGGGCTGTTCCACCGGCATCAGGTGATCGGCGCCGGGTTGAACAGCGCGAGCGAGTTGTGCAGCCGCCACTTCTCGGTCCAGGTCTGCCGCCCGCTCGCCACCTCCAGCATGGTGCGGAACAGTTGCCAGCCGGTCTCCTCGATGGTGGCTTCGCCCGACGCGATGCCGCCGGTGTCGACGTCCATCAGATCGTGCCAGCGCCGCGCCAGCTCGCTGCGGGTTGCGACCTTGATGACCGGCACGGCCGCCAGCCCGTAGGGCGTGCCACGGCCAGTCGTGAATATGTGCAAGGTCATGCCGGCGGCAAGCTGCAAGGTGCCGCAGACGAAATCGCTCGCCGGCGTCGCCGCATAAAGCAGTCCCTTGGCCTTCGCCCGCTCGCCCGGACGCACCACGCCGGAAATCGGCGCGCTGCCGGACTTGACGATCGAGCCCATCGCCTTCTCGACGATGTTGGAGAGCCCGCCCTTCTTGTTGCCGGGCGTGGTGTTGGCGCTGCGATCGACCCGGCCGCGCTCCAAATAATCGTCGTACCAGCCGAGCTCGGCGATCAGCTCGCGCGCGACGTCCTCATTGGCCGCCCGCGCCGTGAGCTGCGCGATGCCGTCGCGCACCTCGGTATTTTCCGAGAACATCACGGTGCCGCCCGCGCGCACCAAAAGGTCGGCTGCAAAGCCCAGCGCCGGGTTCGCCGTCACGCCGGAAAACGCGTCGCTGCCGCCGCATTGCATGCCGACGACGAGATCGCAAGCCGGGCAGGTTTCGCGGCGGCGCTTGTCGAGCCGAACCAGATGCTGCTCGGCGGTCCGCATGATCGAGCTGATCATGGCCTCGAAGCCGACATGCGAATTGTCCTGCAGCGTGACGAGATCGTAGTCGCGCCCGCCCGGCGTCGCGGCGCGCGAGGGATAGACCCCCTTGGGCAGCAGGCGCTCGGGCTGCAGCTTCTCGCAGCCCAGGCTCACCACCATGGTGGTGCCGCCGAAATTCGGATTGAGACTGATGTTGCGCAGTGTGCGGATCGGGATCTCGGCGTCCGGCGCGTCGATCGCGACCCCGCAGCCATAGATGTGCTCGAGCGCCACCACATCGTCGACATTGCTATAGCGTGGCAGTAGCTCGTCGCGGATGCGCTTGACGGCGTGCTCGACGACCCCGGACACGCACTGCACGGTCGTCGTGATCGCGAGCAGATTGCGCGTGCCGACCGTGCCGTCGTCGTTGCGAAAACCCTCGAACGTGTAGCCGTCGAGCGCGCCGCCGAGCGAAGATTTTCGCGTCGCCAGCGGCAGGCCGTCGAGCGAGGGCGGCGCCGGCATGTCAAGGCGCTGTTCGTTGACCCAGGAGCCCGCCGGGAGATCTTCGGCCGCATAGCCGATGACGACGTCATAGCGGCGGACCGGCGCGCCCTTGGCGATGTCCATGAGCGCAACCTTGTGCCCTTGCGGAACGCGCTCCCGAACGGTCGGGCCGCCGGGCACGGCCGCGCCGGCAGGCAAGCCAAAATCGTTCGCCACGATCGCCACATTATCGTTCGCATTCATGCGAATGAGACGGGGCGTCTGTTGCGCCAGATCCTGGGCCGGATCGATTTTCGCGGGTTGCTCGAGCTGCACGGCGTCCTCTTTCAATCAGACAGTCTGGTGTCCCGGCGCTGACATTCGATAGTCCGTTGCGGCCATTCGCGCAACGTTCGAGATCGCGCTTTGCGGGGTGGCGGGTCCCACGCCCATCAACGCACGGCGCAAGCTTCCTAACACGCATGTTAGGCGTATTTGCCACACACTGCGGTCAAAGATGTAGCGCCTTCGCGTGGCATCCGATGCGGCGGGACAGATCAGGTGCCGCCGTCGGCGCCGCGCGTGGAGTGAGTAAATGCGGGGCGTTGCGCGATCGCTCAGTCGGATCGGCAGCCATGCTCGCAGCGGCCTTTTCGGAATCATCTGGGCGCTCGCTTGGCTGCCGGCGGTCGCGGTCGCGCAGCAAGCAGCGACCACGCCGACCAAGGCATCGCAGACCAGCCCGGCGGTCGCGTCCACATCCTCATCCACGCTGGAGCCCGTCTTCACGTTGCCCCCGCCGCCATTTACAATCCCCGGCCTGCCGCCGATCGCGGGCGACTGGATCGTGTCGGTCGGTGCCGGTGCCGAGTACAAGCCGGACTTCGAGGGCGCCAAGCGCTACATGCTGAGCCCGATTCCGGTGTTCTCGATCCGTCGCGCGGGATCGCCGGAGAGATTCCGCAGCCCGATCGACAGCGCCAGCTTCACCTTGTTCGACTATGGCGGCTTTCATGCCGGTCCCGTGGCGAAATTCGTTGCCGCGCGCAACGCCAACAACTTTGCCGAGCTTGCCGGGCTCGGCAACGTCAATGCCGCGCTCGAGCTCGGCGGTTTCGTCGAATATTTTCCGATCGACTGGTTTCGCATGCGCGTCGAGGTCCGGCAGGGATTTTTTGGCCATGGCGGCGTCACGGCAAATTTCTCGAGCGACGCCATCGTGCCGCTGGCGCACGGCTTGACGTTCTCGGCCGGCCCGCGCTTCACGCTGGAATCGACCGGCGCGACCGCGCCCTATTTCAGCGTCAATCCGCTGCAGGCGGCGCTCTCGGGACTGCCGGCCTTCAATGCCAGAGGCGGCGCGCACTCGGCCGGCGCCGGCGCGCAGCTCCGTTACCGCCTGAATCCGCAATGGGAGGTGCACTCCTATGTCGAATACCAGCGCCTGCTCGGAGACGCGGCAGCAAGCCCGCTGGTGCAGCTGCGCGGCTCGCCGAACCAGGTGACGGTCGGGCTCGGCGCGTCCTATTCGTTCGACGTGCGGGTGAAGTAGCGAAGCGGCAGTTATCCGGATCATGCTCGGGCCCGGCGCAATCGGTGCAGCGTGATTTCCGGCGGGCAATTGAAACGCACCGGGACGACGCTGCAGCCGGCGCCGACCGAGGTGTAGCCGGCCATGGCGCCGTGGCGCCAGGCGCCCGCGCCCATCCGCCGCGGCAGCACCGATTCGAGCATCAGGGGAATTGAGCCCGGCAGGCAGATCTGTCCGCCATGGGTATGTCCGCTCAGGAGCAGGTCGAAGCCGGCATGCGCCGCCTGCCGGTAGATCTCGGGCGTGTGCGACAGCAGGATCGCGAAGCCTGCTCCCGGAATTGACGCGGCGGCCTTCTCGATGTTGTCGACCCGGAAATAGTGCGCGTCGTCGATGCCGGCGAGATGGATGACCTCATCGCCGCGTCGGATCGTCTCGCATTCATTCTGCAGCATCCGGATGCCCATTGCTTCCAGGCCGGGCAGCATCCGGATGGTGTCGTGGTTGCCCAGCACGCCGTAGACCGGCTGCTCGAGACGGTCGATGATTCTGGCCGTGCCCTTCAGCGCAGCGTCGTAAGGACCGAAGGTGGCGCCGCGAAAATCGCCGGTCCAGACGCAGAGATCGTAACTCAGGCCATCGACCAGCTCGACCAGCCGGTGCATCGCGCCCTCGCTGATGTCGGCATGGGTGTCGCTGATGTGGAGGATCGTGAAACCATCGAAGCGCGGCGGCAGCGTTGCGCTTTCGACGTCGTTGGTCCTGATGACGATGCGCTCGGCGTTGCGGCACCCGCGCCGATAAAGCCCGCTCATCTTCAGGACGACGCGGATGACAGAATGGATCGAATACCAGTTCTCGATGTGGAAGAAGTTCAGGCCCTGGCCAAAAATCTGGGCTTCGTGGTCGGTCTCGATGCCAAGCCGTTGCCGGGCCTGAAGGCGGCCCAGGCGCTGCTCCAATTGGGAGATGAGATCGTCGTCCATTGGAACCTGGTGAGCGAAAGGCGTGAAGCTCGTGGGTCGGGCTATCGGAGGCGCGCGGGACACAATTGTTAGAGACGATATGACCCGATCGCAATTCAATATTGCGCCGCGTTGTCGCATTGCAGATTGGCCAAGGATTCGCGTTCCCGCGGGCGGGAGTCCGCCCGAGTTGTTGGCGTCGGTCACCCTCGAATACAGAGGGCGCAGGGAAGGCCGGGTGCTGGTTGCACCCATGGCCCGCGTGCAATAAAAAAAGCACACGGCGGTACCCACAGGTTCAACCGAAAACATCCGGCCTTCCCTGCGCAATGGTTTTAACGGTGTCCTTCGCGCTCTCCCCGGGGCCGGGCTTTCTTGCCCCCGTCATGAAGCAGATCGTTCCGCTCACTTGACACCAGCGTCGGGGTGTCAGGACCACAAGACTTCGCCGTCCGCAACAGTGTCGTTCGTCTGACGACCCGTTGCGTCCATCGCATCCCCGTCTCACGTCTCGCGACGATCGCGCGTACGTCCCTCTTCATCGAGGCGGGATGATCAGACGAAACCACATAATTCGGAAAAAACGGAAGCAAAATATTTTGGGTCGAGGCCTGGACGGCGGATCAACGCCGCATAGCCTTGCGAACATTCGTTTTTTCGCGCGCGCGATTTTGCGGCTGAGACCAGGCGAGCGAAGCGGGAATCGTTCCTCGGTGCCCGTCGGGCGAATCAACAGCGACCGAAAGCGCCTGGGAGCGGCGATTTCCATGCTATCAAATGATCGTCGACGGATCACCGGGCCGCTCATGGGCCAGCAGTCGGCATGCGGGCCTGAATCAACGGAACATGGTCGGGGTTGCAGAATGGTCGCCAGCGACAGTTTTGCCGAGTTCCTGCGCGAGCAACTCGCGCCGCTTGGCCATGTCACGGTGCGCCGGATGTTCGGCAAGACCGGTGTGTTCTGCGATGGCTTGATGTTCGGCATGGTGACCGACAACACGCTCTACTTCCGGGTCGACGACGACAACCGCGCTGACTTCAAGGAAGCCGAAGCCTATCCTCCTCTCAACTACAGCAAGAAGGGTTTTGCCATCGACCTGTCGTTCTGGCGCGCGCCGGAGCGGCTGTTCGACGAGCCCGATGAGCTCATCGCCTGGGCGCGTGCCGCCATCGCGGCGGCGGGCAGGGTCGCGGCGAAGCGACAGCGGGCGACGCCGAAGCAACGGGCGAAACGTCAGAGCTGAGGCTTGATGAGGTTAGGTTGAACGGTTGCGGCACCGGAGCTGCGGCCCTGACGCGATGCTCTTCGGGATCAGGTCATTATTTTCCGGGTTTAGACCCTCATGGTGAGGAGCCGCGTCTCGCGCGGCGCCTCGAACCATGAGGCCTCCATGACATCCTCTCGGGCCGGGCGATGAACCAGCTATTGTCCCTCGTCAGTCTTTTGGTCGCGGACTATGACGAAGCGATCGCCTTCTTCACCCGCGCGCTGAATTTCGAGCTCTGCGAAGATACCCCGCTCGGCGATGGCAAGCGCTGGGTGGTCGTGCGCCCGCCTGGCGGTGCGGGTTGCGGCCTGCTGCTGGCGCGGGCGGACGGTTCGACCCAGACGGCGCGCATCGGCGACCAGGCCGGAGGGCGGGTGTTCTTGTTTCTGGAAACCGACGACTTCGAACGCGATCATGCGCGCATGAGCGCCGCCGGCGTGCGGTTCGTCGCGCCGCCACGGCATGAGGCCTATGGCGTCGTCGCGGTGTTCGAGGATATCTGCGGCAACCGCTGGGACCTGATCCAGCCGAAGGGCCGGACCAAGCTCTAAGGCATGATCTCTGCGCAAACGCGCCGCGTTTGTGCTGAGGAAAACCGCTTCGCACTCTGCGCTATCGCGGCCACTCGGGTTTGGATCATGCTTCTATTCCGCCGGATGCGACGAAACGCGCGATGGCGATAGAGGTCGAGGGGCTTTTCAAGGAGGACGGTGAGCAGGTAGGCGAGGGCGATGCTGAGAACGACGGGAACGATCTGCTTCGTCGGCAGGATGAAGATCATGAACAGCGGATGGACCAGGTAGATTGGATAGGACAGATCGCCGAGAGCCTTGTCGAGCGGGTTCGATCGGCCGAGCAGGACCACGCCGGGCAGGCAGACCGCCTCGGCACACAGATAGAGCGGCCGGGCGAAGGGCAGCCATGGATACGCGGCCGCCAGCAGCGCGAGGGCAAGCGTGGCCGCGATCGCGTACCGCTTGACGTCAGGCTCTCCGCAGCGCGGGCGCAACCGGACATAGGCGTGATAGGCGAGTGCTCCGGCCATAAACCAGGCGAGCGTGAACGGGAAGATGCCG
>Ga0210401_10001151_pt1 | contig 31001 bp, 22 predicted proteins | sample IncBWH32MmetaG_FD_150866 | JGI IMG/M metagenome (GOLD analysis project Ga0210401, IMG submission 150866) | Forest soil microbial communities from Barre Woods Harvard Forest LTER site, Petersham, Massachusetts, United States - Inc-BW-H-32-M | ecosystem: Environmental > Terrestrial > Soil >...
ACGCCGGCTATTGGATCAGCCAGAAGAAGAGGAAGCGAATCGAAGAGTGTTTCGGCTGGCTGAAGACGATTGCGCTATTACGTAAGGTGCGGCATCGCGGAACGTTGAAGGTGGATTGGATCTTTACCTTCGCTTGCGCAGCCTACAACCTGGTGCGCATGCGCAACCTGACGGCTGCTGCGTTTCCCGCGCAGTAAGTCTGGGCCGTGGTGTCTCTAACGGGGGCTGGAAAGGCCGACTCGGACACGCAAGAGCACGAAAACCAGCCCGAAATAAACTCGCGACACAAAATCCAGTCATCCAGGAAAAGGAAATTTGCTCATTCAACCCAATTTTTCAGTAGCCTGCTAGGACTTGAATAAGTACTTGTTGATATCAAGGGCTCTAATCTTCGATTCCAGAGTGGAGCGCGGGACTCCGAGGCGCGCTGCGGCCCCGTCCGCACCCGCAATCCTTCCTTTTGCTCTCGCGAGGGCCGCTTCAATCACTTCCTTCTCTCGGCCAGGATCTAGACGACAAAGGCCTCGTTCAACAATCATTGTGGCCTTCTGTTCTTGGGAGAACTCGTTCTTGAGCCATGTCTCATCAACGGAAAACGTATTGCTTTCGCAAAGGACAATGGCTCTCTCCACTACGTTTTGTAGCTCACGAACATTGCCTGGCCAATCGTAGGCCTGGAAGGCTTCCAGAGTTCTCTTTGTGACATTGGTGATCGTCTTTCCTGCTTTCTTGGCATGCCGTTCAATCAAATATTCCACCAGGAGGGGAATATCATCTAGGCGTTCCCGGAGTGGCGGCACGACAATTGGAACAACATTGAGCCTGTAAAAGAGGTCTTGCCTGAAGGTTCCAGCATCGATGGCCGCTCTGAGATCACGGTTCGTTGCTGCAAGCACACGTACGTCGACGGACACGGGCTGGCTGGAGCCCACACGTTCAAACTCATGTTCCTGAAGCACATGCAAGAGTGCGATTTGGGTTTCTGCAGGTAGTTCACCAACTTCGTCCAAGAAGATGGTCCCGCCATTGGCCAATTCAAATCGTCCGAGCCGCCGCTGCGAAGCCCCGGTGAATGCACCTTTTTCGTGCCCGAAAAGTTCCGAAGCAATGAGAGAAGTAGGGATACCTGCACAATTCACCCGTATAAATACCCTTGAGGATCGATTCGAGCGTTTGTGAATCGCGCGGGCAATTAGCTCTTTTCCTGTCCCGGTCTCGCCAAGGATAAGAACCGTGGAATCGCTTTGCGCGACTTTAGATACTTGCGCCAATACGCGCCGGAGCACTTCTGAATTGCCGACGATCTCTTCAAACATGGAAGCGTGGTCGATCTCTGCTTTTAGGGCTAGATTCTCTCGATAGAGTTGATCCTTCAATTCTTTGATTTCTTCAAAGGCTTTGCGCAATGCCCCTTCCGCCTGCTTGCGCTCTCGGCTTTCTGATTGCAAAGCCTCGTTGGTTTTCTGGAGATCTTGAACCGTTCCTATCAGGTCATCGCGTGCGCTTTTGAGCGATCTTGTCGCGCTCCTTTGCCCAGCGCTCAGCAATCCGATAAACAGTAGCGAAACCACAACAAAGATAAACCGAGGTATCTCGTTGGGCTTCGCAGACAACGAATGTGTTGGGGGTAGGAAATAATAATAGAAAGACAGAGAGGAGAGGGCCGTAGCCAGCAGTCCAGGCGCAACTCCACCGAGCCATGCACTGAATATAACGGCAAAAAGCAGCAATGAGAGCGGCGCCGCTTCCAAATGCAGTGCCGGCCACTGTGTAAGAATCAGTGCCGTAGTGACCAATATGAGCGCAATACCGTAGTTCCAAGTCGCAGGCGGCTTGGGCCTTGAAAAAAGGTTCGACAAGGACATGTTTCTACTCCGCCCACAAGGGGTGTGGCTCGTTGCAATTAGCGTAACAAAAAGTGACAATTTTGGGTCGCTGCAGAGTGATTGTGCATGGACATTGTCCTCTGGCCTCCTGCGAACCAAATAACAAACGACCTACTCTGACCGAGCCAAAATATTTTTGTTTTGTTCCAAATGGCGTTCAATTTCCGCCTCCTTACTTCTGCAGAGTACTCTTCTACCCGATCCATTTAAATGGACGGAACACCAAATCTGGAATTGCCCCCGTCTAGTTGAAAGCGGCGATACCCAATTATCGCTACCTTACGTCACCTGCTCCTTCTGAGTCAACGGCGGAGTAGACGGAGTCAAGTAAGGTCAAATCTCTTTTGAACATGTCCCCATTCCTACGTCCAAAAGAACCCCCTTTAATTTCGTTCGAGGGTTGTGGTTGGGGTCCTCGTCAAAGTTCAACTGCCTGCGGCGGATTGTAATCCGCGTTTACTGTGCAGCGGATATGGAGAGCCGAACCCTGACATTGTCTCCGTGTCTTAACAGGCTCTTATCTTGTTGTTCGCTATCGACCAGTCCGCCTGTGATTTCACTAGCTTAGGGCGTTGCCGCCCTCAGGCGAAGCGCGATAATGCAGTCGCACGATAGGCAACCGCTCGGATCAGCTCGAACCCAAGCGGCGGAAGTAATAAATTTGGATGGTTGCAAGCCTTTGCAAGAAAACTCGCTCCTTCACTTCCTGACGATCTTCTAACTTCGTGAATGGAATCATCCGCGGGGGACTAAGCTCCTTTCGAGTCATCTTCGGCTTAGAACCTGCCGGCGTGATCGAGCTTTCTTTGCTCCTCTGGATCATGCATTTCTGAGTCCAGATAAATCTGCGTCACTTCCAAGGATTTGTGGCCAAGCCAGTTCTTAATTTTCATTAGATCGAAGCCGGAGCGCAGCCAGTTGGTAGCCGCGGTTTTCCGGAGCCTGTGGAGGTAATGCTCCTCGCATACAGGCCGAGTCTCGCACGTCACCTCGACTTCATGGCGGTTGTCGTATCGGCCTTCACGAATCGCAACCTTGCACTGCCCGCAATTCAGTCCCGCACGCTTCGCGATTGCTTTGAACTTGCGTAGGAAGTGTCCTTCAGGTTTTTCATCCTCGTTTGTAAAGACCCAGCGATCGGACACGGCGCGCTTCTTGTAATCGGCCAGCAGCGCACCCAGCTCAGTGGTGAGCGGAACCTGCCTTTCCTCATGATTCTTCGGGAGGAAACCAACATCCGACTTGCCCTCACCGCTCACCGTGAAGCGGAGGCTTTTTAGGTCAAGGTCTTTCCAAGTGGCGTACTGGACTTCCTGCTCGCGGCATCCGGTGCGAACAAAGAAGAGATACCTCAGATATTCCTCGGGCGTCATCGCCGCGAAAAGTTTGGATAGTTCCTCGGGGTTGTACGCCTTCGTCCGGGTCCGCTGAACCTTCGGGAGCTTGATTAACTTCGAAGGCTTTTCGACGCCGTTCGCCTTAAGGAGAGAGAAAACAAAGCCCATCCGAATAGTGATGGTTTTGTTGCTGTAGCCTTGCTCGCGTAAGAACTCAACATAGGAGTTCAACGCCCGAGATGTTGCCAACTGATCGATGAACCTGACGCCCCTGGGCAGATTCTCCAACAATTGATCGAACGCGTTCTCATATGCGGCGATAGATCGCGGCCGACCGAAACGGCGGTCTTGCAAATAGTTTTCGACCGCGGTTTTGATCGAAATACGATTGGTGTTTGCTTCGTTTGTCAGGTCATCAACAGTCAGACCGAGCTCGTGCGCTTGTCTGGCGACCGGGGCGGCCTTTGCAGCCTTCGCTGCGGACTGCTCCGTGTCGTGCCTAACCCACTGATACTTCCCGGCGCCGTTGCGAACACGAATAAAGTAGGGGCCGTTCTTGGCCGCTTCAGGGCGCCGGCCTACGGTGAGCGGTCGATATCGCCAGCCTTTTCCCGCGATCTTTTGCCGGTAATAGACAGTTTGAATTGCCATCTGGTTTCCTCGCTGCAAGGCTATGCAAGGCGCTACAATTGCCACAAAAAATGTAGCATACTGTAGCACAGATGTGAATAGTACTATTAGATGGGCCTGTTTATGGTATGGCGGAGAGGGTGGGATTCGAACCCACGGTCGAGTTTCCCCGACACACGCTTTCCAAGCGTGCTCCTTAAACCGCTCGGACACCTCTCCGCGGAAGGAAGCTCAATCAGACTAGCACAAACATCGGGGCAGGAGAAAATTGGTGATCGATGCGTGATTCTCGAAATGCGTTCATAAGCAATTCATAAGCTAATAGTCTGGTGGCGGCGATTGTTTGTCGGCGGATTTGAGGCGCCACCTCAATGTTAGCTGCACGGATTACAAACTCTTTGCGTCCAGGATGGTCCTGATTTTTCGAGCGAGGGTGTTCAGCGAGAAGGGTTTGGAGAGGAAGGCGAAGTCCGTTCGGTGCAAATCTCCGTGGACCAGAGCATCCGCCGTGTATCCGGAAACGAATAGCACCTTCATTTCCGGGCGTGCCGTGGCCAGTCGGTCGGCCAGCTTGGGTCCGCTAGATCCTGGCAAGACAACGTCGGTCATGAGCAGATCGATGTGCTGCGGATTGTTTTCGGAGGCTTCCAGGGCTTTCTGGAAATCTTCGGCCACGATGACCTGGTAGCCCTTGTTCGAAAGGAATTCCCGTGTCACGCTGCGCAGCGACTCTTCATCCTCAACGACCAGAATCGTTTCCTCCCCGCGCGGCGCGACTCTTTCCTGAGAGGGAACCTCAGGCTTGTCGATTTCTTCCTGGGTGGCGGGCAAATAGACCTTGAAGGTGGTGCCTCGCCCCACTTCGCTGTACGCCGTAATGTGCCCCCCGCTTTGCTTCACGATGCCATAGATCGTCGCGAGTCCCAGGCCCGTGCCTTTTCCTTGTTCCTTGGTCGTAAAAAACGGCTCGAAAATGCGGGACAGGACTTCGGGGGTCATTCCGCAGCCGGAATCGGTCACGGCCATCATGGCATGCCGGCCAGGGCGCGCTTCCGGGTTCCGGCTGCAATACTCATCGTCGATATCGATCTCGCTGTTTTCAATGGTGAGCCTTCCGCCGTCCGGCATGGCGTCGCGTGCGTTCACCACGAGGTTCATGATGACCTGTTCGAGCTGCGTGGGATCAACCTTTACTCGCAGCTTGGCGTTTCCCGGAAGAATCTCAAGCCGAATGTCTTCCCCGATGACGCGCGCCAACATTTCCTTTATGCCCTCCAGGTGATCGGAAAAGGAAATGACTTGTGGCTCGAGGACTTGCTGGCGGCTGAACGCCAGGAGCTGGCGCGTCAGCGTGCCTCCGCGTTCGACGGCCTTGGTGATGGAAGTCACGAGGGGGGAAAGCTCCGCGTTGTCACTCAGCTTCTCCACCAGCATTTCCGAATAGGCCACGATGACGCCCAAAACATTGTTGAAATCATGGGCGATGCCTCCGGCCAGGCGCCCGATGGCCTCCATCTTTTGCACGTGGCGAAGTCTCTGCTCGACGCCGCGGACATGGGAGACATTTTCGGCGATCACTTCGAAATAGAGCACGTTCCCGGCTTCATCCCGCACAGCGCGCCCGCTGATCTCCACAGGAATGATCTTGCCGTCCTTTTGTTTCCAATGCGCTTCTAATTTGGCGAACTGCTTCCGTGTCCCGGGCTGGTCGAACAGGAGAGGCGTGTACTCGCCCTTTTCGAAAATGTCGGTTGCCAAGTTCCGAGCCAGCAATTCCTCGGCGGAATCGTATCCCAGCATTTTCACGAGCGCTTCATTGACCACCAGCAGTTGGCCTTCCGGCGTGGCTCGATAGACGCCGTAGGTGCCTTCGATCATGGCCCTGAAATTGGCTTCGGACTGGCGCAATGCATCATCCACGCGCTTGCGTTCGGTGATGTCGCGAATGGTGCTGGAAACCAGAACGCCCTCATCCGTCTGCTGGGGGCTCAGGCTGATTTCTACCGGAAATTCAGTGCCGTCTTTCTTCAGGCCGTAAAGCTCGCTGCCTGCTCCCATGGCCCGGGATTGTGGATTAACCATATAGTTACTACGGTGAGTCCGATGATGATTCCAGAATCGTTCCGGCACAAGCACCTCGACGGGCTGGCCCAGGAGTTCTTCGCGCTTGTACCCGAATAGTTTCTCCGTTTGAGTATTGACCAGTACGATCCGCCCGTCGTTTCCGGCTATCACCATGGCGTCCGGCGCGGAATCGAGCAGGCGCCGCAAACGCTCTTCGATGCGCTTGCGATCCGTAATGTCGCGGATTGCGGTGCAAACGAGCATGCCATCTCTCGCTTGAATGGGACTGAGGCTGATCTCGATGGGGAACTCCGTTTTATCCTTGCGCAGGCCGAACAGTTCGAGACCCGCCCCCATCGGCCGCACTTGCGGGTGTCCCATGAAGCCGGCGCGGTGGCCGCGGTGCCTTCCCCGCAAACGCTCTGGCACAAGAATTTCGACCGCGTGGCCCAGCAATTCTTCGCGCCTATAGCCAAAGAGTTTCTCCGTCTGCAAATTGACCAGGACGATCTTTCCCTCTTGATCGACGAGGATGATCCCATCCGGAGATGATTCGGTGAGCGCCCGGAATACAGCGTCACTGACTGCAGGAACGGTTTGCGCCATAAACGACCTCAATGCCTGCGGCCGAAAAGATTCCGGCAATTCGCACTTTTAGACGGAGAGGATCACTTCAGGAAGGGGGGAATTTCATATCGATTATGAGGAGATAATTTTGCATTGTCAATCAATGCCGGGCGCATTGCGCCGCTTCGTCACTTAAACGCCATCGGTAAAATCCCTGATCCAGCTATCGTCCTGAAATGTGTGCTTTTTGTTCCGGGGATGCACGGGTCGAGCCGGCGATCGTTCCTATCCTATTGAAAAAGAGGTCTTTAATTGATGGTCATGCCGTTGCATAAGTCAGATGGTTTGCAGCAAGCGAATTCAACCGGCCTTACTGCCGGTTCAGACTTGATCCAAAGAAGGGATACCTATCGATGAAGAAAGCCCTCATATTTGCTGGACTTTTATTGTTCGTAATTTCCGCGCAAGCGAAGGAAAAATCATACGAAAAGGGTGTGTTGCTGCAGATGGAATCCTCGCATTGTGGGTCCACGGAGAAGGGCAGCAAAACCCTTGCCGGTGAAATCCTGGGAACCGATGGGGAGCACAAGAGCACGGAAGAGTTGCTCTGCCAGGAATACGTTTTGCGGGCCGACCATGTCATCTACCGGATCAGGCCCAAGGATGGTAAACACCCGGTCCTGCTTCCGATAGGGGAAACGGCGGAATTCCGGATCGACAAAGACAAGCTCATACTCCGTGTTCCGGAGGCGAATGACAAAGAGCACGAGTATTCCGTAATATCGGTTGCTCCCCGCACCGATGTGCCGGACCCGCGGTCGCAGAAAACTGCTTCCGCCGAGCCGCCGCAACAGCAATAAGTTGAACCGAATGTGTTTTAGAAATCAGGCTGCGGTTTAAAATATTCATCGAAGATGTCCGGAACGCGCACGAGGCACCGGTTAAGAAGGACGCCGGGCCTCGTCGCCTTTTACGGCGTGTGTTTTGCCAGGGCGAATCTTTCGATCCCTCCATTAGTGTTTCGCTTGTGGATCGCGTTCTCCTCAAATCCGCGGGCGTCCTGTAGAATCCCTTTGGAGGGCGGCATGAATCACTGGCAAGGCAAGTGGGCGTTGATCACAGGCGCGAGCGCCGGGATCGGCACGGCTCTGGCGCGGGAACTGGCCGCGGGCGGCACGAATTTGGTGCTGACGGCGCGGCGGCGCGACCGTCTCGTCGGCCTTGCGGCGGAATTGAGCGCGAAGCACAACATCCGCACGCTCGTCTGCGTCGCGGACCTGGCGCAGCCGCTCGGCCCGCAGCAGATTTTTTCGTTCACCGAAGAAAAGAACATCGCGGTTGACTTGCTGGTGAACAACGCCGGTTTTGGCGCCTATGGCGAATTTCACAAAGTAGCCCTCGACCGGCTCATCGAAATGACGCAGGTCAACGTTACGGCGGTGGTGCACACGACGCGGCTGTTCTTGCCCGGCATGATTGCGCGCGGCCAGGGGGACATCCTGATCGTGGCCTCCACGGCGGCATTTCAGGCGGTGCCCTACATCTCGACATACGCCGCGACGAAGACGTTTGATCTGCTCTTTGCCGAGGGCCTGGCGGAAGAGGTGCGGCAGTATGGTGTCCGCGTTTGCGCGCTTTGCCCTGGTTCCACGGCGACGGAGTTTTTTCAGGTTGCGGGGCAGCGCAACCACACGCGGCGCTCGCCGGAAACACCCGAGAAGGTCGCGCGGGTGGGGCTCGCGGCTCTGGCCGCTGGTAAAAGTTCGGTAATTTCCGGATTCACGAATTGGCTGGGCGCGGAAACCGTGCGGCTTGTCCCGCGCCGTCTGGTCGCGCGAATCGCCGCCGGGATATTTCGTCCGAAGGAGAAGCAAGCGTAGCGCCTTGTTGCAAGTGTGCGGAAAATGAAGGCCGATCAAAAATCGTTGGAACGCCAACTGCACGGAGAAGGATTTCTCCACACCTATGTCTGGCAGGATGGGCCGAATGCGTTTTATCCCGACCACACGCACGGCGTTGAGACGGCGCACATCATCCTGGACGGCGAAATGACACTGACGCAGGGGGGCGAGACGCGGATATTTAGCGCCGGAGAGCGATGCGATGTTCCAGCTGGCGCTGTCCACTCCGCGAAGATGGGTCCGCGCGGCTGCAGGTATTTAATTGGAGAGAAGTAGGACAGGCTTCAGCCTGTCTGGTTTTGGTACTCAGAAGTGCAGTAAGGCAGACAGGCTGAAGCCCGTCCTACAAAAGCGCGCGATCGAGCAATTCCATGACGTGCACCACTTCTTGCCCCGTCTTATGAATTTCCGCCCCGGCGCGCATCTGCAATAGGCAGCCGGGGTTCGCGGTGACGATCACCGGCGAGTTAGTGGCGCGGGCGTGCTTCATCTTTTCCGCTAAAAGCGCGAGCGAAGTTTCCGTTTCCGTGACGTTGTAAGAGCCTGCAGACCCGCAGCAGTAATCCGCCATGGCCATTTCAACCAGCTCCAATCCGGGGATGGCGCGCAGCAGTTTGCGCGGGGCTTCGCGAATTTTCTGTCCGTGGAGAAGATGGCAGGAATCCTGATAGGTGACGCGCATCGGCAGAGACGCGAGGCGCGCCGAGAGTCCCAGATCGGCGAGGAACTCGGTGACGTCCCGCATCTTCCGGCGAAATGCGTGCGCCTTGCCGTGTTCTGTTGTCCCGGAGGCAAAGAGGTGCTCGTACTCTTTTAAGGTTGACCCGCATCCCGCGGCATTGGTGATCACGGCGTCAAACTCGTCGCCGAGGAAAACATCGAGGTTCGTCCGCGCGAGGGAACGCGCCACATCGCGAACGCCGGCATGCGCTGCCAGCGCGCCGCAGCAGGTTTGCCCCGCGGGGACGACAACCTCGCAGCCGTTCGCGGTGAGGACGCGAATGGTCGCTTCGTGCAGCGCAGAAAAACTTACTTGCGCCACGCATCCGGCAAACAAAGCCACGCGCGCGCGCCGGTGGCCCACGGCGGGATAAGTGCGCCCGAGTTTGGAAAAGAAAAATTTTCGATCAATCGGCGGCAGAAGTTTTTCTCTATCCGCGAGGCCGAGCAGGCGCAGAATTCCGGTCGCGCGCGCGAGAGATTGCAGGCCGGAGCGCTGGTAGACAAACAGAAGGCGCGCCAGAAGGGCGATACGCCTGGGATAAGGAAGCAGGCCGCGAAATACGAAATCCCGGGAAAGCCGCGAGAAAAATGGCCGCCGGTAATTCTGCTCGATTTGCGCGCGCGCCGCTTCCACCAGCTTGCCGTATTCGACGCCCGAGGGACACGCCGTCTCGCACGCACGGCAATCGAGGCACTGATCGATGTGCTTTACAAAGGAATCGCCGAGCGGCAGGCGTCCCTGGTCCACCAGCACGATCTGGCGGATTCGCCCGCGCGGAGAATCGGCTTCGAGGCCCCACAGTTTGTAGGTGGGGCAATGATTCAAACACAGGCCGCAATGAACGCAGTGCGCGTAGTCGTCATAGGCGGGAATGTCCGCGCCGGAAAATCCGCTGCGCGGTTTTGTGGCGGGATTCTGTTCCATGCTTGCGACTTGGTCGGTCATAAATTCATCTCCCGCCGGCGAAACGTCCCGGCGCGAGAACATTTTGCGGGTCGAAGGAATGTTTCACGCCGCGCATCAACTTAAAATCCGTACGCGGCGGACCCCAGACGGCCTCGGAAGACGTTTTCATTTCAGCTGGGCACCACTCCAACATGGCCGAAGCCGGGATTTCGGACTGGCCGCAGGCCTGAAAAACTTCCGCGATGATTCCCCGCAAAGACCGCGGCGTTTCCGAAAAATCCCTTTGGGGCAGGAACGCGGCGTAAAGAATCCCGGACGATCGCGCGAGAGAAACAAAATCGAGTTCGCGTTGCGACGCCAGAACGCGAAGTTTTCCTTGTAAGGCGGCCATCGCTCCGCGTACGGCGCTGATCCTGAAAATCGCCGAGGCAGGGACTCTTTCCATCATCAGTCTTGGAAACTCGCGAATTTGCGCCAGGGCCGAATCCGCTTCGGCTTCCTCAAGAGGAAAGAACTCCTCCGCGTCCGTGGCGCCCGCCAGGTGGCCGAGTTCGCGTTCATGCCGGTCCACGACGGCGGGCTGGCCGGCCGCCGAAACAATTACGGTCCAAGTTCGCGGCTCAATTCGCGCGGAAATCTCTCCTGAAAACAACAGAGCTGCCGTGCCCGGGTTGGCAACCTCCACGACCTGCGGGGTGAGGACGGAATGGGAAATCGCGCGGCAGAAATCAAACGCGGCTTCCGCGGAGGGAAAAGACGCGATGAAACTTCCCTGCGCCTGCGGCATCGGAAACGTGCGGAAATTCACCCGCGTGATGACGGCAAGGGTGCCCAGCGATCCAATCAACAATTTGTGCAAATCGTAGCCGGTTACGTTCTTGACGACGCGCCCGCCGCTTTTCGCCTGCGCCCCTTCGCCCGTTACAAATTCCATACCCAGGCAGAAATCGCGGACCGCGCCGTAGGCGTGGCGCAGCGGCGAACTCGAATTCGCGGCCACAATGCCGCCAATCGTCGCGCGATCCAAAAACGGAACCGCCAGCGGTAGAAATTGTTTCTTCTCCTCCAATGTGCGCAACAAATCCTCGATTCGCACGCCCGGCTCAACGCCCAGGGTCAAGTCGTGGGGATCGTAGGCGAGCACCCGGTTCATCCGGGAAACATCGAGCGCAATATCATAGCGGGCGGGCGGCAAACCGATGCTCAGCTTCGTGCAGCCACCCGTGGGAATCACTGCTAATTTTTCAACGGCAGCGAAGCGAAGGATTTCCGCAATTTGAACGGCGTCCGCCGGCCGGACAATGACGGCGGGGCGAACACCGCACACTTCGCGCGCGGCGATTTCCGCGGCATCCGTGACGACGTGCGCGCCGCCGGTAATCTCTTCCAGGCGTGTGAAGGAAACTTGTGCGGGCCAGCTCATGTGGGAATCGTCGCCGAGGCCGGCATCGGTGGAACGCGGATTTCTCCGCAAGCCTTGCCCATGGGCAGGACTTTGCCGGGATTCAGCCGCCCGGCGGGATTGAACGCAGCGCGGACGCGCTCCATCAGGGCCAGATCGTCTGGAGTGAAAATAAGCGGCATGAGCTCGTTCTTTTCCATGCCGATTCCATGCTCGCCGGTGAGAGCGCCGCCCACCTCCACGCAATGGCGCATGATTTCGCCGCCCGCCGCGACCACGCGCGCGAATTGTTCGCGGTCGCGCTCGTCGAACAGGATCAACGGGTGCAGATTGCCGTCGCCGGCGTGAAAAATATTGCCGATCTGCAAATCGTATTTGCGGCTGATTTCCTCGATGCGCCGCAGCGTTTCCGGAAGGCGCGTGCGCGGGATGACGCCGTCCTGCACGTAGTACATCGGCGAGATGCGCCCCATGGCGCCGAACGCTTCTTTTCTGCCACGCCACAAAAGGTTGCGTTCCTGATCGTTGCGCGCGGCTCGCACCTCCCGCGCGCGATGCTGGCGGCAAACTTCGGTGATCTCGGCAGCCTGCGATTCCACGGCTTCCGTGAGGCCTTCGACTTCGATCAGCAGCACCGCCGCGCAGTCCTTGGGAAATCCCGCGTGGACGTAGTCCTCCACGGCGCGAAGAGTGAATCCGTCGAGCATCTCGCACGCCGCGGGAGTGATGGCCCGCACAGTGATCTCGACGACGGATTCCGTGGTGTCGTCGAGCGTGTCGTACACGGCCAGCAACGTTTTCACCGCTTCCGGCTTGCGCATCAGTCGCACCGTGATTTCCGTGACCAGCGCCAAGGTTCCTTCGGAGCCGACCAGCAGGCCGCACAGATCGTAGCCCGAAGTCTCGACGCTTTTGCCGCCGATGCGCACAATTTCGCCGTCGGGCAAAACCAGTTCGAGGCCGGTGACGTGATTGGCCGTCACTCCGTACGCCAGCGTATGCGGGCCGCCGGAATTTTCGGAGACGTTCCCTCCGATGGTGCACGATTTTTGGCTGGAAGGGTCGGGAGCGAAATACAGGCCCAGATGTTCGACCGCGCGGGACAGGTCGAGATTCACGACTCCGGGCTGAACAACTGCGCGAAGATTTGCCGCATCGACTTCGAGGATGCGATTCATCCGCGAGAACGCTATTACAATGCCGCCACTCCGTGCGATCGCACCGCCCGAAAGCCCCGTGCCCGCGCCGCGCCCCACGATCGGAGTTTCATAGCGATTTGCGAGCCCCACGATTCCGGCGACATCTTTCGTGGAAGACGGAAAAACGACGCAGCGTGGAGATCCCAACTCCACCGACCCGTCATATTCGTACAACATCAAATCTTCGGGAGCGGACAGGACCGCCTTGGGCCCCAGGAGGGCCTCGAGTTCGCGGATCAGTTGCGGTCGCATCAAATTGATTTCCTTGCCCTTCGGCCACTATAGTCTGGGCCTTCGGGCAGAGTCAACGCGCGGTACGTGAGGTTGTGACGCAGTTTGATCAGGATCATAGCCGTCCGCCCCGGCTGACCACGGAGGTGCAAATCTATTCAGGCCAGAAAAGTCGCGAAAACGGTATTGATCGGGTTAAGATTGGGTCCACTGGTGGGGCAAGGGGCGGCAGCCCAGCTGCCCGATAATCCGTAAGCGTGATGCATCTCTTTCAGGCGAATTTTATGGCGACACGATACAAGTGGAGATGACGGTCGATGGGCCTGCTGTCTAAACTGTTTGGCACAAAAAATGCGGTGAAGGGCGGTCCCTCGGAGCAGGAAGTCGAAGTGCATTTCGTGTACGGTTCCACGAATTTTCAATACGTGTATTCGCTGGGGGACAAAATTCAACTGGCCATTACCGAGGCCAAGGTCGGCGAATACGACGGGCACGCACTCCCCGCCGATGGCAGCGAAGGGCGATACTTCGTCTATGGACCGGATGCCGAGGCCATCTTTAAGGCGATCGCCCCCGTTCTGGAAGCCTCACCGATCATGAGCGGAGCAACAGTAACGCTGCATTACGGGCCTCGCAGCTGGAGAACTCCCAAGCGAGTCATCAAGCTTCCACAATAGCGCAGGGGTTATTGGCGCAGAGTTAAGCCTGTGGGATTTCGTACTTGCAGCGACTAAACGCCGCAGGCTGAAGCCCGCGCCACTATTCCCGGGTTCAGGTGTGTTACTCTCCCCAGTTGTTTTTCAAGCGCCGGGGGCACGGGTGAGCAAGCCGAAATTATTTTCCACGCATGTCTTGTTTGCGGAGCCGCGAAAGAAACTTGCGGAGCATTTTGATGTCGAGTACTGGACGGGAGAGGAGCGCCCTCCGCGCGCGGAAGTTTTGCAGCGCGTTTCAGGGAAGGACGCGCTCATCTGCCTGCTGACCGAAAAAGTCGATCGCGAACTGCTCGATGCAGCGGGGCCAAATCTGCGGATCGTTGCCAATGTGGCTGTCGGCTTCGACAATATTGACGTTCCCGCATGCACCGAACGAAACGTGGCCGTGACCAACACGCCCGGCGTGCTGGACGAGACCACCGCCGATTTTGCGTGGACCCTCCTGATGGCGGTCGCGCGGCGCCTTGTCGAGGGGGATCGCATGGCGCGGTCGGGCGCGTGGACGAAATGGAACCTCGACCAACTGTGCGGGACTGACGTCTGGGGCAAAACCCTGGGGATTATCGGACTCGGCCGCATCGGCCGCGCCGTAGCACGGCGCGCTTCGGGATTCCGGATGCGCATCATCTACAACAGCGCAACGCGCGCCGCCGCCGAGATCGAAAAGGAACTAAACGCCGAATACGTTTCCCGTGACGCAGTCTTTGAGCAGGCCGATTTTGTGTCCCTGCATGTTCCGCTCAATGCCGCCACGCGAGGATTGGTCGGGCCCGCGGAACTGGCGAAAATGAAACGGACGGCGTTCCTGATCAACACCACGCGCGGTCCTGTGGTGCAGGAAGCGGCGCTGATCGATGCTCTGGAACGAGGCGTCATTGCCGGCGCGGCGCTCGATGTCTTCGAGCGCGAACCGCTCATCCCGGACGGTTTGCGGCGCGATAACGTGGTCCTAGCGCCGCACCTTGGATCGGCCTCCATCGAAACTCGCACGCGAATGGCGCTGATCGCATCCGAAAACGCGATCGCCTTTTTCGCCGGCAAGCGTCCGCCAACGATCCTGAACCCGGAGGCGCTGCGCCAAAATTGAATTCCATTGCGGGATGAGACATAACTGACGCAGTGCAAGAGCTTGCAATCATTTGAACAAGGGGGACACGAAATGGCTCACGTATCGCTCAATCATCCGAAACTTACGCTCGAAGGTGCGGAGGCCATACTGGACGCGGCCAAAGCCCAAGCCGCCCGCATCGGAGTGCCCATGAATATCGCCGTGGTGGACGATGGCGGTTACTTGCTGGCATTCGCGCGGATGGATGGCGCGAAGCCCGCCTCCATCGACATCGCGATCAACAAAGCTCACGCCGCGGCCATTCGACGCCAGAATACAGGTCCCGCTCGCAGTGGCGACGAAGTGAGCGTGCTTCTGTCGCTAGGACTTGCGATTGGCAGCCGTGCGCACCAAACGCCGATCCGCGGCGGGCTCATGCTCGAAGTGAGCGGCCAATGCGTGGGCGGAATTGGCGTGAGCGCTGGAACCGAAGACGAGGACACCGAAGTGGCGCGCGCGGGCGTGGCTGCGTTTGTGAAAGGGTAGTTTCGAGTAGCGCAGGCTTCAGCCTGTGGATTTTTGCGCGGCTTAAAGTCAAAAGCCACAGGCTGAAGCCTGCGCTACCGGACCCCGCGAATGGGCAACCTCAAACAAGCTGCGCTCCAAATGTTTCACGAGACGCTGGCGGCGATCGATATTCCCTCGGCGATGCACCGCAAGCTGGGCCGCGCAGGCTCCCGGATCTTCGTGAACGGCGCCCCTTTTGATCTTGCCGCGTTCGAACGGATTTGCACCGTGGCCATTGGCAAGGCTTCCGTGGCGATGGCCCGCGGGCTTCACGAACTGCTCTCCCCGGATTTCCGGACGGAAGGTATTGTGGTTGCTCCGACGGCTGCATCAGGTTTGCCGGAAGGCTTCCGCGAGATCGTCGCAGGGCATCCCGTCCCAAATCAAGCCAGTTTCGCAGCTGGACGCGCGATTCTGGATTTGCTCGCCGCCACGACTCAGCGCACGCTTGTTTTCTTTCTCTTATCCGGAGGAGGTTCGGCGCTCGTCGAACTTCCCCTCGATCCGCGCTTCACGCTTGAAGACATGCAGGCGCTGAATCGCGTGCTGGTCGCTTGCGGCGCCTCGATCGATGAAATCAACACCGTGCGTAAGCATCTCTCTGCGGTAAAAGGCGGACGGCTGGCCGTTACAGCGGGCGCTGCGATGAAGATTACGCTCGGGGTTACCGACGTGCCCGAAGGGCAGGAGTCGGCGCTGGCGTCTGGTCCGACCCTTCCTGATCCGACGACGGTTTCAGACGCGTGCGGGGTAATAAGCCGTTACGATTTGCTTTTGAAACTTCCGGCGAGCATTCGAATGCGGTTCGAACATCCCGAGACCATCCCCGAAACTCCAAAAGCGGGCGACCCCGCATTTGACCCGCGCCGCGCAGCATTCCAGATATTGCTGGGGCTCCACGATTTGTTTCACGCTGCGCACCGCGCTTCGGAGTCCGCGGAGTTCATCACCGTATGCGACAACACTACGGATAATTGGCCGGTGGAAAAGGCCGTGGATTTTCTGCTGGCCCAGCTCGCGTCGCTCAAAGAGGCTAATCCCGGAAAATCCGTGGCCGTGATCGCGGACGGCGAAGTCAGCTCGCCGGTGACGGGCGATGGAGTCGGCGGAAGAAATCTGGCGTTCGTGCTCGATGCCGTGAAGAAGATCGCAGGCCGCAAGATTGCAGTGCTGAGCGCGGGCACAGACGGCGTCGATGGATCAAGTCCCGCGGCGGGCGGCATCGCTGACGGCGAAACTTTGGCGCGCGCGCAATCCCGCGGGCTTGACCCGGCCGACTATTTCCGGCGCAGCGATTCTTACACCTTCTTCCGCAAGTTGAGCGACACAATCGAAACCGGCCCCACGGGAAACAATCTGCGAGACCTGCGCATCCTGCTTGTGGAGTAAAATTGTCTTAACGAAACGAGAGGAACATCTTTTGGAAAAGAAATCGCGCACAGCCCAAGGAATTCGTGCAAAACATAACGGCAGCGAGAGGGCCTAGCCGGGAGCGTTTTCTTTTTCGTTGTCGAGCACCTGCCTGACTCTTCGCATCAGGATCTCGCGAGAAAAGGGCTTTTCGAGGAGCATTACACCAGACGCAAGTATTCCCGCCCAGGCAATTCCATCATTCGGATATCCCGACATGTACAGCACCTTCATATCTGGGCGAACGCGCGTCAACTGCGCGGCAAGTTGTTCGCCTCCCATGACTGGCATGATTACATCGGTCAGGAGCAAATGGATCGGGCCGTGAGAGTTGTGCGCGACTTGAATGGCCTCAATCCCGTTCGCGGCCTCAAGAACTGTATAGCCGCTGTGTTCCAGGATTTCTTTGGCGAGAGTCCGCAGCGGTTCGGCATCTTCCACGAGCAATATCGTTTCCGTCCCAGTTTGGACGCCCTTGAGTAGTTTGCTCGGACGTGGTGGCGTCCGTGGGGTGGCGTCCTGGAAATGCCGCTCGTCGCGAGAAGCCGCGGTTTCCGCCTGGTTGCGTTCAATTACGCCGCGCAGAGCCATCCGCAACGATTCGCTGTCGAGAGTCTCCTTCAACAAGTAATCGGCGGCTCCCTTCATTACATAATGCTTCCCAAGCCCTTCCTGGTTCTTGGGAACCAAGACGACGATCGGCAGTGAGCCGCAGAGAGCGCGAATCTCAATCATGCCGACGGTTTTTGAGGAGTCATGAACGGGCAATCCCAGCAGAAGCAGATCGAATTTTTCGCCCGTAATCATGGGCGCTGCAGTTTGCAAAGACTTCACCGGCAGCACATGGAAATCAGGATCCTGGCCCGATGGGACGAGATCACAGATGCGTTGGGCCAACGAAGAGTCCTCCTCAATCAACAGAATTCGATAGCAATTTAACAACATGATTTCGTTTTGCTCCTCTTTGCGAACATCCAGGGAGGTATTGGCGCGCAAGTCAGGCGCCCGACACCCGGGATCGCTCGGATCCGCCCGGCCAGGACCCGTGGCGATCGGAGAGGCAGCCGCCATAAGTGAAGCGCATTGAAGGTCAATGTTGCGCGGGATTGTCCGGGAAAAGCCTGCGGACCTCCTCCATAAGTTTTTCGGGCATTTGGCTTTTTTCGACAAAGCCATCGGCGCCGCTTCGCAGGCACTCTTCCCGAAGAGAAAGACCGGTCAATTCCGTAAAGATTATGATGCGCAGTTTAGGAAAGGTCCTTCGAAGCAGGGTGGCCGCCTGGAGTCCATTGATTCGAGGTATGCTCAAATCAGTTAACACGAGGTCCGGGCGGAAGAGCTGCGCTTTGCGCAAGAGTTGCTGGCCGTCGGAAGCAGTCGCGACGATGTCGAAGTTTCCCTCGAAATCGAGGTATTTGCAGACCGAGAGCAACGCTTTCCGTGAGTCATCTGCGATCAAGATACGAATGCGGTGATTGCCGGGGCCCATTGCACACTCCTACAGAATTGGGAACGCACTGAACTGCCGTGTATTGTGCCTTGCCGGAAATGGGATGGAAATTCGGCTGAATCCCTAGGGAATTACCTGTAGGCTAGGAAGTAATGTTCTAGATCTGAATAATGTGATTTCGCACCGCGTACCGGACCAGCTCCGTGATCGAGTGAAAATCGAGTTTGAGCATGATATTGGCGCGGTGTGTCTCCGCTGTTTTCACGCTGATCTGCAGGAATTTGGCGATTTCCTTGTTGCCTTTCCCTTCGGCCAGAAGCTGCAGGATTTCGCGCTCACGGGGCGTTAAACGGCGCCGCGCAGATGTGGAACCTTCACCAGATGTCAGCCTTGTTTTGGGCGCTGCCGCGGAGACCCGCGAGGACAAGTAGGGCTTGTGAAGTCTGAGCGCTTCCACGGCCGCGAGCAAATTGCGATCCGCATCATCCTTCAGGATGTAACCCCGCGCTCCCGCCTCCAAAACCCCTTGGATCATGAGTTCAGAATCGTGCATCGTTAATATGAGAACTTCCGTTTCCGGTGAAACCTTGCGGATCTGCCGAGTGGCTTCAATCCCGTTCAGCAAAGGCATTCCGATGTCCAGCACGGCCACATCGGGCTTCAGTTTGCCGGCCTTTTCTACAGCCTCACGGCCGTTAACGGCCTGCGCGCAAACTTGCCAGCCGCGCTTGGTCTCCAGGAGGGTCCGGAGCCCGGTCCGTACGACGTGATGGTCATCCGCCACGAGGATGCGTAGAGACATTCGAAACCTCAATCATCAATGGGATGGTAGCACGCACGGTAGTTCCTGTCGGTGTGGATTCCACTTCCAGTTTTCCCTTAAGTTGCGCCATGCGCTCACGCATCCCGAGGATTCCCACTCCCAGGCGGGTTCCCGCGACCCTGCCGCGTTCCACTGCCGTCTGGTCCATTCCCCGGCCTCGATCGCTCACCTGCAGTTCGACGGAACGACCGTCCGCGCGCAACCGAATTGTTGCGCTCCGGCTGCCGGAGTGCCGCTGGATATTCGCGAGGCTCTCCTGCACAATCCGAAACAGCGCCGTCTCGGCATCCTGAGGTAGCCGTCCAAAGCCCGACTGGACGTCCAGTTCCAATGCAATTCCGCTGCGCTCGCTGAATCCAGTGGCATATTCCTGAATGGCTGAAGCCAGGCCCAACTCATCGAGCACCGGGGGATGCAAAAGATAGGAAAGCGTGCGAATGTCTCGCGACATTTCCGCCAGCATGCCGCGGGCATCGGAAAGCGCACGTTTTGCCTGCTTGTCCAGCGGGACCGAGGAGCGCGCCACTTGCGCCAGATCCAAATTCACGGCCATCACGCTCTGTGCCAGGACATCGTGGAGTTCCCGGCCGATGTGCCGGCGTTCTTCGTCCTGGAGTTGAAGCAAGCGCGTCGAGAGTTGGTGTAGCGCCGCCTCCGCTTGCTTCCGATTGGTGATGTCGCTGTACGCCGCGATCACTCCTTCCAGATCGCCGATTTTGTTGAACAGTGGGACGGCTTCCCCTTGAATCCACACGACGTCATTGGGGCCCGCGAGCCGCCAGCCCATCACCCAGTTCAAGACTGCTTGCCTGGTCGTAAACGCTCGTGCCACAGGCCGCATCGAGGCTGGCATTTCCGTCCCATCCTCGTAAAGGGGAGTCAGGCCAAGATCCATCGCTGTCTTCCCCAAACTTTGTTTTTCTTTTAACCCCAGTATTGCGGAGCTGGCCCGATTTGCGTACAGACATTCTTGATTTGGCCCAAGCAGCACGACACCCACGTGCAAGTTTTCTACCAGGGTGCGGAATAGCTCCTCGCTGGCGCGAAGCCCTTCTTCTGCCCGCTTCCGCTTAGTAATGTCGACAAAGGATGTGATCACTCTGTCCAACTCGCCGTTCTTGCCAAACAAAGGCACGGCTCCCCCTTGAAGCCACATGACCTCATTTGAGCCTGCCCGCCGCCAACCCGTCACCTCATTCAAGACCGCCCTCTTGTCGGCGAACACTCGTGGCACCGCACGCATCGCCAGCGGCATTTCCTTTCCGTCTTCAGTGAGCGGCGTCAGGCTGAGGTCGACTCCTTTCTCCCCTAAGACTTGCTCTTCTCTCCTCCCGAACATTGCCAGGCTGGCCCGATTGGCAAACTGAATTTCATGATTCGGCCCATAGAGCACTACGCCCACGTCCGAGTTTTGAACCAGAGTACGGAACAACTCTTCACTCTTTTGCAGAGCTTCCTCCGCTTTCTTCACTCCCGTAATATTTGTGATGGATATGAATGCGCCCGCGATTTCACCGTGAGCAGTAAATTGAGGGACGGCGTCGACTAATGTCCAAAGGACTTCGTTTGACTCTCGCCGTTGCCACCCGACCACCTGATTGCGGATGGTTGACCTGGTTTCGGCCGCTCGAACTCCAGGCAACATCGATCGTTGGAGTTTTGTTCCATCTTCCAGAATAGGCGTGAAATAAAGGGAAATTCGATCCCCGAGGGCTTGCTCCAGGGTCACGCCAAATAAATCGAGAGCCGCCGGGTTGACATACTTAGTTTCCCTATCGGGTCCGAGCAGGATGATCCCCACATGCGTGGCTTCAATCAGGCCGCGGAAGCGCTCCTCACTGGCGCGGAGCGCTTCTTCTGCCTGCCTCCGCTTGGTGACATCGCTAAACGATGCAATCACTCTTTCCAATTGGCCGTTCTCGCCAAAAAAAGGCACAACTTCCCCTTGAAGCCACAAAACGTCTTTTGAGCCCGGGCGCCGCCAACCCATCGACTCATTGAGTATGGCTTGCCTGGCCGTAATCGCCCGTGCCAAAGGGCGCAAGGAGAGTGGAATTTCCGTACCATCCTGATTGATCGGAATCATGCCGAGATCGTCGGCTTTCTTTCCCAGGATTTCCGATTCATTCCTCCCAAACATTGTGAGGCATGCCTGGTTCGCGAACTGAATTTCTTGATTCGGTCCAAGGAGAACGATACCCACGTGCAAGTTTTCGACCAGAGTGCGGAATAGCTCTTCGTTCCTGCGCAGTGCCTCTTCCGCTTTCTTCAGTTCCGTTATATTCGTGAGCGATAGAATTACGCCAGTTATTTCACCCCGAGCAGTTAACTGTGGGATGGCGCCAATCAAGGTCCAAAGGAACTCGCTGGATTCCGGCCGGCGCCACCCCACTACCTGATTGCGAATCGTCCGCCTGGTTTCGATCGCTTGCACTCCGGGCAACATCGATCGAGGGAGGTTCGTTCCGTCTTCCCGGATGGGAGTAAATACTTGCGAAATATTGTTCCCCATAGCCTGCTCCCATCTCAGTCCAAACATATCGAGAGCAGCTTGGTTGGCAAAAATCGCTTCCGTGGCGGGGCCGAGCAGGAGGATACCCACGTGCAATTCTTGAATGAGATTGCGGAAGCGTTCCTCGCTGGCTTGGAGCGCGTCTCTTGTTTTTTTGCGCGCCGTGATGTCCCGCCCGAGGGTCAGGGAAAGTGGCCGCCCGCCCTGCTCAATGACCTTCCCCGATAGGAGGAAGATGCGCGTCTCGCCGGACTTGGTGCGGCAATGGAACTCTTCATTCCGCACTTCCGTTCCTTCCTGGAGTTTGGCCATGATCCTGGCCCGATGTTGAGGGTCCACCCACAAGTTCAGTTCCAGTGCTGTCTTTCCGACGATCTCTTCCCGTGCATACCCGACCAGGCGCGTAAAGGTGTCATTGACTTCCAGAAACTGCCCTCCCGGGACCGCGTTGATCGCCATGGCATCAGGGCTCAAACGGAAAGCGGCGGAAAACATGCTTTCCGACCGCAGCCGCGCCTGCTCGATTTGGAAAAAGTCGTCGGCAGGGCGGTGCCGACTTTTGCGGGTCAGGAAAAGGCGTGCAGAAAACACCAAGAAGGAAGCCGTGATAACTGCCCAGACGACCAGTGACGCTCGGAGAACATCAGCGTACAGGCGATGTGTGGAAAACGCGCGGAATCCCTCGACGATAACAACCAGAAGAGCGACTAGCAGCCCCGCGACCATGGGGCCGAATTTTGCAAGCTTGGCGGAGGTAGGCAAGGGCGACCCGGCAGGCCGCATTATAGCCTACGTTTACGTGACGAGGTAAATAGTAGCTGTAGCGCAATCATTGTGGGTGCGGCTGGCCGGCGTTGTGGGACTTCGCTAAGCTGCACAAATTTCCAGGGCTGCGAGGAGAAGTTCTTCACGGCACGAGTCACGCTTCATTTCAATCGCTCTTGCTCCCCGGCAGCGACGCCTCGATCCGGCGCAGGCGGTCATTCATGTCCGTGAGCTGATGCTCGAGATGTTCGAGCCGGTCGAGAACCGCTTGGCTGTTGCCTGATGCCGCGGCGGCAGCGTCGTCATTTTTCTGATCCGCTGGGGACGGCCCTTTCTGCTGCGCGGCTTTCCCTTTCAGCTGCTCGATCAAATCTTCCAGGGCATGTGGAACGCCGATCGACAACTGTCCGGTCTTCAGCAGCGCCTCGAGAGGCTCGACGGCCGTAGGATCGCCGCGGCGACCCAAAGCAAAAATGGACGCATACCGGATATCGAAGGAGGGCTCATTCAAGTATGAAATCAAGCGCGTGGTGATGTCGTGATTTTTCAGGTCCACGCGGCCCAGCGACCCGATGGCCACGCCGCGCAGGGCGGACGGTTTCCCAGGCGACGACCATTCGATGAGCGCGGGAACGGCGGAATTGTCTCCCAGCGAGCCCATGGCGCGAAGCGCTGCGCTGCGCAACACATCATCCGGTGAAGCAATCGTGAGCGCCTTTTCGAGGACGGACTCGGCGTTGGGAACCTTGTCCGATGCCAGGGATTGTAAAGCCGCGCTGCGCACGGAATAGGCTTTGTCGTCTTTGTAGATCGCCTGCAGGCGCTTGGCGATATCCTCGTCGCCGCGGAACTTGCCCAATTGATCGACGGCCACGGCGCGCACCCACGGCTGGTCGTTGGAAAGCGCGGCCAGCACCTGCTTTCGCGCTTGCGGCGAGCTGATGCGCCCGAGCGAGTGCAGCGCCTCTTCGCGCACGCCCCAGAATTTGTCGCGCACCGCGGCTTCTCCGAGGGCATTCGCGGCGGCTTCATTATCGCGAAGACTGCCGAGCGCCTGAGCCGCGTCGGCGCGGTCCGGAACGTCCGGCGCCGTTCGCAGTTGGCGGATCCAATCCTCAGGCGCCTTCTGGAAATCAACGGATTTCAGGATTTTGTCGCCCTTATCGAAGAGCACCATCAGCGGCGGTCCATCGACGGGGAAAAAAAACGTTTCATCGGCCTTGGAAACCTCGATGGGAAAAACCTTTTCTCCGCTTGAAGTGGTTATCGAAATTTCAACCGGTACATGAAATAATCCGACGTGCTGCTCCACTTTTTGTGTTTGCTTCACGCTGATGCTGACCTTCTTGTCCGCCTCATCGTAGTTGGACCGAACGCTGAAACGTGGTGCGCCCGCGCCATAAATCCATTGGTCAAAGAACTGGTCGAAGTTGCTGCCGGAGGATTCCTCAATGGCCTTGGCCAAATCCGCGCTGACAACATTTTGCAAACGGTTGGCTTCGAGGTAATGCTTGAGGGCGCGAAAGAACGCCTCGTCGCCCATCTGCTCGCGGAGCATGTGAATCACCCAGCCCGCTTTGTCGTAGACGTTGCCGACATATTCCACCGAGTCATTGATCTCCCGTGTGACAATCGGGACCGGGTAGAGGTCCTTGGATTGCATCCAGCTATTCTGCTCTCGCCAGTACCGGTAGGAAGCCGCGTCCACCCCGTAGTAATGTTCCTCCCACAGTGTTGCGCCGAATGTCGCGAACCCTTCATTGAGCCACGTGTTGGTCCAATCCTTGCACGTGACCAGGTCGCCGAACCACTGGTGCGTCATCTCGTGGGAAATCAGGCTGTCCACTGCTTCGGGTCTTTCCAATAAGAATTCGGCGTGCAAGATATCGCGCGCCGCCAGCGTCGTGGCGCTCACGTTCTCCATTCCCGAAGCGACGAAGTCATGCACAGCTGTTTGCGCGTATTGGTCCCACGGATACGCCACGCCGAAGCGGTCCGAAAAGAAACTGAGCATTTCCTTGGTGTGGCTGAAGGTGGGATCGATCGTGTCTTCCATTCCGCGCGGGACGTTGTACGTAATCGGAATGTTGCGCCAGGTATCTTTTTTTTCCTTGTATTCTCCGGCTACGAAGGAAATCAGATACGTCGAAACTGGCAACGATTGCCGCCACGTCCAGGTCTTCTGGCCGTTGGGGGCCTCCTGGACGCTCAGCAGTTTTCCGTTGGAAACAGTGAGCCAATCTGCCGGCACCGTGAGAATCATTTCGGAAGTTGTTCGGTCGTTGGGATAATCGTAAATGGGAATGTAGTGGTGCGTGTCTTCCGCTTCTCCTTGCGTCCAGATTTCCCTGGCCCGGCCTGGATCATCCTTGTCGGGGAGGATGAAATAAAGTCCGGAGGTTGGCTTGCCTTCGTATTTCAGTTCGACTTCGAATTTTTCGCCGGATTTGGCGGGCTGCGCCAGTTGCACGCGCAATTTATCGTCGCGAAGGTCGAATGGGGCGTTCTTGCCGTTGACGCGGGCGCTCGAAATCGTGAGCTCCGCGCAATCGAAATCCAGATGCGTCACGCCGTCGCGCAATGCGGAAAGCGTGTGCGTGACTTCGCCGATCACTTTGCGCTGATCGAGATCGAAGTGCAGCGAGACGCGCACGTTCTGCAAGTGGTAATCGCGGCTCGGTGCGTACGGCCGGTCGGCTCGCGCCACTGCGCCCAGCAGTACGGCTACGCCGAGAACTGCGGCCGCCTGGGACACGCCTGAACGCAGTTTTTTCCAGGGGAATTTCATTCGAGCCTCGCAAGGGGAGATGCGGCGCGCAAAATCATCCAGCTATTATACCTGCAGGCGCCAAGCGGAATCACGGCCAGCTTTCTTCCCCTTGTTGTTGGACGCGCACACGCGTAAATGGTTTCCTGAGGGGTTCCCGCGGCGGCAAGCTTACTTGCGAAGGTAAGAATCCTCCTTGCGGATCCAATCTTCGCGGCGCGGGGCGAAGATATCGACGTCCACGGTATCCTCCAGCGCCACCGCAGAGTGCGCGACATTTGCCGGGATCAACAGGATCTCGCCCGCACCGACCAGAATTTCACGATCGTCAAAAATGAATTTCAAAGCGCCCGAAAGGATCCACGAATATTGCTCATTCATGTGCGAATGGCGCGGGACCGTGGCGCCTTTCCTCAACAAAAGCTGGGAAATGGTCGCGTTCTCCCCCGAAATCATCTGGCGCGAGAGCTTGTCGTTCAGTTGTTCGATTTCCATGGTCTTCCAGGATGATTTTTCAAGAGTGCTCAAAGGTACCTCCTCAAGCTGGCCAAGCTGAGCCAGCATCCTCTCCCGGAAATCCGCATCGAGTCAACCCCGTCAGGCAAACGCAGGACTGGCGCATTACATCTGATAAGATGCCTAGCGCTGTAAATCGTTAGCTGGCAGAGTTATTGAATGACAGCGGAGCCGAACATTGCGGGCATGGCGCGCCTCTTATATCTTGTGGCGGGCGCTGTCGTGACAAGCTGGGGATTGTGGGGCGCGGACCAGGGCTGGACGCAGTTGGCCTGGCTCTCATTCGGAGGGACGCTGCTGGTCCTCGGCCTGATCGGCTACTCTCCACTGCACGCGTGGCTTGCAAGAAGACATCAGAAAGCGATTTGAATGAGGTTCCTCCACGCCGTTGCCGGTTTCGTCCTTTTCATTGAATTGCCGATACCGATCTACTGGTTGATCCTTCATCCATTCAACTCGTTCTGGCGAAGCCGCGTTCGCGCCGCGTTCTGGTTCGCGGGCCTCACTGCGTGGACTTGCGGCGGAGTGGCCCTCTGGTTCTTCCGGCACTTGTTGCTCGCCTCCGCGCGCCCTCCGTGGTTTGCAATAGCCGCGGGTTTTGCCCTGATCGTTGTCGAAGGTTATCTTTTGGTGCGTGTCGAGCGAGAACTCGGCAGCCGCAGGCTCGTTGGCCACGCCGAACTTACCGGCACAGGCGAAATGTTTTCAGGCGGCCTATATGCCCGTGTTCGCCACCCGCGGTATGCAGGAATGTTCTGCGCCGTCGCCGGTGCTGCGCTGCTGGCCGGCACACCTTTGCTTTGGATCGTTCTAGTTGTCTGGCTCCCCTTCGCCCTGATCGTGATCGGCCTCGAGGAAAAGGAACTAGCCGCTCGATTCGGCCCCGGCTATGAGGCCTACCGCAAGCGCGTCCCAGCCTTCCTGCCACTTCGGATGCGCGCGCCTGGGAAACACTAACGTTGGAGGACATGGCTCTCGCAACCGCCAACCTGCCCGGCGTTGCCCAGCCGTCGCGGCTCCGCTAGAATGAGCGTACAACTGCGGAGAGGTGTCCGAGCGGTTGAAGGAGCTCGCCTCGAAAGCGAGTGTCGGGGAAACTCGACCGTGGGTTCGAATCCCACCCTCTCCGCCATATCTTTGTTTTCAGTGGGTTAGGATCCTTCCTAAAACGCTTCCCTAAGACATCCTCAACTTCGCCTAAAACGCCTGCTTGGCGGTATTAGGTCTAGAGAGGACCCAACACCATGGGAATTTCAAAGTATACGCTGTACAAGTATGTCAAATTCGCCGGCATCTGGCGCTACTGCAAAGCCGTCTACCACGAGAATGGCAAGATCAAGTCTGACATCGTTTTCGTGAACGTGAAGCAGGCGCTGCTTGAAAAGCATCCGGAAGGTCGCTACTACATGAGCCACAACGGCGGCTGGATCGACGCCGGCACCGATGCGCTCGACGCCCAACGCAAGCGCAAGCGGCGGCTGGCGCTCGACGAATTCAAGCTGCTCAGCGGGAAAGGCTGTGCGGACAGCACCGTCGTTTTGCCAGACGACTCAGACGGAATCACGCTGGCGGTCGCCGCTGAAAAGTATTTCGCCAACTGCGAAGCCCGAGGTCTAGACCCTGAGAGCATTCGCAAGTATCGGGCTGCAGTTGATCCGTTCGTCGCGCACTGTGGCGTCATGTATGTTGAGGAATGTCGAGACAACAAGCAGGTATTGTTCAACTATATGGGGTGGCTCAGGAAACAGCCCGTGCCCGTACGCAAGCACGGCAACCCCGAGCGCACGCTCGCCAACAAGGTCGAGGACGTGCGAATTTTCCTGAAGGAATTCGGCATCACGAAGCTGCTTAAGAAGAATGAAGAACCGAAATACCACAAGAAGATTGTCGTCGCCCATCCTGACGCGGAACTGGAGGTGCTCTATGGCGCCGCCGACGCCGAGGAAACGTTCCTGCTCGACTTTTTTATTGGCAGCATGGCGCGCGACCACGAAGCCTATGGGAAGTACGGTCATCCTGACCTGACGGGCACGACCCTGACTCTTTATGGAAAGCAGCACAAGACTCGCACGGTCGAAATCAGCCAGCGGCTCGCCGATGCCATCAGAGGGCGCAGGAAGCGCAGCAATTCGAAAGCTCTGTTTGTCAACCGCAACGGCAAACCTGACCAACATCTGCTCCGCAACTTGCAGAACATCGCCAAAAAAGCCGGGGCAGAATTCCACACCGAACTTCACAAGCTACGGAAGACCGGCGCAAGCCGACGTTACCTCGCTGGCGTTCCGCTGCCAACGCTCAGGCTCGAATTGGGGCATGCATCGCTGGCAGAGACTCAGGATTACCTCGCCGACGTGCGCAAGCCGGGCGAAGCAAAGAAAGCCGTGGCAGATGCTGACTTCGCTCCGAAGCCGAAGGCCGTGAAGACAGGTACTACTGGCGACTGAGCATTCTCTTCCTCAGTTCCCGCAAGCGGGCTTTCCAATCGCTTTGATTACTTCCTGGCGCAAGCCGTAGTGGAACCAACACTTTTCTCCGTCAATTAGAAATTAGTTCGGTTGGATTGGCCATCACGAATTCGCGATTTGATCCCATTCGATACCAAAACGGCCTAAATACTTCCGCAGTCGATCCGCATCGTTCGTACTTGTCTTGCGGGCTCGTGAGGCATCGAACAATCGGCGACCCGCTTCCGACATGGAACGTGAATCGCGGCACACTTGAATTACGTGAGCGAGCTGAACTCGATCGAACACGTCGATATTGTCGAGGGCTTTCGCGCTTAGAATCTGAGTAAGAAGGATGCCCGATTCTTCTTGCTCTTCGAGTGCCGACCAAGTCGCTTTGAGCCTTTCGATTTCTTCTTCGACAATCTCAACTGAAATTCGTCCGCCTTGAGCCAATGTCGCCATGCGGACTACCGCTGCATTCAGATCACGGAAGTTGCCTGTCAACTTTGCTGCGGGATCGAGAGCGGAATCCAGAAACGCACGGCGAGCTTCCTTACTGAGGGTTACACGATGGCTTGTGCGCTGTTCGAATTGATCCAACTCAAATTGCAGGTTGGGTTCGATGTCCTCAGGGCGCAACCTTAATCCTGGCAATGTGAAAGTCCACAAATTGATTCGGCATAGTAGATCCTCACGAAAACGGCCTTCGCGGACGGCTGAAAGGAGGTCGCGGTTCGTCCCCGCAATCAGTTGGAAGTCGCTGTGAGCTTCACGGTCCGATCCAAACGGCAGGAATGCCTTCTCCTCCAGGGCCCGCAACAGCATTGCCTGTTCGTCGTTGCCAAGCTCTCCGATCTCGTCCAGAAATAGCATCCCTTTATCCGCGGCACGAAGGACTCCGGGCCTATCCTTGAGCGCTCCGGTAAACGCCCCCTTCACGTGTCCAAAGAGCGTGGACATCGCCCCGTCGCCTCGAAGCGTCGCGCAATTTACGTCGATGAAGTCCCCTGTGATTGTATGCCGCATCTTCTTCAGCTCATAAATGCGCCGCGCAAGCCTGGACTTGCCCGCTCCCGTGGGCCCCATCAAAAGCAATGGGTCACGAGTAGCGATAGCGACTTGTTCGATCCGGTCGATGAGTTGGTTGAAAGCAGCGTTCTTGGTATCGATTCCTCCCTTCAGGTAAGAGACAGCGTCACGAGCCTCCTGGCGAAATCGCGAAGCAATGCGGTCGTACTGGGAGAGATCCAGGTCTATTATTTTTATGTTTCCTGGCGCTTTCCGATCACGTTCAGGGGCAGACTGAAGTAACTTTCCCGGTAGATATCGGGACTCTGTTAGCAGGAAGAGGCAGATCTGGGCAACATGCGTACCTGTCGTAATGTGGATCAGGTATTCCTCATTGTCCGTATCAAACGGGTAGGCGCGCGCGAATTTGAAAAGAGTCTCATACACGCGCTCAAAGTCCCAGGGATCACCAAACTCAATTTCATGCAGTTTCACGGTTGTTTCGGGCGAAACAGCTGATATGTCGTTCGCGACGCGATTGGCCAGGGTCTTGTCGCGCAATCCGTGGAGTAGTTCCAGGCGCTTAATAACAAAGTCCGGTTGCATGCAGATGGCAACGGTTGGCCGCCAACTCGACCAGCGATCTTGCGAGCGGCCCGCGTCCAGGGTTGTGCCCAGGAGGCCAATTGCGACTTTTGATTGGTCCGTCATATCTATAATTATAATATCGTATCTTATGGGATCGCTGCATTGAGTTTCTTTCCGAGCTCCCAGGTGGTATCTCCCTTAATCGCAGTGCGTTACCTTCGCCGGCGAGTTTGGCACAAGGCCTGCATTTATATCTTGGCAGAGACGATAAAAAGCGAGCGGGAAGTTCGCGAGCGATGTGGGAGTCGCGAATTGAGAGGGCGCGGGGGACAATGCACTCCGCGCCCCACGGGATAAGAATTCTGAGATGGAGGAGGGCGACAATGTCCGAGACAACTTATAACGTCATTGTTCCTGAAAAGGGCGTGCCCATCAAGGCGTGGACCAAGGGCGTTGCCTTAGAGGACCAGGCGCGTCAACAGCTCGTCAATGTCGCGCAACTTCCGTTCGTTTTCAAATGGGTTGCCGCGATGCCGGACGTGCACTGGGGCGTCGGCGCTACGATTGGCAGCGTGATCCCGACCAAGGGCGCGATCATCCCGGCTGCCGTCGGTGTGGACATCGGTTGCGGCATGATGGCCGTACAAACTGACCTCAACGCGCGCGACCTCCCGGAAAATCTGAAGGGTGTTCGCGACGCCATCGAGAAGGCTGTGCCGCATGGCCGAACCAACCACGGGGGCCGAGGCGATCGAGGGGCGTGGAATGACATTCCGGCTCGAACGCTGGACGTTTGGCAAATGCTGAAGCCGCGTTATGACGCAATTCTCGAAAAGCACTCCAAGCTCGATCGAGGAAATCACTCGAATCACTTGGGCACCCTGGGCACCGGGAATCACTTCATTGAGGTATGTCTCGATGAATCGGATGCGGTGTGGTTCATGTTGCACAGTGGTTCACGCGGCGTCGGCAATCGAATGGGCAGCTACTTCATCGAACTCGCTCGTAAAGACATGGAGCGAATGTTCATCAATCTGCCCGATCGTGATCTGGCTTATTTCCCAGAGCACTCGGAACACTTTGATGACTACGTCGAGGCAGTCGAGTGGGCGCAAGATTACGCTCGTTGGAATCGACATCTGATGATGGAACAGATCATTGCCGCCGTCCGTTCTTCGGGTGAAGTGCAACCATTCGTCGCGGAGCTGAAGGCGATTAATTGCCACCACAACTACGTTGCACGGGAGTCGCACTACGGCGAGAACGTCCTGGTCACTCGAAAAGGTGCGGTTCGAGCTCGTGAGGGCGATATGGGAATCATTCCCGGCAGTATGGGGGCGGGTTCCTATATCGTTCGCGGCAAGGGTAACCCGGAAAGTTTCCAAAGCTGTAGTCACGGGGCGGGTCGAGCAATGTCTCGTGGCGAAGCAAAGCGGCGATTTTCCGTGGCAGATCATGAACGCATGACTGCCGGCGTAGAGTGCCGGAAGGATGCTGACGTGATCGACGAAACTCCAGCCGCGTACAAATCAATCGA